>JADMIO012791294.1_pt1 | contig 65421 bp, 59 predicted proteins | sample 8958161 | NCBI WGS metagenome assembly JADMIO01 (sample SAMN16585339, study PRJNA669376) | soil metagenome | isolation source: Crop rotation soil | place: USA: Cullars Rotation, Alabama | collected 2011
GGCCGCGACTTCAAGTCACGTGAATTCCAAGCTTCGGATCCCACTGTGCTGGAAAGACAGTACCCTCCCGAGGAACGAATCTGCTGTCATTATTGAACGTTGTGGGCTTTACGCTTGCAGCATCTTCGAAAACTTCGAGTTACATTTGTAGTGCCTTTGCTAAAGACAACATGAAAATCCTAACGAAAAAGGAGTATTATCGTTTTCTCTCCTCCTTGTTCATTCATCAGGATGTGCTGCATTTTCTACTCAGCGGTGTAGCTTTGCAACAACTTGGATCTTCAGTAAGGAAAACACTTTCTTTGTATGCTGTGAATTGTACCTTAGAGGATTTTCTAATTGCCGATAGGTAGAGAGGCTATATGGCCCGCTTAACCTTCTCCTGATTTACTTAGTGTCTGGTGGATTTTCAAATGTTATGACCTACCTAGCTGATGTTACTCCACTAAGTATTGGCGGCACTGGAGCTATTTTTGGTTTATTAGGAGCTCAAACCTATTACTATTTAGCGAACAGACAAATATTCTCTACTTCTGCGTGGGAAGGTAACTGTTTTTCTTATGGTCGGTTTTCCTCCACCCATGATTTTCACTCTTACTCCTACACACTATAGTAATTCGAACTCTGGGTTGGGTGATTGCTAGTACCCAGCTGTATAGTTTCTTTTCTGCGGCTTATTTACAGCGAAATCTTGATGATTTTGGGCACCTAGCAGGTTTGGCAGGTACAGTTACCATTGCAGACGATTTCTCTCCTTCCTACTGAACCCACTGTAACCATAGGTGGATGGGTTCTGGCAGCAATAATTCACGCAGTATATTCACGACCTTCCGATATTCCCAAGAGCAGCGGACCCCAAACTGACAATGAAAATCGATGACTGGCTATTTGTCTGAAGCCGCGTTGCTTGTGTTGTGTATAATCTTTCTACCCCGTCGCCTGCTAACTCCCTGGCACATAAATAGCCTGCCAAAGCTGCTTCTCTCACCTAATATAAAGCAAAGGAGTTGCTAGCTGAACCGTTTCTGTGAAGCAGGGAGAGGATTACAAAGCAGAAAGTACAGGGAGCGTCGGCATACAGTGGACGAAAGTAAAAACGTAACAAAATTGTTACAAAATTACAAATTTGGGTAGGTAGAAGTCATACGTAAAGACAAGCTCCTTAACCTTTCATTGGGCCTTCTTCTTCATCATCAATGGCTTCACACCAGTAGAGCCGATGTGGTTCTATCCTTACGACTGGTATTAATGCATTACACTTATTACATACAACCGAGCTACCATCTTGAAATGCTTCCACCAGTATGTTTTCATCTCCCCGTTCAGCTAAGATTGTGTTCTGCTCGAAGAGGTCATCGCACATCTTTAAGGCTGTTTCTAAATCAATTCCACCTCCCATTCCATTATTTTCATCATACATTTCGTCGATTCTTCTTTTCATCTGTGCCTTTACTTGGTCTATGATACCCAATACTGCATTTTCTCCTTTCAAGAGAATGATCGCGTTAATAACTGCAGCCAGTGCGCCGTCTTTTTCACCTTCAAACAAACACTCATAGGATTTATCCAGGAGACCTTGAATCATCGCGTTTTGCTCTTGCTGTGTGGGTACAGAGTGCTCTTCATCGCTTGGCATCATCCTGCTGACTTAAAAAAATAGCCTTTGGAATGATTTTTCTAAGTTACGGCATGGCGAGTTGGGTGGATTGAAGTGAGGAAAGGGTTGCGCACGCAACTGTCTAAACTTACATTATTAAATTCCCTCAGCATCGGTATCAATATCGGATTTTTACGAACGACGCAATCTGAATGTAGAAGGCCGCAAAGTAGCGCATACTGTATCCCGGTCCATACGTCAACTGGTTAAGAGTCAGGAAACGCGCAAATAAAGTTTGAGCTGATTCAGAAAAAAGGTAACGGGTATGAGGTTCTCATGAAAAAAAACACTAGTTAGACTACATCTCAACTAATAAGCAGGAGATTTTTCTCGTTTCAAACCGTCCTTGTGGTGGAATGAGTTCTCCGTTTATTCGTCTTTATCGCTTTTATCCGATTCCGCGGAAGCCCCCTTTGATCCTTTCTTGCCTTTCTTGGGCATAATATATGACATCACAAAGAAGTTGGCGAACAAAACCAACAAGGAGACAATGTAATACAAGTAAGCGGTGGTGATGTTCTTGGGGAAGGTCTTGCAGCCAGTGGTGAGTAAGTAGATGGCCTGCGAGTTCATCAACACGAATTGCACCATTTGGGACAGGGTCAAGGCAGACTTCCACCAGACGTCTTTGGTGTGTAACGTCACGAAATAATAGGTATACATGATCGTGTGGATCAAGCCATTCAACACAATGGTTAAATAGACATCTCCATCATAGCCCACGTTCACGTTCAACCAGTAGAACTAAACACAGAGGTAGAAAATTAGATGCTTGAATATCGGAGGGAGGGAAAGCGAGAGAGAAGCGGTAATCACTGACCAAGAAAATCGAAGTATGATGATACACATGCAGAAAGCTCAACTGTTTCCAGCGCTGCTCCAGAATGATGAACGCAGTATCCAAGAAATCCAAGATCTTCGACAAGTAAAACACATAGATAATGAATCCAATGGGAGGGTTCGATTGATTGAAAGGGTTGCAAGGTAACCAGGAGTAGCCAGCGGAATAGGCGCGAATCCCGGCTTCAATGCACATATACGAGCACAACATCACTTGAACAATGTTATAGAGGAATTTGAAAGGGTATAATCCTTTGACACGTGGAAGCATGGGCATGAAAATCTAAATAATCAAGCGGAAGAATTAGACAATAACCCCTATGAGACATGAGAGAGGCATTTAGCTTACTTGACCAAGGATCACAAAGGTCAGGTACCCAATTGCAATCAAAGCTGCATCCTCAAAGCGAGTTAATGGCCAACTCTGTTGAAGTTACATTAAAAGCAGAAGGCTTATCTGAGAGCCGCTACTAAAGGGGAGAGACAGCATTGTTTCTTACGGATAACGGACTTTCACCCCATCCTGCAGGTCTTGCCCAGTGGACAATTTGATCGCCAATTTCAGCTAATCTTTCTCGAACTAGTGTTAAATCCATGATGCTTTCGTGAGACGGGTATTAGGTTTGTAAATGGATACCAGCAAGATTTGAAACTTTGCAGCCACCAGTGAAATTTTTGATGACGCTTCTAGTTATGCAATTACCTTATAATTTTGTCAATTGGGGCACCTGGCAGTGTATTTTTTGGAAATGATAGAGTCAACCCATCCGAAGTTGAGTGAGGAGCACTGGAACTTGGAAGCAAGTTCCAAGGTTTTCCAACCTTTGTAGTAGCTTATGATTACTGGAAAGAAAAGAAAGTTCATACCGTTAGATGAGTATTTCCTTTCATCATCCTCTGCGAGTTCACAAGGACCACAAGCACAAATGGAGGCGGCTGTGAAAACAGAGGTTCCCGTGATTCCACATTCCTCTGCCAAGAGAGGAAAAGAGGAAAATCCCTCCAGCAAGCGAACAGGTTTTTCATTCAATCGAAATATCCTATATGAATATTTAAGAAATCCTCATCGATTCCCGAACTCGGTTGTCTATGAGGATCAGAATTGCCTGGTCATCAAAGACGCCTATCCCAAAGCCATGATCCATTTGCTACTCCTTCCGAAAGAGTCCTTTCTGCTGAAGTCATCGATTAAAGAATTCCTGTTTGGTGATTTAAGCAAGGTGGAGGTTCTCCATGAAACGGCGAAAAGGCTTTCCCAAAAGCTGAGTGAAGCCATTTCTTCCCAGGACTCTAAACCAGCCGATCAACCACAGCATGCGGAAGAGAATTCTGAATTGAAGGCTTGGTTTGTCGAGGAAGTTCGCCACAAACCGACTAAAGAAAAGATTGGTCGGTTCTTGTTTGGATATCATGCAGTGCCTTCCTTGTACCCACTTCATCTTCACATTATCACGGATGACTTCCACTCACCCGCTCTGAAAACGAAAAAGCACTGGAATTCATTTACCTCGGAATATTTCATCAAAAGTGAAACTGTGGAAAAGATTCTCTCAGAAGGGAAGCATTTCAAAACTGCCATGAAAGAGGAAGAATATTACGAAGGTTTGTTGAATTCCTCCTCGCTGCACTGTCACAAATGCCAGCAGTCATTTTCTACTATTCCCCAGTTGAAAAATCATTTGGTCTCACATTTTTAACTTCAATCCCAGTGACGTAATAAAAAAAGCGTTGTTGGTGTTGAGAACTTCAGGAAACTTGCGTAGATGGCGTATTTTACGCCCCAAACGAGGCGAAAATCGAAATTGATGAGAAGGAAACGAATCAACAAGCCCATTCGAAGAACTCACAAGAAGCTTGAGAATTGTTTTGGTTTTTTCTCCTATCATACCTAATAAGAGCTGAGAATGAATTTTCCCATGATTAACTGCTTGACCGTTGAGGGCCAAATGGCCTCAGCAGAAAGACAATAATTCATTTTATTAATAGTAGTTCCCGCTTCCTTTACCCTTTACACTCCGTTTATACAACCTGGTTTGTATAAACATTGGATAAGAGTTTTTTCCCCTCATAATAATAGTTTTTCCTAAAGTGAAAAAGATATATATAACGAACAGTATATATAGTTTTTTCACACGTCCTGCTGATAATAGTTCATTATTTGCGCTTTAATAATAGTAACAATCGAATAACCTGTGAAACGCTCCTGTTTCCCTTTGTGTTATTTTATAGTCGTTCGCTCCGTGTTTTAATTTTTTTTTTTAGTTTCTCGCCCTCCTTCCATTCTTTCCGCACAGTCCTTTTAACAACTGTGCTCGTTTGTAAATTCATCTCCAACAATCATCATAAAAACATACTACATATTTCAGATGTCTAAAATTTCCTTAGCGAATATTGATGATGTTCCTGCCAGCAATTCGATATCCAAGAATTATGAATCGTTATCAGCAATTCTAGACTTCTGTGAAGATCGCCATGAACCGCAGCAGAATGATCAAATTCACCAACCTCCTCATCGGTATGAAATCGTTTCAGTCGATGATCTCTTTAGTAATGATGAAACCACCACCCCTGCTAATAACCCTCTAGCCAAAATCACTGGCCTCAAGCGAACCTCTTCCGATTCTTCTGCTGGTTCTTCTATCGCCACTGATGATGAGTACCACGTTTCCCCTGCATCCAAGCGATTACATGCCAATTCTACTTTATGTTATCGTAGTGCCTCCAAAGCCGTGAAATCGAATGTTTGTTACGATGACTTGACAGCCACTCTTGTCGTCAGAAAATCGATGTTGTACACTCCTAAGTTTATAAGCGAATCCCAGAAGAGTTCTTGTCATCTGGTGAGCCGTTTATCTTGTGAAAACATTATTTTATCGATGGAAAAGACTTTCCACCAGTTACAGCAACAACAGCAAAGTCCACCAGAGAAATTTTATTTTGAATATTTTCCCCTGGACTTCACTTGGAATGTGATGTTCCTGAAGTCCTCCACTCGACAGTGTCAACTCAGAATCCAAATTTTTCAATCGAATGATCTGAATTCTTCCCCGGTTGCTTCTCCCCTCCCTATTGGTAAGTCTGATTGTTGTTACTATGCCCTAGCTTGACTGTATAGTTTATCTTCTTCCGGTATCATCGTTACTCCAGTAGGGAATCCTAGTTTTTATTCGAACGTCACGCCTTATGTGTTGAATTTCCGGTATGAAGATGGGGAGAAAACCTTGTATTATGAGGTGTTTCATCAGATCAAAGAGAAGATGAATGTCTACGAAGAGGATCTCACCAGAGAACTCAACGCCATCTCTCTCACCTCGCGGATCCCAGTGCGTCTCACCAAAGCCATATCCTTGCCAGAGCTGTCCTCTTTTTCACCCCGCTCGTCAGGATTGCAATCCAGTTATGTGTTTTATCAGCGCAATGCGCATTTAATCGACCAATGGGTGGCGAGTCTCGGTAAAGAAGATTGCGCGGTGAGCAGCCAAGACAAACTTGACTCCTTGAAACACCTGGCATCCCTTGTGGAGGCAGGAGTACATGAACCACTGCTCTTACAAATGCTGGAAAGGAAGCGGCTAGTGGATTCTCTCTTGACGGTATTCCAACCTGCCACGGCTGAAACTCAGACCTCGTCGTCTGTGCATGTTTCCTGTGAGAGTGAAGAGCGATGCATCATGAAAGCCTACGTGGTTCAAGTGTTAGTCCATTTCCTTCACGGTTCCGTCGAGACGATGGAAAAGTTAAGTGTCTGTAAGGAGCTGTTGGAGTATTGTGCTGAAGTGGTCACTGCTCACCGTCCCAGCGAATCTGCAGACTTTCCAGGGAGCTTGGTGTTCGTTCACAAGGATTGTGAAGTCCTGCTCTTTGCTCTGAATCATTTTAAGCAGACCCCTCACTGCCAAGGGGCAGAAGAAGAACTGAATTTGCGCGAACCTGTGGCTCTTTGCAAGTCTCATTCATTAAAGGGGCAATGCTAGCTGTTGCTGTCCGCCTTTTGTTTTAGTTTGCTCTTACGATTGAGATTGGTGAATCATAGCCAGTTTCGGATCCTCTCTTTCTGTGTAAACGCCTTAAAAGGATTTCCCTCTTTCTTTGTGCTTTTCGGACGAATCGGCGGAGCAAGCTTAGAGATTTTTGAACTCGGAGAATAATTAGAATAAGTGTTTGTGCAGTAGTTCTAGTACCAGACTTGTGGCTTGTGACACGGGGAATCCAGATGCTTACAGTACTGTTGCACAAATCAATCACAGGTCCCAGAAAACGAAACAAGACTACCTACTGTACTGTACGAAATATTGACTACCTCAGCTGTACAACTGCTATACTCAGTAATCTTAACGATAGGGTTTCGTTTGACTTTGAGAATTATTCAGCTGTTGCCTCATGGTATCTTGTAGGAAATCAAAGCTTCCTCCTCCTCCTCCTCCTTGTGCTTGTCGCTGTTGTTGTGCTGATGGTTGCTGTTGGTAAGGTGGCTGCATAGCACGACCCATAGGAGCCGTTCCGCCATATCGATTGCTGCCTGGATTACTGCCACCATTCCCATAGCTACTATTGTTGTTTTGGTTGGCACGGGCAAACACATCGATTTGGGAAATCGCATTAGCCGACTGCATCATGGGGGAGGGCTTGGCCCAGTTCCCCTGCTGGGGGTTGTTGTAAATATTATTGCTGTTGTTGCCACCACCCATCATCATGGACGAAGGAGGATTGCTCTTGTTGGAACTACTAGCACTGTCAAAGGTCAAGCCACTAAACATATCCACCATGTTATTCTTCCCCGAAGACGACTGTTGTGGCTGTTGATAAAGATTCGGAGAAGGCGAGTGGGAAGACCAGCTGTTGGCAGTGGCATTGTTGCCTCCCATCATGGTCTGCATGTTTGGGTTCGAGAAGTTCTGGGGCATTGCTCTTTGGGGTTGTTGTGGGGGCGGCTGAGATCTGCTGGGACTGTTGAGTCCACTGTTCCCTTGGTTCATGGTATTCATCGGGGTTAACAAATTGGCTCCAAAAGGATCGAAGGAATTAGTGGTGGCTGGCTGTTGCTGCGGTGGAGGGGCTTGTTTGGGAACCGGGGATTGGTTCCCACTGGAAGGATTCATAGGAGAATCAAAGCCAGAGAATTCTCCAAAGCCTTCCCAAGCATTGTTTTCGGTGGAGGCAGACTGAACGGACGAAGTGGATAGCTGCTGATGGTGCTGCTGCGGGGCTGCTGGAGGCAGGGGTTCTGAGAAATCCAACAAAGAAACAGCAGGCGGAGCAGCCGGGGGAGCAGCAGAGGGTTTCTGAATTCTCTGCTGAAGGGTTTGTTGCTGTTGTCTTGGAGGGGCTTGGGGAGCATCCAGTCCAAATGGATCCACAGCAGCGCTGCTTGCGAAGGGATCACTCGCTGCTGCTGAGGAAGCAGAAGGTTTCGTGAAAGCATCGAAGGAAGGCACCCTGGGAGGAAGGGTGGCAGCTCTGGAGGAGCGATTGGCCTGCTGACCAGCAGCAGAATCGCTATGATGAAAGTCAACCAGATCGGCAGAGTAAGCAGAGTTGGTCGATCTCGCAGAACCAGAAGAGATTTCTCTTCTCAAGGCGGGAACCGGAGAGGAACTCTTGGAGCCCATAGGGGTGGAATCCACAGAGACACTATTGCTATTGGTGCCACCTGCTGTGGGTTGGTAAGGGGTGTCCGCTTTGAATTTGCCCAGTTCGTAGGCATCCAAGACGAATTGTTTGAAGTTTTCAATCCGGTCTCCTTCTTTGGGACGAACCCCACCTGCATAGCGTTGACCACAGCGCGGGGCTTTCTGCAACCAGATATGCAAGGCTGCCGCATTTCCCCCTCCGTTCTTGTCCATGAGTTCATTGACCTCTTCCATGGTCCAATTGCTCATTGTAATACTCTTGACTCGATGAGAGATCGCTTGATGAGAGGTTTTGCCTATAGAGGAAGAGGGTGACCAACCGAAGAGAGACACAAATAACAGAAGGGCAGATGTAACTTACAGAGATCGCAAACGAAGGTCTTGAATTTCACACACACATTTCCGAATCCAACCCCCTGTTGCGCCTTGGTCTCGCAGTTTGGACAAATCATATTCGCTTCCACCTTTCGGAGCTTTCTCAAGACAGCATCAGCGGTAGCCATGATTGCTTTCGTAAATGAATCGTCAGAGAGTTACTAATGTGTGGTAAAGAATGGTTAGCTGTTTTGGGATGGTCCCGTTATGCAATTTCCAGTCGGAAAAGATGGTAAAGAATGGTGGAACACTATGGATGGTCCGTTTTGCTTCGAATCACTTGTCGACCAGAAAAAGCTGGAAATTGTTCCTCATGTCCGAAATTTTCGGGGGCAATGAGATACTGTAATATAAAACAAAATTCAGTCGTTTCAACTGAGCTAAATAATTTTGCCTGTTTCACTTGCTTGTCTACGACTTCGCACCATGAGAGCTCACCGACAAAAGCAGCAAGAACAACAGAAGCTACGTGAGGTACTCAATAATACAGGAAAGGAGGCATATCATGAGAAGACTTTAGAAGAAAAAATTGAACGTGTAAAGTATTTACAGTATGAAGAGCATCAGCAGTTGTTTGCTGTGGCTTACACCAATATTCACAAGGCTGCAGCTGATAATTCTTTAGCAGGGATTAAGTATTTCTTACACCAAGGTATGGGAGGAGCAGCTACCAGTAAAAATGACAAGTCGAAGAAGAAGAAAGTGACGATCTTAGAAGAGCTCAACAAGAATGGCATGTCTCCTCTCCATTGCGCCGCGGAAAAAGGGGCCGTGGATGTATTGACTTTCCTCCTTGAAGCAGGCTGTGATGTGAATTTACCCTCTTTTGAAGGCAATACTGCCATCATGTATGCGTGCAAGGGAAATCAGCTGAGAGCCATCGAGGCCATTCTCGCTGATCCGGCAACAGATCTACTCCTCTCAAATTCTTGTGGAATGAACTGCTTTCATTTTGCGGCCCAAATAGATAACCATGAATCGATCGAAAGGTTGATTGTGAAGTGGTTGGAGGTCCACGCTGGACCTGGTGTTAATCCGGTATTATGGATGGCAGACGCGTCGACAGCTCACTCGCATGATAATGCCAACCACGACGAAGAAGATCACAACTTTCATGCAGGGATTATTGACAATAGTGATAATCACAGTATAGGCTCTTTAACTCTGCACAAAGAAACTATGGTGTTGAAAGCCATGAACCAACCCTCCAATAACAAAACTACCCCTTTGCACCTGGCTAGTGCCAATGGCTCTATCAGCTCAGTCGAGGTTTTGACCAAGTACTCTGCCCAAGTGGATCCTCAAGATTCTTTTGGCGATACCCCCTTGCATAAGGCGGCGAAGCGTTCTTACTTTCACGTGTACAGACATTTGATGAAACATGGGGCTTCAGATTCAATCCAGAACTCATTTCGAGAGACACCTGCTGATTGTCTGGTAGACAAGCGTGGATTTTAGGATAATACTCTACTATTTTCCTCTGGACTAAGTCTTACTTGTTTTGCATACTATTGCTTTTCTTTTGGTAGTTTACGTGAAGGAGTTTTGAATTCGGAAATCAGTAATTACCATAAGTCGATCTTAATCAACCGGAAAGTAAATAGGGGAAAGGAAACGTAAGTGTACCTTGATGAGGTGATTGACCGAGCGGATTGGCATCTTTAATTGCTTGAATTTCAGTTTCAATTTGCTGGGTTGTTCGAGTAGACATATTAAATATTCATCAATAAGCGAACGACGAAAATGCAGGTGAGAATTTGTTTTGTCGGTGGCGCCCAATTGCCGATTTTTTTTATCGGGGGTCCTTGTTCCCTTTTACTACCGCGCACATCGATTTTCACATCACGCTTTTGCAGGAGTCAAGCACCTGGCGGGGATGAAGGCCCCGATGTCCAGCGGTATTCGAGGATGGATCGTGATGAGCAATGTTCACCTCTGTCTCGCGGGTAACTTAATTCTGCACCAGCATTGCGTACGTTGGCACTGGCAAGCCAATATTAAGCAAAATCATGAACAAAGCTCACTGGCTCCTTCTCGTAACAGAAACAAACAACACAACAATTGTACTTCTACAGATATTAAGTTAAGCCAGACAGAACTTGCGAACAATACTAGAGCTGTTATGAAAAAACCCACATCAAAGATAAGGAGAAGTGATGTTTCTCCGCTTCCAACTGAGCCTACTGCCAATCGAGTTCAAAAGACCCACAGAGTCCAAAGTGATCGGAAGGAAAGACTTCGATGACCTGGCGGTTGTAGACAGATCGATACGGTCGATCCAGCGTAGGAGGAGTGAACAACAACTGCTGCATTCGGTTAGAGCTGCTACTATTCCCATTCCTGATCGCGTTGATAGGATCAATCAGCCTTCTTTGCACGATAGGTTCGTTTCCGATCAGGTGAATAGCTTTTGGTTTGATAACCAGTTGTTGACTTGTGCGTTTCGAATTCACCAGCATCGAATCCAGATCAAAAGGTCCGTCATCGACTGGGAAGTCTGATGGGGGCTCATTCTCCTTATTAGCACTACGACTACTGCTCTTGCACTGGTCGATTTGTTTTGGGATTTGGAAGGAGTAGCAAATTCGGTCATATCGAACTAGCTTTTGTTTACTTTCCAACAATTGATTCATGGTGCCATCAATGGTATACCCAGGCGAGTTGGGACGTTGCTGGGACCACAAGTCCACAATGGTGGGAAAACATTGATAAAGTGAATTGTTGTGCAACTCGTTGGCGGAAGTGCAGCCCGGAGAGCGGTTGGTGTAGGAACAGAAATTAAAATCACCCACTAACAGATAATAAGGGAATGGGGAGAGAACTTGCGAACAATACAATAACTGTTGTTCCCGAATGGAATGATATTCCAGTGATTCCAAATGCACATTGCCTATGTAAAACTCCACGGTTCCACTCTCTTCTCGCTCTTCTTGAATAGTAGTGACCGACATGTAGGAAGGAGGGCCCATGCTGTAGCTATTCCCCTGACTGCAGTTATCATCGAATTCCTCGTGCATCATCATTTCCCAGTTAAAGGTGGAGGGAGAAGAAGAACATCGTCGTCTCTTCGTCGAGGATTGGATGGATCCAGGGTCTGATTTATCCATTGGCTGTCTGAGCAGCAATTTACTCACCAACAGACGTCTGCCCATGTTAGTAACAGGAAACTGGTGAAAACTGAAAGTCGGAAAATACTTTCTCTTGACCAGTGTCAGCACTCCGTAATGCCCTAAGGTCAACCCATTCAGTTCCTCACCGTCAGAACAACAATACTCTTTCAGTTCTTCCCATTTGGCTAGAATATGTAAAAAAGGGATAGTCACTTCTTGAAAACAGATAATATCAGGGAGATGAGACGAGCAAATCGATAAGATTTCCTGGTATCGAATAACCTGCTCGAATTCTTCGAACCAAATGTTCCAGGTGATGATCTTCAACGAGGAAACCGTTTTGATTTCATAAAATGAAGAAGTGGGTGTCCTTAACTGTGTGCCTTGCATTGTGGCAACTGGGAGGAATTGAAGCCAACAATTTGCTTGATGAATTAGCGAGTCGATGTCAAAATAGATTCGTTACATCGGCAAATACCGACACCATGCGGTAACTATAACTCGAGTTTTTGCATAGTTGAGTTTCCTCATCTACATTTAGAAAATTCATTTCGAAAAAGAAAGCAAGGAACGGAGGCCAAAGTCCGTGTGTGAAATGACCGTCTCAAACCCCGCAATCAACGAGAACCCTTTAGTTTCAGCTCGTCGACACTCTCTTAATTCTTCTTCTTCTTCCTCCTCCTCTTCATCTTCAAGACTGATGAAAATACCTTCTTCGCTCAGAAGTGGGAAGGCCAGCAGAGCCGGAGGTTCATCTGCATCGATGCCTTCGGCTCATGAGGTACTGAATAATAACGAAAAACACCGTTATTATGATAATAATGAGAGTGTCAACTTGGAATATCATAGAAAACCCGAAAAGCTGCTTTCCCAGAAACTTAACTCACCGTACCGAAGACGTTTTCCTTCCTATTATCAGCAGCACGACCCAAAGAAAATAAAAGACGGTTACGAAAAACGGAAAAGAGACAGGAAAAGAACCCATTCTCGTTCCCCTTCGCACCTATCCCATGCATCAAGATCTCGTTCTGCCGATTCCTCTTCACGAAGACTCACGCAACCCTCATTTCGCAAAAATCCCAGTTCTTCTCCAGTAAGATACCAATCTAGAAGTGACTCATATCATTCCTCTTCCTCTCGCTATGATAACGATCGATATGATGATTACCGTTATCCAGAGTTCGTAGCGAAAGAACACTCTAATAGAAAGAGAACCCGAAATGACCGTGAAGAAGATGATAGTGACCGCAAATCCTCTCATGGTTTGTCTTCTTTTTCTTCCTCCTCTTTGCATCATAATGATCATGCTAAGAAACGTAAAATTTGTCCAAGGAGGAATCCTAAGTTTTCCTTTCTTCCGATAGAATGGTGGGATCGGACTGATGATTGCAAAGATGCGAAAAGCGACCATGTAGAACGAGTGGATGCTTTGTGTGATTATTCTCGGGAACAATTAGTGTTAGATACGACCTTGTGGAAAGAAGATCCTGCCCTGGAGCCAAACATGTTTCCTTGTAAGTTTCCTTCTCTCATCGAGTCTTCCCTCCCCACTGACCTTCTGTCTCTTTTCTAGATCTGACCCCAGAAGGAATCGAACATTATACTTTGTGGAGCAAATATGAGATGACGAAAGAAGAGGTAGGGGTATCTATGAACTCTGTGGTGCTTCTGATTGTTCTTATACCATTTTTTGTTGTAGGTTGTGGAGTTTGTGGATCATTGGTTGGAAATACACATGCCGCAAGTTCGTCGTTGGAATTATGATGACAATTTAGGGGAGCGGTCTATCGAACTCTTTCATGTCCATGTGTTTATTGAAACCATTCCCTATTCGTTTACCGTAGAGGAAGGCAAAGAATATATTCCTCCTCACATGACAGCAGAGGACCAGCATTTACATTGAACTCTCTTTCAGATTTTTATCTAGTTTCTATGTTTCCATCTGTTTTCCCATACTGTTTGTTAATCCGTACTTCGTTTATGTTTTCACAATCTGCAAAATTCCCCCTGTTTAAATAGCAGATCCTGCCAGCGCGCGCGTTTTGATCTTGGTGTAGCGTATAGCGTATCGATCTGGAGAGGACGCAGAATAACATCTCACCCTCTCACACACACAGCAGAATTGGCGGAGGTCGTTTCTCTCTGCTCTTTTTGTAAAGTTACAATACACACATAGTTGGAGTTGAGTGGAAGAGCGGATAGCGCTTCCAACGAGCATCAACACATCGACACAATGCCGCTTTCGTCCAACCTTAACCCTGCCTTATGGTCGGACCAAGCCAAAGGAACCGCCATTAGCATAATTGGTATCTTGGCCTTGACCCCCGATTCCCTATGTGTCCGCGAAGTCTCCAACCTACCAATTTTCCAGATCTTTTTTTATAAATTTCTCTTCTTAGCTCTTTGTTTTCTCATCATTCTCATAGTTAGTCAAGGGTTTGTTAGGTGCTATACAATATGGTCAGAGATGAATTCTCTAGAGTGGGTTGCAGGGTTAGTATGGGCGATAAGTAACTTTACGATCAATTATGCCTTTCTAAAAACCGCAGTAGCCAATGTTCTCGTGATACTTGCATCCAATCCGATGTGGACTGCGATTGGAAACTATTTTATCTTGCAAGAAAAGCTTAAAATACGTACACTGGTAGCCTGTGTCTTGTGCTTTGCTGCAATCATTATCGTGGTGATCGGACAGACCACTTCTTCATCTGGTAGCAGCTCCGATGATGTGATAGGAATAGTATGTGCATTGATTGGTACCATAACCTTTGGTTTGTATCTGATATTGGTAAGGTATATTGGCCTACACTCGGGGTAAGTATGTTGACAAACTCAGCTCGTTGATTCACTTCCATTTCTTCATCTTTACTGATCTGATCCTCTCTCCCGTATGAAACACACAGGAGAGAACCGGAGATGATTCCTTCGAATATTATTGCGGGGTCATTGATTAGCCTGGCATTATTACCTTTTGTCACCACCTTTGTTGCGATGAATGTATTTGAATGGTTTATCTTGATCATTAATGGAATGATTGTCTATCCACTTGCTTTTACTTGTTTTGCAATTGGTCCATTGTATATTTCACCTACTGAAGTGTCATTGTTTACACTGTTAGAAACGATTATTGCCCCGATTTGGATTTGGTTGGGGGGATTTGGAGTCCCTCCACTGACTACGATTTATGGGGGAGCTCTCCTGATTGTTACTTTGGCGATACACAGGTGAGAACCATCTTCTTCCTTGTATGTTTGTCTGAGCGGGATCTATTTTCTTTCGGTGTCGTTTGCAGTTTGTTAGGACTGAGAGAGGAGAGAATGGAGAAGGAGAAACCAAGCACAACATCCTACCATCTTTCCCCGGTTCCTGGTCAATCTCAGGATACTGTGCTTGAGGGCGATTCTGGTGAGCTTTAGCAGGAGTGACCAAGCAAAAGAGCCCTCTGTCAACTGGCTTTAGATTTATCTTTTTTCATTCTCCTCCCTATTGCTGGATTCTCCCATGTACTATTGTCATGATTTTCCATATGTTACTCATTCTTTTGCTACATTAATGTATAAGTATTGTACTCGACTCGACTATTCCGTCTACCAGGACTCATCGAATTCGAATCTATCTACGGAGATAATATAATGTAATATAAAAATATTCTGACAATTGTCGCGCTGCTGTCGTTCATCAAGTCTAGTCTAGTCTCAAGGAGCATCCAATGCCGAAGAGGAAGGACTATATCTCGGTTACCAATCAAGCCAAACATTCTGCTGATGAAGATGAGGAGCACCAGCGTGCCAGAACACAAGAAGATTATCAGCACCATAGTCAAGCCGCGGGCTGTGTGGTGACGAAAGAGGACACTCCGGCTGTCATCACTTCTTTGATCTGTTTCGTGTTCTTTATCGCTTATGGGACTGCTGCGGCCAGTCTAGGTCCAGCGGTTCCCTATTTAGCGGAACATTATGGAAAGAGTATATCGGAAATGGGAACCACTTTCACTGTTCGTGGGATCGGCTATTTTTTGGGAACTCTTTCTTCCCCGTTTGTGCTGGCGATTCCCAGAATGCCTTTTGCCAAGGAAACTATCGCCTCTGTAGCAACTTTTTTATTTGGAATAGAACTATTCCTGGTGGATCTGACTAGTCACTTTGGCTTGGCGTTGTGTTTGTTCTTCCTCCAGGGCTTTTCCTTTGGGATCATCGACGTGATTGGGAATTGTGTGCTGCCTGAATTGTGGGGAAAGCGTTTGCAACCTTGGATGCAGGCATTGCATTCTATGTTTGGAGTAGGGGCGATTATTGGCCCTTCTTTGATTGGAGGCTTCGGGTACTCCCTCGATTTCTTCCTGATCTTTCTGCTCTCCTTCATTCCCATCACTATGGTGCTGGCCCGCAACATGCTCGGATATGGTACTGCTGCTGATAGCAGTAGCAATGATGATAATTCCAGTCTAACTCCCGCATCTTCTTCCAAATCGAAAGCGTCAGATACCGTGAATGAGGAAGTAGAAGAGGAAGCGCGAAGAGCGGCAGCAGCAGCAGATAGAGAAAATACAGCGAAGCGATCAACAGCACCACAAAGACCCGGACCGTTGCTCTTGAGGGTAATTGTGTTTTTCTTCTTTTTCATCTATGTTGGGGCCGAGACCGGCTTCGCGGGCTGGATTCCTTCTTATGTGTTGATGGAAGAGGTCACCACGAGCCCGTCCAAAGCTGCCTACCTTTCTGCGTTGTTTTGGGCCGCGTTAACCCTAGGCAGGATTTTAGCAGTGCCCACGGCGATTTTTGTCTCGGCTACGATGATTATTCAAATCCAGTTGTTGTTCGGAATCGTCACAGGCATCCTGTGTATCACCCTGCTCACCTACTCTTATTCGATGGCTTCGTTTATTAGTTTCTTGGCGGGGTTTTCTTTATCGTCTATGTTTCCGGTCATGATGACGATCTTCAGTGAATACGGGTACCAGATCGATGCGTCTACGACGACTCTGTTTATGATGGGGGCCACCTTTGGCGAGTCGATTACTCCGATGTGCATTGGGTGGTTGATGAGTGGGATGACTCCTTTCATGATGCCATTCGTCGTCTTTGTCTCGGTCTGGTTGTTGGTTGTTTGCTATCTCGCTTTCCATTATTGCAGTGTCCAAGAGAGAAAAGACTATGCGCGAAGGACACAGGAAGGTCTGGACGACACCGACGAAGACAGCAGTCGACATCCTTCCCTGCAACATCACCGCAAAGCCATCTACAATCCTGTGATTAGCAGTGAAGCATTCACCATTGACGACGATGAGGAGGAGCAGGAAAGGCAGGACCAAGGCGATGAAGAACAGGGTGAGCTAGACGAAGCGCGAGGAGACCTCAACAATACTGATAATCGCGGCATTGAGATGAGGAGGTTTGAGGTGGTGGACAACTAAGACCGAGCCGAATTCTTAGCTAGCCGCTCCACTAGAATCATCAATTTCAGGTGCTTTTGCTCCTGTTTCGATGTATTGTGATTGGGAGTCTGCTGTAACAATATACTAAGTTCTGTTTTGCATCAACCAGTATGGACTGAGCTGTTATAACGCTTTTCCGGCTCAAAAAAAAATGCTCCACAAATTCCCTGCGGAGCGGGCGCTGTCAGTCATTGTAGCGAAAAGAGATACACCATTCGAAGCAACTATTTAACTAAATTACATGAAAAATCGAAATACCGAGAAGTACAGGTCAAGCATGCATTTTAAAACTCGTAAACTGTCCTTTGTCTCTCTTCTTCTTCCTCCTCGTTGTCATCAACCCCGCCTGCCTGCTGCATGCGATCCTCAGGTAAAGATTTAGAGGAACTCAATGCGGATCCGTTGGAGGGCGCCCGTTCCAGTGGATTACCTTCTTCCGCTGGATCTTCTTCTGGTGCTTTCCCGCTATTTTTCTTCTGTATTTTCTCTTCATCCTCCTCCATGGCGGCATGCTTGGCATCTAAAGGTGTGATTTCCGAGCTTTTCCCTTTCCTCCTAGTGGTTTGTGAACTCGGAACCGAGCCACCGTTCCGTGTTTGAGTCTTCTGCTGAGATAACGGGGTGCCTACCAGATGACCAGCAGCAGCAGCAGCAGAAGAAGAAGAAGGGGTTGCTGGGGCTGTCTTTTGCTTCTTATTATTGTTCTGTTTCTTGCTAGTAGGAGTCGTTTCCTCTTGATGCTGCTGCTGGTGCTCGTGGTTGTCGTTATCATGCTCTTGATCAGACAACTGAACGATGTTTTCCTCCTCTTCCTGCATTCGAGATCGCTTGTTCTGACCTCGGGATGGTGGTGGCTGGGACAATTTCTTTTGTTGGGAGAGGGTTCGTTGCTGGGATAACATCAGTTTGTGAGGGGAAGCCGTAAACGCATGAGAAATGCTGGTGGTGGTGGCTGGCAGATGGGCAGGGGCTGAAGTGGGAACAGGGGTGGAGGGCTCATTTTTTCTTTTCCTCCTCTTCGATGCAGGTTCCCCCGATTCAATCGTCTTTCCATCATCTCCACTCGTATCTTCTGCTTGGCTGCTGCTTGGGTCGAGTCGAGGGGTTTGTTTGGCACTCTGTGAGGTTCGCCCACCCTTCAAAGGAGTAGAACTGGCTTGAAGCTTCGCCTGCTGACTCAATTTCACAGTAGATGATGAACGCTTCTGCTTCTTATTACCACTGTTAGTAGATGCTTGAGATTCCTCTGTGATCTGTTCGCGGCCTTCCTCGTCTCTATCAGGGTGATTGCCTTGACTTAACTTGGAAGGAGGATTAGGATTCGGAGTGGTCTCTTTGGAAGAGGAAATGTAGTTGCTGTTGTGGCTATTCCCCTCTGCTTTAGTCCCAACCAAAGGTGAGGAGAGTTCAGATACCTTAGAGGCTTCATTCGAGGTATCCAAAGTACCAGCAGCAGCAGTATTGTGGGGACTCTTCCCAAGGGATTTTCGAATGACCGATTCTTGAGAGAGCAACGCGTCGACTTCTCCTTTCAAAATGACGTCTTTCGAATGATTCAACAACTCCTCTTGAAAGGGTGCTTCCAGACCATCCAATTTCGACACATTCATCCGATCACTGGCAGCAGCGGCACGATCAACATCATTCTCTCCATCGGATAATTCATGATCGGGTAGTTGTGTGTGTTCCTGTTGATGCTGCTGTTGTTCTTGCTGCTGTGATGCTCGCGAGAGGGGCTCCTCGCTTAAGAAATAGAAGACCGAAGCATCTTCAGCAGCGACTGGTCCTGTGGGCTGTGGTGTTTCTGAATGAGGGATCTGAGTGGACTCGTCCAAACGGGAGTGCTGTGGCTCTCGTTTCCCCTTGGGAGCAGTGGCTGGAGTAGGGGAACGAGGATGATTCGAGGACAGTATCAAGGAGGGAGTCATCGCGGCAGAAGGGATCGGGGAGTGTTTATGGTTCTGAGAAAGAGAAGGCGATGCGAGTATCATGGAAGGCATCTGAGTTTCTGCTAGGGTCCCCTCATATCCTTCCTGACTTTGGGTATGTTTCCGTTTGCGCTGTTTTTGTTGTTGTTGGGGAGTCAATGCGGCTAAAGGAAACAATTCATTTGACAGGGACATCACTCGATCACCATTTCCATTGGTGGGAGGATTGGACTTGTTGGTGGTTTGCGAAGGATCGATGGTCAAAGGCGGTAAACTGGAGGCATACAGAGGAATCGGATCGAATTGATCCAGGTCTCCCTGAAGGCTTTGAGCCATCTCCTTCAATTGGGTGCAGAAACTGGTCAAGCCTAGGAATTTGCTGGTCTGAATGGTTCGAATCTTCCCGATCAGCTGAATATAATCTTCTTTTTCTTTCACATTAGCCTAGCAAGAGAAGAAACGGGTCAAAAGAGAAAGAAAAGCAACCATAGTAAGGAAGACGTTGTTTCTCACCTCCAGATGTTGTTTGTGGACTTCGAGGTCATTGATAATTTCCTGCAAAGCTTGATTTCCATTGGTTAACCGATTGACTCTTTCTTCCGACTTGGCTACCTCGCTTTTCAAACTTGTGACTTGTGACTCCAGCAATTTGTTTTTGTTCTTTTCACTAAACAGTAGGCGGTTGATGTCTTCAATCATCTGTCGATGGTTATCAAGGAGGTTGGCTTTCTCTTGCCATTCCGATTGTAAGGCAGCATGTTTGTGTTTCCAATCTTTGGTTTCGATGAGCAAATCGTCGTATTGTTCTTGCAAGATCGTACTTCGGGCTTTCAAAGCACTCGTGTCTGTTTCGAGATGATTGTTGCGTTCTTTCAGATCTTCCAAGTCTTTCGCAAGTTCAGCCAGATTCTTCTCGTCTTGACGGGATTTCCGAATCAACCTTTCGTTTTCTTTCGTGAGATTATCATATTGTTCAGTAATGACTTTGTTTTTGTTTTCCAATCGCTTCATCTCTTGTTGGAGGGTAGTGAGCTGTTGTTGGAAGATCTCGGAAGTCAAAGAATCGGCTTTCTTGAGAGGTGAGGAATGCAATTCCTCCTGCTGATCTTTACCACCCCCATTGTTATTGCGGTTTTTCGACTTCTTTCCTGAGAGGGAGGCTGGAGTAGCACTGACATTCGAACTGAGAGGTTGAGCGGGACTTGGAACCCCAACGCCGGTATCCATAGGCTGCGGCTGCTGCTGTGGGGGTTCATCAGCTGACACCACCACACTGAAAACATAAGTAATTTTGTCGATATTTTTGTATTTGATCGCAATCAGATCGTTGTTCTTCAATTCTTTCCGATGGGGTTTCGCAGGTTTGGAAGTCAAATCACAGCCAACCAACTCGTCATTAACATATGTTCCATTCCTCGAATAGTCGGATACATAATACTTGTTCGAGTCAGAATCAAATTCAATGGCAAAATGAGTGGAGGAAATGTATAAAGCTGGTAAAACGAACTGCGTGGAATGTGAAAAAACAAATTCTGCTTTTGGGTTGGGAACTGGAAACCTTCCAAAGTATGAAATTGGATCTACCATTTGGAAAACAGAGGGGATGGTTAATGATTCCTCGTTTCCCCCGCTACGGGCGAGTTTACCCCACACTCTGTTCATGTTTCACGTGATCCGCGGTCCGCGAATTTAAAATTTTGAACACAAGGACGAGCTGCGCAGCTTCCAAAAAGCGCTTTCCCAAAGGGGATGCGGTAACTTAGAGCAACTGGATTTGAAACTTTCTCGCGTTTTCCATCTGACACTCCGAGAGTCTCCTGGTGAAACCGAGAAGAGTGATGAAGCTCGACAAGTCTCATGGCTTTATGATTCCTTCAGTATACGAAGCTGATTCTAGCTCCTTCAAGTCCTCGCTAAGCAACTGGAAATCTCATCTAACTTCCTGTTCAGTCTTAACCGCTTCCTTTTATTTCTTTCAAATGATGGCGCAAAGATGTTACGGGAGGCTTGGTTTACACAGTGGATTATCCAATACGATTTTAACTCCAGTCGGCTGTATTTCCACCATTTCCACTCTTCTGCTGAGTCAAAATGTGGAAACTTATATTAGAAACAACCCTAATCAGTTCGGATTACAGAGTTTCTACACCACACGGCCGCCGCCCTCATCCTTGCCGTCATCTTCCTTCCCATCCTTTTCGTTTTTCAGTTTTGGTTCGACGAAGGCAGCTGTACCAGTTGTTCGCTCACCCAGAGAAGAGAGAAGGTACCAACTGAAACGGCTGGTACTTGGGTTGTCCTCCTTCGTAGCCCTAGAGCAATCTGCGTTTCGTTCTGTCTTTCCTTCAAGTATCATCTCTCTGGGGGTGTTTAGCAATCTGAGTAAAAGGTTTCGTCGTTCCGTGGCTACGGAGTCTGCATTGACGACTCAGTCGCAAAGAGCAGCCATCCAGAAACTAGGAAAAAGATTTGGTTGTCATCATTGTGGAAGTCGTCAATTTGTGTTTAACCGAAGCAAAGTATTCATTGCCGATCATATGCCACCTACCAAGATTGCTGAGGCACTGTCCCGAAAATGGTGGAGACGATTATTCGGTTGGACGGTAATAGACCTCGTAGCTCTAGCTCTTCTCTGGTTTTTTTTGTTCATGCTTTTTCTCTTCTCCCCCGGGATGTTAGGTGCAACAAAGGTTATGGCCTCAATGTTATAAATGCTTTCAGTTGCAAGGAATGGCGGTGAAAAACGGAGTGCATCTGTTGGTTTATCACAATGTTCTGAAAAGGTTCCATTTCGCACCAGCAGCTGCTTATCTGCTCTTGTTGGACGATTCCGTCAGCACTCATCTGGATCGGCTGTTAGATCCACTAGTGGATACAATTGAGGAGATTACGGAAAAAGTCCAACCTGCTTTAACATCACTCCTAAGGAGGCGGCCTCCCAGCTGATTCATTTCCGCGAAAAACTGATGGCGGTACACCGCCTTCCTTTGTCCAAATGTATTATCTTGGGACATGGATGCGGCTATAAGCCCAAAAAACTGTCCAAAGAGCGTGTGAGGTAAAATTTTGTAATTCTAGAAAAAAAATGACTGACCAGCAGGAGAAACTTTCTTCTACCATTGCCAAAGAGCCTAAAAAACTTGATGAAGAGCATAGCTTTTGTAATAAACGGGTAGGAAAAACCTTAAAGAATGAGAGAGTGATAGAGTTATTACGCGGTATAGAAAATTTGGGCTGTCGGCTTCCTACTCCCTTCATCAGCTGCCAGTAAGGCCCTTATTACGCTTCGATTTCTTGCTCTTTTCACTGTGAATATGTTGTAGACAATGTGAAGGTGATGTGTCTGGAGGGTTTATTTGTAATGATAGAACAGAGGGTAGGCCGTACGTTCCGAAGGTACTTGAAACCATTCAAAGCCGCTTCTCCTTTTCTCAAGCAGAGGAAGCTCACTGAAAGTTATTACCTTTTGTAGATTATTATGTGCGAAAATAAAGATATTCGGATTGACACCTTCGAACAAACCTTGATTCATGAACTGGTAATAAGGGACTTATGTTGTTGTTCGTTAGCGGCTTTTTATGTCTTCTGTTTCCCTCAGGTTCATGCATACGATGCTTGTAATACGAAATTGGACATTAGTAACTGTGCCCAACACGCCTGTACTGAGGTGAGTTTTAAATTGCCTTTTTATCCCTCTTCCAGCTAAGTAGCTGGATTGTCCTCATAGGTGCGAGCAGCCAACCTCAGTGGAGAATGTGGAAGTATTCTCACCGAGGCCTTAAGAGGCCATTTTCGAATTTCTGGTGGTGCACAGGAATGCGTGAAAAGGAGGGCTACTCTATCAGTGTCGATGAACCCTCACTGCAATGTAAGCAAACTCGATCGAAAGCTACCTTGAGCCGAGGAATAATGTTGTTTTTATCTTTAGAAACCCGGTGTGGCGGAAAAGGCTGTAGAAACTGCAATGAAGAAATGCTTTGAGGACCGATGTCCTTTTGACGAATTCAGTTGAGTAGCGTGAGGCTGTGACGGTGCTTAGGAGTATAGAAATTTAGTGAAGTACTGTAAATACGCACATTAGATGCGCGAAACTCTCGCTTTCTCTTAGAAAACCATTCAATATCCGGTCCGATAGCTGAGGAAAAAATGCAGAAAAGTAAAGCAGAGAAAATCCTTGTACTTAGTACGTGATTGGGAACACGTGCAAACGACTAAGGCTATTGTAGAATATATCTGAGAAATCACTTCTTGATCCTTTTTATCTGTACCAAGGGAGGATTATTATCAGCAGTCTTTTGAACCAAGCCGTTGCTGGGGCTGCTGCTCGAGAGCAAATAATTCAGATTCAGCTTCCTTTTCTTCCCCACTGAATCACCATTCGTTAATTGCTCTTGAGAACCCTTGTTTATAGTAGAGCCATAATCACGATGATGCAGAGCATTTCCGGTCGTGGAAGAAGAGGATAAAGAAGACGGTAGAACATTCAAAGAATTCGAGAAAATTGATTGAGCGGCGATTTTGGGTTTGGAAATCAGCTGTTTCTCCGCTTCCTCCCTTTTCCGCATTTGCTGTAGTAAGAGCATCGACTGAACCAGTTCTTTGTCTTGCTGTTGCTCATTGTTCTGTAGTAGAGGAATATTGGACCATCCTTTCTTTCGTCCTTCTTCTTGTTGAGAAACCTCTTGTTTCTTGAGCTTTCGATTCGCTTTCCGTAACAAAGAATTCATTTCGAAATCATTTTTCGTCACAGAGGTTTGTAATGACTGTAAGGATTCTAACTGTTGATGAGTGGTCTTGGCTTTGGTAGCATCGGCAGAAAGATGTTGTAATTTCAACATTGGATCCTGGGAAATTTGATGCTTGGTTTCGTCTGAGAGGATTTCAATCGTATGGTCAGCAGGATCGGCGACATAATCTTGTTCATGTTTTCGTAACCCCTCCGCGTAGTCGTAAGTCCGTTCTTGGGGATTGGTTTTGATCACGAAGGGTTGATCACAAGAATAACATTTGGTACTAAAAGCCCAGATGGTAGTGGAATGATAACTTCCCACGGCATCTTTCTTCGCATTGAAACGTAATCCTTTACTCATGTGACGACCGCATTTCAGACACCAGGCATCGAAAGGCAATTCGAACCGAATAACCCCATATTTCTGATACTGGTTCGCACCTTTCGAACCTTGAAACTTGCTAATCCCTCCGTATTCTGGTCTCCATTCCGGGGGATAATAAAAGTTGTCCGATTTTGAAGCAGCTAGAGACGACATCTCGAGTGAACTTTCCTTGCCTTTTGTTCTTCGACTTATTTCTCCGTGCGACGCAACTTTGCACTTAACTAACTTAAGTGAAAGGTAACTCAGAACTGTATCAACCGCCCACCTCAATTAAGTTACATACTCATCAATATAGACCACATTTTGTTTCAGGTATTTCTTGCGTGGTTTCGAAGGGTCCACTACGAGACCTGACTTTTTAATGAAAATTTCCACTTCGTCCGGCTTCCGTCGGTAATACCAAAAAAAATAGCAGGTTCCGAAACAGCACAACAGCATGAAAATTCCCGGAGGGAGGGAAATCCATAGATAATATCGCAAATAATCAAACGGGACAGGGTGATCCCTCCTCCTCCGTGGGAAGATGATGTAAAATGCTCCAGTGTGAATGCCTGCTTCATTCGTCCGAGAAGGGGCTCCCACAACGATTTCTTTGATGAGATTTTTGTCTACGTCCTGATAGGGAGCTAGTGAATGTCCGAATTCTTCAAAAGAATGCAACGAGATGTTGGTGACATCATCGGTGAATGCAGGTATCCGGGTATAACCCGCGATTTCCCCATGCAGATTCAAGAAAATGAAAAACAGACGACCAGTTCCCCCAGAAGATTCAGATTGCGGACATCCTACGACTAAATCGGGAATGGACGGTAATTCTTTCCAGTTGGGACGCCGTATGAAAGGACGAGTGGGAGTAACATGTTGGGCATACTGATCATAATTGATATCCCCAATCGTTGTAATGGCAGTTCCAAACCCTTCACCAGACTAAGGTACAAAGCAAGCAAGGAATAAGGATAGGAAATAATATAGAGAAGAAATATAAGTAGAAAGTAGGGAGAGCGGCTTACAGTAAACGGAAGTTGAATTCCAGGAGAGGAGGTTTCGCTGATTATTCTTGTGTGATTAACCCTTCCATCACCCGTTATATAGAATAAGAAAGCAGTACCAGCATTGAGATTGATACTGCCTGCTTCATATAATCGTGATGCTCCTATCGCTACCGTGAAATGGGGATCTGTGTGATGAATCTTGGGCAAGATCACAATCGAGGAACCGAAATTCGAATAGACTGACTTAATTTCGGCCATGTCAGGGGTCAAGGTAAGATATTTCTTCACATATCCAGTTTGGTTGAGGTATAATAGATAGACCACATTCAAACCAGTTACTGTCAGAGAACTAGCCGCTAGGACCGTGTAGTAGTTCGGGTCAAGTACCCCGAGGTTGGCTAAGGCTGAGCCGAATCTGGAACCATACGTAATCGGAGGACCATTGATGGTATACGACTGATTGAACAAGGAGGTCGTATTGTGGAGAGTACTATTAGTGGGGAAGCTAGAGTTGCTGGAAGGTGCTTCGTACTTTCCTCGGATCAGCGTGTTTTTCATGACTTCTCCATGTTCGTTAATAAACAAAATATAAACTGACGATAGATAAACTCCAGGTGCGCTGACTGCTAATTGGGTGATTCCGTTGTTATTCACAGATCCGAGACAGGCTAAAGAATACCCAAACTGATTCCCCTCCTCTACGTTAGCAAGCTTTGGATAATCATCGCCTGAAAGTCTCGTGTAGGTTTTATTATAGGTGCCGTCTGCAAGCATACGAAAGATATACACAGCACCAATATTGGGGGTGTTCTGACCATCAGTTTCGCCAATCGCCCCCACAGCGATATCATCAAAGCCGTTCCCATCGATATCACCGATATTGGCCACAGACCACCCAAATTTCGCACCTTTCCCATCGCCTGGTGCGTCACTTGGCCGGACGATTCGATGGAAAGGGGTTGTCGCATTGGAACCTTGTGCCTTAAAGGGCCGAACTAGGTCAAACGTGGTCCAGACTCCCGCTACTAAGCCAGTGGAGCGTGAATAAGGATGGAGGGATATGAGGTTATGAATTGGTGCACATAAAAGCACCAGAAACCACAAGCAGTAGCCCTGGTCACCAAGAAACGACCGCATTTCTATTGAGAGGTTGTGAAGTTTCAAGAAATGAAGTGAAGAAACGGCCAAATTAGGGAAATCCGTAAATTGACACCTTGCTACTAGTGTAAAGTCACGCAAAAATACCGCTGAGTGAAGACACGAACTTGTGAAAGCCTTGGTATTGAGGTACTTGTAAATGTTTAGCATAGACAAGAACGGAGAAGTGACAAAAGAATGCTAAAATAAAAATAACAAATCTATCTGACTAGACTCTACGGGACTACATTATGGAATTTTTGGATTTAGAAAATAAGCACAAAGGTTACTATACTACACAGTTATCTTTGCCAGTGCTGCTGTTGTTGTTGCTGCTGCTGATACTGCTGCATGTTAGGCATCTGATTACCCCCGCCCATCATGGAATTGGGTTTGAAGGGGTTGACAGGAGGTTGCTGTTGCTGATACTGACCAGGCATCTGCTGCTGATTGTATCCTCCTCCATATTGCGGCTGGTGAGGAGCTTGTTGCTGGTGATGATGAGGGAATGGATTGACTGGCGCCTGTCCAGGATAGCCTCCCCCCATCATTTGAGGATTGTATCCTCCTCCTTGAGGATAACCTCCTTGAGCGGGGTAGCCTTGAGCCCCCATTCCAGGTCTGGGCATATTCATGTTCATCATCATTTGAGGATTGGATGGATAACCAGCTGGGCCTCCTCCCATCATGGGTTGAAAGCCGCCTGCCATGGGCATGGGAGGTCCACCTCGATTCATTCCCCCACCATACAGAGACAAAATCGCATCAGCGGAAGCCTGGGGCTTTGCAGCCTGGGCCTGCTGCTGTTGCTGTTGAGCAGGGGATGCTCCAGGGAAATCGAAGGGAGAAGAGGGCACCGTAGTGTTAGGGGTATTGAACTGAGAAAAGTTAGCAGCCTACAGCCAGAAATCATGTTAGGTACGCGATTACCAGACGTGGAAAAAGGGATAGGAGATCACTCACCTGATTGTTAGTTTGCGAAGGCATGAACCCTCCATTCATTTGCATTGGTGGTTGTTGCTGCTGAGACTGACCATTAGAGGCAAACAAATCAAGTCCGTTGCTTTGTTGTTGCTGCTGTTGATTCGGAGCAGGGGACTGATGGGAGGAAGGAGGGAAAGCAGGTGTGTTTCCAAAAGGATCGACACTGCTGTTGCTTGGACTGGTCATATTCGTTGGGGGAGGAGGTGGAGTAGGATCATCCATAAAATCCAGCAAATTAGGAGCTGGTGCAGCGGCTGGGGCTACTGGAGCAGGCGGAGGCACGTTTGCTGAAGCACGACGAGCTGCTGGTTGACTGGGTCCATCTTGATTCTGGGAATGCATCACATTTTGGTGATGATGGGCAGCATGACTAGAATGACTTGGGTGAGCATGTCTAGGAGGTCTTCTGGCGACAGGATCAACGTGGTCGGGAGTTTGCTCTCCGTCTTCCCCGTCGGTCCCATCATGCGTGGACCCAGTGTTTCCGCCATGGTGTCCATCATGATGTCTGGGTGGGACAGACTTGGCCATATATTTCTTAAATTCATATTTATCACGGATAAAACGCTCCACGACGCGCACAGCATCTCCTTCTTTGGGACGAATCACATGAGGAGGAACGTTCGCTTCGTAATATTCATTCGCACGTTTGTTTCCCCATTCTTCCATAAACTAAAATAGCACAAACAAAAGAGCTATAAAAAGACGGCTAAGCCAGTCAATAAGGGTGTGAAATACTTACGTCAACTTGCGCTTTGGTCCATGAATCCAAATTCACTGAACGAACAAAACTAATATGAACACCTAAATTTCTATGAATACCAGAACATTCAATACAGATAAATATCCCTAAATTAGCTGAAGCCCATCTGGCACCTACAGAGATCCTACATGAGCAAAGCCAGGAGGGTAAAACGAGCGAACATTTTGACTTACCTCGCTTTCTGCAGTCCGCGCAGTATTGATTATCAGGCAGCTTCAACAAAGCCTCTAGTCTCTTTCTTAACTTCGCTTGATCGTTCTGGGCAGCCATGATTTATGGTAGTGAGTATGAGCAAAAGAACACAAATAAAAAAAAACTGGCAACGAAGAAGGGGCGGTGATTGTCAAAGCCGCTGAAAGCTTCCGTTTTACTCGAGTTTATCAAAACTTCCAAGCCGCCGTGCCGGGGCAGATCAAGCGCACTTTCTTTTGCAAGCAAGGTTTTACTCAAACACAGATGGCAAAGAAGGTTCGTATCACGACAGAAGCATACCAGAATATTGGATTGCACGGTATGAAATATGCATATAACAATATTTTTGGATTTCTGATTGGGAGTGAGAAGAATCAGACTGTAAGTTCATGTTCTAGTTCCCATGTGTCTGCTTCAATAACTCATCGCCTGCCTTTGGGTTAGGTTGACGTACTCAGCATCTATCCTGTTTCCCACACTATTCCATTGGCCCCGGTCCTGGAGCTTGCTGCAGAAATGGTGAGAGTACGGTGGCATTCTGGGTCTCTACTGTTTTTTACGTCTCTCTTCTTCTTTCTTCTCCTTCCTTTTCGCAGGCTGAGCGGAGTCAATCCAATAGCAACAACAAAATAATAGGTGTGTATTATGGAAAGGAAGTAGAGCCGAGTGATTCCGCAGCGCCCTCCACCCCTTTATATGTAGAAAAGATCGCTCAGACTATTAGAACCCTGGCCGGAGGAGACTGTGTCATTCTCCATCTCAAAGCGAGCTCACTGTCTGATGAAAAGAGAAACTTTCTCGAGGTAAGAAAATGTGCTTATATAGGTAGCCTCATGATCTAATGACTCTGGTGGTGAATCTGTAGGTGATGACGAGCGGTTACAAGCTCGAGACTGTGGAGACGATAAATACTATGAATGCCGCAGTGACTGGCGCAATCCAGAAAAACCAACATTTGCTGTTTCACGATTTCGAAGATTTTATTAATTCAAGTGGTAAGCATCAAGTTACGGTTCAGATATAGCTCAGCAGCAATCTTTCTGGACTAATTCACCGCCACTTTGAATTTTCTTCACTTTGACTGACATGTATAAAGGTAAATTGGAATCTTTACTGAACCACTGGAAAGAGGATAGTAATCACAGCACTGTACGGGAAACGCACTTCTCCAGCAGTTAACAGAACAGAAGCTAATTCACTGCTAACTGCAGCCTAATAGACAGAGTCCGTTCTAGGGTTGCCATTCGAGGCGAAATGCACATTACCGAATTTTCACAGATCGGCGAAAGTTGGGCGAAGAGCCCCGATTGCAAAACCAGCACCTGCCAAATTTTGCTTTACTCTTGATCTACACTCTTCCTCCTCGACCCTCCTATTCTTCAGCTCTTCCAAATACCATGGATGTTCCCAGCGGCTCAATAGTGCTTTCCGAGTGCTTGTACAGACACTGTAGCAGGAGGAGGAGTTGGATCATTCATAAAATCAAATAAATTGGAACCTCCTCGAAATTCTTGATTATGATGAACAGTCTAATAGGTTTTCAGCACTTCCTCCTCCACAGCTTTCAATTTAAGGTTTGTTAATCTTTTACTGGCGTAGGCATCGTGCTCAGTATATATCCAGTCATGCAACTCCTGGAAAGTATCCCATTTCCCAATCACTTCAGTTTGAAAGACTTGCAATGATTTTTTCTCTCGTTCTCGTCTTGCTTTTAGCACAACTGGGTCAGGGATTCCGGAATCGACCGGTTCAAAACTGATATCATACCTTTTATCAGGAAAAACATAATCATAGGCGCTGGAGGTGTACCCTTTCTCAGGGAGGTTTAATACCCTTTCAAAGATGGCTCTAGTACGGTCCATATGCCAATCATTTGTGACAACAATTAACCGCCGAAACCCACCTGGCGTCAAATGAACAGCCCTTAGAAAATATGCCTGTTGAGAAGGTGAGGAGTTATGACAGAAATAGAGAGTCAAAATGCTCTCTCCAGCAGGCTTACGTTGCCGATCGTATCTAAAGAAAAATTTTCCTCATAAATATCATGGCTGGGAACACCCATTTCCACAAGACGTTTGGCTGCGGCGGAAGCTTCCCATATAGCAAATCCCTGCTTGTCTCGAGGATTTGGTTTATGTGGAGTACCTCCGGAAAGTGTTACAATTTTGGCATGTCCATGTAATGTATTGTATAATTCCACTGCTTTATCGAGTCTCAGCTGGCTGTGTATAGGAACCTTCCCATCACTGGTCAAACCCCCGCCCAGAACTACAATGGCTACGCTGTCAGTCCCTTTGTTCCGAGCAAAAACTGATACCAGCCCTCCAATCGTCAACACCGTACTGATTAGCAGGAGCATGAGCCAAATATAAGTACGATTATTTTGATGATTGCCATGGATCGATTTGTTGTAGGCATCGAAGTGACGAGGTTCCTTCGTCTTCATCTTGGTATCTTCATTGTTCATGTTGCGTTTTTCACTCTTTGTCTTTTCAGTTTCCTAGAAGCACGAAAATCTCGGACATTTCAATATCGCCGTCTGACAGTTAAATTTGGCTGATGCAGCGACCCTTTGGGTCCATAATTTTTTTTTTCTTCGTCTAACGAGCTTATCGAGCGTAGTTGTTGATACTTCGCAACCAGAACATTTCAAATTTTATTTCCCACTTATACTGATACTAAGGTCCTAAAAATGTACTCAGAATACGATAAAGAAAACACTGCCCAAGTTAACAAAAACCACCCTTCTGGAAAAACCTTTATTGTAAGCAATCTGAGTGTAATACTCCCCTGCTAGACCGCTTATCGTTGGTTTGTTGAAAACAGAAAGGAGACCTTGAGAGCAAGAAAACTGTGGCTGGGAGATTTGGGAAGCTTCTCACCAATGCCTACAACGAAATTCGAGAAGAAGAAGATACATTGTATGCGATTGACCAACAAGCTGAAGAAGCTGTTAGCCTTATTACCGAATGGGTTGTCGAATCGCAAGACCTGGCCATGGCTCAAGAATTGGCGGAGGCCTTGGAGCAAGAGCGAGACTGTCAGAAACGATTGGAATTGATCCAAGGAGAAGCTGAAGCTGTACGAATCGCCGTCGAAGAAAAACGCCGAATCAAAGCGGAATCTCAAGCAAAAATTGATCGAGAAAAAGCTGATGAATTATTCGCCAAACAATTGGCAGAGGAAGAAGTGAAGTATTTCTCAGATCGCAAGCAACAGTACGAAGACGATGAAAAATATTCCTATGAGCTAGACCAAGAAGAGAAAAGAGGGTACGAAAGCAAACTCAGTGACTCCAAAGATTATAAAGGAGATGGGGAATTTGTGATCCCTGACAAAGAGGATGATGATCTTGACACTGCAGCAGAGAAAGTAGTGAGTCGCACGGTTTCGTCCTCTTCTTCTTGGGATGCCTATGATTGTGACGAAAAGCCATCGCGAAGACGATCCACTTCTTTATCGAGACCTCCTGTATTAGAAGAGAAACTGACTCCTGTGAAGTCTATTCCTTTACATGCAGAGCAAGAGGTTCCCTTGTCGCCCGAGACCACCAAACAAAACAAACGAGCCAAACGTTCTCAACTTCAACGAGTGAAATTTGACAACGAAATCCCTTCCACTCATGTTTATAAAAAATACAATTTTTCTTCTGTGAAAGATGAAAATATTGTTTCAAAGATTTGGGAGAAGGCCAATGTGGAGATCGCAGAGTTACACGAAGCTCTGGTTTTGATGATTCAACTGCCCAACATCCAGAGACTCCATATTGGCATGGAAAATCAAGGAAGAACCATGAGAATCAAAGCCAAACGCTATGTGCGTAACAATGGTAGCAGCAGCAAGAGCAGCAATTTGTCGATTCCCTTTTTCAGCACCGATTCCACCCAATACAATGCCGAATTCTTCTTAGATGGGGAAATCTGTGTGACGACCCAAGATATCTATCATGAATACTACCAAGAATATGGTCTGCTGTTTATTTATGTGGAGAATATTTGTTTAGATAGAGACAATGAGGGAGAGTCTGCCAGTGGCAAGATGCTGGGCAAGGGAAAAAATCTACTGAACTCCTTCAAAAACAACTTCATGCGAGTATTCGGTAAATAAATGACCTACAACTTATAGACTACAGATACTACTGTTTCTTCTTCTGTATTGCGGATTGTATCTAAGATACTGAAACATTGCCAGGCTATTTTTCGTCTTCCCGCCTGCTTCTTATTTTCCACTGGAGGTATTCTCTTTTCTTTCAGAATACAAGAATAGGCACATATTTGTCATTTACTTACAGTTTCCACATTAGATACACAAACAACAACAGTAAAATACACAAGGTACACCGCCCAGTGCTCTAATGAACGGAGTACGCGAAGTCATCATTGCCGTCACTGCCATCGGTCAAGATCATCCTTGGCGAGGTGGAATAAAGACTAAACGCAGAGCCGGTGCTGTATGAAGAGGAAGGAGACGAAGAAGGGGGTGTCCTGTATCGATAGATTCCTTCATTGTCCCAAGCAGAAGAAGAACGAAGGTACTCCTCCTCCTCCTCTACTGATTTGCGCGGCCTCTCATTCACATCGCGTCTCGCGGGAACTGCCGGCTTGGAGCTGATGGAGTTCTCATTGGCCGTTTTCGAGCTCTTTTTCTTCGTTGCAGTGACCGGTAGGGCTGTCATCAGCACATCGTCACTCCTTGCTGTTTGTTCTGTCGTCTCTGCACTGATCATCGTCTGGTTATTGTTGTTGTTTCCACTCATCCCATTCTCGACCAAAGTACTAAGTTTATTCATAATTTCATTAGGCATCCTCATGGTGGACGTAGGCAAGGCCAGATCTGCATTGCACTCCTGGATGGCTTTGATGACCTCCATGTTGGCTTGTTGTTGCAATTGTAAGAATTCGTCGATGGATTTGGTGGCAAAATAGGCACACACCTCGATCTCCAGACTATCCAAAACATATTTACCCGATGAGAAAACACAAGAGAGGGGAAAAGTTGAAGGGCTCTTACAAGTAGTCTCCAATATTCACGAAGCTAATTCGGAAAGGCTGAGAGAGTAAATCCAACTTCGGGATATTTTTCAGATTCTCTTTGATCTTCTGAATGACTTGAGGCAATACCGCATAATCCTATCGTAGCGAAGAAAAAATGAATTTCATGGGTAACAAAAAGAAAGAAAAGAAAGCCAGCAGCTATCGTACCTGATGTCTGATTTTGACATTGGTTTCATATTTTCGATGGGTGATTCTTTCCATATTCGTGACTGCGGTTTGAATGAAATGAGAATTCGGGATATAGGTAGGCCTGGTATCTCTTCCTCGAATGCGAGTTTGTCCCCACCCCACTCTTTCCACTCTACCGACTACGGTTTCTGCATTGGTTGAGGTCTTGAAAGAGACCATATCTCCAGGGGCGAAAGGTTCATTCAACAATAACAAGAAACCGCCTAAGAAGTTCGAAGTAATGTCTTTAGCAGACAAACCCAAAACAATACCTCCAACTCCACCAAATGCTAACACCGAAGACAAAGGGGTTTGGAAATGCGAAGAAATCATTTCCCCACAAATCAATGCACCCACAATCCAAATAATCACCGACAAGGATCGACTCATAATATAATTCTGTCTACGGTTTTCTGCAACTGAAGGAATGAAGGTTTTCAAGAATTGGGATTTGAAGTGGTCAATAAAATGGACCAGATATAAAGTGTAGGAGATCCGGGAAATCAAGTTGATGAAGAACTTCTGATTTGGCATGCCAGTCAGACTACCAACTAATCCTAGTTGAGTTAATACCACCCATAATACCTTCAGCAAATAATTCAAACCAATCAATTTCGACAAAAGGTGGGATTTTTCTTCAACAAAACCCAAAATGGATTCCTCCCAAGGATTCGGTTTGCCTAACCCTAGCACTTTCCAGGTTAGAGTTTGGAAATAGTAAGATAATCGTAGCAAGGGAGCAAATGACAACTGGAAAACAATAAAAAATAACAAATCACTTGGATACACTGACATGATCAAGTGCCGTATCGAGGTAGGCAAGCATGACAGACCATACTGAAATGTTGAAGAGAGAATCAGTTTGTTGAAAATAGACTTTGATATTGGATTAAACGATAGTGGAAAAGCTGTGACTGGCTTGGCAGAAGTCAATGAGAGAGCCAAGGGCGACAATGGACTTCGGGATTTTGAATGAAGGGCAGGAGAAGAACCTAGTGTTCCTCTCTGCTTGGACATCCATTTATTTTGGGGCAACGATGGTAGGGTCATGGTTCGAAAACCGCTGATGAGAGCATATTCGGCAATGAATAACAGACATAGCAATAATGCCTTCCGAGTTTTCATGGTTTAATTATTAAATCGAGAAACGATATTAAGCAAATTCCTCCTGAAGTGACCGTTCGAAATGAATTTTTTGAAAAAAGAAAACTGAAAACTGAAAACTAAAGAAGCACAACGTAACATTATGCAACAGGAAACCTTTTCCCAAACTCATCAGCACTCGCCTCGGCCAACATCAGAGTAAGCAGAAATGGAATGGGAGACACTGATTAGCCAACCATTTCTCAAAGAGCTCTTCATACGAATTGGAATTGCTCTCATCTTAGTGGTTGTCACGATTTTACTAGTCAACATTACAGTGGAAATTTATGACGTAGTTGAATCTTATTTCCCTGGGCTTCAATCAGCTGGGAGTCTCTCTGCCGGTGGTAGCATTCCTGGTCAGCCTCAGAATATCTATGATGATATTTTTATTGAAGAAATTTGGATGAAAAATAAAAATTCTAAGCATGCGCAACTGTTTTTACCTCCTTTCTGTGTCAAGAAAAGCGGCAACGAGGGTTTGCAAACCAGAGAGAAAAGGTCTCGCTCACTGATATCTGTCCAGAATACTCAGAAACTAATGAAGAAAATGTATAAAGCTACTTTAGGCAAGAAATCCTCTTCTTCCACCGGGAAAGGGACTCCTACAGGGGAAGAGGTGAAGTTGGATTGGACGATCGATCTAGAACAGTTTCATCTCTACAACCTACAACTCGCTCGATCCCACAAACCGGCTCATCCTCCCCATCATTCTCAAAGCAACAATGCGATCTCAAAAGTTAATCAGGTCAATAGTATGGGTCCTCCAAGTTCATTTTCCTACCCTTCCTTCAATCCACTCCAGCACGCTCCCACCTCGGCGACGTCTTTACCTGCTCAGCAGCCAGTCCCACGGACACTTCACCATGAGGATTATCATTGTACCCCATTAGTCTGTTTTATTAATGCGAAATCAGGTGGACAGCAAGGGTTGTATTTTCAAGAACAACTTTTAAAGTTGCTCAATCCTTATCAAGTCATCGATTTGTCGAAACTGAGGCCTCTCCCTACCACAAACCATCATCTGACGCTCATCTTAAAGGAATTTGCCAAATTACCGACTCGTCTCAAGGTGCTCATCTGTGGTGGGGATGGGACCATTACCTGGATAATGGATGCGATTCAAGCCATCGAAACATTCCAAACCACTGACAGGAAACCCGAAGTGGCGATCTTGCCCATCGGTACCGGCAATGACCTAGCCAATGAACTGGGTTGGCTGACGGTGATGGAGAACCATGTGATCTCAGGCATTTTAGAGAAAATCCTCAAGTCCCAGAAGACTCTCTTGGATCGTTGGCAGTTGTCGATCCATCCTTCCCCACCACTAGCTAGCAAACCAAAGGACAAGAAAGCACACAAGAAAGCAGCCCAGCAGGATCAGCAGCAGCAGTCGTCCTCGAAGGCAACTGCGAAAAAGAAGTCTAAATCGAGTGATGGGGAAGCGGTGGCTTCAGCTGTGGCGAATGCGGTGAGCACTAGTTTGTTGCCAAAGGAGCTCTCGGTCAAGCCTCCGCCTCTTCCCAGCCTAAATATTACCCAAAAGAATTTTCAAAATTATTTGGGGATTGGAGTCGATGCTCAGATCGTGCTTCAATTCCATTTGATGCGGACGTACAATCCCAAGATCTTCTTTCATCAATACATCAACAAATTCTTTTATGGAATTATGGGCTGGAGAGAAATCTGGAAACAGACCTGCGAACATCTCCCTCGGTATTTGGAATTATATCACAATGGGAAGCGCATTCATCTGCCCTCAGATACCCAAGGGATTGTGTTCTTGAACATTCAGAGTTATGGAGGAGGATCGGTTCTCTGGAAAGATGCTTCTTCCAACCATCCCAATGAGGAAGGAATGAACACCGAAACTTCTTCGCGAATGGGGTCTTTCTCCTATGACAATGATTTCAATAGCAATTCCTATACCAATACCACGAGTACCTACACCAATGACTACAGCAATACCAATCCCAGTACCAGTGGGATGAATACGAGCAATAACCCCTCCTGTTCCACCTCGCCTCAGCCCATGTTTCATCACGGTAGTGGATCGAGCACCAGGAAGCACGCCTCCCTCCTGCGAGACCTGATCCTGGGTCCTGAGAGCGACCGAGAAGATGAGGAGGGTTATTCTTATTCGCGTCAGCGTAACGATGATCATTCTGCCAAGGGAGCGGAACGCAGTCGATCGACATCGCCAGTGCGTCCTCCTTCTCAATTGAGTCCGCCTCGTCTCTTGGTGAGACGACCTACTCCGAATGAAAGCCGGATTCTGGAGCAAGGGGGCGAACAAAGCTTTCAATCGACTCAATCCTTTGAAAACAATTCGTTTTTCATTCGCAAGCCCAATACTCCCGAATCGAGAAGACGACATTTCCAACCGGTCTCTTGTAGCGATGGCTTGTTGGAAGTCGTGGCCGTCAAATCCTCTTTTGAATTAGCCCAAGTCAAACTGGGCATTACTTCCTGTCACAAATTATTCCAGGGACACTCCTTTGAAATTGTGATCAAGCAACCAGTCCCCGTGCAGATCGATGGAGAGCCTTGGATTCAACAATCACCTTGTAAATTGTCGATCCAACTGTTACCGCCTCATCCTTCCAATCCTCCTCCTCAGCCTCCTTCTTCGTCAGTCGCGCCTGTGATCTCCTCAACGGAGAATTCGAAGATTCTCATTTGTAAACCGGTTCCTGATGAAATCAATGTAGATTTGTTGTTAGAAACCTTGGACACGGTGCAGAAGCAGCAGATCATCACTCGCTTTCAATCCGATAAGATCATTCATGAGTATATTGTGAAACTCAACCAACAACAACAGCAGTTGCAACAGCAACAGACCTTTTTCTAGTGCCCATTGGCTTCTTTCTTTTTTTGGCACTCACATTCGTATCTTTCGTATATTATCATTATATGTATTCCCCTAATCAAAGTGATGTAGTGTATTGTATTGTGTTCGCACAAACATCATGCTGAATCTCCTCCCTCCGCACACCCTGAGGGTAGTGAAGGTATGGGAAGAGCATCCCTTATCACTCTGGCCCCATCGAATTCGTAAGGTGTTGTATGAGCGTACCAGAGTCATTAAAACGACCAAATTGTCACGGTAAATAGCAAATGAAAATAACGTTATCTGGTGGAAACTAGCATGAAGGTGTGCATCTGTCAGCATCGGCTACAGACACAGAAGAGAGAAATAGAAACAGAAATGAGGGAGAGGAGCACGGAGTCTACTCTACTAAAATACTGGCACAAAATATTAAATGTGGGTTTAGACGGCAAGGACTAAGCAGCTGAAGTAAATATATGATACTAATACTAACCTGATGCTCTAAAGTTCTTCCTGAACAACGACTGGGATTTCCTGTTTCAGTGTTCTCCATAGGGTAAGCTTGTTCTCAGTTCCTTCGCACTCATTCGATGAAGAGGCAAATCCTTCAATTATTTGGTTGCGAAATCTAACCACCTCGAGTCTTTTCGTTCTCGATTCCTTTCTCAACAATTCCTGCACACTCAGCACGGATTGACATTCCAGGATCTTCACATCGGCCACATTGGCCAGCGGTGCAACGTCCACAATCGATGGACAGCATTGCAAGGTCACGTGATGGGTTTTACAATCAGCAGTATTGAAGGCCGCAAGGTCCTTCAAAACAGCACAGTCAACCAGATAAACGTATCGAATCTGGTTCAGCAGGCTGGGCAACACAGTCGAGGAACAACTGGTTCGCAGTTGAAATGAGGTTAAACGAGGGTAGTTCTTCAAGTTTCCTCCATCAACGTCGCCGTTGAAGTTCATCAAAGCTAAACTCTCTGTCTTATTGTCATCTGGATTTCCTGTAGAATATTGGAACCATCGATGATAATGCAAACAATGCGTGACGGTGGCCCTGGCATAACTATTCAAGGCGGTGAAGTCGTTCACTTCAGGACAATGTTCAAGCACAATTCTCCTTTCCACGGTTGGGTTTGAGGTGGTGGCTAGCCCAGAAATATCTTCTAAGGCTCGGCAATCATGCAATTCCAGACGAGGAACGTTACCAAGCTTGTTTACATTAGTAATCAAGGGAAAGTTCGTTAACACGACTTGATATTTCACGGTCGCAAGTGCATTGACGTCTTTAATTTGATATCCTCTAGATAAATGCACGGAATAGGCCAGGGAGAAATCATTGATGGTTTGAAGTGATTCAATGGAGAGCTTCACGGAGTAACTAAATGCGGCATTTGAGGTGGGTAAATGCTGATAACCATGTTTAGGACCTTGCTCCACATATAGATGACCAACATTCGCGAAGACATCCTTAGTATAGATCTCCTTCCTGCTGGGGTCAACGTTGACAATGTGAGTTAACTTGTGGCACTGGATGATTGATAAAGAACTAATATTCGCTAATTGCGCAGATAAATTCGCAGTGTTGGTGATATAATGGCAGCTGTCTAATACCAGCTTTGAGTGGTTTCCTAAATCTGAAATATCAATGAGCGGTTGGCATCTCTGAAAAGTCAACTCTTCAATTCCGTTTAATCCTTTACAATCTTCGATCCCTGCACAATCGATTAACTGGACTTTCTTCAGCCCTTTCATATTATCCCCGAAGGTCTCGTATAGAACATGCTTGGTGGTTTGAGTGTTATGAAAGGTACAACGGCGAATGATCAAGGATTGTAAATTTGGATGACGGTGCGGAAAATTCGATGATGCGAAGATCTGATAATGAGGAGTATGGGGTGTAACCATGAACAAACAATTTTCAAGTTCCAGAGTATGAAGTAGATGATACTTGTTTGGTAAGAGCAGGGTGATCTTGCTCAAAGAGGCAGGAGAAAGCTTCAATCCTGCGAGGGGAACGCTACACTCTAAGTTGCATCTTTCCTTCGCCATTACTTGGAATGCTTCATCACTTCCAACTGGGATTCTGAAAATCAGTGCAAGCTGCTGATTAGGATTATCCATTAATCCCCGGATGTATTCGTCAAAGCTATTGTAAGAGATGAGCAGGGTCTTCGAGCACTTGTCCGTTATGCGATAACGGACGGTGGCTTTCTTAATCACTTCAAAGTGTTCTTTAGAGGATGCCACCAGATTGTGATAGTCCTTAAATAACAAATAAGATTGAATTTCACTCCCAAAGATGGCTGAAGGTAACTGGTATAGCTTCATTTGGATGTGAGTAGGAGAGATAAAAAAACTGCTGGATGGTGGGTGGAGAATTTCAAGAGCGACGGTTTCACATTACTCAATTTTACACCGCCCTGATGGATCCGAAGATGAACAAAGTGGAGGCGAGGCGAATTGAACTGAGAAATTGCTATCGTTGCTGTGCAATGACTATTCAGCTACTGTAAGTAATGCTAACATACTATTCATATTTCAGATAAGAATGCATTGCCTAGAACTTTCAAAACAAAAACAAAACCTAACCAAACACACACCAGGACATGACGACAAAAAGAAGAAAAAAAGAAGTGGAAAACTAAACTAACAAGAAGAAACAAAACCAAAAAGTGGGAATTAACAAGCCACCAAACCCAAAGGAAAACTGTAACGTAACGTAGCACACTTCATGTACTCCCAACCCTTTACACTCCTCCATAGGCATTGTTATTCTTGCTCAACAAGCCTCGAGTCTCAGCCATTTTGTAGCTGTCGTCGCTTTGATGATGGCTACCAAGTTCCAGCATTCGCTCTTTGCGCAGCTGCGCGATGCGGGAACCCGCCCGGTCTTGGACTGCGGGGGACATCAACATGAAAGGACTCACGACGGCAGAATACGGGGTTTGGTTTGGAGCCACCCCATTGCCGTTGCTTTCTTTGGCTGCTTGGGAAATCTCTTCTTCGGCTTCAAAATATTCATCGGAGCAATCGAGGTAACAAGACCAGGGGTCGCCCATCAATCGAATGGATCCTGCATTAGGGGCATTGTAGATCGCAGTACCATAGAACAAGATGCACAATCCGAACAACTGGATCCAGCACCATTTGGTCCAGGGTTCCCCAAAGGCAGTGGTGACGCCATAGAAGATCGCCAAATCAAAAATCCAGACCGAGATTGGTCTGAAATTATCGAAAATGGCTCTCCAGACCGAGTCCAGGATGAACGTCACCAACAAGGCACCCACGTTCAGGAACAAAATCGAGGTGAAGTACAGGACGAACATCACTTGAATGGCAGGAGTGTTGTATAAGATGGTCAAAGAATTCCAAAGGTTTTCTAAAGAACCATGATCGTTTCCTTTGATGGTGAAAGCCACCGGATACAAAACGAACAGGCAGATCAAGGCACCCCAGAGACCTTCCATACCGACCACTAACAAAGGAGGAGCCGCTGGCAAATCCTTGGTGGTAGTCATCATTCTTTCTTCATAGACATATTGCAGGGATTGCACAAAGGCACCACACAAAATCAACACCACGCCTAATACTGGGTTGTTGGTATCGTCAGAAACGGCAGCTGCACTGGAATCACTGTCAGCGGAGAGCATGGCAGTCACTCCCACCAACACGATGGAGAGCACGTTATAGAAGATCCCAATCCATTTGTAGGTAGCCAAATTATACCCAAAGAAAAATTGCTTCATCAGGGCCACAAAAATAATCGAGGACCCTCTCAACATTTGATAAATCGACACATTGACATATTTCAATCCGAACATACAAAGGACCGTGGCGACTAAATCGAAAATCGTGGGGGCCAACAGCAACAAATACACTTTAAAAGGAATCTCAATCTTCTTGGAATGATCATAACCAGGAAATGACCATTTGAACTGGACGGTAAGAATGTGAATGATCAATACAGAAGCCATCCCCATAAACATCATAAAGGACTGAAACAACGGGGTGGAAAAACTTTCCATCTCCCCTGTTAAGCCCCGCCCTTTCATCGTTAACATGATTTTAGAGGCCAAAGAGGACATAGTTCCAGCCGCCAGTGCAGCCAGGAAAACCAGTACCCCGTTCAGGGTACAACCCTTGGAGGCTTGCGGAGCTTCACCGGTAGGACTTCCCATGTTTCGTAATAAGGCGATAACTAATAAGCGATACCGAAAAGAACGCGTAGTTTGATCAATTCGAAGCGGTTACTACGCTAATGGTGGGTTGGATAAAACGACCCAGACAAATTGAAAAATTGGAAAATTCGATTTCGTGGAAACTCAAACAAATCCAGGAAATCCGAAAGATTCGATTCGAACTTTCAACATTTAGTATTCGCGTCGTTGAAGGATTTTCTGGCCATCATATTGTGAGTGTTTAGTTTAGTATAAACTCTTACTTACCGTAAGGGACTACAAATTCTAAAAAAACATATCTATGCGATATTATACAATCCACACAGGAAGAAACCCTCCGTCTGGATTGAAAGACACGAACCACGACTACCGAAGCTAGAGATGTAAAAACAAACATTTTTACTTCTTAACTTCAGAGTATTTGAGGCAGCATCCAAATTTGGGCACGCAGGTAAGACCATACATGGCGCAGATGCAAGGCATGTCTTGTTCAGGAGGGAAGGAACACTCACCCACCTGGCAACAGCAGTGACCAGAGCCCTTGCAGCAAGTAGTGGGGGCCTTCAAGTAGATGCTAAGAATATAGCAACCGATTTGGCACCACATGTTTTCCTTCTTGTCGCAGGTCAAAGGAGGATGGGTGGAGGACAAGCAGCATTCATGACCAATGCACAGGCATTCGCTGACTTGGGTGCAACCAACGCAAGAAGGGAAATCAAAATAGCACAATCCATAGTTGCAGCAGCAACCCTGGAAGACTAACAATTCATCGTAATTAATTCCTTCAATGGGCATCTTGGAAAAAGGCGGAAGCTAATCTGTTAAAAGAAAATCACAGAAATGGGAGTACAATGAGTGAATGCATTCCATGGAGAGAAAAATTTGGGGGGTTACCTAAGAAGGGACACAAAAGTATTTCTTTTGAATGGAAAGAGAAAATCTTTCGTTTGCTGGTTTGCAACGAAGAGCAAACTGTCGGTTTTGCCCGAATTCCCAAAACCTCAACTTTTCCCGCGTAACGGCTGTAGTACAAAATTACTCTACACGGATGCACATAAAAAACATAGACCGATCTATCTACGGAGGATGGAGGAGGCAGGGGATTTGATAGGGGAAAAACTAGCTCCATACAATCCTACCAACTTGGATGCGATAGATATCTCAATTGGATTGTTGAAAATCCAATCGAATGATATTGTGTATGACCTTGGTTGCGGCGATGCACGCTTTCTTGTCCAAGTAAGCGCTCGCTTACGAAGTCGATTACCCAATGTGTTCACGTCTTTCTGCAGTCTTGTAAGAAAATCAATGGAATCAGAGGAGTAGGAATAGAATATGATAGAAAGGTTTTCGAGAAAGCTCTGGAGAATGTGAGAGCGAATGATCTCACCGAAAGAGTAAGTGCCTTGTCGGAACTATTCCACTTTTCTCAATAGACTTATTCGCACTTTCTAAAACACAAGATTCGGATAATACACGATAACGTCCTGAATATTGACATTGCTGAAGCGACTGTGATTTTCGTCTATCTAGTCCCGGAAGGGTTGCGGAAGATGAAGGAGAAACTAATAGATGCCGTCAACAGAGGCGTTAGGATTATTTCTTATGGTGAGGGTATTAGAGATCCGTTGTTCCCTCTGTCAGACTCAACTATCTTTTCTCTTTATCTGTGCTAGTCTTCAGTATACCGGAGCTGGAGCCACAAGAAACCATAATTTACAAATCGAGCACCAAGTTATATTTATATTCCAGCTAGTCTGCAATCTGAGATAAATGAGGTTTTTCCCCGCACTCAATTTTTCAAAGCGTTTGGTTTCGCAACAGAACATGTTTAGAATGCCAGTTCAGGCGGACGATCATCCGCCGATATCGAATGAATTTTTACAGGAGAATAACAAACAACTAAATGTCATACAGAGCTTTTCCTTCTTGTATCCGTTAAAGGCAGCTATTACAGTGAATGCTTAAGGATCTCCTTATATCTACGTGGAAAGAGTAAATGCGTAAAATTGATGTTGCACCCAGACGGGAGGAAAGGGCAAGAACACTTACATATAGTTAACGAAGGTAGTTTTGTCAAAGCCCTCTAAATCAGGGATCGGACATTCGTCTGGATTTAACCCTACTGCTTGAAGTGCTATTGAAAAGGTTGAAAGTTAGCATGTCTTTGACGATGCATCAACTGAGAAACGCTGTCACCTTTTCGATATTGTACTGGTGTAATGAATCCTCGGTTGGTAATGTCAAATGTGTTGAACATGATCTATCAAACAGGTATAACACACATTGTTAATAAACAAATATGAAAAGCTTGAGCTGTCAAGAGATACCTCGATGTCTTCTTTAGAAAACAGAGTCACCTACAATCCGTTTTTCAGAGACAAATTATTATTTCATCAATGAAAAGCATTAATAAAAGCTAATTAACTTACGGGTTGTTTTGTTGCTTGAGCATCTTGGATCGCAAGCAGCTCTTGAATCAAATATTCATTAGGATTCTGAGGTTTGTCCTTAGCTAATTTGGCCCCGAGATAATCAAACAAAATTTGGACTTTATTATCTTCCATATATTTCATCGCTTCTGCTCGCAGGTCGACCACTTTTGACTCCTTCGACATCTTTTTACAGCAGCGTGCTTCAAAGAAAAAAATTTCAAATGAAACTGCTGCCGCAGCGATTACGCTACAGGTGCAATTGAGATAACTCCTAACAGGGTTTGAAACACCGCTTGCTATTTGTGGCACGACAAAAGGGTAACTGCAATTTCCTTCCCAGTGATGAAGTGTGAGAAAGGTGAAAAGTCTCCTCGTTACATCGTGCGCGGTGTTGAGTTCATTAAGAAAAGAAAGAAAATGAGCATCTACCTATTATTGTTTGTTTGTTTTTTTCAACGACTGCAACTTGCTAAAACAGTTTACAATCTAAGAAAGCGGTAAGAGAAGGAAGGAAAAAGTCGCTAAGTGGAGTATCCACGGAAGAAGAGAGAGAGAGAGAGAAGGAGTTAGGGAGAAACTGAGACCATCGATATCGCTGTAAAGCTTTCAAACAACGATTTATCTGCTTATAAAGTTTAAGAACTTTGGAATTGTTGTTGTAATTTTTGAACTTCACGTTCTAACACATTGACTTGTCCCTCCATTCTAGGTCTGGTAGACTCAACATATTTCTTGTCTTCCGCGGACAGTTTGCTGGGATCAATCGCCTTCGAGACTTCCTCCATGGCAGCCAAGGTAGCGCTTAACTGATTCGGCAACCAAGTAATAATTGGAGAGCCCCCAGTGGCCACCGGATGCGAAGTACGTTTGATAATGTATTCTTTAGTAAACTGCCAATGACGATTTCTAAAATCACGAATTTCATCCAAAATGCTCAAATAACGGACTTTCGAAGTCTCGTCTTTCATCGCGAAGTCCTTCAAATTAACCGATTTCGCATAGTCATAAATATAGGACAACCATTTGTTGTGTTGAATCGGACGGTAAGTTCGGAAATCTTGTAAAATCTCGGTCAACGGGTTGGAAGGCATGTTGTCGGTCAACTGCAACAGGTTATCAGAGGTGGGAATGATGCTATCATTCGCGCCAGACTCACCACGGAATTGCCAAGGACCGCGTTTGACCACTTTACCACTGCTGGCATCATGATCCTCGTAATAGACACCCTCTGGGAACATGGGTTGGTTTTTAATTCCCATGATGAAAGTTCTGAAATCATTGTATTCTTCAGGTTTCGATCGTAACCACATGGTATCCATTTCACGATTGATTGCATTCATGGTTTGTTGGTATTTCAACAATCCCTTGTTAAATCCATCGCGGTCTCCGTTACGGCACGCATCTAACGCCTTCAAAGCGCCTTGCACAACCCCAGGAGTCATCGCCACCATGGTGATATGCACCAAAATAAAACCAATTTCGCTTTGGCCACCAGTAAAAGAACGAATCAATTCTAAGTTTTCGAATTTCATTGGACCTTTGGGATCCTTTCTCTTCCAGTTGTACAAACTAAGCATAACAGCAGAACATGAAGGAGAACGAGGGTAACCGACAGACTTCACGAGAGTAGCGGGAGTGAGAAGATTCCTTACGCATAAGATTGAGCATATTCCATAAAAGGTTTGGCACCGATCTTTTCGGCAACAGCAATCAAAGGACCTGAAATATTTACGGGCAAAGTGTCTCGACCCATACCAAAAGAATGGGTGTCGCCAGCTTTCAACATATTGTGATGGCAGGGTTCCAACAAATAGGCCGAAGCCCAGAACGTATAATCTCTAAACAAAGCATTCAACATTCCCGCATCCTCGATTTTCTTGACTGCATTCGTTAAATCAGGGACCTTCTTGGAAGCTTCACCCAATTTGTTTTGTTGCAACAAACCAGGTTTACCATTTTTCAGGACCCAAGGCATCTCGTCTAAGATTTTCTCTACTGGAGCAAATTCTTTAGGCAAATGGACCACGGGATCGCATCGAGGAAGGAACCCATTTTCTTCGCCGATTAAGAAGATAGGTCTTGTATCAGCAGCTTTCGCAGCGAAGAACCGTCTGGTGGAAGGGATCGCATGAAGAGTATTACGAGCAAAACGGAAGGACAGCATTCTTAGTAGGATGTGTGGAATATATATATATACTATGTGCAAGATTCAACAGAAGTCAAGGCTCAAGTGCGAAGTGGTGGCAGATTCTCGCCCGCCCGCCCAGCAAACAGCTCACAAATTTCTCTAAAGTTACCTTACACTAATTGGAAGTTTCGCGCGTTCACGCCATTGATCCTTTCTTTCCCCTTTCAGTCGAGTTCTGATTCTCTCACATCGCACAATGTTCACTTCTTCTGTGTACAAACTGTTGGATTATCTGTCTAAAGGTCAGCCAGCGAAGCATGAATCTCAAAAGAATACAGTCTTCTATTACTATCGAGAAGTGTATGTGATCTTCCTGTTGGCGTTCATTGGAGGCTTCATGGATGCGGCGGGGTACATCAAATTCAATGGTTTGTTCACCTCTTCGATTACAGGTAATTTAGTCGCGGCTTGTGCAGCGATTCATGTGGGTGGTGGGGTGGTGGCTCGTCTGTGTGTCTCGATAGCTTTTTTAGTCTCTGGCTTGATTGGCTTCTTCCTGGCCATCCGGCTCAAACAGGGCTCCGAATGGAAGGTTAAGTCGATTAGCATGTTGCTTTATGCGTTAGAGGCTTTGTTGATGCTGGTCACCTTCAGCATCGGCTTGTATTACGATCAAGAGATCACCGACAATGGCGAATCGCTCACCGACTGGAGGCTGATTGTGACCTCCACGATTATGGGGGGAGCCATGGGCATGCACAATGCGGCCGCGAAGGAAAGCATTCCGAATGTGCCTGCGACGACGGTGATGACGATGACCTTGGTCAGTGAAGCCTCTGCGCTGGCGCAGGTGCTGTCGATGTTTCTGTATTATCATTCTTGGCTCTATCTGGCCCCACCAGCCAAGAGAGCGCAACCCCTGAGCCCAGAAGAATATGCTAAAGTGTTAGAAAAACTGAATGACAATGTGCAAAAATGGATCGTGGTTACTCGACCACTAGTAGCGTTCATGTTGGGGGGAGTCGTGGGTGCGGGTTTGGCCACTCACATCACGTATTATTGTTTGATGGTTCCCGTGGGCATCTTAGCCAGTATGCTGATCGATATTTACTTTGCCTGGGTGCTTGACAATGCTCCTGCAGGAGCAGCAAAGGGAAATCCCCTTGTGGTGAAGAATCCTGATTCTACAAGCACCGCACCCGCTACTGCCGTAGCGACCCCCGCCACCCGCAGTCCCATCGCCGGAACAGCAGAGAGATCTCCCAGTAGTAGACGATCCGATATTGAAATGGCTGCTGACAAATCCTCCTCCAGTTCCGCCATGAAGTCGCCCTTGTTGGCGTAGGGAAGTGTATTTTGTGGATAAGGGGCTGCTCCCGAATAATACAGAGTTTTAGTGTAGTTACTATGATCATATTTAAGTATACCTTTTTTCTTCTTGTTCTAGCGATCTCCTGTGTTTTTTAGCTATTTGAACCTTCTACATGTTGTAACTGGGATTTCTCATTTCCGATGCTCTTCCTGGTTCCAGCCTCACCTGCATAGAAAACACCCATGTTTTGTACACTAACCCTAAACAGCCTCTGTTTCTTTACTTACACACACTCACAATCTTTCTACCTATTCCTTTACGATTCAAGTACCGAGAGCAGATCCGAGGGAAGAGAGACTGATGGACCTGCTTCTTCGGTGCCAGTGACAGGAACCCTGATGAAAGGAACACCAGGATATTGAGCAGCGTATAAAAATTCCTTAAACTGATCGTATCTTCGCAATTCTCTTCCTCTCTTACCAGTGGCTGTAGCGGTAGGAGCCGTGGAAGGGCAATAACGATCAGGAGAATCGATTTCCACGAAGGCTTTTACGTTCCCTGTTTCTGGGTCCTTGATCAGGAGATCGACGGCTAGAATCTTCTCATGAACTCCAAACCATTCCTGTTCTACTTGATACCTTCTTCCTCTGGTTCCAAGAGGCTCTTGAATAGCCTTAGCCACCAAAGCTCGCTGCTGCTGGTATTCCGGACTCAAGGTGGCAGGATCACTTATAGGCTGAGGGAGTGGAATGGTGGGAAACACATGTTTGCCGTGCAACAAAGCTCTTTTCAAGGGAGTGGGCAATCGCTTCAGCAATTCGAAATAGAGAGTGATTTGACAAAGGTCTTCAATGCTGAAACCCTCCTCCCCTTGCTGATCACTGGGAAAATCCCGTCTCAAGGTGTAATAGGCTTGGACCAAATGTTGATGCATTTTCAGCAGTTGACTCTGAGCTCTTTCCTCAGCGGCAGCTTTATCGAGCCCCGGTGCACCATTCAGCGGAGCGGCTGTAGCACTGTTGTCATCATTTTCTTGGTGCAGCGAAGAGAGCTTCGAAGGAGATTCGAGCAAAGAGTCGAAGGACATCATCGCTGTGCTGTACATGATGTTTCCCAAGTCCTATATACAAAAGGAAACCCGATTAGTGACACGAAGGGAACAAGAGGAGTAAGGCGGAGATGCTGTGGTCATCTACCTGCGGAAGCAGATCTGTCTGTGCTTTCTCCACCATCTGAACGAGAGAATGTCCGAGTTTTCCTGCAGCATCTTGGTTCATGAGTGTATGCCAGGAGATCTCCATCAAGGACAATCCCGAGAAGACTTTGCTGACACTCGATCCGATTCGACTGGGTCCTGCTGGAGAGAAAGAGGTTGCAACAGCTGACTGCCGCATGGGGAGGTCAGAGTCGAGTTTCATCAGTTTGGGATGAGTCAAGAGTTGTTTGATCAGCTTGGGAGGGAATTCGTGATAATCCGCTTCGAGGATTCCGAAACTGTGAATCAGATCGGCGATGAGAGGAAACTGGAAATAGGCGATCCAATGCTGAATGATAGCAAACAGATGGGTTTTCAATTCAGCTGTCAACAGATGCTGATCTCGATGCCAATTCAGACCCAGAAGGGCTAGACTTTGAAAGACGGTATGGATTTCTTCAGGGATAAAATCCTCTGGCGGGTTGTTGAGTAATGGCCTTATGAGTCCTTGTTGGGCTTGAGGAGACAGGTCTCGAGACCAGTCGACTTCCATGTTCGCCGATCTGTTTTGTGAGCATCCAGTACCGAAATAAGATTGAGTTAATGGAAAAACTAGAGAAAAAAAAGATCGAAGTATTTATTAACTGTACCCTGCGTAGAGCTTGGCGATGTTTTCGGGCGACAAATGAAACAAATAATGTTCAAACCCACAATTCAAGGACTCCTGGATCTCGGGGGATAGATTGCTCCAGACAACGCGGTGACTTTCTGACTCCTGTCCCTGCAGTGAGGAGGAAGATGATGATGATGATCCCAGAAGATGAATGAGTTGAGCCATCCCATGACCTCCTTTGTTGCCTCCTCCCGCAGCTCGCAGTTTGCCAGCTTTCTGATTCGAAGGATGGAAATGAGTGAAAATCGATTGATAAATCACTTGAATAATATTGTCATCATATTTCCACTGATAATTCATTTGATTCAACGAATTCATGATTCCCGAGAGGCCTTCCAGGGGAATCTTCGACAAAATCTTGACCAGGGTCGCATTGATCTTTGCTTGCAGAGCTGAAGGGATGTCTCTTTGCCACTCAATGTTCAGTTCGCCCATTCTACAAAACATGAATAAACCATAGCAACGGTGCTGAGAGGAAAAAGCAAATGAGGAAACAGGATAGATTGGATCTTACCCAGTAAGCGTGGCCGTGATGTCTACGCTCGACATCTGTTGCCAAGCATGATTGACACCTTCCATGATCACACCCGAGAAGCCTGGATTGTACGCTCGTTCTTTGACAAACTGCAATTTGCCCAATCCATACACCATTTGACCCACCTACAGAGGATACAGAGTGGAATCGCGGGAAACATTAGTGAGTGTTTGCAACCATGTGGACGAGAAGAGGTTTCGCCTTACTTCTTTAGGATAGTCTGGACGGTTTTTGTTTTCTCGGATGGAGGTCTTCACCAAATCCCATAAAGTCGCCTTCAGTTTCGAGCCCGATTTTAAGAAAATATTCAGTTTGCTCATGGCAGCGATGAGAGAAGGGACCATCGAATGTTGAAATCGAGTTCGTAATTCTTCGATTTTCTCTAAGATCGCGGATTTGGATTCGGAAGGGAGTTCTTTCCAGGGTGTTTTCAACAACGCCAAGGCCGTAAGGTAATCCACATACGGTTTGGCATCGTTGAATTGATAAGGAAAGATCGCCACGGAATGGTAGATCAGGAAATCCATCAACTCTTCTCGTCTTCTTCTCTGCGATTGTAATCGCTCCTTCATCATAGCCTCTTGCTCCCTGGTCGTTGCAGTAATGGCAGTAGTTGCAGTTGCAGGCAGTTTGCTAGCTAAGGAAGTGAAGTTATAATTCAGTTTGGCTAAGGAAATCATCAACAGAATCATCTCATCTTTGGATAAAAGCTGAGCGACTGAATCAATGTCTTTGCTGGCTGCTCCTCTGCCAGTCCCTAGAGCGGAGGAACTAAAGAACCGATCCAGCAGTTCTTCAATTAACCCTTGCTCCGTGATCAATTCCTCTGCTTCTTGATGTCCACTTGGCGCATTCGAGGTTAGAGATGTGGGACGGTAGAGGAATCCTAATTCTCCCATCGATCTGAGAATCCGAATGATTTCACTACTGGACAGCAGAGGTACCCCATGATGGATCAAGGTCTTCAAGCGATGGAACTCGTTCGTGGAAAGCTTCATACTTTCATAGGTTTGGGAATCAGCAGGTGAGGGGGCTTTGATTGAATTAGAATCGGTTGTTTCGGAAGCCCTCAGGGTTTGCACTGGTCGCGAGGAGATCGCAAACGAGATGTCTTTCAGGGCTTGCACAAACCCTTCTAGGTCCCCTTCATTGACGAGTTGCTCTAACCGCCGAAGGCGGTTGGTGTTGGGAGCTAATGCCTTGTTCTTGATTGGTGGCACAGGAGGAAGCTGAGCCGCAAGGCTCGTGGCTCTCCGAGGAGCAGAGGAAAACCTCTGTGCATCACCGACTTCCCTAGTAGTCCTGGATTGGTTCGTCTTACCCTTTGGTGTCTTGGGCGAAGGCCTTTTCTTCTTTTCTGGTGGTTTCGTTTTGACATCAGGGCGACTGTGAGAAGTGGTTCTTGAGCCTCGTGCTCGAGAACCAGCGGACGAGGAGGAAAATATAGCATTCTCCTGATTTGACTGACCATCTTTATTTAAGACCGCAGATCTCTTCCTCGATTTAGCTGCTGGTTCTTTCTTTGTGCTGTTCTTTTTATTTGCAGGAGACTTGCTGGTGTTAGTTGCTTTTTTCGATGTACTTTTGGTTTCTTTTGTACTTGACTTGCTTGAGAACCAACGGGAAAACTGATATTGGGATGCAGGGTTCATACCAGGAGTCTGTGCTCGCCACAGATGGAACAGTGGAGACACTGAGAGGGCGGATGAGGATAAAATTGCTGATCTGCACCACCGATGAGTGGTTTTATGCAGTAGTAGCGACGCTGAAAGGGACAGTCTCATCATTGTGCTGCTCACTTTAGCTTGATTCCGCCAGTATCCACCTGGATGGAAGTTGGTTACTTACTGGTCCGTACGAAGTCCAGCTTACCTGACTTCACTGGCTCGAATGCAACTCATTATTTTACCGCGCACACGCGTCCTCCTTCCAGCAGAAACACGAACCAGTGATATCCACAGTATCCATCAAATTTTCTAGCGCCATAAGTTCACCATCCACGAGACCAGCTGTTTTTAGATTATGTGGCCTTGCCTTCCATTCGGACGATGTCACTGCTCAATCATAATGCCCCAAACAACCAAAGGGCGTGTAGTTGTTTATCAAATCCCAGCATGACTTCCCTCTGGTTCTAGTGGCGTTGGCCCGAAACACAAATGACAGAGTAGGAAGGGAGTTTGAACTTTTTATTATGTTCACGAAAATTTGGTTCATCGACAGGTGCAATCAAGACGGATTAATAGAAACAAAGTAGAAAGGAAGTCGGTGAAACCAACTTGCGAGCTGAGTTGAACTTCTCTCTCGGCTACACTAAGTTAGTCACTGGAAGTTTTGTGCTTCTTGGTGGGTGGACTCACGGAAGAGTCCCCATGTTTGTCTTTCTTCTTCTTTTTCTTCTTCTTCTCCCCTTCCTCATCATCGCCATTATTTTCTTCTTCATTCGATTTCTTCTATGAATCGGGAAACAACAAAGAAATGGGTTAGTACGAGAAAGAGAGGGAAAGCCAGAGGGCTTGCTTACCACCACAGAGACCAAGGTGATTGGAGCAATCTTTTCCGGTGACATGGAAGAAGTCGTCGAGGTAGAAATGATCGCCACTGGGTGACTGGAAGATGACGTACTGGTAATCGCCAGATAATCGACTGGAGTTTGTTCATTCTTTCTTCCGTATTTATCCAATTTCCCTTCTTTGATAAGTGCCTTCTTTCGCAAGGCAATTGGGCCCAAGCCCCAACGACGAGGGTAGGTATCTCGTTCCATCACCACGCGTTTGATTTTAGCCACAATTCCGTGGTCCACAGTCGCCATGACGGCAGTGGTCATCTGGGCAATCCCCACCGCGATGGCTTCACCCTTGGTGGTAATCATCACGATCTCATCATTCACATCAATGTCATCCGCGAATCGGAGCAGACCAGGAATCATTAACTTGGCGCCATAACAGATGGCATTGACTGCAGAGTCCTTCACCACCACACGTTTGTAGCTGGTTAAGAGGATTTCCAAAGGCATCACAATTCTTCTTAAGTAGGATTCGTCCTTCGATTGATCGTAGACATACTGGGCATCCAACAAATCGTGCATCGTGACCAGATTCTGATTTTCCGAGAGAATACCAGAGCGTACACGTCGGAGTTCTTGCATATGCCCACCGGTACCCACCAACAGACCCAAATGAACGCACAACGTACGCACATAGGTACCCGCCTCGCAGGAGATCCAGAACACCCCTAAGTGGCGCTGTGGGTCATATTCAATCATCTTCGATTCATAAATCGTACGAATTCGGAGTTGTCTTTTCACCGCAGCGATTAAAGGGGGACGCTGAAACAAAGCACCCGTCAGGGTTTCGACCGCCTTGTACAGTTTGGTTTCGTTTTCGATCGCCGCGTGCAAACGAACAATCCCCACGTACTCTTTACCAGCGCTTTGCTGGGCTTTCACCAACCGGGTAGCACGATCAATACAGACAATCAAGCAACCAGTGACCTTGGGGTCTAAAGTGCCGGAATGACCCGTCTTTTCCACGCGCAAAATGCGTTTGATCCAGGCCACGACTTCATGACTGGAAGGATTCGCAGGTTTATCGAGGTTAATCACCCCGTATCTCATGTATTCTTGCAGGTTGCGTTTTAAAGGCGAGGAGCCATTCATCAGGGGGGTGTAGTGAGCAGTACGGATGTGGAGACGATCATAATTCTTCAGCAACAGCGGCCATTTACTCGTATCAATTTTGGGGGTGACTTTCTCGGGCTGGATCATATCGCGATCACCATGCGAAGGATTTGAAGAAGAAGAACCGGCTAACGAGGCCTGAACGTTATCAAGCACTTCGGTTGACTGCTTCTTCTCCTTTTTAGATTTCTTATCCTTTTTGTTATCTACAGAAAAAATACGAAATCGCAATCACATTAGATGTACTCAATCATGGAATGAGAAACGTGCAATTTACCTTCCATCTTGTAGCAGATAAGACCAACTTAACTGCAATCAGTCAATCAATGACTCGATTTGCTTCTTGCCAACCACCGAAAAGTCTATTTTTGAAGAAACGCTAAAAGGTGATTTTTCTCAGCTGATTTTGGAGCTTTTTCTAAAGGAACATCTGAATCGATTCGCACTCGACTCCTCAAAAAATTTGAGTGGAAGAGAAGAAAAACGAAGTAAAGTTTGTTCTAAACCATTCACTGCATAAATTTATTTCGAACGCTTAATTTTAGTTGTTCTTTTGAGTATTTTATATATACTTCTAACCTTTACATACTTTATTTATAATGTCGAACTTTGTTGATGAAGAAGGACCTATCATTGGTATCGATTTAGGTACCACTTACTCGTGTGTGGCTGCTTATGACGAGGAGAAAAAGCAAGTGGTGGTGTTGCCCAACAGCGTGGGTGAGAAGACCACCCCTTCCTGGGTGGCTTTCACCTCCAGCGGAAGAGTGGTGGGTCAGCCTGCGAAGCAACAGGCTTCCATGAATGCCACCAACACCATTTATGACATTAAGCGCATCATTGGTCGCTCCTTGGATGACACTGTGACTCGCGAAGAATCGAGACGCTTTCCCTTTTTGATTTTGGACGGTGGCGATGGTCGTCCTGTGATTGAAGTGGAATGGAGAGGAATCAAACAGCGCTTGTCCCCCGAGGAAGTCTCTTCGATGGTTCTGTTGGAAATGAAGAGATCGGCCGAAACTGCCTTGGGACGCTCGATCAAGAAAGCCGTCATTACTGTGCCTGCGCACTTCAATGACCAGCAAAGACAAGCCACCAAGGATGCTGGTCGCATTGCCGGTTTGGATGTGGTGCGCATCATCAATGAGCCCACGGCTGCCGCTTTGGCCTATGGTTTACACACCGCTGGTGCGGAGGGTGCTTCCAAACAACAGAAAGCCAATGTGTTGATTTTCGATTTGGGTGGAGGAACTTTCGATGTGTCCGTCTTGTCGATGGAAGGCGGTGTGTTCGCCGTGAAAGCCACTGGTGGGGATACTCACTTGGGTGGGGAAGACTTTGACAACTGTGTGGTCGAATGGTGCATCAAGAACATTGAAGACAAGCACGGCAAGAATGCTGCCAAGGCCATCAAGTCCTCTTTACGCTCGCAACAACGCTTAAGAAAAGCCGTGGAAGCCGCCAAGCGCGCCCTGTCCACCACCACCGAAACCGACATCGAATTGGATGCCTTCATTGATGGAGCTGACTTCAATGCGACCTTGACTCGCCCTGTGTTCGATAAATTGTGTAATGCCTTGTTTACCAAGTGCATTGACACCGTGAAACAAGTCTTGAAAGATGCCAGCGTCACTGCCAATGACGTCTCGGATGTGGTCTTGGTCGGGGGTTCCACCCGTGTGCCTGCGATCCAAAACATGTTGACTGAGTTCTTCGGAGGTCGCATTGATTTGTGCAAATCGATCAATCCTGATGAAGCTGTGGCCTATGGTGCGGCTGTGCAAGGAGCGATCTTGAAGGCTGGTGGCACTGGTGGTGGAGCTGCCTTGGAAGGCATTTCCACCGACTTGGTGTTGTTGGATGTGACTCCTCTGTCTTTGGGTATTGAATTGGAAGGCAAGGTGATGTCCGTGTTGATTCCTCGAAACACGGCGATTCCTTGTGTGCGATCCCGCGAATACACCACCTGCGAGGATTGGCAGACCGAGATCGATGTGGTGGTCTTTGAAGGTGAAAGACCCCAAACCACTGCCAATAACAAATTGGGAGAATTCAAGATTTCTGGCGTGCAGCGAGCGAAACGTGGCGAACCCAAGGTGGAGGTGACCTTCTCCCTGGATGCCAACGGGATCCTGTCCGTCACTGCCATGGACAAGGTCACTGGCGCTCAAGCCAAGGCCGATATCAAAGCCGATCGTGGACGTTTGACCGATTCGGATATCGAACGCATGATTGCCGATGCCGAGAGATACCGTGAACAAGATTTGGCCCTGGCCCGCAAGATCCACCTGAGAAATGCCCTGGAGGAAGCTGTCTACACCGTCAAGTCTCAGTTGACCGAACGCAATGACATCACCGGCATCATGGAATTAGACGATATTATTACTTGGATTGAAAGCGAAAGCGATGAAGCTTCTTATGAAACTCTGTCCAGAAAGGCCGATCAACTCACTCAGCGATTTGGCGTCGATGTCGATGTGACTTCCCGAATGAAAGAACAGATTTAAGATGACTCTTAGTTTAATTTCACATTTTTGTTAGATTTTACTGTTATTCTCCTCTTTCTTCGTCCAAATCCCTTTTTGTCCCCCACCTCCCGACCCTCCCTCCCTCACCTCATTTATTCATAAAGCAGAATTCCCTTTCAATTATCAAAATGTACAGATTTTATTCTTTTGACAATTGTTGTTTTCCTTGTTTATGTGAATAAATACCATTATAAATAATTTTTGATGCCGTAGAGAGAACCAACGCCTACCTTTGTCCTCGAATTCCGGGAGCTAGTGCAAAACCGAACCGCCACAAGAGCCACGGGCAAGTTTTTCTTATCGTTATCGAAAGGATACATCCTTCTGAACGTTTCAAATCTAAGAACTATAATGATTATGCTAACTAACAACTAACGAACTACCCTATGTGCCCTAGACCATGCAGAAGTATCCAGAAGTGGATTTTAGACTCGGAAGTCATTCAGCTTTTTCACCTGCATGCCACTGTCATCAAAGTTAGTAGGATCTAACCACTGTACGAAACTCCCTTTCAAGGCAGGCCACTCGTGATCCAACATAGAAAACCAAGCCGTATCACGATTTTTGCCCTTGACGATTAAATGTTGACGAAAAAGAGCTTCAAAGGTGAAACCATAGCGCAAAGCAGCATTTTTGGAGGGCACATTCTCATTGTCACATTTCCATTCAAAGCGTCGATATTTCAAGACCTCAAAGACATAACATGCGGTTAAATAAAAAGCTTCAGTGGAAATTTTGGTGCGGGACATGGCCTTGCTGTACATCACATAGCCGATTTCTACGACTCCATGTTCAGGTACGATGCGCATCAAGGAATGACGTCCTTCCACTTGATTGGTGGCTTTGTTAATCACTACAAAGGTAACAAAATCAGGATGATTGATTTCTTTACTCAGCCATTCATCATGTTCTTGTCGGGATTTGGGTGGGAACCCTGGGATGTACAAGTAGCGATCTTCTGCATTTGATACGGTCATGAGCTCATACAAGCGATCGCCATGGGAGAGTTGGATGGGTTCTAAACGGCAGTATTTGCCTTCTAAGGTAACCCTTTCAGGAAAAGGCCAGCTGGATGGGAAGCCTGTCATCTTTCTCTTTCACTCAAAAAAATCCTGTGTGAATCGACGATTAGTTTCTGAATGTTGCCCTACGCTTGAGGGTTGGGAACCACAGGAAAGCCGCACTTCAATTCAGGAATCCAGGGAATCATGCGAAAAAGAGATAGTAACACTTCAAACAAGGAGCGCATACTACTACTTCTCTAACATCAATAATACATGAATACTGTACCAACCGTGTTTTTTTGTGAGGAACAACCGGGAACAGCAGAAAACAAAAGAAGACAACAGATTCCTATTTCCTCGTACATCTTTCCTGTAAGAACTATGTTGTTTAACTGATATAGATTCCAGGAAAGGATAAAAATACGCCTAACAAAATGGGGCCCCCCTCCCTCCTACTCTATACAATAATCGTTAAGTTAACAGTTCAACAATGAGTGCATACTACTACTTGGTGGCTTCCGCGGGTTTCGGGGATTTACTGGTAGTATCTTCTGGATCTTGTAGGTTTGTAGCCGAGTATGACATCTTTAAGGTTTAGCTAAAATTGTGCTTATGCCCAAGACTGTGAAAAGGAATTCGGTTACTGTATGTTTTATTGGTGATGTTCAAGGTGGCTGCGGTAATTGCCGGTGATGGTCCTTTATAACAAGAGTTGAAATAAATGTGGTGAAATGAGGGATTTATTTAACAAAAGTCAGAATTCTAATTGGTTCTTGAAAATTTTCTGGGAAAACGTGGACTACTGTATTTTTCCGGAATGGGTGGAAGGAAGAGAGCGAGCGAAACGGGCTTTTTGGGCGGTGTAAATTTAATTCAGTAATGAGTATTTATGAGTTCAAGTTTGTTTCAACAACTACCAGAGGATATATATCTTCTGGTAGAAGAGTTTCTAACGCTCGCTTTTTACAAGGAATGGAAATGTACCTGCAAATCCTTTAACCAACAGTGCTGTTTTCAGAGTATCCTGATTCCCTTAAAATCCGTTGCGACCTCAAAATTTATCAACAATGATAATTCTTTTCGGGACCACCTACTGCAGAACCTTTCCCAGTTAGAAAGGCCTCGTTTGTTTGTCTCATGTGCTATACACTTATTAGAAAGGCTGCTGGAGATTCCTATTGTTTATAAATCAATCGCGATTAATTACTATGTGATCATCCGTCCTCCCGTCCTAAATGGATTAGAGTCCATCGAAGTTCGACACTACTGCTCTTTTTCAGACTCCAAGTACAACAATTTTAGTCTCCGTTGTTCAGGTGATCGTTATCAACACAACAGGAGTGTGGGGGAGCAGCAGGTTGAATTGTTCGAATTGTTAAAATTACCTCCAGTGCTCAGCCCTGCTCGTTTTTATATTAGAAAAATGTCATTTTCGTATTCTACCGCATTGAAAGATGATAACTTACACTTGTTTCAGTTTTTATTTGAGCTGACCTTGAAGTATTGTACACTAGTCACGGACGTGTCTGCTCTCAGCAAAGTCAGAAGACTCGTGCTCGACACCTGCGACAACATTCGAGACGTGAACTGTCTCCATTCTATCGAGCGGTTAGCGTTGACAAACTGTTCCAAAATCACCAATGTAAATAAACTAGGTCACCTGAAGGTGTTATCAATCCGAAACTGTGCGAACTTGAAAACCCTGCAGGGTTTAACGCACAATCTGAAGTTACAGATTGAGAACTGTCCAAACATTCAAGACGTTCCGGTTATCTTTCAACAAAGAATTACCAGGATCAATCTAGGAAATATCCCCACGATCTCCCAAGTTCAGAAGGTCTCGTCGACTGCGAGAGAACTGGTGTTTTTCAGTTGTGTGAACTTAACAGCCTTCTGCCTCACCCCTTACAGTACCCACTTAAGAGAGGTCGAATTGGCTCACTGTTCTATGATATCTGATCTGTCAAACTTGAGCTTTTTGCATTCTTTGGTCATCGATAATTGTGATAAGATTGAAGAAGTCGCACGTTTAGGAAATGTACACAAGCTCACCATTAACAACTGCAACAAACTCGCCTCGATCGCAGGGTTAGGCGGACCTTCCCAGAAATACGTGAATATTCATAATTGTCCACTACTTACGGACTTCAGCCCTTTGAAGCGGGTACACCATGTCCATCTAGGCAACTGTCAGGGTTTTACCAACGCCACTGATGTCCAGTTTGTGGAGGATCTCATGTTGATCAAATGTTCCGAAGTCGTTGACATTTCCATGCTCGGGCAATCACACATGAAAAAGTTCACTTTATGTCAGTGTGATAAAGTTACTAGTCTGCAGGGCCTATCTCATATCGAGGCGGTCCACCTGATCAGAAACGCAATGTTGAAAGACATTAGTGGGTTGGGTCACAACCAAAAAATTGTGATTTCTCTTCCCACGCAGATTGAAAATTCACAAGTCTTGGATGAGCATTATTTAGTGTACAAGACTTCCAAATCTCTTTTGTATTTATGCAGAAAAGACTAGACTAGACGCCTTATGGTGTAAGTAAGCGTCGTAGCCCTATCGGTTTTTTTGAAGTTACGTTAAGGGCATTTGCACTCCGCAGTTTTGGTCGATGCGCACACTCCGTCACAAATGGACTCGGCTTGAAATGAGTTGAGTTAACGGTGGCGGAGTCAAAAACTGTTCGAGCATAGTTTCGGTGCTCGCTGCGAAGTAGAAGCAAGCAGAAGTTATACAAAAAGTCGTTGGCAGTGAATTCGCTAAAAAATCCAGTTCACAATTGATACTCAACTTTCGCGAAGCTTTATTTTGGTGAGGTTTACTGCTTTCCTCACTATACTTGAAACAAACGATGACAGAGAAAAAAGAACCAATTCCACTGCAGAAACAACAGGAGCTCCAAGGAATGAAGATCCATGAACAGACTTCACCCCAGGAAATCTATGAGAAATATTTATTCCTATGGAAGAAGAAATGTTTCCATCTGCATTTTTTGACTAGTTCACTGAATACAAAGAGTTTTAAAATACATATTATTTTGTTATTATTTCTTACGGGAGTGCAGTTGCCGGTTCACTTCCAGACTTTGGCGTGTACTATCTTCTCTTCTATGGCCCAACGAAACCTTCACATCGCCCTCACACTATTTTTGGTGGGTGCAGTGCTGATTGGTTGGTGCCTTTGTGTACAACACTTTTATTTGGCTCCTCCAGAACAGATGAAGGAAGGAAGGACAGAGAACCTTGACTTGGAGTTAGGTTCCGATAATCATCTCTCCCTGAATAATAAGATCAGTGGCATGGACGATTCCACACTCAACCAAGCGACGTCAACATTTAGTAAAGGTCAGATCGCCAAAGTAATAGTCTACCATGCTTATTTGCTTAGTTTAAGAATCTATTTGATTGCATTATTTTTCACTTATTGTTTTTCTCCCCTGTGTAATGGCGCTACAACGGAAAAAGACGATTTTAATGTTTCCTGCAAGAATGGCGAGACCAATACAGCCGCTGTAATGTTGCTATTATGTTCCTCAATCGTTCTGTCTTCTATCTATCCAGAGAGTTTGTTTGAAATCCAGTGTTGCTACCATTTCGCCGTGTGTATCTCGTGTTTCATTGTGTTGGGACTTGTCGCTTCTCCAGTGATTAATGGCTATCTGCTGATCGTTGTATTCTTCTGGTTATTTGGAGGATTAGCTTTGTTATATGATTTGAGGATTCATTACCTGGGAGCCTTTATTGATTTTGCCAAGAAAGTCAGTCAAACGTTAAACGAAGTCGCGGTGAAAAATTTGATTGGCAATGTCGCTCATGATTTGAAAACGGTATGTATCTTTTCCCCGATTTGGCTGAACAAGATTGCTTATTTTGACTTTTTTATCTTTCTCCTCTTTCGTAGCCTCTGGCCTCCTTCAACAGTGGGGTGGACATGATTGAGCAGTTACTAGACGACTGTAGTGCCCTCGAACCCAGCAGCGCCTCTGGTCACAGCTGCTATGAAGTCAGAAAAGAAAGAGACCTAGCGATCAAAGACTCGATTTCCAACATAAGAGATACTAATACCTTCATGTTGATGAGCATTAATCGATGTATTGATTACACCAAAGCCTCTCGAGGATTCAAACTGGTACCTAAATACGAAACCTTATCCTTACAAGATACTTTACAATTACCCTTAAATTGCATGAAGAACATTCAAGATCGAATTCAAATCCAACTAGAACCTATTAATACGACCGAGATCTGTTCCCATATTATCACCGACAAACAATGGCTGCAAGAGAATGTGCTGTGTCTGCTGTCGAATGCCGTGAAATATTCCACCGATGGACAAGTAAACATTCGAATTTCTTTAGGCCCTACAAATATTCATTCTTGCCGGAGCCCTCAGTCATCCTCATTACCCGAATCTCCCACGAAGATTGGAGGCAGAACTTCCATGCAGGCGAAATGGGCGACTTCTTCCAGTATCAGAGGCGGTGATAATAGTTCTCCCTTGAAAAGAACCTTATCTTCCATGAATGCCAAGTTTTTCTCAGAGAAAGAAGTGGGATTATTGAGAAAATCTCTCAAACTCTTTACCTCGAAAGTCAGAATCAATCCAGAAACCAGTTACATCGACCCCGTGGCCTTAAGAGAGAGTCCAACTCCCAGCCGTCGTCATGCCAGCAATGGTGACTCATCGATCGACTCGCTGGAAGACCTAGCTTATGATGGAAACAGCACCCATAATCACTCAAATGCGACCACTCCTTCGAAACCCACGGCGGCTGTCTCTGGTAGCCTCGATGATACTTTCAGCTCAAAGACGGTGGGCAGAAACAGTATGAACACCGCCAAATTACTCAACTCCTTCCGTCCTACCCCAGATGGATCGACCAATCATATTCGAAAACTAAAACCCACAGGATCTACGCAACGGTTGTGCACGCATCATTTGAAAGTAGAGGTCGAAGATACTGGGATCGGGATGACCGCAGAAGCCATGTCTCAATTGTTTAATCCTTTCAAGCAAGCCCAACGATTAGCGGGAGGCACTGGATTGGGCTTGTATTCCTTAGCCAAGCGCATGGAAGCCTTGAATGGGAGTTATGGAGTCTCCAGAAGACCTGACGGCCAAAAGGGCTCCTTGTTCTGGTTTTCAATCCCTTATCGACCCGATCAAACCACTGCCGATTTGGTCACCACTTTTAAAAACTTGAATCAACTGACCAAAGACCCCTCTCCAATCGTGACGCAAGCCAAGAAAGTCCTGCTTCCTGGCGGGGTGGATCGATTTCCTCATCCTGGGTGTGCTCCTCGGCATCGAACCAATTCGATTTTCATGCTCGAGGGCAAGCGTTTGTCGTCCTCTCATTTCAAAGGGATGTTGACCAAGTCCGCCTCTACCAATTCGAGCGATCCCTTGAATATTCTGATTGTGGATGACTCTCCCTCGATCTTGAAAATGTCCTCGATGATGTTGCGCAGACAGGGGCACAGCATGTGCCTAGCAGAGAATGGAGAAATCGCGTTGAAGAAAATTGAAGAGCAGTGGTCTAAGACTGGCAGAGGATTCGATGTGATTTTAATGGACTTGCAAATGCCGGTGATGGATGGCTTGGAAGCCGCTCGCCGGTTGCGAAAATTTGAAAAAGAGGATAAATATCGTTCGTTGGTGTTTGCTACATCGCCGCGCTCGCCAGAGTCGACTCACTCGGCTTCCGCAGGCACACATCAATTCTTGATTTGCATCTCAGCCAATGCCGATGAAGAAACTGAGCAAGAGGTCTTTGATGCTGGATTTGATGCGTACATGCCGAAGCCTTTCACCTTAGAGCTCTTCAACAACACCATTCAAACTTGCTTGTCCAGTCTGCAATAGCGAAAAGCAATCCTCATTCCCCATCCTCTCTCATTCTCTTTTACTATTGTATTCGACTTGCTGGGAATTCTCATTTCGACTTAGCCACCCGTAAATGTGTTACCCTAGAACAGTTTTTCTTTCTGTTGCTCTCTTTGATAGACTTAGAACATCTGTTTTTTCTTATTTTTGCCCCTTGGCGGTTGTTCCTCTTTTCCTTCTCTTCTTCAATCGTTGATCCCCTTCGATGGCAGACAGCCCCAAACTCATTTCTCCAACCCCTCTTCTTCTTCATCTTTGTTTCCTAGTCTACTTACCGCGTCTAGGACATTTCTGTAACACTCTTTCAAAGTTCCTTACTGGCTTTGTTAAATTAAACCTACGCTTTCTAGACCCACCACACGCTCTTTGCGTGCGCTTTGTATTGTCTGCTATTGGCAGAGGTATACGGCAACAGGTAATTTACCGAATCTCGGTTCCAACTAATGAGCATAGAAGAAAACGAAAGGGAACAAATTGAGCGGCTGTTCCTTCCTCCATTTGTGTATCATTAGCCCCACCTATAGACAGCTTTCTCTTTCTGCTGTACATTCTTCAACAGGAGCTGGCAATCGAGTTTCGAGCATTTCTTCTCCAGCTATCACCCCACCTGCTTCGCCTCGGGCTTTCTTCCAAGCTAAATCCCCAGAAATCCTTCCTCTCATTTCTTCCGCTTTCATGGTTTTCTTCTGAGAATAAAAGGACAGGTGAGCTAAATCCAACTGATTTTTCTTTTGCCGATGCACAATTTCTGAATAAGGCAATTCATAAGAGACATTCAGGTTTTCGAATCCTTCTTTTCCAATGGCCAAACGATCTGCCAAAGAAATTTGTTCGAAAGGATGTTGTTCTTGTGGTACTGGTAAGGCAGTGGCAGCTTGTTGTTTGTGAAGATACTTCTGTTCCAACTCTTTGTTTTTCACTTCCAAGAGCTTCAGCACCTCACACTCCGGCAACACTTCCATATTTCTCCGCAGAATGACAGCTTCTAAGTCCCGTGAATAACGGGACGTTGAGTTATAAATGTGAAAACGGTTGAAAGCAAAAATATGAGTCAACTGCTTATTCCAACCTACTTCATACATCAAAGGAGAATTGTAGGCCCGTTCACAACAATCCATATGAACATAAGACTGTAAAGCAGGATTCCAGACTTCAATCCAGACATGGTCAGTCCAATCCAAGACATAGTTGACGTCGAAGCCTAACGAGCGACAAATCATCCCAAACACATTGGCAAATTCCCCACATCTTCCCCTTCGAGAACATTCCATCATATACGAAGGATTGTTATACCGAGGGAATCGAGTAATCTGTTGACACAAAGAACATTTGTAACATTCAATGCGACTGGCCCATCCTTGGAGTTTCTCGACAGGATTGGGACCATCCATCCCGATGCATTCCATGTGAGGGGGTTTTCCTTCGGGACAATGATCACACAAAGGTTTGTTGGTCCACTTGAAAAAATCCACTTTGAACCATCTCATTAACGCTAAGAAAAACAATTCATCCAGAGTTTTCTTCTCTGCTGGAGGTGGTGGGGGTGGAGGAGCAGGTTGGCTACCGTCACTCGAGGTAGCGGGTAGTTGCTGCAGCTGTTGCTGCTGTTGTTGCTCAGCGGCTACTAATTCTTGATAATGCTCATAAATCTTGGGAAAATCAATGAATTGTAACACCTTACGCTGTTGGACAGGATCTTCATAGGTCTGAATGACTTGGAGGCCATTGTGCATGCGCGCGAGAAATTGTTGTCGCTGTTGCTGGAGTCCCAGCATCACAGAGGCGGGAGGGGCTAAAGCCAGCTGTCTGCGTTGTTGTTCTAGGGAGTCCTGATATAAAACCCTCTTGAAATACAATTGATAGGGATGATCGATCATTTTGAACAGCTGATTTAACATTTCCTCCTCCTCGTCGTCCTGCCCTTTCGTAGCTTCTTCTGACGGATTTCTGAGCAACACCGTTTGAGCCATCTCAGAGGATACCATCCCCATTTCCATCAATTTCTTGGACTGACACTGAAAGGCTGCTAATAGATGGGGAAGCATGACCATATTATTGTTAGTGCCAGCCGCCACACTTGCCATCGTGGTGTTGTTGGTCATGGCAAGTTCGAGGGAAGTGGGAGCGCTCACAATCAACGAGGAATCAAACAACTGAGCACAATTCCCACACAGGGGGATTAGTAAATCAACGAATTCATATTTCGGTTGAATGATTTCATAGTTGGTGAAGGTGGTCTCCTCTGAAGCGGACTCGCTTCCTTCCTCCGGGGATTTGATGGTTTGTCGGCTACGAGGAAAGTACGAAGTACAGTACTTCCATGAACAATTAAAACTCAGATCAGAACTGCCTGTGGAAGTATTATTCATCAGTATACAAAATAATGGAATTGTTGCACCAGTAACACCAGTACCATCATTCTGAGTTTGCTGGGAGCAAGACAAATCCAAGACTTTCCAGCACATTGGGATCCTAAGCTTAGAATTCCACGTGGACAAGTTGTCGCG
>JADMIO011011088.1_pt1 | contig 65410 bp, 44 predicted proteins | sample 8958161 | NCBI WGS metagenome assembly JADMIO01 (sample SAMN16585339, study PRJNA669376) | soil metagenome | isolation source: Crop rotation soil | place: USA: Cullars Rotation, Alabama | collected 2011
GCCGCGACTTCAAGTCACGTGAATTCCAAGCTTCGGATCCCACTGTGCTGGAAAGTCGAAACAGGGCTGAACGTACCGGCAATACCAATTGTACCGGAACTGGCAAATGTAACACTGTTGGCACCACGGGAACCACTGATGATTAAATTACCGTAGTTCTCTGCACTGATGCTTTGTGCACTGCTACTGTTGTATTCAACCGTACTATTCGGGCCAAATGTTTTGGTAATGCTTGTACCTGTTACCATGCCCGATGTACCGGTAACTTTATAGGTTGCGCCATTTACTACTTCAAAGGTCTTACCGGTGTTAAGCGCAACTGCAAAACCACCGTTGTTAGTGGTACCGCTCTGCACCCTGAAATCACCTGTTACGTTTGTGGTTGTAATAGCACCACTCAACGTAACGCCACTCGCCGACGTATTGTTGCAATACAAGTTGTAATAAGCACCTGCCGTAAAAAAGTTGATTGTTTGCGCTGCACTGTTATCGGCATAATTAAAAATACTACCCGATGTACCTGCCGTTAATGTAGCACCCGATGTAAATGTCAACGCACCTTTCAAATTCAATGTGCCAGCGCCACCGCTCATATCAATCACTCTTGATGCAGCCGATGTACCGCCACCGGAAAAACTAATACCGCCATTGGCGTTCAGTGTACCGGTAGTGATAGCAATTTTTTCTACACGGGTTGCTGTATTGCTACTGGCCGGAAAGCTGATTAATCCTGAAACAGTAGCAGAACCACCGTTGATATTCCAGGCACAGGTAATACCGGTGGTTGTTGGCTGGGCCATGATAACAGCACCGTTAACCGTTAAACTGGCTGTGCCACTGTGTGTGAAGCTGGTAGCCGTAGCAGAAGCAGCAAAGGTTAAAGAAGAACAACTGTTATCGTTTGCCAATGTATAGTTGGTGGCTGTAGCATTGACGTTGATAGCAGGAAATGTTGTTCTATTCGTACCACCAATTGTTCCGGTATTGGTAAGGTTTACCGTACTTGTTCCTCCCGATAATGTACCACCATTGTTGGTCCAGTTACCGGCAAGGTTAATAGTATAATTGCTGGCACTTGTACTGAATGTACCGGATGCAAGCGTTACATTGTTTATGGTTAAAGCTCCATCCAATGTTGCCGTGCCCGAAGATTTTTGAATGGTAAGGCTGTTATAACTAACAGCACTTAACGTAGCCACATTTTGAGCACCCGTACCGTTGTAAACAACCGTGCTGGAAGTACCCGGCGTTAATGTTCCCAATGAGCTTACCGTAAAGTTGCCGCCAATATAAAGTGTACCGGCGCCACCGCTCATATCAATTATACTGTTACCCGCTAGCAATGTATTGTTCATCGTAACGTTGCCACCTACGGTTAATGTACCTGTTGTAATCGCAACCGTTGCTGTTCTGCCAGCGTTACTGGCTGTAACGTTAAAGGTTAAATCACCTGTAATATTCGCAGTACCGGCATTTACGTTCAGCGCATGAACCACGTTGGCAGTTGCCTGGTTAATAACCACGTTGCCATTTACCGTCAGTTTAGATGCAGCATTATAAAGCGTAAGCGAATTGGCAAGTGCATTGTTGGTAAACGTCAGACTGGAGCAGGTGAGGGTGGTATTATAGACAGCAACAGTGCCGCTGCTGATGTAAACAGCCGGCAAAACCGGTGCAACAGAGCCATAGATGTATTTACCGGTTCCGGTGAAAGTTACCGATGCAATGTTCAGGCTATTAGTATTGTGGTTAACAAAATTTCCACCTAACATAAGGCTTCCCGAAGGAACATCCAGTGTACCGCCGTTTCTTGTATAATTTCCATTAACGGTAATGACGCTTGTGCCACCGGTAATGGCCGTACCGCTGTTAGTTAAGTTACCGGTAACAGTCAATGCACTGTTATTTAAAATCAAACTACCGCTGTTCAGTGTTATGTTGGTTGCCGTAAGGCTATAATTATTGACCGAAGTAGTATTCAATATACCCCTGTCAAGAACCAGGCTACCACTGTTAAGGTTTAAGTTCGTTGTAAGGTAAAGCGTACCCGAGGTTTTATTCACTTTTAAGGTACTATAGCTAACGGCACTGGCATCGGCAATATTTTGGTCGGCTGTACCATCAAAAGTTACAGTACTGGAAGTACCCGGCGTTAAAGTACCGGAGGAGTTGGTTAGCACAAAATTACCGGCAACATATAGATTACCAGCCCCGCCACTCATGTCAATCACTGCCGTTTGTGCTGTGGATGCAGCAGAATTGTACACCAGATCACCGGCAATGTCCAGGCTTCCGGTAGTGATGACAATTTTTGCCACTCTACCTGTTGTTGTAGCTGTACCGCCAATGTTTACGTTTCCGCTAACGCTTGCCGATGCTGAATTAATGTTCCATGCGGCTATCACCGATGCTGTAGGCTGGCTGATGGTTACATCACCATTCACAGTTAGTGTAGTTCCTGCACTTTGCGTAAACGAAGTTGCTAATGCAACCGGGTCAATGGTGAAGCTTATACAGGAGTTGGAGTTATTCATCGTATATACAGCACCTGATGCAAAATGCAAATCGGAAAAATTAGTAGAGGCTGTACCGCCAATGGTATTGGCTGCACCGGTAAATGTAATACTGTAAGCGGATACGTTAGCAGCACTTCCGTTATTCGTCCAGTTACCGGATACATAAATATCAGAAAGTAAGGAAATAGATCCCGAGGCTTTATTCACCACAATATTGCCGAAGCTTGCACCCGCCGACAGGCTGGTGATTGTCTGACTGCCTGTACCATTAAACGTCGTGGTCAGGTTGGTTGTCACTGCCAGTGCCGAATTGTTATTAGTAAAGTTACCCGAAATGCTCACCAGTCCTCCCACATCATTGTTAAACCCGGGATCAACACCAGGGTTGATAACCACGTTATAAAATTGGTTGGTGCCTGCAAGAAAGGTTGCACTGCCTGAAGCCGAGGTAACAAACTGGATGGTGCCACCTGTAGAAGTATACGTTCCGCTGTTCTTCCAGTCATGGTCAACCTGCAAGGTTCCTCCAGTGTGCTGATAGACACCGCCTGCGTTGATGGTGGGATCTTTCACTCGTATAGTACCGGCAGACTGTGTAACAGTGGCACCGTTGTTAATGGTAAATTTCCCAAACGTTGTAGAACCGGTCAATAAGGTTGTACCGGCAAATACAACCGGAACGTTGGTAGCGCCTGCTGTATAAGTTCCTGCATTCGACCAGTTGCCTGTCAATTGAATAATACCTGTACTGGTATGTGAAATCGTTCCGTTAGCATTGATGGTAACATCACCTGATACGGTTAGGTTCAGGGTTGATACCGTGAGTGTGGAAGCAACCGTTCCGCCAACAGTCAACGATTTACATACAGCGGCAGCATCCACTGTGGGCTGATAGCTACCGGTGAAATTTACGTCACCAATAATCGCATCTACTGATGATGTGGGAACACCACCCGACCAGTTGGCAGCATTGCTCCATGCAGTGCTCACGGCGCCTGTCCAACTCGATGCAAAACCAACAGTGAAAGCCTGTGTACCAGATGTTCCGCCTCCCGGCGCAGGCACCGTTACCGAAATATTACGGGCACCTATTGTTGCTCCCGAGGCAATAGTTATATTGGCTACTATCTGGGTAGAAGAATTGAATGTAACCGAATTAACAGTTATCCCGGCCCCTGCATTCACAGTGGTAAACCCGGAAACAAAACCGGTACCTGTCAGGGTGATATTCATTGTTCTTCCGGCAAGACCATTGTTTGGGGCAATAGAGGTCAGTGTTGGTGCAGAATTGTATTGACCAATTTGAAAATCACCAAAAGCCGTCAACCCTGTGGCTTGTGTCGAAACAGAAGTTCGTGTTCCAACAGTTGGCGTTGACCAACCTGAATTGTAACGGCGCAATTCAAGCAAACCGGTTGTTACACCGGCATCAACATCACCGGAAACAAAGTTGAAGGTTGCTGAATAACTGGTAAACACCAGGCCACTATTGGTAAGCTTCCAATAACGGTTAACGGTAGTAGAGGCATTCAAATCGGATGAACCGAGGTTTGGATGGTCTGTACCGGTGGTGGAGGCCGTTAATGTTCCACCCGTAGTAATACCGGTGAATGTCAAATCAACCGGCGTATAAGAATAACCACTTCCAATAGAAAAGGTCTTTGCAGTGGCGCCTACCGGGATAACAATCGCCAGGTTACCGATAACATAACCTGTGCCGGGGCCCGCACCGTTTACCGTGGAAGCAGTTCCGCATGTCAATACATACGAACCGGTTATAATTCTTCCGGCAGTAAAGGTGAGTGTTCCATTGATGGTTTGGTTGTTAGTAAGCGTTATACCTGCACCGTTATTAACGGTAAGGTTGTTGAAAGTTGTAGAGGCGCTTCCTCCTAAAGATTGTGAAGAAGAACCGGCAAAAGTAATAGTACCATTTGAAGTAAAACTGCCGTTGTTTGTCCAGTTACCCGTAACGGTTAATGTGTTACCGGAAAGGTCCAGTGTTCCCTGGCTGATTGTAACGTTTGCAACGGTTTTTGAACCATCCAACGTGGCAGTTGAAGAAGCTTTATTAACGGTTATATGATTGTAAGCAATTGCACTTCCTGTGGTAATGGTTTGCGCACCAGCGCCATTGAAAACGACAGTGCTTGATGTTCCCGGTGTTAAGGTTCCCGAACCATTGGTTAGGTTAATATTGCCTGCAAGGCGCAATGTACCGGCACCACCGCTCATATCTATTACCGCTGTTTGCGCAATTGTTGCAGCGGAGTTGTAATTAATATTACCGGCAACATCCAGGCTACCGGAGGTGATAACAATTTTCGCTATTCTTCCTGTATTGGTACCGTTACCACCAAGATTTACGTTTCCGCTAACGATTGCCGAAGCGGCATTGATGTTCCAGGTAGCAATCGTAGCTCCTGCTATGGGTTGATAGATAGTAACATCACCATTCACCGTCAGTGTGGTTCCGGAATTTTGTACAAGTGAGGTAGGTGTTGATGATGCATTAATGGTTAATGATGTACAAGAGTTAGAATTACTCATAGTATAAGCACCCGCACTCGAAGCAAAATAAATAGCAGGAAAAGCAGTAGGAGCCGTGCCACCAATGGTACCACCGCCGGTCGTAAATGTAACGCTGTAATTTGAAACCGTTACCGCACTGCCGTTGTTTGTCCAGTTGCCGGAAACATTAATATCAGATTGTAACACGACATTACCCGAAGATTTGGACAAAGTGATATTGTTGAAGGTTGTTCCGGTACTGGCACTGTAAATGTTTTGCGTACCGCTACCATTTACTACAAACAAAGGATCGGTTGCAATGGCCAAAGCCGTATTGTTGTTTGTATAATCACCGGAGAATGTAATCACCGAACCGGCAACGTTGTCAAACACAGGATTGACACCGGCATCAATGATAATGTTATTGAATTGAAACGAACCGGCAGTAAAGTTTGGAGAAGCCGCATTTCCTGCAAATTCCACCGTACCGGCTGTTGAATTGAAAACACTGCCCGTACCCGGTTTCCAGTCGTGATATATTCTTACCAAAGCACCTGAACCGGTTTGGTTGAACGTACCCGGTGAACCGGTATAGTCTTTAAAATTCATAGTACCACCCGATTGATTCACGGTGGCACCACTGGCAATGGTAAGTTTATCGGTTGGAACAGTAAAAGTGCTGGAAGCCATGTGAATTAAACCACCCGATTGATTGATGATACCACCTGTGTTTACCGCTATGGTTTGTGAGCCCAGTACAGTTCCTGCCGATTGATTGAATGTGCCGCTTAAAGAAGTAGTGCCCACTAAACTTAATGTACCACCGGTTTGCGTTATCACACCGCCTGCATTCACGGTAAGCGAAGGCGATGCAGTGAGATTCAAAACACCGCCACTTATGGTAAGTGTTGCACCACTCTGGATGGTTAGGGAGGTAATGGTATTGGTGCCGGTACTCAACGTCGGCATCCTTCCACTGGCAGGCGAACCGGGGATAATAACATCACCGGTAGGTACACCGAAAGGCGACCAATTGCTTGCTGTTGTCCATGAAGTGCTAACACTTCCGGTCCATGTTTGTGCTGACGATGAAAAGGAAAACAGAAGGAAGGCAATAACAAATGCTAATGCAGCTTTCAGTTTTCGATAGGGTATAACTGTATTCATAGACATTCAAAGGATTCGGATAATTAGTCATTACTTCCTGCTAAGTAGTAATCCCTAAATTTTTTCAGTGCAAACTTATATTTCGTTTTTCAAATTTCATAGTGCCTGTCGAAAAATTTCTTTGTGATATCTATCCTTCACGTATTTTTCTATCGTATATCTACGATAAAAATGGCCTGAAGCGTTATTTTTTATCGGTGAATAGCATTTCTATCGCAATAAAATTTTTGAAATTTTTATCTACCTGTTTTTCAACCAGGCAAAAATCCTTTCTCTTTTACTACTTGTTTGTTCATGATTTATTCACAATGGAATGATGAATGCAAATCATGTCTTTCAAATGATGATACAGCGATTGTGTTGTGAAATAGCTTCGGTTCCGGAGAGGTTGGATACCTTTCAAATTTTCACTTCTGCTAATCCACCCCTTTCTGTCATTTCTTTACTACACAATGCCACTGCCCCTCCGGCAGAGGGGATGAACAGTCATGTAGTGTAAAAATAAAAAAAAGAGAGCATGCAAAAATTTGAAATGCGCCGGAGAGGTTTAGCAATGTCCTTGTAATAAGAGGCCAAATGTTATCCTCGGTGATTTTTCAATAAAAAACAAAGAAGCCTGAAGGGCTTCAATGTGAATAGCCACCGGTGCAACCGGTGGTAAGATCAATGAAAGAGGACACCGACCCTGAAGGGGTCGAATGTGAACTACGCAAGCAAATCATTCTTTGGCTTACAACAAATATTTCTCATCAAACTCAACTCCATTCTCTATCAGCAATCGTTTGTATTCATCATAAAATGTTTCTGCTTTATGATGTTCTTTTTGGTTCTTCACATAATCAATAAGGATTTGTTTTTCTTTGATGCAGTAGGTGAATGCACCATAACCATCCTGCCAGCCATTGAACCTGGGAACAAGCCACAGTCTTTTATCCACGAGCCACTTGTCAACTTAATATCTTTGATATAATCAGCTAAAGAAACAGAAGGATGCAAATCAGAAAAGATGTGAATGTGGTCTTCCATGCCGTTGATGCGATACAGCTTACAATGCTTCTCTTCTATCACTCCCCAAATATATTTGTATAGCTCTGTGCAATGTTCTTCTGCAAGGGTTGTTTCCCTGTTCCTGGTGCCAAAGATGATGTGATAAAAGATTTGTTTGTAAGTGCTCATAATAGAAGGTTTGGTGAAGAGAAGTTACAATGAATGAACATACCGGGTGCTATGAAGAGATATTTCACATTGAACCCCTTCAGGGTTCTTGTTCCAAGTTGCAATCTCTCTTCCACCGGTTGCGCCGGTGGCTACTGATATTGAAGCCCTTCAGGGTCAGTGTACTCGCCTTCATTTCTTTCCACCGGGTTTCACCCGGTGCTACAGCCTGCCTTCGCCGTAGCTTCAGTGAAGGCAAGCCCTTCAGGCTTCTGTTCCGTCGAACAAAATGTCTTATTATATTATACCGATTTCACTTTCGTGTATCGTAATGATATTCCCTGACATGCGCAACAGGAGTGGCTTTTATAAATTGCGAATACGCCAAGCCTAAGTAAAATAGTATCAATAGCAGTTTGATATAGTATATACGATCACTTCAAAAATTGGAAGTCAAAGAAAAAGGCAGCCCGAAAGCTGCCTTTGCAAACAGGGAGAGGATGAAACATTTTACTTTACAATTAGCCTTTCACTTTGTGTAGCCCCTGAAGTTTGGTCTTTTACTTTAATTAAATAAATTCCCTTGTCAAGATTGATTTTTAGATTCATGGTATTAACGTCCGGATACTGCTTCACCACCCTGCCCGAAAAATCATAGACATGAATCGTTTTGTGACCTTCACCATCGAATACCAGGTTGACGTTGCCATCATTGGACGGATTGGGATAGAGAGACATTTTTCCAATTTGGTCCATGCCTACCACGGCACGAATATCGGAGTACCGGAACGCATTGCTTATTTCAATTTGCTTGATGCGGTATTGGGTCAATGTTTTTGCGCTATTCAGATCCGTATAGGAATAACGCAGGAGTGATGAACTATTGCCGCTAACAGCCTGCGAAGCAACAAAGGCAACATCTTCCCAATTTCCGTTATTCAGGCGTTGCACGGCAAAGCCGTAACTGTCTTGCTCACTGGCTGTTTCCCAACTTACCGAAACGTTTTGTTTGTTGCGAAGGGCAGAGAATGATTTCAACGAGATGGGAAGCGGGCTGTTTGAAACGCTGCAAGTGCCTGTTGATTTTGTAGAAGACCATGAACCGGTGTAGTTGGATGCACCTCCGCCTCTTGCTCCACCGATACTGTTACCTGCCACCGCATATTTGACAGGAGTTCCCGCATGGTCTGCACTGTTGTGCAGGAGCACGACATTCGTCCCATTATAGTCGGTTGAAAAATTATTATACACAGCAGCCGACCATTGCCAACTCAAGCTTACATTGGCATCACTGAAAAATTTCCCGGTCCAGGTTACGGGATTCAAACCACCCTTCATGCCACCTGCAGACACTTGCCAGGCCAGGCCACTTAAAAATATTTCATCTTCATTGGCGCTGGAAAGCGGAACGGTAATGTTCCAGGTGTTGGCCGTAAATGTGTAACTGGCAGCCGTAGCCGTTGTACTAAAACTAAGTTTTGCATTGGGAATGTTCAAGGTAAAAGCACCGGATGTAACCTGCGAGTTATTGAGCAGCACCATAAAATTAGTATTCGGGTGGCTGCTTAGTTTAAGGTGGGCACTAAACCATATCCACTTCCCGGCTGCAACATCGGTCCCGTTGAAGTTCGATTCAATTGAATTAGCGCAGCTTTGTGCCTGTCCGCTCAAAGCATAATAAAGCAAAGAAGTAAAGAGTAAAACCTTTTTCATGGCAATAGTTTTTTGATGATCAATAGCGATAGTGGCATTCACATGTCATGGTAGCATGTACGGATCATCAATAGGATAGGAAAAAGGTATTCAGAGAAACGGATCGGGGTAATTCGAAAGGAGGATTTGAATTGCAGAACAAAAATAAAAATGATTTTGTTTTTTGCAAATCCGTTGAAAAAATAAATAACAAAAATGCACGGCTGCCTTTGTATCGTTCATCTATTTCTGCATGACACAATCTTCTTCTTCATTGGCGAATAAGCCTGCACAGCTTTTGTGCAATGGACTTCTTTTCACCCAAAGACAATCGCTACCGGTTGCTATTGAAGGCAAAAAACGATAACATCCAAACAATCGTCCGGACATTGCAAACGCACAAAACTTAACACAGGCAAAGGTTTATCGAAGAAGGAAAAAGAAAAATCCCCAGCCTTGATGACTGAGGACAAATTATCAGACGCTAACATTAATCTACGATTGTTTTGTTCTTCAAATGATACGGACGTCTGATTGTTTTTCGTTAGGGATTGGATTTAAACTATCGTTATGAAAATACTCACAGCAAAAGTTGCACTTAATTTTTTAAAATGCAAGCGTAGTTTTACCAGGTAAATATTCCCGTTTGTTCCACATCGCAAATCGTTCTCATTGTTTCGATTGCTTTACCAAAAAAAATTTGTCTGACAACCCATTTATCGTAATATTGCAATATTAAAGTAAAAGAATGGGAGCAACGAAGACAGAACATTTTACCGGCAAACAAAACGCCATTGCCACACTCCTCAAAGCATTGGGACATCCTGCGAGAATTGCTATTCTTGAATATCTCATAAAAGTTGACACTTGCATTTGCGGCGACATTGTAAACGAACTGCCGCTTGCACAACCAACGATTTCCCAACACCTGAAAGAATTGAAGAACGCAGGACTGATTAAAGGCAGCGTGGAAGGCACCAGTATTTGCTACTGCATTGACGAAAAGGCAATTGAAAAACTGCAAAACTATTTTTCAGGCATTGCTGCCAAACTCCAAAAGAAAAACAATTGTTGTTAATCGTAAAAAAATCAAAATGGAAAATCCTGAAAGCCTCAAAGAAATCGTAAAGCAGAAATACAGCGAAATTGCTTTACAAGACAAAGAAACCAATCAAACTTCTTGCTGCGGCTCAAGCTGCTGTTCATCGGAAGTTTACAACATTATGACCGATGATTACAGCAACCTGGAAGGTTACAATCCAGATGCAGATTTGGGTTTGGGTTGCGGCTTGCCAACACAATTCGCCAAAATAAAAAAAGGAGACACGGTAATTGATTTGGGCAGCGGCGCCGGTAACGACTGTTTCATTGCAAGGGCTGAAACAGGTGAAGACGGCAGAGTGATTGGCATTGACTTTACACCTGCAATGATTGAAAGAGCAAGAACAAACGCACAAAAATTAGGTTTTGCAAATGTTGAGTTCAGACAAGGCGATATTGAAAACATTCCTGTTTCTGCAAATGTTGCAGATGTTATTGTAAGCAATTGCGTTTTAAACCTTTTGCCTGACAAAGACAAAGTGTTTAAAGAAATTTTTCGTGTTTTAAAAGTTAGCGGACACTTTAGCATTTCAGACGTTGTTCTAATCGGCGAACTTCCCGAAGGTTTGCGTAAAGATGCAGAGATGTATGCAGGTTGTGTTGCAGGCGCCATCCAAAAAGAAACTTATTTAGAACTAATAAAAGCAAATGGTTTCAACAACATCGCTATTCAAAAAGAAAAAGCTATTAACATTCCTGATGACATTTTGAAAAACTATTTGAACGAAGAAGAACTAACCAATTTCAAAAATGGCAACACAGGCATTTTTAGCATCACCATTTATGCTGAGAAATCTAAATCATGTTGCGGCACTGACTGTTGTAATTAAACAATAATGAAGAAAAAAATCTTAGTGCTTTGCACAGGCAACAGCTGCAGAAGTCAAATTGCAGAAGGTTACTTGCGACACTTTGCAGGCGACAAAGCAGAAGTGTATAGCGCAGGCGTTGAGACACACGGCGTAAATCCAAGAGCCATAGAAACAATGAAAGACGACGGCATTGACATCTCAAACCATATTTCAAGCAATATTGACGAATACCGCAACATTGATTTTGATTTTGTGCTTACCGTTTGCGACCATGCAAAAGAACGCTGTCCTTTCTTTCCGGCAAATGCAAAAAAATTTCATCAAAACTTTCCTGACCCTGCAAAAGCAACAGGAACAGAAGAAGAAATTAAAGAACAATTTCGCAAAGTGCGGCAACAAATAAAAGACTATTGCAAAAAGTTTGTCTCTGATAATTTATAGATAACATAAATAAATCTTGCATTCACTGAATGTAAATGAAGCTTCCTGCTGTAAAGTCTTCCAATCAGAGGTTTTCGTTTGTCGTTTTACTATTTTACGCCATTGTTGGTATATTCCATTTAGCTTTTGTAAGGATTGCACCAACAACGAAATTAGAAACAGGTTTGTCTTCCAGGCTTCATTTCACGTCATAAAAAAATAATCAATTTGAAAACAGTCGGATATTCGGAAGCCGTACAAGAACTAACATAGGAAGAGCAGTATTTACGGATAGGAATGAAAAAATTCGTAATTTGTAAAGCAGTCACCAAAAAACAAATGAAAAAAGTTACACTGCTTTTTGAAAATGAGAAGGACCTGGAGGACTTTGTAAGAATCGCTTCCATTGACACGTCCCGTGCCGATTTCGACCACCTAACCCTTATCTGTAATTGTGATGAAGCTGAAATAGAATTGGCCGAAAAAGCTTTTAATGCCAGGATCATTAAAGTAGAAACCAGCTTGCCTTAACGAACAACATAAACAGTTAACTTCCGTGTTCAGCAATTTGTCCTGCATTTGAATACGCCATCTGCAATTTATTTCCATATATTCTGTTCTCTCTGTAAAGAAAGGATGAGGTTTTCCGGATATTAATTAAATCAGATTCTGAATTCTAATATTTGGCAGGATATTCGATTTCTCCGGCTTATGCACAAAAAAGGGCCTATAATTATTATCGAAGATGATGAGGATGACCGGCTGGTGTTGAAAGACGCTTTCGAGGAATTGGGTATTGAAAACCACCTCCTCTTTTTTGAGGATTGCGAAGTAGCATATCGTTACCTGCTATCTACCAGGGAAAGGCCCTTCCTTATTATTTGCGACATCAACCTGCCCAGGATGAACGGCCTGGAACTAAAACAAAAAATTGACAGTACGGACTGGCTAAAACGAAAAAGCATTCCCTTTGTGTTTCTTAGTACCTCCGACTCTCCTTCTACCATTGAAAAAGCCTATTACAATGCCACCATCCAGGGATATTTCCAAAAAAGCGATTCGATGAGAGAATTAAAAGAGAAGTTGAAACTGATCCTGGATTATTGGACAAAAGCGTTGCGACCGGGAGGGATTTAAGCAAACAACAAAATATCTTTTGCAGGAAATTATACTACGAGGTTCTTCATCCGCAACTGCTAAAACAGCTTTTATGAAACGAGTTTATTTTATGCTGTTATGCGGCTGACAAGCGTAATGGTGCCGGCACAAAATAGTGACGAAACCGACATTACACGAACAACAAGAAGCAGGAAAGATAAAAACACAAGCAACTCCCTGCTACCCATTAATTGCAGAAGGAAAACTTCTTAACTGATAGGCACTGTTCGCTATCCGGTTGTTGGTGCGGTTCTCTCACAATAGCTCACGCAAAACAGCAACGGCTTACAATATCACCAGGCACAATTTTCATGGCATAGATTTTTTACTCTTCCAAGTGTATAAGCTGAACAACCTAAACAGGAGAGTACAGCAAAATCACATTCTATAATCGTAAACCTTTTGAATTATGACAAAGATCTTTCTAATGGCTGGTATTGCAACATGTTTGTTCGCCTGCAACAATGAAACAAAAGACACAAGCACCACGACAAAAGATTCTTCAACGAACACAACTACCAATTCGGCGAACAACAACGCCAGTACCACCACAACTACAACCACCACCTATACTCCGGCAGAAGGTGATGTTTCGTACAGAAATGGGAAAGTCATGGTGTGGGAAAACAAGGATTGGGCAGCATCTGATAAAGATGTAACACTGGATAACGGCGTAGTAGTGCACAAAAACGGCCGTGTAGTAAGAGATAACGTGGAAGTAGAACTTCATGAAGGCGAAGTGGTGAACAAGGCAGGAAACTTTTTTGACAAAGCCGGTAACACTATTGAAAACGTCTGGGACAAAACAAAACAAGGCGCTAAAGATGTAAAAGAGGGTATAAAGAAAGGTTATGACAAGGCAAAAGAAAAAGTGAAAGATGCTGTGCGTGATGATGATAAGAAAGGCCAATAATCCCCGATACCATCTTTATTCGACAGAGAAAAAGCCCCGATAAAGGGGCTTTGTTGTGACTTGCCGGGTGTTAGAAACCTCCGATCTGGAGGGTCTTATTTTTCTATCTTTCGTGCATGCCCCGCAAACCCCGGCTTCGTAAACCTATTCGGCACATCATTCATTTTTTGGGCCTGCTCGTCATTGCTTATCTGCTTTACCTGCCCCGATAGCATAAGTACTGAACAAATAATAATAATGAACAATGATAGAGCGAACAATGTAAGGGCAATTACCTGAAAAGCTCTTGAGCGGTCTTTGGTAACAGCAGAAACGGTATACGGAAAAAGTTTTCGCATGGTTAAGGGTTTCGTATGATGAAGCGATTATCGTTAAAGAACAAAGGGTAAGCTTTACATGATTTTAAACAGGTTTTGTTTTCCCAATTACTGCAAAGAAAACCTTTCAGCTTATACCCAACTGCCATCAAGTTGACAGTATTTTTCGACCATGAAGTGGTCAAATGTGAGTAGCCATCCCGCTTGTAGCGGGATGGCTACTCACATTGAAGCCTTTCAGGCTTCGGCTTGCAAAGAATAAAATCCTGTCATCTTATTAGCTGTTTGTTATGAATTCATCAATCATCTTTTGTTTGCTCTCCATAAGCCTGTATGCACAACAGCCAATTAAAATAAAGGTGGCCACGAAGGGCCACCTTTTGAGCTATCGACCTTAAACTATCGCCGGGATTAATACCATTTTCATATTGTTGGTACGGTATTGCTTTTTACGAAAACCTTTGTCCATCCTGCTTCCATTGGATAATAATATCGTACTACTTAATCGAATTTGGTAAAATATAGAAAGAGGCTATTATAAAATTAATCTCTTTCTATTGAACTTTTATCGTTTAATCAGGATAGGTTCTCCATATACTTCGCCGGATGCCAATCCAACTGAAACATAGTAAGCACCATTAACCAACCGGTTCAAATCATGAACGGTAATGGCGTTCGAACCTTCGGCCAGATTCAGTTGCTTTGTCAATACAACTTGTCCTGCAGCATTCATTATCCGTAATGTACCCTTTGTCTGTTCAGTTACTGTCATGTTCACGACAACATAACTGTTAACCGGATTGGGATACAAGGAAAGGAAGCCCTTCACTGCACCAAACCTGATGGCAACAATGTTACTGTAAACAGTTCTTGCGTTCTGTGCTACACTACGCAACCGGTAGTAAACCACAGCGGCATTGTTGGTATTTACATCGGTTAAACTGTAATCCTGCATCTGGCCCGAGTTCAGGGAAGTTACCGTACCGGCATCGCTAAACGTAATGCCATCGGTGCTTCTTTCTACCACATAATTCAGCATGGCTGTTTCATTGGTAACCTTCCAATTGAGGATGGCTTTGCTGCCTGCTCCTGTTCCATTGAATTGAACAAGGGTAACGGGTAAGGGTCCGCCGGATTTTTCAAGAAGGCCAATGTTCAGTGTCAGGTTACCGTTTGCCCCATCACCATCGTTGATTGGTTCGGTCCCTGCCTCCAGGCTAATGGCATTTGTCCTCACTTCACTATTGCCTGCCAGGTTCACACCGTTGTTATCATCAATGATGTCGTTGTCCGGATTGGCACCTGTTCCCACAGGCCCGGTAGCTTTGCCATAAGCTGTTGAACTAAACACTACGCCAACAATGTATTTGCCGTTATCAAGATTACTAAAGCCATACACACCGGCACCCGAAGTAAAGACAGAATCAATGGCTGGTCCATCAGGCATGTTATCGCCGTTGGCATCTTCGTACAATCGTACTTTCAAATTACCAATACCCGGTTCGTCGGCTTCCATGCGACCATTATTGTTCACATCATTCCAGATTTTGTTACCTAAGTTAACCGTTGCCGGTGGTGGCGGACAGGTAATCAAGCCAAAGTCCAGGGTTTGGTTTCCATCGGCACCGTCTCCATCGTTGGTTGGTTCACCACCTGCCGTTAAGGTGATGTAGAAACTAAACACTTCGTTATTGAAGTTGATGACACCGTTGTTATCGTTATCTACATCATTGTTCGGATTTGTACCACTTGTCAGAATCGGACCGTTTGCCCATACATTCGGGACAAGTTGTACGCTTACCAGGTAATTACCTTCCGATAAATTGGTGAAGTTGAAGTTGCCGTTGCTATCTGTGGTTTGTGTGGCGATGGCAGCACCATCGGGTGAATTGTCCTTGTTGTTATCACGGTACAATCTTACCGTCAAGCCCTGGATACCCGGTTCTCCTGCATCCCATACACCGTTTTCATTTTTATCCTGGAATACACGGTTGCCAAGATTTAGTTTCACCTGGGTGAAGCCTGCATCCAACTTGGTTGTTCCCACCGGGCCGCTGATGGTAACATTTGTACAACCGTTTACAGGATCACTATCACGGTCATCGGGTCCTGCATTGGCAACGGTTGGCCTGTAACCGGCTGGTGTTTGGAAGCAAACGTTGTAAGTCCCATCCGGTAAGTTCTGGAAGTAATAATAACCATCGGCATCACTTGTGGTAACCTGAATGGAGCCATCGGGAAGCGTTAGTGTTACCTGCACACCGCCAATGCCATATTCATCCGCATCCTGTACGCCATTGCCATTGGTATCATCCCAAACATAATCGCCGATGATTAAACCGCCACAGGCTTCTAATCCAATATCAAGTGTCAGATTACCGTTAGCACCATCACCATCATTGGTGGGTTCACCATTGGCACTTAATGTAATACCATACGTAAACACTTCGTCGTTGTCCATCGTGATGATACCGTTGTTATCATTGTCCACATTGTTATCCGGGCTGAGGCTTGTGCTGGTAGCAACTGCTCCCATGTATCCAAAGGGCAATACGACACCAACGATATAACGTCCTTCGTCGAGATTTGTAAAATTATAAACGCCGGAAGGATTGGTAGTGGTGGTACCAATAGCCGCACCATCGGGCCTGTTATCGCCGTTTACATCCTTGTAAAGTTTAACGGTTAACCCGTTCATACCCGGTTCCCCGGCATCTTTGATACCATTATCATTTTGATCGTTCCATACCGCATTGCCTAAATTCAATCCCGAGGCGACTTGTACTTTTAATCCGAAGTCCAGCGTCATGTTGCTGTTGTTATCATCGCCATCACTGGTTGGTTCGCCTAAAACAGATAAGCTAATATAATTTGACCTTAGTTCAGCGCCAGCCGTGTTGACACCGTTGTTATCGTTATCAACATCGTTGTTTGCATTGGCAACGCCAACATCTCCCTTCTGGTATCCGCCGGGAATTGTTACACCCACTATGTAGTTACCGGCAGCTAAACCGGAGAATGAATAATTACCGTCTCCACTCGTGGTGGTGGTGGCAATTGCTGCACCATCAACACTATTATCGGCATTGCCATCGGCATACAGTTTTACGGTAACACCATTCATGCCCGGTTCACCGGCATCTTTCACACCATTGTTATTAAGGTCTTTGAATACCTGGTTACCGAGGCGTAATTGTTTCGGGCAATCAACCGGGTCAACATTCTCGGTATTGTTACCGGTTTTACTTGGGCTGGCATGAACGCTGGCAATGTCAATGTTTCCAAATCCGGCCGTTCCAAATGCACTTAGTTTTACGGTTGCTTCGTACCACACATCATAAATCCAGTTGGGATATGTAGCATTGGGTGTGTAATTGGCATCGGTAGCCGGTGAGTTGGTAGTCAATACATAACCGAAGTCGTTGAAGTTGGCATCCATGGCTGTTTTGGTGCTTACTACATCCGATGCACTGCCTAAAATCATCTTACCATCGCCACCCGATACACCCAGGGATTTGTAACCGCTTGGTGCTGCACTGGAAGCAGAAAGATAATCAATCTTGAAGTCCATCTTCTTCGTGCCTTGCCCGTCGAAGAGTGCCAGTTCTACGTGGTCAGAGCCTGTTAGATCACCAAACTTATGGCCTTTGGACCAACCCACTGCGTTGGTACCATACGTGTTGTCCACAAAACACCTGGAGAAGATAACACGGATGGTTACCGTATTGTTCGAGGGATTAATGCTGTACTGTGCTCTTGCATTGACACAAGAGGCGTTGGCAGGACTGGCAAAACACAATTCACCACCATTGGGCCCGCTGCTTACTTTGTGTAGTCCAATATCCAGTGTAAAATTGCTGTTGCTATTTTCAGATGGTTCATTGCCTTTGGTAAGCGTTATAAAGTTTGTCCTGATTTCGTTACCGGCATCGTTCACCCCGTTGTTGTCGTTATCCAAGTTGAAATCGGGCGAAGAACTTTGCATTGACGTTCCGGACATACTATAACCGTTACTCTTCATTACACCAACAAGGTATTTGCCTTCATCCAGATTGGAGAAGTAGTAGTTGCCATTGGCATCGCTGGTAGTACTGGCAACAACAGCACCATCGGGTGAATTATTACCATCTGCATCCTTATAAAGATTTATCACCATGCCGCTAATGCCTGTTTCACCGGCATCGAGCATTCCATTTTCGTTTTTATCATCAAAGATTAAGTTGCCCAACTTCATTGTACCGGGACAAGAGCCGGGTATTACGGTTTCGGAGTTGTTACCGGTTTTACTTGGACTGGCATGTACACTGGTGATAGCAGGAGAACCAAATCCGGATGCACCAAAGGCCGATGCTTTTACTTTTACTTCGTACCACACATCATAGATCCAATTGGGATAAGTAGCATTGGGTGTGTAGTTAGCATCGGTAGCCGGTGAGTTGGCGGTGAGCACATAGCCGTATTTGTTGAAGTTATCATTCATGGCTGTGTTCACACTCACTACATCACTGGCATTGCCGGTTAGCATCTTGCCATCGCCGCCGGTAACACCTAAGGTTTCGTAACCGCTGGCTGTGTTTTTAGAGGCGGAGATGTAGTCAATTTTGAATTCCATCTTCTTGGCACCGCTATTATCGTACAGGGCCAATTGCACATGGTCCGAGCCAACCAGGTCGTTGAACTTATGGCCGCTGGACCAACCCACGGCATTGGTGCCATAGGTATTATCTACAAAGCCTTTGGAGAACGTTGTACGAATGGTGTACGTTTGATCGGAGGCATTGTAAGTCCAGGTGATTTTTGCATTGACCGTAGCCGGATCAGAAGATTTGATAAAGCATTGTTGTCCGGATTGTGCTTGTGCTGAATTGAATCCGGTAAGAGCAAAGAATAGGAGAAAGAGCGATGTTACATTTTGCTTCAGTTTCAGGGTAGATCGTTGTTCCATAATGTACTTGTTTAGGGTGATAGAATTGTTTTCCGATTGGTATCAGATTGGTTCTCCATAGACATTAAACATGATGATGGTTAGCAACAGGTATTGGAGGGAATGTAAGCGGCAATCATGAATGCTCGCCTCAACTATTTAAAATTATCATGCCTCTTAAAATTTGTAGCAAGGCCAAAAGCCATCGACAAAATCTGTGTACCGCTGTCCACAAACAAGCAACGAATTGTTGCTCCTGATTTCATTTTAAAGTGCACACCAATTTGTACAAGACATGACAATTAAAAAAACGTTTGCACTATACCGTAATATAACCTGTAAAAATGCACAGGCTACTTCATCAATGGTTGCTGATGACAATCGTTAGTCCATCAGCTTTTATTGCTGAAACGGATAGCATTATCATTTGTTGACTGCTATACTATGAAATGAGAAATTTGCCTTATTAAGAGCACGGATTTTCAAAACGGATGAAGAATTCGATTAAGGGTCTTTGAAAGGATTAAGAGGAGAAAGAATGCTCTAAAAATTCACCGCTAACAAAACTAAATCAAAAAACTTCCGGTTGCAAGTATGCCATAAGCAAATCCTGAAAATTGGGTACAAATACGTAGCCTTTTCTCACGAGTCTGTCTCTTTTAGGGAAAATTATTGTTGTTAATCTTACCTGCATAATGCTTCAATGCCAAACTGCTATGAAGACGAGAAAATTTTCTTCTTTGCAAGCAGAAGCCTGAAGGGCTTCAATGTGAGTAGCCATCCCGCTTGTAGCGGGATGGCTACTCACATTTGACCACTTCGCGGTCAAAGGAACTTACATCTTGGTAGCGGTTGGTTATCAATACTTATATGCTTATAACAGACAACAATTGCGATTGATGGAAATAAGCTACGCTGTTAAAGCATCAGGTTATCGTTAGTTGCAATGGGAAGATTGTTGCTTGCCTTCATTTGTCAAATTGGTTGACTAAACAAACAGGGTGGCCGCTAAGGGCCACCCTGTTACATTATTCATTTCAGCTTATACTTATTCCACAACTACTTTCTCTACCGAAATAGTACCGGTTTGTTTTTCGTTTACACGAATGGAATAAACACCTTTCACCAGGTTCTCCACTGTAAGATTAGCACTTGTAATACTCTTGTACTCTTTCACCATACGGCCAGTCATATCAAATACGCTCACATCTTTTGGATCCACATTGGAGAAAAGCAGGTTGAACTTACCATTGACAGAGGGATTGGGATAAACCAATACTTTGGATTGATCACCATCTCCTATAACCGGTCTTATTTCACTGTAACGGCCGTTACCGGAATAATCAACTTGCTGAATTCTGTAATTAGTGATCCCTTTCACGGCATTCAAATCAGCGTAACTATAATTTAACAATGCAGTGCTGTTACCGCCTGTTGCTTTGGAAGGTACAAAGGCAATGGTTTGCCATGTATCGCCACCGGTTTGGCGCTGCACAATATAACCCTCGCAATTTTGTTCTGTAGCCGATTTCCAATTAAGGTTCACCGTGGCTTTGCTGCGTTTTGCATCAAATGACAACAGCGTTACCGGCAGTGGCGATTGCGGCGCTAATTCTTTGGTATCGGGACAGCCTACCGATGGTGTGATTGTCAACACCAACGTCTTTTTTGCATCGGCTGCAGAAATCTGAAGATTCTTACTTCCTGCTGTTCCTGCGGTTGTTATTTGTGTGGTGGCAAGCGGCGTTGTTTGATTAGAAGCATCATAAAGTTTAAAGGTTACCGGGTATCCATTGGCAGGACCGGCTGTAACACTTACCGTAATGCTGGTACCGTCGCCGTTACGTTTTGGTTCAGGCACGGTCATGTAACCTTTGTTTTCGGCAGGCGTTAAAAAGGCGTTGAGGTATAAACGCATACCGTTGATGTCATCGTAGTTATCGGGCTTACCGTATTTGTGGTTACCCAGGTAAAAAATTAATCCACCCTTTTTATTGGCAGGCAGCAATTTCACCACGCTGGCTGTAACCACGTTAACATTTTTATCATTAGCACCATGCACAGCCAGGTAAGCATTGGAAGCAATGTTGCTGTTGAATGAAAAATCGGTAATAGCACCGCCCTGGTTTAATTTAAAACCACCTTCAAACTGCGAGTAGCTTAAATCGGCATTCGGAAACTGCGGTACATCAACATTATCATTTTGTATAGTGATGGCACCGGAAGTTGATTGAAAATGACCGTTTGTTTCGTATGTCTGAATGGCTTTACATTCGGCCAGGAAGTTACCACCGGCCATTGCAAACTGGCGCACATTGTCTGCATCCTGCATATCGGGTTTATCGTTATGTGGTTCGGAAGCAAACGTGTAACAGTTGGTAATTAAAGAACCCGTGTTGGCAACGATTTCGTAATTGGCCACAGGTACGCCGCCTGCCTCAAAATAAGAGGTTTGAATTTTGGGGTCGCCGCCGTCATCTAACACAGCACCTTTGGGTTTGAAGCCTGTTAAATCATAACGCACATCTACATTCGTAGCCGCTTTGGTTTGATAAACTTTTACTTTAAAATCAGGATCGGTAATACCCGAAACACCCCCAACATTGTTGTTGAAATTCTCAACCAGTTGAGCAACACCGGCAAGGTCGGAAGCAAAAATTACAAAGGGGCCGGCTTTGAAATCAAGCACGGAAGTAGTGCCGGTTGAAGGCTTCACCATTTGTGCAGATGCTGAAAAGTCAACGGCATCTTTTGCTTTACCGCTTTTGATGACACGCTTAACTTTTACATTGTTGTTAAGCAGGTAGGTTACCAGGCCATAAGCCTTTAAATTAAAGAGGCGTTTACTGGCAGTTGGGTCATCGTTGGTTTGCAACATGTTGTCCATTGCAATAACGTAACTGTTAGCAGGTAATGTTTGCAAATTGGAGCTCGGGTTAGGCAAGTCCTGTGCAGATAGAGAACGGACAAGAGCAATAGGGGCGATTAAAAAGAGTAAAACTTTTTTCATAATGACGATAGTTTTAAAGTGATAGCAAAAACGTTTATGACGAAAAATTCATCCGCGATAGCTGTGATTTTCCCGAATTGGAAGTGGGGTTTAGTTGATAGGATGCACGGATTGCGGCTGTGTCAGAATAATTGGATACGTTTTAGCTTAACAGAGGAAAACGGATTATGAAAAAGGTTTTACAGAGAAACGGAAGTGTTGCGTTTTCGCAGAGGAGAGTTGGATATAAGTGCAAAACTAATCAAGAAAATGAAGATTCAAAATATCCGGCAAAAAAATTTGTACAGCAAAAGAAATTTATTTTCGGTTGCACCTTATAGTTCCTGGTGGCATTGTGTTTTATGGTTTCATTTTTAGTCGTGTTTTCAATTGTATGATGACTTTTAAACGACTGCGGAGCAGTCCAATATTTATAGCAATGGACCAAATAAGGAATTTTCCCGACCACGTCGGTGGTCGAACTATCGTTGGCAGTGTTCGACCACCGACGTGGTCGAAAGCAGCTTTCCTTCTTATTTGCTATAAACATTCAACTCCTATAGACTCAAGCCTTGTAAAGTTATAATTGTTGGCTGTGGGGACACAGCCAACGGCAGTTACCTGCCAGAGTTTGTGTCCTCACAAACTCCTTTGCTGAATATAACCATTTAACGCTTGAATCTAACGGAGTTAAGAAAGAGTATCATATAGTTGAACACAGGACCTCATTTTTAAGTTCCTGCAACTGATACGAAACCGCCATGAAGTTGACAATTTTTTTTCGACCACGAAGTGGTCAAATCTGAGTAGCCATCCCGCTACAAGCGGGATGGCTACTCAGATTGAAGCCCTTCAGGCTTCCGTTTCAATGAAAAAGATTTTCCAACTTCATAGCCGTTTGGTATGAAACCAAATGCTTTTCTCCGGTTAATAAAAAAAATCCCGGAATAAAAAATTCCGGGATGCATGTTTATTTGATTTTGCTGAAAGGTTTACCTGATCTTAACGATGGCTTGTGCTTGTTTAATGTCTTTACCCGAAACGGTTAGCACATAAGAGCCGGATGTTAAATTGCCCAATTGATCCATTTGCAAATTGTTCTCTCCGGGTGTTAGTTGCACTTGTTGTGTCTTTATCAGTTTACCCTGGTAACTGCTCAAGGCAACAGTGATTTGTACAGGCAATTCCGAAGTAACGGTAAAATTGATCCTATCATGGAAAGGATTAGGCGATACATTGCTGATCACTGCATTTTGCAAATGTCGTTTGATAACGATGACCGGCGAATAGGTAAAGCTGCCATCGTTGCTAACAATCTTCAACCGGTAATAACTAATGTTCATCCGCACCTGCGTGTTAGTGAATTGATAATCGGCAGCAGCTGTGCCCTTTGCATCCACCGCTCCTACTTTGATGTAGCGTTGCCCGTTGGTACTGTACTCCACTTCGTAAGAACGAATTTTGTTTTCGTTGGCCGTGTTCCATTGCAGCCAGTCGTTTTCACCCGCTTCTTTGCCTTCAAAACGCAACAGGTTCAGGGGCAGTGTTTGCATTGGCGCCGCCGTGTAAGGAATGGTAACCGTAGCAGGACTCACATCAATGATACCCATGTTATCGGTTGCTGTATAGAAGAACGTTGTTCCGCCAAACGAAGCCGATGGAGCAAAACTCATTTTGCTTACTTGCGATGGCAAAATCGAATCAACTTGTGCCAAATCGGTAACAGCCACACCGTCGAAGTACAAGGTACCCTCAGCAGCAGGAGGCAATTTAGTAATGGTGTAAAGCGATACCGAACCATCATCAGTGGCAGCAAATCCATTGACAGGAGTTTTTGCTTGGCCGGGATACATCGCCGTGTTTTGAACATTGGTAGCAACCGGCGGCAAGTTTACAGGGATTTGATAAGTGGCTGCACCGCTCATATTACCACTGTTGTCTTTTGCCACATACGTAAACGATGCTGCACCTGTATAATTATCGTTCGGATCGAAGTATAGATTGCCTGCATCAGCTGTTGATATGGCATAACCACCCGTTGGAATAGAACTAATCAAGGTAGTATTTACATAGAGCTTTCCACCTGTGGGCAAGGATTGCAGCAGGAAGGTAGCCACCGTTCCATCCTCGTCGGCACCTGTCAAGGCAGGTATGTTTAACGATCCTGTTCCTTTTTGGTTGGTAATTACCTGGCTCAATTTATCATCGGCAACAGGCGACTGGTTCACCACCGGAATGGTTACCACAGCCGGTGTTGTACCAACATTGCCCTGGTCATCTACCGCTGTAAAACTGAACGAGGTGCTGCCGCTAAAATTCGAATTAGGAGTAAATTCAAGACGGTTAATCAAATTGGCAGGAATCACCTGGTTCAAGTTGATTGGTGTACCATCCATCACCAGTGTTCCTTCGCTTGCCGATGGTAAACTAACGATGATATAACTTTTTATCGTACCATCATCTGTTGCTGTTAAGGTATTGAGCAAGGTTGGACCATTGGAACTCGGAATAGCCGGATTGGTAAATGCAACAGGCGTCGGTGTTGGATTGGCAACCGGGATCGTATAGATTGCATCTGTCGTATTCATATCACCGGCATTATCAATAGCTCTGAAATTAAATGTTACATTTCCTGTATAAATACCCGAAGGCTGAAAATAAAGTTTACTTGCCCATGCTGTAGATAACTTAAAGCCTGTGTATGTAATGGGTGTATAGATGGTCGTGTCAATTTTATTGATAGTCGTGTCAACTCTGTAATAAAGCGTACCATAAAACGACGAAGGCACCGATTCAATAACATAAGAACCAATAGTTCCATCTACATCAATAGCCGACAAGGACGAAATAGCTGTCAATCCACTCTTCACAGGCACCGCAGCCGTTATCATATCAGCAGCATACGGTACTTGATTCCCCTGTATTGAACTAATATTGACAATATAATTGGCTGTATTGCTCACAGCATTCAAATTATCGGTAACCGTGTACGACAATGTATCTGCTCCCAATACATTACCGGCCCAGAAGCGAAGCTTTGCTACTTTATCCGGCGTCAATACCTGGTTCAATTTTAAGGTACCATAGATGCCTGTTCCGGTAGAATCATACGACATTTTTCCTTTTACGGGCAGTTTTGTAATCTTGTACGATACAATGCTTCCATCATCATCGGTAGCGTTCAAACCCGGTAAATAGGTTGTAGAACCCTTCTTCACCTCACTCGATATTACATTGTTTGCTACCGGCGCCGCATTGGCCAATGTCATTTTAAAAGTTGCTTCGGGGCTTGCCATCTGGTCATCATCTACACTGGTATAACTAAATTGTGAACTTCCCTGGTAAGTTCCGGTTGGAACAAAGGTGAACTGGTCGGCAGCAACAGCGGATATTGCCTGGTTCTGTTTAACAGCCACACCCTGCACATACAGCATACCTTGTTTAGAATCTGGAATTTTTGTAACCACATATTTTGTTACAACGCCATCACTATCCGAACCCGAAACTGGTAACAACGAACGCTTGATGTTTTTAAGGTTGAACGAAGGATTGTCCTTGTTATCGGCTTTCGGTGCTTTTTTATAAGGCACCATATCAATCTTGATGGTGTATTTGGCAGCAGTTGGATCTACCAAACCAAAATTATCAGTGGCAGCGAATGTGAACTGCGCATCTTTATTATTGTGCAATACAGGGTCAAACTTCAACTGACCTGCCTGCGTAGGTGTAATGACCATATCTCTTGTAACAGGTGAGCCGTTCAAAAGCAGCTTACCCATTTTTGCATCGGGCAATGTAAGAATGGTGTACGAAACCACGCTGCCATCAGGATCTGTTGCCAATAACGATGGTAATGATACAATGCTTGCTGTATCCTTGAATGGTCCGGCCGTTACGTCGGTAGCAGTGGGTGCCTGGTTCACAACAGGAATGGTAAACGTAGCCGGTGTGGGATCGCTCAAACCCGCATTGTCAGTTGCCGTGTACTTGAAATTAGTGGTACCCGTAAAACCAGCTTGCGGACTAAACTTTAGCTTCGCTGCTTGTGCTGGTGTCAACTGCTTATTGGTCGAGCTAAGTGGAACATAATTTCCATTTCCGTTGTCATAATACAAGTTTCCGGTACCGGGCAAGGGCAAAGCGAAAATGTTATACGATGCAATGGTGGCGCCACTGGTCTTCGCATCGGCTTTTAATGCACTGATGGAAACCTGGTCTGCACCGGTATAAATGGGTGCATTCGTGATGTCGGATGTTACGGGTGGTGTTTGTTTTACCGGGATGCTAAAGGTAGCCGGTGAATTGTCCCATAACCCACCATCATCCGTAGCCGTAAATTTAAAGGTGGCAACTCCTGAAAAATTATCCGTTGGATCGAACGTCAATTTTGTTGCCTGCGTCAATGTCAATACCTGGCCTTCTGTTACAGGTACATAAGTATTTCCTGTAGTGTTATAATACAACACACCCATGTTTGATTTTGGCAAACTGGTAATGGTATAAGATACAATTGTACCATCGACATCCGTAGCCAATAAAGCCGGGAGAGAGAACTGGCTTGTACCAACAGGATTCGAGATAGCCGATGCCTGCACTTCGTTAGCTTCCGGCGGTGTGTTCACCATTTGCAAAGTAAGCGTTGCCGGAGTGGGATCGCTGCTTCCCATATCATCGGTTACTGTATAAGTAATTTCAGAATAACCAATGTAGGTACCGGAAGGCTGATATTTTAATTGTGTTGCTTCAAAAGGAGTTAACTCTTGTCCTGCTTGTACCAACACACCAAACAAATACACTTTACATTGTGTGGTTGGCGGCAGGCTAACAATGGTATAACTAACAATGGTGCCGTCATCAGTGCCATTCATAGCACAAGCCGGCGTTAAAAACGCATTGCTGTTCACCGGCGGACAAACGATGGTTTGCGCCGATGGCGGCATGTTAATCGGAATTTGATAAGTAGCCGGTGTACTGTCAATTAAGCCACCGTTATCAGTAACCGTATATTGAAAGTTCGGTATGCCTGTATAACCATCATTGGGATCAAATTTCAACGACCTCATTTGCTGCATAGTCAACACCAAACCGCTTGCGGGAAGGGAAGAAATGATAACATCATCTGTGCTGCTATTATTGTCGTGATCGTAAAACAATTTACCGCCTGCAGGAAGTGAAGTCACGATATAGTTTACCACATAGCCATCGCTGTCATTACCGGCCAATGGTGTTTTTTTGCCAATGGGCTGCGCACCCGTGCCCGGAAGATTGTTGATGACGGCTGCCGTACGGTCAAGGGCAACCGGTGGCTTTAAAAACTTGCACTGGTTATTTAAATTAATCTCCTGGTAATATTCTCTGCCGCAGGCATCGTTAAAGGTTACTGTAATTTTAATTGGACTACAAACCGAAACGGCATCGGGCTTAAATGTTGTAGAGCTGCCAAATTCATCGCTGAAGGTTCCGCTTACCGAAGCCGTCCAGTGAAAATTGTATTGGGAAACATCATAGCCTGCCGGTAAGGAAACACTATAATTATACATGCCGCTTGCATTTGCCTCTACCGGACCGTTGATAGTTACGCGAATTTCTTTATCGGCAACCGATAGAAAAGAAAAGTTCAGGAAAGCACGAATGGCTGCTACCGCATCGGCATTGCCTTTATCGAGGTCGTGGCCGGCCTGGAACATTACTTTTCCGTAAGCCGGATTATCAAAGGCATACCCATAAGCCAAAATAACCGCTTCACCGGGCGATTTAGTAGGAACATCATTATCAGACGGATCCCAAACGCCTACTTTGGTACCCGGCCTCCAGCCGCCTCCTAACTTTGGAAGATAAACCTGCTCCGAACCATTGGTAACAGCAGCATCCATTGTCCCCATAAACTGCATCACCGGATCGGCAGGATAACGGTAGCTAAAAGGAGGGGTCGGATTGTTATGATTGCCAAAAGGAACCAATCCCGTTGTGGTCAGGAAGTTCATTTGTTGTGTTGGGTCCAACGGATTGGAAGCGTCTTCAATCACACTACCGGCATGGCATCCGTACCACAGCCATCCATCGGTGTTTTTAGTCCAGGCCAATAAATTTTTATGTGTATCCCAGGTTGGGTCAGCATGGGGCATTACAAAAAGATCATCACAATCAGCCAACTGGTCGGGATCTTTCATTGGGTAACCCGCTGTAGGAATACCGGCAAGGGTTAAATAATTCTGTGCAATTTTCCCATTCTGGAAATCGAACGTCCAGCGGGGTGTGTATTTCAATGTATAAGCAACATCCAGATTAAGATCAGCAGTTGTATTTACCCCTATAACTCCCTGAGTTTGCCAATAAGCAATTCGGCTATCTACTGCCGGTGTACGGTATGATTTCGGAATGATAAGCGTACCGCCTTTGAAGTCGGTACCGTTATACGTAAAATCAACGCCATCTTTTACCTTGTTCGGGTTGATGATCCATTTCACCTGAATCCGGTAGTTATGGATTAGGTCATAGACCAAGCCCCAGGGCTTCAGACCGTTGGCATAGGTTTGCGGTACAACACCCATGTTGACGATAAACGATCCGGAGGGAATGGTTTCGATGCCTGCTGCATAAGCCGACGAGAAGGTCAGAACAAAAGCTAATAACAGGGTTAAAAGCTTCACTAAGTGTAAAGCTGTTTTCATTAGTACGGAATTTAAATTCTTCAATAGGGTTAGATTCAAAATCTAAAATCAATACAAAGATTTCAGTAATTTTCGGTAAATGCAATAGTAATTTTACGTTTCTTTAAAATTTATTAAAAATTGGTAACAGGACGCAATCGCATTCAATAGACAAATAATTTTTCATTCGGAGTACAAGGTCTATAAAACTATTGCAGGAAAGCCCTCCTTTGCAAAGGGTTTTGTTTTTATATCAACCTGCCGTCAAGTTGAAATTTTCTTTCGCCCACGAAGTGATCAAATGTGAGTAGCCACTGGTGCAACCGATGGAAGAGAGATTGTAGTTTAGAACAAGAACCCTGAAGGGGTTCAATGTAATTACGCCAATATAATTCGATAAATGACAAAATCAGTTTGTGTATTGCACATTCGGCCCCTTCAGGGCAATGTCATTAAGTTAAGCGGAATTTCGTTCGTCGGAAGCCGCCCACGTTGGTGTCCTCAAGCAACTATATACCTGTTAGACCACAGAAGATAAAATTAAATAAATGGGGGTAAACCCTTTTTGAATAGAAGAAAATAAAATATTTTCTTTGCAGCAGATTCAAAAGATTCTGAAATCAGCAGTAAAACCCTTCAACCGAGACCTGTCCAGACGCATATGAAAAAACCAATGAGATTAGATTGATTAATTAACTTAACAAACGTCTGATAATAAAGCCCCTCTACATAAAAGAGGGGCTTTATATTTACCGGGATTAATGACCAAAGAAAGTGTAGTAAGTAGCGTATGTTATAAAAACTACCAGTGCTACATTCCAAAGGTTAATTATTTTAGGTTTTTTCTTTTCAGTCAGTTCAACTATGGATCGGATGGCAACGGCTGTCAATATTCCACTGAGATAAAACAATGTCTTCATCATTTCTTTTTAGGTTTTGGTTCTTCGCCCAAATTAGTAAAAATTCTTGTCTTTTTCTCAACTCGTATACAGTTGCCTGAGGACACCAACGGCAGCATTTCTCCTTACCATAATGACATTGCCCTTCAGGGTCGTTGTCTTAAACCATTACGCTTCCCACCGGTTGCACAAGTGGCTACTCATATTGAAGCCCTTCAGGCTTCGATTGCAAAGAAAAGGGGTTCAACATGGTAGCCGTTTGGTATTATGTTTATTGAATCATTACTCAAAAAAAGAAAGAGGCCGTATACGGCCTCTCTCACTATCAGTTTTAATTTTTTACTGAATAACTATTTTACTGGTTTGCACACTGTCTTTATTGATCGTCTTAATCAGGTACACTCCGGGGGCTTTTCTGGTTAAATTAAATTCTACGATGCGTTGATTTTCGCCTGCTACTTGTTGCGCTACCAATTTACCACTGATGTCGTAAACTTTAATCTTAGTTGATTGAGCATTCTCCGGCAACTGTACTTTGAACATTCCTTTGGAAGGACTTGGATAAATTGCCATACCGGAAGACAATATGTTTGCTTCGGTAGCCAACAGGTTTCTTTCGCCTGCTGCAGAAGCAGCAGTTGCAGGAACTGTATTGGCAACCATACAATTGCCCAACAATGCACCGGTTGCTAATTGTGCCTCCAACGCATCTTTTGAAACACAAATTGTTTTAACACCGTTTTTACAGACAATGAATTTATTATCGCCGTAGCGGGGATCAACAACATAAACCGTTACCGATTTGGTGGTGCTGTTGCCATTGCCATCGGCAATCCTTACAGTGTAAGTGGTGGTTACATTCGGGCTGGCGATGGGTGATGCTACCGAAGCACTTGACAAACCGGTAGCAGGAGACCATGAATAGGTATAGCCCGATGCCGGAGGATTGCCACCTGATACAGTTGTTGACAAGGTTACCGATTGCAAACCATAACCTAAATAAATGGTGTATGCTTGCTGGCCACTAACGCAGTATTGGGGAGTGATGGCTACCGTTGCAGCAACAGGAGTAGTTGTAACCACCGGAGGTGTTGGTGGTGGCGGTGTTGTTTCCACAATTGCAGCAGGACTGAAAAGATAAGATGTTCCGCTCACCGGCAACGGTGCTTTATTGGGATAATTGGAACTGCTGTTGGACGTTACCTCTGTTGAACTAACCGTGTTGGTAGCACTGTTCAAGCTTAAGTAATCATCGCCCGATGAAGCAATACCAATGTTGGCACTGTTGTACCAATCGGAGGTGGTGTTGCCATAAACAAATTGAACCAGGTTGCTGCCTTCGAAAAGCCATACCTGGAAGGTTTTGTTGTACGTGCTGGTATAATCCTCTGTGCTTTTAACTTTGAATTCTATCACCAGTTTTCTTGCCGGTGCCGTTCCTGTTATTTTGTATTTTATACCGCCGTTGGCTGTAAAAAGGTCTTCGCCCCAAGGCAATAAAATTGGATAAACAGGACCAATAAAACTTTCGTAAGGCGCTACGCCAATGGACTGCCTGAAATAGTTATCGTAAGCATACGGGCTGTACGAGGCATTGCCCAACACCACGACGCCATCTTCGCTTACCGAAAAATGGTCGTAAGAAGTGCCGGCAAAACTGAACGGGAAAAAAGCGGTGGAAGCCGATTTGAGCTCATCGGCATTCGTTCCGATGAGTGAGGTGGTCCCTGAAGACATATCTTCCAAGGCGACCCCTGTTTTTGCTTTAAAAAAGTACTGGTTAGCTGTTTGAGCCCTGGCACAAAACATTGTTCCTAAAAGAACGATCAACGCTGCGTAGAGATTTTTCATTCGGAGGTTTTTCGGTTTAAAAATCGGTTGAAAAAGAATGGTTGTCTTGCCTATACCCGGCAAAAGAAAAGGAAAGAAGATATCAATAAAAAGCAGCGTGGCGGCGTTCTTCAATGGATATTTTCATTCGTTTGTCTTTGCTTAGGATATAGGGGGCAAACATAGATTGCAAATTCATAAAATACAAGTGATTGCTAATTAAGTAAACAGTAGTGCAAATAATTTGTGGAAAATACTCGAAAAACAAGTACATCTACGAAAGGATGGAGTAGTATCACTGTTGTTTTTGTATCTGGTCTATCTCTGAAAAATATTTTAAATTTCCCTTCCCTGAAGTACCTTATCCCAACCACCATGAAGTTGACAGTATTTTTCGAACATGAAGTGGTCAAATGTGAGTAGCCATCCCGCTACAAGCGGGAAGGAATGTGATGGAGGACACCGACCCTGAAGGTGTCGAATGTGATGGCAACTATATATCAAAAGGGCGAAAGTGTAAATAATTTAGTGGAAAACCCCTATGTCAATATTAAGTTTTTTTAAAATACTTGTTTGGCAACGATTTGTTTTTCATCTTTGCAGCAGATTCAAAGGATAACAGTAAAACCCTTACAACCAAACGAAACCGAGCCAGACGCCTACGAAAAACCCAAATGGATTTAGATTGATTAATTAACAAACATACGTCTGATGAATTGCCCCGATATAAGTCGGGGCTTTTTATTTGCGTATTCATGCAGTATATTTGCACTTGGAAAACAATGTCTTTCACAAGCAAAGTTTTTCATTATACTACTGACGGCCTTCGTTTCTACGAGGGCTTCTTTATTTTAAGCATGAACGTAAAATTACTTGGTAGAGTTACTATTGTATTTTCAATATGTAAATACTTTCTTTGCTGCGGGTATTTAAATGTCTTCATATATGAAAACATAACCCCTTGTTTCTACAAGGGTTTTTTTTATTTATTCTACTTATTTTTATGATGGAAAGACAAAGGATGTCTTTCATAATAGATAGTTTAATTCAATAGTCAAGCCTTCGTTTCTACGAAGGCTTTTTTAGTGAACTATTAATGATTGCTTTTCTATCCAACAAACAATCCCTTATATTTGAACTGGTGTTTTTCATAGGTTAGCAACGGCCTGCATGTCTATGCGGGCTGCTTTCTTTTAAGGACTAATGACCAAAGAAAGCGTAGTAGGTAGTGTATGTTTTAAAAACCACCAGTACTACACTCCAAAATACAATTATTTTAGGTCTTTTCTTTCCGGTAAGTTCAACTATGGAACGGACAGCGACGGCTGCCAATATCACACTGAGATAAAATAATGCCTTCATCATTTTTTTTCAGGTTTTGGTTCTTTTCAAATGTACAAATAAAAAGCGGCTAATCAGCCGCTTTGATACTATACATTTTGCGGGTCAATATCTTCTAAATGTTCATAGCCTTTCTCTACATAGGTAGGAATATTCGGGTCATTCGGATTTAGTTTATAAAGCGGGTTAGCATCCTTTCCGGTCAACGTATCGTAGGACAAACGTTTTTGGGCACTCTTGCTAACGGCTAATTTGAATTTTTCCGCACCTGTGTTTTCCCTGTTATTGTAGCGATAGCCAAATTCGGTTGTGTAGCGATGCAAATGCTTTACGCTGACTTGGTGATAAATACCAATAATACCACGTTTAAAGATGCTCCAAAAGTTTTCAATCTTGTTGCTTGTAAATGCACCCCTTACATATTCCCCTTCTATGTGGTTCAATGCGACATGAAAATAGTCTTTTAAACCAATATAACCTTTGTGGCTATCTGTTACCATAATAGAGCCTTTTTCCACCCATTTTTCAACGATTGACCTTCGCCGATGAGTCTCACACTTCCTGGCCTTGTGTGCAGGCCGTGTGGACTCATCGGATTTGCTGGGGCTTCTTCTAACTCGATGAATCCACCACTCCCCCACAATGCCCAAGCGGTGTTGAGACTCATCGAAAAAGACTAATTCATCTGATAAAGTAGCCCCTCTAATCAAGGAGCTTTATTTTCTGAATAACGTCTTCGCAAATAAAAAAGCGGCTTTTGTAGAATTATGATCCGGATAGATTTCATCCAGTTGAGAAGCAAACGGCTATATGTGCATTAAATAAAAATTTATGCACATATTGTTTTCACACAAAAGAATAATTATTTTTAATAAAACTTGTTATTATGAAAAGAATCCTTCGCCTATCGCTGCTCATGGCAGCTATGTTTAGTATGGGTGCATTGAAAGCGCAGAAAGAAAAAACTCCTTATTTTGACGATGGACCAAACAACACCGACAACGGCACTACCCAAACAACTTGTGCTAAGATTAAAAATTTGGGCAATCAAAAAGGGGTTACCATTACGGTAAAAGTAACCCGTACCGTTACTACGATGTGCACCAATCCGGGTGGCCACGTAGCCCCGGGCCAAACCAGGACGGAAACATCTACCATTTCCAAATCATTTGTTACGGACAAAAAAGGCCATGTATCGTTCTGCATCACTACCGACGAACCAATACCCGGCCCTTGTCCTAACGGCAAATGGACAGCCACTGTTACCGATGTATCGTTTACCAACACCACTGTTTGGGTGAACGGCCAACAAGTCCATTAACAACTGTTGAAAACCTTTTGTTGCAGGCGAATGAATTGATTCATTCGCCTGTTTTATTTCTACGGCTTTATCGTTTTCCGCAATGCCATTACAGGCCCTGTTGATAACAGCCTTTTAAAGAGCAGGCTCTTTCTACCAAAGAAAGCGTACCTTCTTTTCATTTATACCAGAAACAGAAGATTGAAATATGCAGAAGCTTCCATTCGCGATAAAATCTCTTTGACCTCTTAAAATTAACCTTATCAAAGGCTTTGCTTTACAATAGCAAAGCAATTTAGCGACGTTGTATCATGCTATCAACGAATCTTTGTCAAATCCAAACATCTTTATTTCTTATTAATGCATTTTTTTTATTACTGTTTACAAAAAAATAAAGGTGGCCACGAAGGGCCACCTTGTTGAACTATCGACCTTAAACTATCGCCTCTTTTGTTTTGCACTTTAATACAAAGTGCTTTTAGAAAACCTTTTTGCTTATCAATGTGCCAGCAACAAAGTTTGTCCCATCTCTTCACCGTTTTCCAAATGAACCGACACACGGTACATGCCATTGACAAACTGTGATAAGCCATCGAACGTAATAGCATTGGAACCTGCATTCAGCGTTACTGTTTTGCTGCTGACCATTTGTCCCAACGAATTAACCAAACGGATAACAGCATTGCTACGTTTCTCTACGCCAATGTTTAAGACCATGTAGCCATTGGCCGGGTTGGGGTATAACAACAGCGAATTCTTTACCGAACCAAATTTCAACTGAATGATATTGCTGTATGAAATTGAACCATCATAAGCAACAATCTTGAGCCGGTAGTACACTACTGCATTGTTTGCACTGTTTGCATCGGTGAAGCTATAACGCTGTTCACTATTTGCACCCAAAGAATTGACTGCACCGGAACTGGCAAAATTGGCTCCGTCTGTACTTCTTTCTACAACATAGCTAAGAACGTTGCTTTCGTTTGCAATGCGCCATGCCAGTTCAGAATTGTTTCCATTGGTGGAACCATTGAATTGTACCAGCGTGATCGGCAACGGAATAGTGGATTTGAAGAGTCCAATGTCAATGGTGAAGTTTGAATAACCGCCATCCAAGGGTTCTTTTCCACCGGCAACTGTTTTAAAGTTTGTTCTTACTTCAGGGCTGCCGGCAACGTTGTTTACACCGTTGTTGTCGCCAATGATATTGTTATCGGGTTTACCGCCGCTTGTTACCACCCCTCCTCTTCCGAAACCGCCTGTTGTTACAGCACCAATGATGTATTTACCATCGGGAAGACCGGTAAACGAATAGGTTCCGTCTTTTGCCGAAGTGGTGGTAGCCATAGCGGGACCATCGGCCACATTGTCGCCATTGGTATCCTTGTACAATTTCACGGTTACATTGCCCATCACGGTGTCAGTCCCGTTGAATAAACCATCATCGTTTCTGTCGTTAAACACCTTACCGCCCAGGGTTACATTTTGCAGCGGACAAGGTACCTCATACACAGGGTTTAAATTGGTGCCTGTTTTTGAACCACCGGCATACACATAAGGAATCGTTACTGAACCAAACCCTTTATCTTTAAACACCTGGGCATCCACGATTACCTCGTACCACACATCGTAAATCCAATTTTTATACGTGTTATTGGTTGTATAATTGTTATCTGTTTTGGGCGAGTTGGTCGTCAGCACATAATTATATGTATTCAGGTTTTCACTTAGCGAGGTTCGCGATGATAGAATAAATTTCTTATCGCCCGTGATCACATTGCCATTGCCGCCGCTGATACCCATTGCTCCGTAACCACTTGGCATATTGCCGTTCTGGCTCAAATAATCGAGTGTGAAGTCCAGTACCTCTTTTCCTTCACCATTGGTCAAAACCATTTCCAAACGGTCGTCGGTTAAGTTGTTGAAGGTATGACCACCGGGCCAGCCAATGGCATTGGTTCCGTAGGTGTTGTTATTAAAATCTTTCGACAGCTTGGTAATGAAACTGTACGTATTGGTGTTGATGTCATAGTCCCATGTCAGTTTGGCTACAGGAGCAGGAGCAGGCGTGGGAACAGGGTTTACAGGAGGCATCACAACCGTTGTACAAGCCTGACCGACATCACCACCGGTTTTATTCTGGTCACCATCATGCACCATGAATTGAATGCGATAGCTATGGCCTGGCTGAAGACCTAAGCTGCTTACATCCCAAATGACTTCGGCGGTAAATTTTTCAGCTTTAATTCCCGAAGGCAGGGCATCACCACCACCAAGGTTTGTACCATTGGCAGTAGGATCGTCATCAGGATCTATGGTCACCACTGCGGGACTTTTTGTTTTATCCACTGTTCTGACAGCGGCTTTCCATATGCCGTATATTTTCGTGGGTGCATGTCCCGTGCCACCTTGTTGCCAGTCGCCGCTGCGGCTCGATGGATTATTGGTAATATCCGTTAAATACAACACGGGCCATATCGGACGTCCGCCACCATCTGCTTCGTCATTACCGGTTTGATCACCTGTTTGAATGGTTGTACCGACTTTTGGATTTGTTACACCGGTAGGAGAAGCAGGTGTTGGGGTAACATCATAATCGGTAGTAGTTGTACCGCTGGCGGTCTTAACAATCACCCGTCTTACACCTAAGAGAAGGGCACGTTCATCCGTGTACCAAAGTTTAATTTGCGTGGGTGCCGCATTGCAACTCATGGAACCCGGTTCCCAGGCAGCCAGCACTTCGCTTTCGTTGAAGTCAACTGCCGAACGCGGAAGGTTGCTGTTATCAGGATAACGAAGGTTACACGATTGGCAGCCTCCCTGGGGTGTTGTAGAAAAGCATTTGGTGCCACTTTGTGCATGACTTGTGTTTACACTCGCTACGAAAGAACTAACGAGGATTAGGGCCGTACTTCTTAAAGAATGTAGGTTTCGGACTTTGCGTAAAACTGTTCGCATCTTAAGTGTTTTAATTGATTAATTAGTTGTTGCCAGCTCTCAGCTTTCACTGTTTTTATAGTATAAAGATTTTAAAGCTTACACTGGGTACTGGAATATAAACGAACTAAAAACAATACACCCATTCCGCAGGTTAATACTATGTATGCTGTCGGTTGCAATCCTTTTACCTGTTATCGCTAACATCTATGCTTCCTGCAACAACTCAAATCGCGAAACGAACAGCATTATTTACCGGTACTTTCACCCAACTGGTAAGAATATCAATTTTACCATAACGTACCGTATGTATTAACAGCAATGAATACATCCACGAACTTTTATGCAAAAGTTTCTCAAGGATAGATGAAAGGACAAGTGTAATTCTATAGGAAAAGGCTACATTGATCTCTTAGGGGCAGGATAGAATGTTGGTCTTTTGTAGGTTTTGACAGACTTTTCACTCAGCGCAAAATGAAAAGTGCTAATGCAAATTTAGAGCATTCGCTGAATAATCAAAATTTCGTTCAAAAATGGCACTATTGGTAATTGGCAATTTAAACAGTTTTCAATTCAATTGAAACGAAAAGTTAGAATATAGATGCTATCAAAGTTGCTTTACAGCGATGAAATTCGCTTTCATATCATGTAAACAATAGCAGCACAAAAGTAGAAAATTGCGTTTAGCCTTTTTTAAAATATACCATATCGAAAATAGAAACCCTGAAATATTTTTCCTGACAAGATTCTCATCATGGCAAATTTGAAATTTGATCTTTTTCTTTATTCTTCAACAAATCTGTACATAAGCTAAATACAGTAGAAGAAAGTACCAGGCCTCAAGCGCAAGCCTTTATAAAGAAACCCCTGTGGAAACAGGGGTCGAACCAAAACTAACTGCTTATGAGAATAAGCGAAATTAAAAATAAATAAGAAATCCCTTTCTATAAAAATGGATTCCCGTATCAGATGTTCAATAAAGCATTTACCTGTTTTGTTTTTCGCTTGATACAGATGCCTGGTGGCTTTATAATTTGGATTTTTTCCGAACGTGAAAATAACAATCCAACGCAAAGATCAGGTTTAAATTATTATGTGCAATAAGGGTTTTCACCAGGCAATCTATCTTATTATCACGCCGCCGCAGATACTTTCGCCTAAAAAAGCAAATTCAATTTGGAAACCAATTTGTCTTGCTTTTGCGATTTGCATCTTTCCTTTCAAACCTGTGGTAAACAAAAGATAAGAAAACAGGATGGTAGCACAATTAAACGTTCTTAGACGCTGTACAAATTTTCAATTAGTGTTCTTTGTGTTCCCGCTGCGATGGTCATGTTTTAGGACACGAAGAACACAAGCTATCGGGCAGATAATTTGTTATTCCGGTAAAAAATTCATCAGCATAAGGATAAAGTTAGAGGAATAACAAAAGCCCCAACAAGTGGGTCTTTGTGGTCGAACGGTGCCGGGGTCATACCGACTATTTAGGTTAAGTTAAAAGCAATGCCATTGTATCCATTTACAGCTAATTCAATGTCACGATCCGTAAGGACAGCACAAAGAATCATTTCATTTTGTTCAATCAGAAAAAGACGAACAATTTTAATAAACTCATTCATTTCATCTGTTGAAAGAAATTCTATTTGTACCTCGTACATTGGCAAAGCAGTTAGCGGATTAAAATTATGTTTATTTAAAATGTTTAGAATTGCTTTCGACGAAGCAGGTAACTAAATCGTCGACCTAATGGTTTTAAGCTTCACCCGAAAAAAAAGCACTTGTGAAATCAGCGGTTGAACGATTGTTTGCCGAAATATTTGTATGCCGGCCAGCAAATATGAATAGCAATGTCCCTGAAAAAAACGCCCTTTAAAAGCAAGATATGCCCCTGTTTAAAAAAAGAGCATGACAACAGAAAAACGCCAACTATTTTTTTATTGAACGAATTCAATTTACTTGCACCGCTTATCGCAAAGAGAAATGAAAGAGATGTTGCCGGAAACAGAAATTGTTATTCCGAAGAAAGTATCAAAGAAAGCGAAGCTGCTAAAGTTGTTCATCAAAATTTTGGTAACAGCTTTGTGCTTCTGGTACATCTCGAAAAAAATTGATTTTGCCCGGGCCTTCGATGCATTGGCAAATGCCAGGTGGCTGTTCTTGTTTGTCGCTGTGCTGCTTTACATACTTTCCAAACTGGTATCAGCCTATCGCCTGAACATCTATTTTAAAAACATCAATTTACATTTAAGCCAATGGAAAAACAGCAAGCTTTACTGGCTGGGCATGTTTTATAATTTGTTTCTTCCGGGCTCCATCAGCGGCGATGCGTACAAAGTGGTTATCCTGAATAAAAAATACAAAACACCCTATAAAAAAACAAGTGCCGCTGTGTTGTTGGACCGGTTTAGCGGCTTGCTTGGTTTAGGCGTTATTCTTAGCGTTTACGGTGTGCTTGTAATAAACAATGCTGCTGTTGATATTTTATTAATTGCCGGGTGCATTGTGGCCATTTTTGTTTTGTACTTTATCATCCAAAAATTTTTCAAAGATTTTGTGCCCGGCTTTGTACCAACATTTTTCTGGGGAATTATTGTGCAAGCCATACAAGTTGCAGGACTGTATTTCATTTTATGGGCATTGCACATTGATAGCAATTGGCAGCAATGGATCTTTATTTTCCTCTCGGCTTCAGTCATTTCTGTATTGCCCGTTTCGTTGGGTGGCGGCCTGGGCACAAGGGAATTTGTTTTCGTAACCGGTGCTAGCTTTTTTCATCTCGATGCCCATGTAGCCGTTATCATCAGCCTTTTGTTTTATTTAAGCAGTGTGGCCGGTTCGGTATGGGGTGCTTATTTTATTTTTAATGATCCGCTGAGGGAATAGCGAGTAGAAGGAATAGCGAGTAGTAAATTGCGAGTAGCAAGTAGCCATTCAATCCGAAGAGTTCTTACACCAATATAATCTTTCTCAAATTCAGGAAAGGTTGTTTAGTGTAATGAATGTTACACCAAATGGCTACTCGCTATTCACTACTCGCTACTTGCTATCGAAACTACTTACCACTCGCTGTTATGGAACCAGTTTTACCGTATCCATAATCTTTACATTATCGGCAGTAACCGTAATAGCAGTTTTTGTTTGCGTTTTATAACCGGTATTGCTTGGTGCAAACGATACATTGTACGTACCGGCAGTTAAACCTTTCAGCATGTAAGAGCCGGTGGAAGTATACGTTCCGGCAACAGTATCGGTCCCTTGTAAAACATAGATGGCGGTTAAAAAACTGTTCGGTGTAATATAGCCTTTTATGCTGCCACCTGCCGGTTGCAAGGTAGAGCGGATAACGGGCTTCAAATTGTATTTACCGCTACCCGCCGATAAGACAGAGCGGGAGGCGTCAAAATCCAAAAGAAGTTTATACGTGTTACCGGCTGCAATATCCTTGTGAACGTCTATGCGTAATCCTGCTTGCATGGCACCAGGCGTTTGCAACGCATAGGTTTGCCCACCGAGTTTTATATAGTTGTTAGTGCCCAATACCAAACGGATTTGCTCAATTCTTTCGGGGATGATTTCGGCATTGGTTAGCGTAACTTCATTACCGTTGGCTAAGGAAATAAGGTTATAATTTCCTTTTTTTATACCACCTAAAGTCATCCATCCGCTTGCCGTATCAGTGGAGTAATTAATATAAACATCCTGCACATCAATGTTCACGATCTCATAGTTTCCGGGTGCATCGGTCAGCGAAACCTGCAAGTGAGCTGTACCGCTCCCGGAATCGTACTTGTTACAGGCAAGCAAAACAAAACCCACAAGAGCAGTTAGCACGATAAGATATTTCATTCTCATAACAGAAAATTTGGCTGCAATTTGGCAAGTATAATGCCAATCACCAAAAATAAAAAAGGGCTCCGAGGAGCCCAAAGGTCAATTAGCCCCTTTGGTGTTTTTCATAGGCCGCAACGGACCGTATGATCGAGGGCTAAGAATACCGTTATTAGACAAATTCAGTGCCTAAACGGTTGCATGCCTGTTTTTTGTGGAATGAATAAGAATCATGTGTTGGACAAATAATCTTTGAAGCAGCCTTTTCTAATTTCAATCCCTCACCCAGTACTATTAGTTAAGAGTATTTACTCCGAAGGTGCTGTGTGTTAATTCTTGCGTAGAACACGAGGCTCCTTCGGAACTGATGCCTTCTTGGTATTGACTTACTATAAACACGAAGCTCCTTTGCTGCCTTGCATTGATTCGTTAACATCAAAACACCGGGGTCTCGCCACGAAACCTTCTCACGAGGCCTTCTGCGAAATTTCGGGTGTACAGTTTTTACAATTCAATGCACGACAGTAAAGGAGCTTAATGAGTTTGGAGATTCAAGCGTTTAGAAAATGGAGTATTTCAAAACAGCAATAAAAATCCTGTCTCACTTTCGCAAGACAGGATTAACAAGTATTTAAAGAATAAGAATTATTCAGCCGAAACTTTACCCTTACTCTTTGCAATCACTTCTTCAGCGATGTTGTTGGGAGCAGGAGCATAGTGCGAGAACTCCATCGTAGAAGATGCACGGCCCGATGACAACGAACGCAACTGCGTTACATAACCAAACATTTCGCTCAACGGAACTTTAGCTTTGATAACCTGTACACCGGCACGGGTATCCATACCTTCCAGCATACCACGACGGCGGTTCAAGTCACCGGTAACATCCCCCATGTATTGATCAGGTGTCAACACTTCTACTTTCATGATAGGCTCCAACAATACAGGCTTCGCTTTTCTTGCAGCCTCACGGAAACCTTGCTTGGCGCAAAGCTCAAACGACATGGCATCCGAGTCAACCTGGTGGAAAGAGCCATCAAATATGCGCACTTTCATATTGTCAACAGGATAGCTGGCCAATACACCGGTACCCATAGATGATTCAAATCCTTTCTGTATTGGCGTGATGAATTCCTTCGGAATGGAACCACCGAAAATATCATTTACAAACTGGAAGTTCTTATCAGGATTTTCAGCTTTCCATTCGGCATCAACAGGTCCCAGGTTAAATTGGATATCGGCAAACTTACCACGACCACCAGTTTGCTTTTTCAATACTTCACGGTGTTCAATAGTGGTATTGAATGCTTCTTTGTAAGCCACCTGCGGAGCCCCCTGGTTTACTTCAACCTTGAACTCGCGACGCATACGGTCAACGATAATTTCAAGGTGCAATTCACCCATACCGCTCAATACAGTTTGACCAGTATCTTCATCGGTTTTTACACGCAGTGTAGGGTCTTCTTCAATCAGCTTGGCAATGGCCATACCCATTTTATCAACATCGGCCTGTGTTTTTGGCTCGATAGCGATAGAGATAACCGGTTCGGGAATGAACATGTTTTCCAAAACAATGGGATGATCTTCATCGCACAATGTGTCACCGGTTTTGATTTCTTTAAAACCAACAGCAGCACCAATATCACCCGCTTCGATGAAATCAATGGGGTTTTGCTTGTTGGCAAACATCTTCATGATACGGCTGATACGTTCTTTCTTACCGCTTCTTGTGTTCAGCACATAAGAACCCGCATCCAAATGGCCGGAATAAGCACGGAAGAAAGCCAGACGGCCAACAAATGGGTCCGTCATGATTTTGAAAGCCAAGGCAGCAAAAGGTTCTTTTGCATCAGGCTTACGGGTGATTTCTTCACCGTTGTCAGGGTTAACACCAGTGATAGCTTCAATATCAACCGGAGAAGGCAAATAGCGACAAACAGCATCCAAAGCAGTTTGCACACCTTTGTTCTTGAACGATGAACCGCACATCATGGGCACAATGCTCAAATCAATGGTAGCCTTGCGAATGGCTTCATGAATTTCATCTTCGGAGATGGTGTTGGGATCATCGAAGAATTTCTCCAACAATTGATCATCGTATTCAGCAACAGCTTCAATCAAATTCTGACGCCATTCATTCACTTCATCTATCATATCCTCGGGTACAGGGATTTCATCAAAGGTCATCCCTTCGGTTTCCATGTGCCATACGATACCTTTCATTTTAATCAGGTCTACAACGCCTTTGAAGTTGTCTTCAGCACCAATCGGCAATTGCAGCGGCACAGCCTTTGCACCCAACATTTCTTTTACCTGGTTTACTACCATTAAAAAGTCGGCACCGGAACGGTCCATTTTATTAACAAATCCGATACGCGGTACACGGTAACGGTTCGCCTGGCGCCATACGGTTTCGGATTGTGGTTCCACACCATCAACGGCAGAGAACAACGCAATCAAGCCATCCAGCACACGCATGGAGCGTTCTACTTCCACAGTGAAGTCAACGTGTCCCGGCGTATCAATGATGTTGAAATAATATTTTTTTGTGTCAGGAGTCGCTTTACCCAATACAGTAGGAAAATTCCACTGGCAGCTTACAGCCGCAGAGGTGATAGTGATACCTCTCTCCTTTTCTTGTTCCATCCAGTCGGTGGTTGCTGCACCTTCGTGTACTTCACCAATGCGGTGAATCATACCGGTGTAGCGCAAAATACGCTCAGTTGTGGTCGTTTTGCCCGCATCAATGTGGGCAGCGATACCAAAATTGCGTTGAAATCTTAAGTCTGCCATGATAATATAAAATTGAGGCGCAAAGGTAAGAAATTCACCCGCAGAAACAGAAAAATGAGTGAAGTAAAATCGTTAATCCTCCATTAAATCCGGCAATAAAAAAGTGGCGTTTAAACAAAAATGATTGGATGCATTTCGATGTCTCTTCTTTGCAGAAATGCTTTTGCAAAGGAAGGAAACAAGAAAGAATGTGGTTCAAATTGCACAGAACCAAAAAAATATTTTTGATAACAAGCATTGAATCAGGTGAATGATTTGAGAAGAAAAACGCGGTTGCTCTTTTTCATCTATCCTATAAAATTTGATTCGTAATATAATCCATCTTTACAGCGAAACCCGCTACGGGCAAGCATCAGAAAAAACTATTGTTCAAACATTTACACCTGGAAAGAATCCTGAGGCACTGCTTCCTGCATCTTCTTTTCAGGTTATCCACTTGTTATTCCAACTGTATGCTTGCTGAAACTATAAAAAAAATACAGTGCATAATTTTTGCAAATAATTTATCATTTGTAATTTCAATACGCCAAATCTATTAACCCATTAATTAAAACCCATTAAACATGGCAAAAGCAACAAAAAAAGGCGCAGCAAAAAAAGGTGGTGCAAAGAAAGGCGCCGCTAAAAAAGGTGCTGCCAAAAAAAGCGCTGCTTCCAAGAAGGGCGCTGCTAAAAAAGGTGCTGGAAAAGCTTCTTCAAAAGGCGCTGCTAAGAAAGGAGCCGCTAAAAAAACCGCATCGAAAAAAGGTGCTATGAAGAGTGCCTCTAAAAAATCTGCTTTTAAAAAATCCGCTACTAAAAAAGGTGGTGGCGCAAAATCTTCCTCGAAAGGTGCTGCAAAAAAAGGAGCTGTTAAAAAAGGTGGTGCATCAAAAGGTGCGATGAAGGGCGGTGCGAAAGCTGGTAGCAAAGGCGCTGCTAAAAAAGGTGGTGCATCTGTATCCAAAAGCAGTTCCTCGAAAGGCACAACCAAAATGGGACGCGGTGGTGCGTCGAAAGGTAACGGAGGTTCTTCAGGCGGTGGCCGTTCCGGAAATGGTGGCGGTGGCACATCTACCGGTGGTATTGAAACCGGCGGCATGACCGGTGGTGGCGGTGGTTCCTACGAAGGCTCCGATATTTCTACCGGCTCACAAACTCCCGAAGGTGTTACCACACCCTCAACCGATGTTTTTGACAGCGGTGTAGCGGGTGGCACAAACACTGGTGGAGAAGGATCTGATAACGGCAACGCAGGCTCATAAAAGGCATTTATACATAAAAAATATCCCGCCAATGGCGGGATATTTTCATTTTATCTTGAGGTGCCTAGCCGCTCAAAGCGGCCGACTCGTTAAACTTTAAAGTGGGCAAATGCCTTGTTGGCTTCGGCCATACGATGGGTATCTTCTTTCTTTTTGAAAGCAGCACCTTCGCCTTTTGCAGCAGCAACAATTTCGTTGGCTAATTTATCGGCCATGCTACGGCCATTTCTTTCACGGCTGTAACGAATGAGCCATTTCATGCTCAAAGAAATTTTTCTATCAGGACGAACTTCCGAAGGAATTTGGAAGGTAGCGCCACCAATCCGACGGCTGCGCACTTCAACGGCAGGTGTTACATTGGCAAGGGCTTTTCTCCAAATTTCGTAGCCATCTTCACCTGTAATCTTGGCAACTCTTTCCAAAGCGGTATAGAAGATATCGAAGGCTACGCTTTTCTTTCCTTCCCACATGATGTTGTTCACAAAACGGGTTACCAGTTTATCGTTGTAACGGGGATCGGGAGCGAGGGGAAGCTTTTTGGCTTGTGCTTTACGCATGAGATTTAATTATTAAGTCACCGCAGCGGCAGAATGTCTTCAAGTTTTAAAACTTTACTCTGTACTACGGCCGTTATGATAAATGATTATTTCTTTCCTTTTGCAGGTGCTGCACCTTTTGCACCGGCTTTTTCTTTCTTCGTACCGTATTTGGAACGGCTTTTCTTACGGTCTTTTACACCGGCAGTATCCAAAGAACCGCGAACGATGTGGTAACGTACACCTGGTAAATCCTTCACACGACCACCGCGAATCAACACGATCGAGTGCTCTTGAAGATTGTGGCCTTCACCTGGAATGTAGGCAATCACTTCTACTTTATTGGTCAAACGAACTTTGGCTACTTTGCGCAGAGCAGAGTTAGGCTTTTTGGGCGTGGTGGTGTACACACGGGTACAAACGCCACGGCGCTGCGGACAAGCGTCCAATGCTCTTGACTTGCTCTTGGCACGAATAATTTCTCTTCCTTTACGTACTAACTGTTGAATAGTAGGCATTACGAACCTTAAATTTTTGGACGGCGAAGGTAAGGGATAGATTTGAGATTTAAGGTTTGCTATTGGAGAATTTTTAAGATTTTAAAAGTTTATTGGCAAACAGAAACAACCATTTACGATCTGGGATTTACGAATTACGATTTTTGTGAGCCTTTCAAATCGAAAGCTCGATTCGTAAATCCCAAATCGTAATTCATAAATTTTTATGGCAAAATGGGTTTTCATAAACGATGGTTTTGTAAAAGAAGAAAAGGCTTTGCTGCATTTTAGCGATTTATCGTTTCAACGAGGGTATGGCATTTTTGATTTTTTCCGGTTGAAGGGCAATGAGCCGTTGTTTATCGAAGATCATCTTGACCGGTTTTATCGTTCAGCCGAAGGAATGCATTTACCTGTTGCATTAGAAAGGCATGAACTAAAAGCCATCATTTCTTCTTTGGTTGAAAAGAACCAGTTGCCTAACACCGGCATTCGTTTAAGTTTGACGGGTGGCTATTCAGCGGATGGCTTCAGCATCGGTAAACCCAATTTCGTTATTTCACAACACTCATTTACCCTACCGACAAAAGAGCAAATTGAAAAAGGCATCAAGCTTCTCTCCTATCAACACCAACGGCAATTACCGCACATCAAAAGCATTGACTACCTTATTGCCATTTGGCTGCAACCGTTGAAAAATGAAAAAGGCGCTGATGATATTTTGTACTGCGAAAACAGCTTGATTAGCGAATTGCCACGAAGTAATTTTTTCATCGTTACACAGGACGAGACTATTGTTACACCGGCGAACAATGCATTGAAAGGCATTACCCGTAAGTATGTCATTGAAATTGCCAAACAACATTTTGCCGTTGAAGAAAGAGATGTTTTGTTGGAAGAATTAAAAACAGCGAAAGAAGCCTTCATCACCAGCACCACTAAGCAAATTTTACCCGTGGCGCAAGTGGATGATGTTGTTTTCAGAGAAAACAAAATTGCTTTGCAGTTGTCGGAAATCTTTCGGAGTACTTACATGCAGTAAAGCTATTAACTACAACAATATTAAACGCCAAATAAACTAAGCTTTTGCTTCTGCTCTAAACCCTGCATTATGAATGTAGGCTTTAATTTCTTCTTCGCCCATTTTGGATGTTTCAATTTCCAATGTATGCTCCGGGTCCGTTACATGCACTTTCCAATGTTCAATTTGTCCGCCTTCTTCCAGTTTATCCAAATGCGGTTTTATTTGCGAAGCGCAACCAATACAGTTAACGTTTGTTTTAAAAAGGTATTTACTCATAGTTGTAGCTTTTATTGTCTTTGAGAATTGGATGCTTAAAGTTATGAAAGGTATCGAATCTTTAGACGTCAGGCCGCTTTGAATGGCTAAACGCCCATTACGGCACAAAATTTTAATGAGTTCAAGAAAGGTAATTTTATGGCAAACGATAAAACCACCCCCGGAAACGAAAGAGATATAACCACCAACCGCCTGGAACAATCATCTTCCATTCCGAACGATTTACCCGATAGTGCCGAAGACCGTGAGAAATTACAAACCGAAGAAACCTTCATTGACCTGCCCGATGTAAAAGACATTCCCGGGCAGGAGTTTGTGCATGTGCCCAACATGGGCGAAATGGCCGACACCACGGCGGCATCGGATGATGAAGAAGGACGAGGCGTTTTTGATTTGGACGATAGTGAAGATTTCACTGCCGGTACAGAAGGCGATGTGAGTCGCGAAGAAAAAGAAGCTTTGCGTGATACGACCTACATGCCCACCCGTGATGAAGACCGCTTGCGCCAGGCAAGAATGGACAACGTGGATTTCGAGGGCGAACCATTGAATGAAGAAAGTTTTGGTGAGGGCCAAAGGCTTACCGGCAGTGACCTTGATACCAATATTGCCGGCGACGAAACCCGCACTGAATCGTTGGGACAAGGTGATGAAGAAAACAAAGAATACAGTGTAGAAGATACCGACAGCGACCAACCTAATGAAAATAGAACCGGAGCGTAGGGAACAGAAGAACAAATGAACAAGGAAAATCGAATGTCGAAGGATTTACAGGGGCAGACCTATGTGTCTGCCCTTTCTATAAAATTAATTATCCAATGCCATTCGCAATTTTTACAGTTCTGAAAAGACAAGAAGGCAAGAATGCTGAAAATTTTTCAGCATTCTTTGTTTGGTATTGAAGTTGAAAAACGATGGTTGAAAATTTAAAAATTATTCACCCAAAAAATTGGAGGTATTAATGTCAATTACAAAATGGAACAATCCCGGCATGACTAACCTCTTTGATGATTTCTTTGCGAAAGATTTGTGGAATTGGGGGTTAGACAACAATTCATCTACACAAACTACCATTCCCGCTGTGAACATTAAAGAAACAGCTGAAAATTTTGTGGTAGAAATGGCTGCTCCGGGCATGAACAAAGAAGATTTTAGAATTGAACTGGATGGTAATACCTTAACCATCAGCAGCGAGCACAAACAAGAAAACACCGAAAATGAAGGTGAACGCTACACCCGCCGCGAGTTCAGCTATCAATCATTCCAACGCACCTTTACATTACCCAAAAACGTAGTAGATATTGAGCAAATCAATGCCAAATACGAAAACGGTGTGTTGCAATTGCTGATTCCCAAAAAAGAAGAAGCGAAACAAAAACCGCCACGGATGATTGAAATTAAATAACACAAAAAAAATCCCTTCGTTATTGCGAAGGGATTTTTTTGAACAGAAGAACAGATGAACAAGGAACATTGAATGATGAAGGAATTTCCTCTGTTCAATCTTTTCTTACAATAGCAGACTGTCTGAAAGTGGTAGTGACGACTGCACTAAAGATTTCGTTCTTCCTTGTTCCTCTGTTCTGCTGTTCAAAAATCCAGCTTATCCATTTTCAATCCTGCTAATCTGCGGTTAGTTTTGCGGCATGAATACGCGAAAGCCATCCGATAGTCTTACCATGATGACTGAAATTGTTTTGCCCAACGACACCAATACCTATGGCAACTTAATGGGCGGACGATTGATGTACTGGATGGACATTGCCGCCGCTATTGCTGCACAACGCCATTGCAATGCACCCGTTGTAACCGCTTCGGTAGATAATATTTCGTTTGAAACACCTATTAAATTGGGCAACACGGTTCACATAGAAGCCGTGGTAACACGAGCTTTCACGACTTCGATGGAAGTGCATTTAAAAGTGTGGGGCGAAGATTTTGTGCAGCAATTCAAATACAAAAGCAACGAAGCTTATTGCACCTTTGTTGCATTGGATCCGCATCGAAGACCAAGACCTGTTCCGCAATTGGTTCCCGAATCTGAAGAAGAAATTAAATTGTACGATGGCGCTTTGCGGCGACGGCAATTGCGCCTGATATTGGGTGGCAAAATGAAGCCTGATGATGCACTGGAATTAAAAGCTTTGTTCACCAAAGAAGATTGATTATGTCCGCTTATGTTATTGTTGAAGTAACAATTCACAATCCCGAAGAATATAAAGATTACATGAAGCTGACACCGGCTTCCATTGCCACTTATGATGGAAGATTTGTTGTTCGTGGTGGTAAAACAGAATCGTTGGAAGGTGATTGGAACCCGCAACGGATTGTTGTATTGGAATTTCCTTCAGTAGAAAGAGCCAAAGAATGGTGGGCCTCGCCGGAATATACACCAGCCAAAGAAATCCGCCAGCGAACAGCCAGTACGAAGATGTTAGTGGTAGAGGGTTTCTGAACTGGGATTTTACGAGATTCATGGAATTTTTGGAATGAAATAAAAGAGCCGTTCATTACAGAACGACTCTTGCTTTATAATAAATGGTATCATTTCCTCAATAATCCCATTCATCCCATAAATCCCGGTTCAGACTATGCTGCCGCTCCTTCGGTGGTTTTCCAATGATGGGCACCCATCATCATGTATTTTTTGCTTTGCTCGATGGCATCCATAATTTGCTCCAGGATTTTCTCAGTAGGCGCATCGTAATCAATATCGAGTGGTGGCTTGAAGGTTACCGAAAGCAACGTGCCTTTCTTTTTAAATTTCAATCCACGTTTATTAAATGCCCGCCAAAAACCATTAATGACAACAGGTATAACCGTTGGCCGGGAATGTTTAATAATTAAGGCAGTTCCTTTTCGTCCGGGAGCAAACGGTTTCGTAGTGCCTTGCGGAAACGTAATGACCCATGCTTTACTCAAGGCCCTTTCAACTTTACGGGTATCGCTGGGGTCTAAACCGCGACGAACTTCTTTACTGCTTTTGTTCCAGGTGCGTTTCACAGTTAAAGCACCGGCCAGTGTAAACAAGCGGCTTATCCAACTACTCTTCATGGTTTCTTCTGCCGCCACGTAATACACGTTGGTAAATGGATTGAGCATGTAAAACGGCAGGCCCAAACGATTGCGGCGCCGCCATTTTACCGCACAAAAAATATGAATGAAGGTGATGACATCGGCAAAATAAGTTTGGTGGTTGCTAACAAAAAGAACCTTGTTCTTCGGTAATTTCTCCAAATGTTCTGTGCCTTGAATTTTCAGTTTGTTGACGATAGCAACACCGGGATAGGTGAAGATGCCAATGATGAAATATAAAACTTTGCGGACAAGTTTGTATTCGGCGAGTTTTCTCCAAAAGTCCATGTGTAAAACAGTTGAGGAATTAAAGTTACATCTTTACAAATTGTTAAGTTACGCAAGTATCTATTTTTACTTGTGTAATTTTTTTCCGTCGTTCATCCACTTAAAAATTAATGCCATGAAGACAATTTTTCTATTTGCTATTACTTCGTTGATGATGTTAAGCTCTTTTGCTCAATCCGACAGAAATTCTTATCCCCGGACCATTACTGTTTCAGGTAGTGCCGAAATGGAAATTGTACCCGATGAAATTTATGTACAAGTTGATTTGAAAGAGTACGATAAAAAAGGTGCCGGCAAAATTACCATTGATAAAATTCGCCAGGATTTTTTAACCGCTGTTCATTCGTTAGGTATTCCTGATAATGACGTAAGTATTGCTGCTTATGATGGCTACAACGGCAATCCTTGGTGGATAAAGAAAAATAAAAAGAACGAATTGTATTCTTCCATCACTTATCAAGTAAAGCTAAGAACCAGTAAACAAGTGGATGATTTAGTAGATAAATTGGATGATGCCGCCACACAAAATTTTTTTATTCAACGTGTATCGCATAGCAGGTTGAATGAGTTTCGGAAGCAATTAAAAATTGAAGCCGTGAAAGCGGCAAAAGAAAAAGCAGGTTATTTAGCCGAAGCTATTAATGAAAAAGTGGGTGAAGCCGTAACTATTAACGAACCAGCTGAATTCTATCAACCAAATTTTTATAACCTGGCAGCCTCTAATAAAGTAATGTTGGCGAGAGGACAAGCTGATAGTGCACCCGAACAACAACAAGCCGATTTTAAAAAGATGAAATTGAAGTTTGATGTAACAGTGGTGTTTGCGTTGAAGTAATCTGAACCGGGATTTTATGAGATGCTTTTTACAGTAAGAGTCGTTCTGTATTGAACGACTCTTTTTTCATCCCATAAATCCCAGTACTCGCTTAAAATCCCGGTTCAGACAAATAAAAAATCCCGTCTCTTTCGAGATGGGATTTTGATTTATAAAACGCTTAACAAATTATGCTTCTTTTTCGGTATTGCCAGAAGAAGTTGGAGGCGTCTGTGGTGTTTGCTGTTGTGCACCACCGCTCTTTTCTTCCTGCTGCAATCTTTCTTTAATTTGTGCCAAAGCACCCAAGTCGCCAAGTGTTGGTTTTTCAACTTTCTGTTGAATGTTCTTCACCGCTTTGCGGGCTTGCTCCGATTGTGCACGGGCTTCTTTGCGGGCTGCATCTCTTTCTTCTATCTGGGCTTGTTCCCAAATGCGTGAGTGAGAAACAACAATGCGCTTTTCGTTACGGTCGAATTCAATTACCATGAATTCGGCTGTTTCATCAGCACCTACGCTCTTGCCATCTTCCTTTCCAAGATGACGGTTGGGAGCAAAGCCTTCCAAACCATAAGGCAATTGAACAATGGCACCTTTATCATCTTTACGCACTACAGTGCCTTCGTGGATGGAACCCACAGCAAAGGTATCTTGTAAAGTGTTCCAGGGATCTTCTTCCAATTGCTTATGACCTAATTGTAGCTTACGGTTGTCTTTATCAATGCCCAAAATTACCACATCAATGTTTTCACCAACTTTGGTAAACTCGCTTGGATGATTGTAACGCTTCAACCAGCTTAAGTCAGAGATATGAATCATACCACCAATGCCGGCAGTCAATTCAACAAACACACCGTAAGGCGTAATGTTTTTTACCACACCGGTATGACGGCTGCCTTCGGGGAATTTATTTTCAATATCGCTCCAGGGATCTTCTGAAAGTTGTTTGATAGAAAGGCTCATCTTGCGGCTGTCCTTATCCAACGTTACGATCTTCGCTGTATGCTCATCACCCAATTTGAAGAATTCTTTCGCATTGATTGGTGTATTTGCCCAAGTGATTTCACTTACGTGAACCAAACCTTCAACACCCGGTAAGATTTCCAGGAATGCACCGTAGTCTTCAATGTTCACAACACGGCCTGTTACAATTTCACCTTCTTTGATATTCTCGGGCAATACATCCCACGGATGCGGTGTGAGTTGTTTCAAGCCAAGAGAAATTCTCTTCTTCTCATCATCAAAATCCAATACAACCACGTTGAGCTTTTGATCCAGTTTCAACACTTCGCTTGGGTGGTTGATACGTCCCCAAGAAATATCGGTGATGTACAACAAACCGTCTAAGCCACCAAGGTCCATAAAGGCACCGAAGTCGGTAATGTTTTTCACCGTACCTTCCAATACCTGGCCCTTTTCCAACTGACCGATGATTTGTGCACGTTGCGCTTCGATGTCGCTTTCGATAAGCGCTTTGTGCGATACAACAGCGTTCTTAATGGCTTCGTTGATCTTCACCACTTTGAACTCCATTGTCTTGCCAACGAACTGGTCGTAATCCGTTACAGGCTTCACATCAATTTGCGAACCTGGTAAGAAAGTTTCCATACCAAATACGTCCACAATCAAACCACCTTTGGTTTTGCTGGTAACCGTACCGGTAACCACTTCGCCGGTTTTGTGGATTTCCACAATGCGTTCCCATGCACGGGTAATACGGGCTTGCTTGCGGCTTAGGTGAAGATTACCATCGCGGTCTTCTTTTTCCACCACCATCACTTCCACATCATCGCCCACTTTCAGGTTGGACATGTCGCGGAATTCGTTCAACGGAACAAGACCATCCGATTTGAAACCGATGTTCAATACCACGTCTGTCTTGGTGATACCAACTACGGTTCCTTTAATCATCTCGCCGTCGTTCAGTTGCACGAAAGTGTTTTCGTAAACCTTGTCGTACTTGTCTTTTTCTTCACGGCTGTACGTAGCAACATTGCGTTTGTCAATGCTCCAGTCAAAGTCGTCATGAGCGGCAAGTTTTTCCTGTACCGGCTCTTCGATTTTTACATTTGAAACAGGAGCTGTTTCGGTTGAAGTTTCAGCAGATGCAGCGGGTGCTTCTGTTGAAGCAGATGCAGTCGTTGCATCGCTTGTAGATGCAGCAGTTGCATCCTGATTTGTTTCTGCGGCAGGGGCATTTGATGTCGCTGCAGAACCGTCGCCATCCTGCTGCGTTTGCGCAGTGGCTGTGTTCTCCTGACCTTCAGCGTTTGGGTTAACAATATTGTTTTCTTCCATAAAAAATCCCGATGGTTTTAATTCGGGGCGGCAAAGATAGCAAAACCGTTTGGAGTTTTTGGTTTGTAGTTTGTGGTTTTTAGCGGCGAAAAGCGGTGATTTTGTTAAGAGGTTGTAAAGGTTGAGGGAATTTTATTCTGTGCCAAGCTACATTGCTACTATCGGGCTTTTGTTGCGTCGCACTCTTGTACTGCACATCGCTTCAGCTATGTTTAACCTTCGCCTATAACAAATGATTTTCTACTTTAGAGCTTTAATCCACTTAAACAACTTCTTCTAACCTAAAAACTAAAACAATGCAACCAAAAGAAACGATCAAAATCGGACAGTTAGAACTGAATTTTCTTTTAGACGGCAATGACACGAACAACGGGCTTGTCATGTTTGAATTCCTGATTCCTCCTGGCGCAAAAGTGCCAATTCCACATTACCACAAAGATGTTGACGAAGTAATTTATGGTTTAGAAGGCATTACCACGACAACGATAGATGGCCAAAAAATAGAAGTTGGAAAAGGAGACCGTGTGTTCATTCCCCGTGGTGCTGTGCATCATCACGATAACCACACAGACCAGCCGGCAAAGACGCTTGTTGTGTTAACCCCTTCGTCAATCGGTCCACAATATTTCAGGGAAATGAGTGAGTTGATAAAGCCGGGTGTTCCTCCCGATCCGAAAAAAGCAGCTGAAATTATGCTACGTCATGGATTGATTCCAGTAGTTCCTGATAAAGTTGCAAACGAGTAATAGAAATCCTGCAAAAAGGGAATTTAATTTTTCCTCTTTCTTTCTACCCCATGAATATCTTTTAATCGTTCCATAAATACAGCTTCTTCTGCCTTTGGCACACCACTCGCCATCTTACAAATCCGGAAAATAAAGTAAACCTTATACAACAAGAAAGGTGGCCGCACGGACCACCTTCTTTCTTGAGCTAATCGACCTTAAACTATCGCATCTTTATAATTAATTTTTCAGTTGCGGTTTCGTTAGTGGTACGGTCGAATACTTGCAGGTTGTAGAAGCCCGTATTTAAGTTTTCAATCAGCACACTGTTGTTCGATACACCTCTTAATTGCTTCACAATTCTTCCGCTCAAATCGGTAACGGTGATGTCTCTAACAGCATTGTTGTCGAAAACAACGTTGATGCGGCCATCGCTGCTTGGATTGGGATAAACCGAAAGCTTGGAAATTGCTTCATCGCCACGAACCATTTTTATATCGCTCAAACCCGATTTACCATCCATCGCAATTTCTTCAATGCGGTATTGGCTGATGCCTCTGAACGCATTCACATCACTCAACTGGTAGCTCAATGCTTGCGAACTAAAGCCACCGGCTGCTTGTGAAGGTACATAAGCCACAACCTTCCAATCACCATCATCAGTCAACCGCAGCACATTAAACCCAAGGATGGCTTCTTCGCTTGCAGTTTGCCACTTCACGGCTACATTTTGTTTGTTGCGGGTTGCAGTAAACGACTGGAACTTCACCGGCAAAGGACTGCAAGAGGAAATGGTGAGCATCCGCAAAACAGTGGTACTCGGTATCATCACTTGTGTCCAAACGTTATAATTTAAATATTGAAAAGGAATGGTGCGGGTAATCGTAGTCGTACTATTTGCTGCGACACTGAAAGAGATGTTATCGTAAAGCAGTTTATCATTGGCAGGATCGAAGTCGCCGTTGTTGGGTGAGCCGCCATTATCGGAATAAGTATCTATAATCCCCGAAACAGTACTGCCCGATGTATTTTTAATATTGATGGTGAATTTAGCAGCGGCACAACTTGCCGAACCAGTTATGGTTAATGGTGCCGCAGCCACCGCTTTGCCAACGGAAGAACAATGAATATGGGAGTTGGTGGAGTTGGCTTGCGTTGACCAAACGGCGCCATCAAAATTGGCAGTAGTACAATTGCCTCCTGTTGATCCCAGGGGAACATTTGTAATAGTGTACCGCTCTATAGAGCCAATGGCGTTTACAACAAGCGAAGAACCTTTCACCACCGGAACGCTTGGATCGGGCCTGTAATTATATGAGCTCCATGTTGGTGTGGGACTATTGAAGTTATCAATAGCAAAGGTTGCAGAAACAGGGTGAGAGTTACCGGAGCCAAAGAGGTCGGTATATTTAGGCCCTGCTCCTTTTTTAAAGATTGATTTATCAACCTTTGCAAAATTGGCCTGGCTCCAAATGTGAACGTAAACGAACTTGTTACCGTTGTTGCGGTCCATGTCGAAGGTTACGTCAGCATAGCATTGGCCATTGGTTGTTTGTACATTCGTAATCTGTAAATTGGATAGCGTGCAGGGTTGGGCATTTAATTGTTTAACAGCCAGAAACCCAAGAAAGAAAAAAGAGAGTAAAAACTTTTCCATAACAATAGTTTTAATGATCAATAGTTCAAGAATTATGATTTGCTAATCCGGTCGTTGTGGTTTTCTTAAGGCCGGCAATTCATCACACAGGCGGAAGTTTTCTGCGGGAGGACCATCGTTAATTGATCAGAGGAATTGGAAGAAGATTTCCCGTCATTGGCTTTAAAGGAATCAGTATGGTTTTTCTACAAAGGAGAGTGAATTAACTTGTGCAACAAAAGTAAACGGCTTTTTCTTATTTGCAAGTTTTGTTATCTACTTTTTTTCTTACATTTTTCCCCAACAAAAAGCTGCCTGCAAAATTGCAAAGAACGACTGCTTTCTTTTGCTTCCACTTCAATTGTAAAAAACGTATGTCCATTGGGTTTAAAATAATTATACCAATTGCTATACGCTAATTCAGCCTGGAAAAACACTCAAATTATCAAGGTTGCAAGATGAATGTGTATCCGCTTCTACAAGGACTTTGCTGCTTTACGAAGGAATTTTTTGCTCGGCCCATTTCAATGCTTTTTGAAATTGTTCTTTTTCACTCAAATTCGAGTTGTCCAATATCAATGCATCGTCGGCTTTTTTTAAGGGGCTTACTTCGCGGTGCGAGTCAATGTAATCCCGCATTTCAAGATTAGTCTTCACTTCTTCTAAAGTGACGTTGGGATTTTTTTCGTACAATTCTTTAAAGCGTCTTTCTACTCTTACTGCATTATCAGCAGTCATAAATATTTTCAATTCGGCATCGGGAAAAACCACCGTGCCAATGTCGCGGCCATCCATTACGATGCCCCTGTTCCCGCCCATCTTTTTCTGTTGCGCCACGGCAAATTCACGTACTTCTTTAATAGCGGCTACGTCACTGACTTTTTCGGCCACCACCAAATCTCTTATCACATATTCCACGTTCTCGCCATTCAAATAAATTTCCGACTGCCTGGTTTTATCGTTGTACACAAATTCAAGCGAAATGCTTTTCAGTGCTTCTTTCACTTCTTTCTTGTCCGTCCAGTCCACATGGTTGCGCAGAAAATACAGGGTGATGGCACGGTACATGGCGCCACTGTCAACATACACATAATTGAGAGCTTTGGCCAACTGCTTTGCCAAGGTGCTTTTACCGCACGACGACCAGCCATCTATGGTGATGATAATTTTTTTCATGATGCTATGCCTTTGCAAAAATGACAAGTATCGGTTAATCGGCAAAGAAGAAAATAATGAGCGGTTCCCGTACTGCATCATTCTCTGTAGATAAAAGGCTGGAAAATATTTTCAAAGCAAAGAAAAAGCCGCGACCAATGTTTTATTCTATTGGTCACGGCCTGGATCTTTCTTTCAACAAGTATGTTCCTGCTTCCTATTTTCCTGTTTGAATTTGTAAGATGGATACAGAATAAGGATCAAGCATCCTGGTAAACACCGGAGCAATACCGCTAATGTTTGAGGCAACCGGTACTATTTTTTCAGGGGTCGTAATAGTATTAGTGTCTTCGGGTTTATCACCTTTGATAACAACCACTGTGGCCTGCGGCGATACTTTAGCAGCACCTTTTAAGTTGATTTCAAGAGGTTGTTGTTTGCCTGTTACATTGACCACCTTCAGATAAATTGCTCCTGTTTTTGCATCCTTTGTAGCGGCATAAAATACAGTCGGCACTTGCGGCGGTGTTTTGATGCCATCGGTACTGTCTCTTCTTGTAAGCGGCCGGGGTTGTGTAGGAATATTCTCGGCCGTTACCGGTACAATTTTATCACCCAAATACTGGCCGAACAATTTTTGTACATAATAAGAAGGCGACCCAAAACTATTCAAGGCATTATAGCCAATCAAATCCGAATCCCATTGCCAGGCCTTGGGAGCAGTGGCCGTGGCGGTGTTCACGTTCACAAACAAGGGAGCATAACAAGACATGATGATGTGGTCTGAATTGCGTTCCATACCCGTCATCCAGGCGGCATCACCCAGTGCTGCATTTAAGTTGGTGGTCGGTGCACCTTCACGGGTGGCCCATTCACCCACAAATATCTTTGGCCCTTTACGGTCATATTTATCGTACTGCGAAGCGTTGGCCCACATGTCCCACGAGTTGCGGTAATAATGCTCGTCCACTACTTCGGGCCTTTTCCCACTTGTTACCTTCTGGTTGGGATATTGTGCATCAGCGATTGTTGAAATACATACTAATTGCGGATATTTTTTTTCAATGGCTTCCCTGAATTGGGTAAACCGGCCATCATAACTGCCCGACCTGTCAAACCAATCTTCATTACCAATTTCTACATACTTCAGTTTAAATGGTGCAGGATGGCCATCGGCTGCACGTTTGGCTCCCCAATAAGTTTTTACATCACCCATTACATATTCAATTTCATCCAAAGCATCATCTACATAAGGCTTTAAAAGCGGGCCTGCATCAATGTGGTCTCCGTTTAACGAATAGCCGGCATACACGGCCAGCACAGGTTCTCCTCCTATGTCTTCGCACCAAAGTAAAAACTCAAGCAAGCCCATTCCATCCGATGGACGATAGCCCCATGAACCTCTGTGCCCCGGCCTGTTTTCTATAGGTCCCAGTGTTTGTTTCCAGGGAAAAGCATCGGTAATGAGTGGTCCCTCAAGAAAATTGCCCCCTGGAAAACGCAAAAACTTTGGCTTCATGTCAACCATCATTTTCATGAGATCAGGCCTGTTGCCGTTGGGACGATTTTTATACGTAGGAGGAAAAAGTGAAACAAGATTGAAATAATAAAGACCTGTGCGATTGGTGGAAATTACAAACCGTGCATCAGTAGTGGGTTTCACATTCGCAGCAGTGGTTAAATTGAGTTCATACTTTTTCCAAAATTGGCTTTTCGCAAGATTGATGGTGCCGGAAGCATAAACAGTTTTACCATCGTTGCTTTCAATGGTTACCGTAATGGGACCTGCGGTATTGTCTTCAATCGCAGGCGCTGCTGGTTGCGTAGGCGGCGGTGCTCCCTGGCGGCGTTGCAGTTGAATGCTTCCTGTGCCTTTTATGTAAAAGGATGCCTTGTAAGTGGTAGAGGGTTTTACCGGTATGCCCCAATAACCTTCGTTGGCAACGCCTACTCTTCCTGCTGCTTTTTCAACGGTGAGTCGCAAACAAGTTTGCAGCGCACCATTGATGGCATGTCGCCTTTCATCAAAAGGAACATTATCCTGGTTGGCTGCAATTAGCTTTATCGTTGCTTTTGAATTCACCGAGTCTTCGTTCACAAGGCTCCAGCCTTCAGGTCTTGTAGGATTGTCTTTGAAGATGCGGTTCCGTATAAGTTCTGCATAAAGACCTCCATCATAGGAGTGATTGATTTCCTCTGTCATGAGTCCGTAAAGCATGGGACTGACAGTAGCACCAGGTTTGGCCAAGTCTAATGTTAGTTTGGGCGTTTGCGCATGTGTGCAGGGAATGATGAAACCGAATCCCATTACACAAACAATCGTTTTAAAAATACCTTTCTGAAACATACTCTTTTTCATGAATTGTGTTGGTTTAAAGAATGTACATTATAAAAGCGAAAAGTAGCAAATGAATAGCAAATGACAGTTAATTCATGTTAATATTCCCCTGCTATCTCAAGACGTTTTCTTGTGTGTCGTTCATTAAGGAAAACCTATTTTTACTTACTATTTTATCCGGTTCTGCACAGAGTTTATTTAACTGTACTTATGTTGTGATTTGCTATTTGATGTTCCGTTGAAGGAAAGCTTTTATTAATGAATGCTTCGTAAAGCAATGCCTGCAAAATAATTCACTCCCGGGGCTACGTTGTAGTAACGATTACCAGCAGCGTTGATGTCATTACCCAAGCTGTATTTTATGTTGAAAAGATTATCCGCTCCCAGAAACAAATCGAAGCTTAGTTTTTTCAATGTTTTATTTCTCCAACCTACTCTCCCACCTAATAAATTGTATGAAGATGCATAAGCGGTATTGGCATCATTTAAGGCAATGGGATCGCTGTAGAAATAACTAAGATTCGCATAAAGACCAGGCTCGGTTGCGATGTCTAATCCTGCCGCTACAGTATGTGGTGCCACGCTGGGGAGTTGCTTACCGGAATAATCCGTAGTGAGTTGCTTAAATTCTTTGTAGCGAAAATGATTGTAAGTATGACTGATCCAGGCCATTGCACCAGTAAGAAAATGATTGCTGTTACTGATGAATTGATAATGCACTTGTGATTCCAATCCGCGTTGTTTGGTAGAACCTGCATTGATAAAATAATCGGCACCCGAAGAATCCCTTCTTTGCACAATGGCATTCTTTAAGTGAAAATCAAAAGCATTCACCTCCGCATACAACCTGCTCCAGCTACCTTTCAGCCCTGCTTCATAATTGATGCCGTGTTCAGCTTCCAGTTCCGTGTTGATGATGCTTGTAGAAGGCAATAGCTCCATCACTGTTGGCGAAGAAAATCCTTTGGCCACACTGCCATACATCACAAGACCTGAAAATAATTTTTTAGAGACTGCCAAGCGTGGTGCCCATTCACTGTTGTATGTTTTTTTGTTAGGTGTTGAAGAGGGAACAGAGAGACGAGTAATTTCAACAGAAGATTTATTGATGCTGACGCCTGCAGTTATATTCCAATCCTGTGGCAGGTTTAATGCGGCTTGTGTAAACACCGAATATGTCCAGTTGTTGATATCATCATCGGTTAGCAAGGCGTCAGGATTACCATTCAGGTTTTTAAATGTTTTGGTATTGAAAAAACCTCTTTGGCCTTCACCACCAAATAGCCATTGCAAAGAAGCATTGTTGATTTGATGATTGAATTTAAAAACTGTTCTTCCACCAAAATGCGGTTCCATTCTTCTTTCATAATTGCGAAAGGTAGGATTCTTGATTTGCGAGAAAGCTCCATAGACCACAGAAGTATTTTGCCATTGATTGCTGAAGCGATAGTCGTTACTGATACCTGCCAAAAACGTTTTTTGATAAATGGCTGCTTTGGCTGCATCGGCACTGGGCAATGTTCCTGCTTGCGGACGGGCCGCTTTGGCATTGGCATTATACTCTGCTTCGGTTAATGCACCCGGCGTTTGGTAATACAAATCGCCATACAAAATCGAGGCACTGAGTTGTTGTTTATCACTGGCTTTGATTTGTGTTTGAAAGGTGGCAACATCCCTTCGCATATTGGTATGCTGGCGATAACCATTGCTGCTTTGATGAGAATAATTGAAAGTATTCCTTCTCTCCTCTTTACCCAATCTTACTTGTGCATTATAACTATTCAAATCAAAACTGCCATGCAGGTATTGCATGTCCACGCCTTCACTCCAAGCAGGAGGCTGGCTGTGAATGAGCATCGCACCACCCGTACCGCTTCCGTACAAACTGCCGGCAGGGCCTTTAATGATTTCAAGAGAATGAACATTAAAAAAACTCAATTGATTGAGATAGGTATTACCACCGGGATCGGTAAAAGGAATGTCATCGAAATAGATTTTTACATTGCGAACACCAAAGGGAGAACGCAGCGAACTGCCACGAAAATTAATGCGGTAGCTACCCGGCGAACGTTCTTCCATTCGTACACCGGGTGTGCTGTTGATGGCGGGAAGGATATTGGCATTATTAAAACGGTTCAGTTGTGTTGCACCAATATAATTAATCGCCGCAGGAACTTCTAACAGCTTGCGGCTTTGCTCGTAGCTTTTGACAACGACTTCCGAAAGTTGGTGCACAACCGCACTATCTTCATTGTTTTGTGCTACTGCTAAAAAAGAAGCCAGTACTAAAAAAGCAAAAATCACAAACCTGTAAACCATCTTGTTTTACCCATTTACAACTGTTATCTAATTTTCTTTGCAATAAAAAGCCGCCGGTGTTTGAAGAATTTCTTTTGTTGAACCCTACTCAAATTTTATCCAATCGGCTTCTACATGTTTCTCATCTTTTGATATGACGAACAAGTTTTGAATGCCTGATGGAGATTTCGTTACAGGAGCTTTTACCACTTTCCAGTTGCTGCTCTTTGGAATTGTTATTTCTGCCACAACAGGTCCATTGCTACTATTTGTGTGTATCTGTAAAGTGCCGCCTGTTGCTGACATAGCATTTATCGAAACTGTCTTCAACGGTTTCTTTCCAAAATCAACGCTGTTGTATTGCACCCAGGCATTGGGCTTATTGAAAATTGTTTTCCAGCCCAGAAACCGGTTTGTTGTATCCAGGAAATCTATGGCTGCATCATCACTCTTTGCACTGTAGCGGTCAATCTGTATAGGGGATGTGGCATTGGTTATACCGACACCACGCAAGGTAGGAATGACTTTTTTAATGGTGCCATCTGCATTGAAGAACAAACTATCGGCTTTTACAGACCTTGCTTTGTCAAAGTTGGGCGAGTAATCTTTGTCGTGATAAAATAAATACCATTGGTTTTTAAATTGTATCACCGAATGATGGTTCGTCCAGCAACCCGATGGTGATTCATCCATAATGACACCAGTCATTTTAAAGGGGCCTAATGGATTATTGCTCATGGCATATTCCAATCTTTCGGTTGTTTTGCTTCCTACATGCGGAAAGGTAAGATAGTAAATACCGGCCCTTTCAAACACGTAGGGGCCCTCTTTTAAACCTTGGGTCGGAAGATCTTTTAAAATCACAGGGTCGGAAGCCAATTCCAGCATATTCTCTTTTAGCTTGGCTGCATAAATATTTCCCTGCGACCAATACAAATAGGCTTGTCCGTCTTTATCAATAATCACATTGGGATCAATGCCACGTACGCCTTTAATCGGTGTTGGTTGCGGCGTATAAGGCCCCTCCGGTTTGTCGGCAGTGGCTACACCAACTGTAAAGCCTCTTGAGATAGTGGAGTCTTTCGGTGTTGTTGGAAAATAGAAATAATATTTTCCGTTGCGATAAATGCAGTCCGGCGCCCACATGCTGTAACTATCCGGCTTCACCCACGGTATTTTGTTTTGCGTTACAACCACACCATGGTCTGTCCAATCAGTAAGATTTGGTGATGAAAAGACATGATAATCTTCCATGCAAAACCAACCTACTCGTCCTTTGCCCGGGGTAGCCAAAATATCATGCGAAGGAAAAAGAAATACCCTGTCGCCAAACACTCTTGCCGAAGGGTCAGCAGAATACATGGTTCTGACAATTGGATTTTGTGCCAATCCATTGGCTGCAAACAAGGCAACGAAAAAGAAGGATAAACAGAACAGCTTAAAGATTTTCATTGTTCGTTTTTTATTTGATGAGAAGGTGCTTTGAAAAACACCTGAATTTAATTTCAATTATTTGGCTCCTTTCGAAGCATATCCCAAAATGGAAAGCATCTTTTGGCCGTAGCGCTTTCCAAATTCACGGTAACCAGCAGCCGTAAAATGTAGTCTATCGCCTCGTTGCGGAAGACCGGCTGAAGAAATCACATAAGACTTGGGAAGGGTATAGGGCAAGGTTGCAATGATTTTATTCATGCTGGCACAAGCGCCATTCTGGTCGGCATTCACCACTTCACCGGCCAGCAAGGGAACTGAATTTGATTTCAAATTCAAATCATGCAACAAGTTGTCATAAACCAATTTTACTTTTTGTGGCCAGGTGCTATCACCTGTATTCGATTCGCCCTGGTGCAGGAGCACTCCTTTGATAACACCATCTTTTTGCGCCAGCTTCGCCATTTCAACAAGCCGTTGATATGGATTGCCATTGTACTCGTTAATCATATTCTTCATCCATCCTGGTGCTGTTGGAACATAAGAGGCAAGGCTATCTTGCATGAACAATTCAATTTTACAACCGCCAACGGCAACATTAATCACACCAACACGAACATCCTTTGGAAGGCTTTCGATCAGTGTTCTTCCAAAATAATCAGCCGGTGTAAGACCGGTGCGGCAACGGCACAGAGGCGGAATAGCCGTGTACCATTTTCCTTTCTCTCTGCCAAGGTTTGGACAATCCACTGCTTCCATCACCTGGAAGCGGCTGTCCACAATTGAATCCTGGGCTTCAGGTCTTGCATTGCCTTCCATGTTCGATTGTCCAAAGCAAAGGAAGATGTAAAACTTTTTATCCTGTGCAAAAGTGCTTGCACTAAACAGCAGCAATGCGGCCAGTACGACCAGGCTGCGCATGATTTTAATTTTCTTTACGATAGTAAGCATTTTGAAAGTTTTTATTTGTATTTAAGTTGCTTTTCATTGTATCGCTATTCAACTACGACAACAAATCCATTGGCTTTTTTCAATACAATTTCCATTTTTCTCTTTTACAATTCCAAAATAAATCTTAACAGGCAGTGTAGTTTACTGCCTGTTATTTTTTATACTAAAAATTCACCACGTCCCAATACGCTTTCTTGGGCTGGCGGTTCATATCAAACAACAAAGGATAATTTTTTCTGCCTCTTCCATCAAGCCAAGTGTATCGGTCGCTCAAATTCCAGAAAGTTACTCCTGTTATTTTGCCTTTGTTTTGACGAAATACATCAAAAATCATTTTGTATTTTTCTCTTTGCGGTTCTTCCATCGCAGCAGTAAAGCCGGTTGTGGTATCCCTTTGTTGGCCTTGAATCAACTGTCCGCCTTGCCTGCCGGCATAAACCGAAATATCCAACTCGGTTACTTGCACCTGCACGCCCAACGAAGAAAACATTTGAATAGATTTTTCCAATTCTTCTCTCGAAGGATTGTTGATAGACCAATGCCCTTGTAATCCCACCGCATTTATGGGGACACCTGCCTCTTTCATCTTCTTCACCATCTGGTACATCTTTTCTCTCTTCCTTGGATTTTCGGTGCTGTACTCGTTGTAGAAAAGAACAGCCTTGGGGTCGGCAGCGTGTGCATATTCAAATGCTTTGAAAATAAAATCTTCACCGCATATTTGGTACCATTGCGATTTGCGATAGAAAACCGTGTCGTTGTCGTCAATGGCTTCGTTCACCACGTCCCAACCATAGACATAATTCTTGTAATGATTCACTACTGTTGTAATGTGATCTTTCAGCCGTTGCAGCAAAACTTCTTTGCTCACCCTGTTGCCTTTATCATCCGTAAACATCCAATTGGGAGCCTGCGAATGCCAGCACAAGTTGTGCCCCCGCAACCTTATTCCGTGTTTCTTCGCAAAAAAAGCAATAGAGTCTCCATCTTTCCAGTTGTATTCGTTTTCTCTTGGATGGATAGGCCCCATCTTCATGGCATTTTCGGCGGTAAGGCTGTTGAATTGCGTAACGATTAATGCAGAATCTTCGCCATGCAACTGCCGCGGCGTAACTGCAACACCCACCGGGAAATAATCTTTGTAATAATCTTTTAATCCTTTGGCAGAAGTGGATTTTGAGCTTGTTGCTTTTCCGCTGCTGGAACAATAACCAAACATGAGAGAAACAGCAACGGCCATCAACATAATTTTTAGCGTGTTCATGAACGTAATAATTGGTTTTAAAACTGTGTATTTAATGTTACTATTTATTTGAAAACATTTTCTATTGTAGGATCAATCTCAATCAATTCACTTCTATTATTTGTTTCCGATCAAAAATACCTGGATTAATGATGAACGGGTTCGTATCTAATTTGTTTTGGTGATTTTATCTTCAATATGGAAAAAATCAAAATCAGCAAAACCTCCAACACTTTTGGTTGCATAGTTAAACAATCCAAAACGATCTGGAAAGCTTTCCAGCACATTGGGATCCTAAGCTTAGAATTCCACGTGGACAAGTTGTCGC
>JADMIO010996569.1_pt1 | contig 65405 bp, 72 predicted proteins | sample 8958161 | NCBI WGS metagenome assembly JADMIO01 (sample SAMN16585339, study PRJNA669376) | soil metagenome | isolation source: Crop rotation soil | place: USA: Cullars Rotation, Alabama | collected 2011
TCGAACGACGGCCGATTCCATTCCGGACTCGTCGCGATCGCGATCGCGTCCCCCGCCGCGCCCGCGCCCACCACCTTGGCGGCCACCGCCGCCACCGCCGCCGCCATGTCCGCCGCGCCCACCCCCGCGACCTCCACGGCCCCCGCCGCCCCCGCCGCCGCCACGCGAATCCTGCTGCGATCCCGCCGGGGTCGGCGGAGCGCCGCCCTCGGCGGGAGCGGTTGCTTCCGCGGGAGCGGCCGGCGCAGCAGCTTCGGGAGCCGATGCGGGCTGTGGGTCTTGGGTCGGTTGTGCTTGCTCTTCAGCCATGTGGGTCTCGCTATTCGATTACTTCAGGTCCGGGTTTTCCGATCCGGGTCTTCGCTTCACTCAGACGCCGGCGTCTGAGCGCTTGGGATCCCGGTACTCCGGGATATGCAAGAGCCGGATCCGATACCTTTAAAACTTCAATCCGCCTTCACGCGCGGCATCCGCCAACGCCTTGATCCGCCCGTGATACATCCGCCCGCCGCGGTCGAAGGCGACCTTGGTCACGCCGAGTGACTTGGCCTTCTCGGCGATGGCCAGGCCGACCTTCTTGGCGGCTGCGATGTTCCCGCCATTCTTCAGGTCGGCGCCGCGCACATCCGCCGACGTCGAAGCGACCGACGCGAGCGTCTTGCCCGCGTGGTCGTCGATGATCTGGGCGTAAATGTGCTTGTCGGAGCGGAAGACGCTCAGACGCGGACGCTCGGTGTCGCCGAAAATGCTCTTACGCGTCCGGAACTGCCGACGCTCTTGTCTCGCGGCTTTGAGTTTGTTTTTGTCTGCCATGTCGAACTCTCAACAGAAGCCCACGGTGCTGCGCACCGTCGTTAACTGCCTTGGGATGACGGCTATTTCGCCGCTCCAGCTCCCGCAAACGCCTTGCCCGGCTTGATCTTCACCTGCTCGCCTTCGTAGCGAATGCCCTTGCCCTTGTACGGCTCGGGCTTGCGAACCTTCCGCACGCGGGCGGCGAATTCGCCAACCGCCTGCTTGTCGGCCCCGCTTACGTGAATCTTGTTGTTGCCTTCCAACTGCACCGCCACCGTCATCGGGACGGGGATCGACACGGTGTTGGCGTAGCCGACCGACAGGACGAGGTTCTTCCCCTTCATCTCCGCCTTGTAGCCGACGCCTTGGATTTCAAGAGACTTCTTGTAGCCGTTGGTCACGCCCTCGACCATGTTCGCCAGCAGCGCACGCGTCAGGCCGTGCAGCGCCTTGCTCGGCTTCTCATCATCCGGGCGCTCGACGATCAGGTTCCCATCCGCCTGGCTCACCTTGATGCGCGGGTGCACATCCAAAGCGAGCTTGCCCTTGGGTCCTTCGACGTTGATCTTCTGCCCGGCGATCGAGATCTTCGCCTTACCGATCGGCACGGGTTTTTTTCCAATTCGGCTCATAGAACACCTTCTTATTTGCGATTTGCGATTGCCGATTTGCGATCTGAATTTAATCGCCAATTGCAAATTGCAAATCGCAAATCTCTTAGCTCACTGTGCAAAGCAACTCACCGCCCACATTCTGTTCCCGCGCCTTACGGTCGCTCATCACGCCCTTGCTCGTGCTCACGACGGCGATGCCCATGCCGTTGAGGATTCGCGGCAGCTCGCCCACCGCGCGGTAGATCCGCCGGCCGGGTTTGCTGGCGCGATCGATCGCGTGGATCACCTTGTCGCCGCTCATCGAGTACTTGAGCTTCACGCGGATCATGCCTTGACGCTCGTCGTCGATCACATCGTATTCCTCGATGTAACCTTCATCCTTGAGCACCTGCGCGATACCCGTGCAGATCTTGCTCTTGGGGATATTGACGTTGCGCCGGCCGACCCGGTTGGCATTCCGGATGCGGGTCAGCATGTCCGCGATGGGATCTTGATTGTTCATCGCCTTCTATTTCTCCGTAGCACGGGCGTCTCGCCCGTGTCTTTGCTCATGGGCCAGACGCCCATGCTACGACTCTTACCAGCTGGCCTTCTTCAATCCCGGGATCTTTCCGGCGAGCGCGAGCTCGCGGAGCATGATGCGGCAGATCTTGAACTTCCGCAGGTTCCCGCGGCTGCGACCGGTCAACTGACAACGCAGGTGACTCCGCGTCGGCGAGCTGTCGCGCGGAAGATTCGCTAGCGCCGCGTAGTTCTTCTGCTTCTTCAGCTCGCGCCGGATGTCGGCGTACTTCTTCACCAGCGCTTCACGCCGCTTCTGTTTTGCTACCCAGGCTTTGGTTGCCATAAATCCTCTTGTAGGGGCGACGCCTGCGTCGCCCGGTATTTATTTGCCGTCTTTGCTTTCTTTCTCGCGGAAGGGGAAACCAAACCCCTTCAGCAGCTCCTGTCCCTCAGCCGCATTCTTCGCCGTCGTCACCATCGTGATGTTCATCCCCTGCTGGAACGTGACCGCGGCCGCGTCCACCTCGGGGAAAACCGTCTGCTCGGTGAAGCCGAAGTTGTAGTTCCCGGCCTTGTCGAACCCGGTCGCGGGAAGGCCACGAAAATCCTTCACGCGCGGGATCGCCAGGGTGATCATGCGATCGAGGAACTCATACATCCTAGCGCCTCGAAGCGTCACTTTCAGGCCCGTCTCCATCCCTTCGCGAACCTTGAAGTTTGCGACCGACTTCTTCGCCTTGGTCCGCACCGGCTTCTGACCGGAGATGACCGCCAGTTCCTTCTCGGCGATGTTGAGCTTTTCCTTCTCGCCCGCCGTCGCGGCTTTGCCCAGGCCCATGGAGATTACGATCTTCTCCAGGCGCGGGACGGAGTAGACGTTGGTGTAACCGAACGCCTGCTGCAGCGCGGGAACGACCTTCTCGCGGTAGTGCGCGATCAGACGCGCGGGCGGAGCCGGCGCTTGCGGTGCATCATCTGCACTGTCGTCCGCGATCGAAGCCTTGGCGGCTTTCTTCGCGGCCTTCTTGGCGGCGATCTCTTCCGCCGAGGGCTTGCCGCTCTTGGGTCCCTTGTTTTGTTTTTCTTCTGCCATGATCGGCTCTCTTCTGAATGCAACCCACGGTGCTGCGCACCGTCGTTAACTATGGGTGGAAGACGACTATTTCTTACCGGTCGCTCCCAGGTCCGTTCCGCTACCGACCGCGATCCGGTGTTTCCGTCCGCCGCGCTCTTCGAACTTCACGCGGGTGCCTTTGCCGGTCGTCGGATCCAGCGGCATCACGTTGCTGATGTGGATCGGCGCGTCCTTCTGGATACGCCCGCCCTGCGGATTCCGCTGGCTCGGACGCACGTGCTTCCACACGCGATTGATCCCTTCCACCACCACGCGATCCTTGTCGATCAGCACGCGGAGAACCCGACCCGTCTTGCCTTTGTCGGCTCCGGTCGTGATCACCACCTGATCGCCTGCTTTAATATGTCGTGCCATTTCACACTCACTGATTGTTGAGTGTTGAATGTTGATTGTTGACGACAATCAACAATCCACAATCAACATTCATTCTGTTAAACCACTTCCGGGGCGAGCGAGACGATCTTCATGAAGTTCTTGTCTCGCAGCTCACGCGCGACCGCTCCGAAGATACGGGTGCCGCGCGGGTTGTTTTCCTTGTCGATCACGACCGCGGCGTTGCGGTCGAAGCGAACGTAGCTGCCGTCCGGGCGCATCGTCGGCTGCTTGGTGCGGACCACGACGCAGCGAATGATCTCGCCGTTCTTGATCTCACCCGACGGGCTGACTTTCTTCACCGCGCAGATGATCACGTCGCCGACGGTCGCGATCTTGCGCTTGAACTTGCCCTTGGAGCTGCTGCCTCGCAGCACCTTGATGCACATCGCCTGTCGCGCGCCGGTGTTGTCGGCGATGTCGAGCATGGTTTGTTGCTGAATCATTTCAAACTCTCAGTGGCTAGTGGCCAGTGGCAAGTGGCAAGTAAAACCTAGTGACTACTTGCCACTAGCCACTTGCCACTCGTCACTATCTTTCCTCAGGCGCCTTGCCCGTCATCACTTCCTCGGCCGAGACCTGCACGGCCTTTTCCGGCGCCTTCTTGACGATGCGCAGGAGACGGTGGTGCTTGGTCTTGCTAAGCGGCCGGCACTCGGCGATCTCCACCGTGTCACCTTCGCGCGCTTCGTTCTTCTCATCGTGCGCGTGGAGGACGGTGCGGCGCTTGAGGTACTTGCCGTACTTGGGGTGCTTGGTCTGGTAGTTGACCACCACCTTGATCGTCTTGTTGCCCTTGTCCGAACCGACCACGCCTTCGATGGTGCGAAGGAGCGGACGCTCGACCTTGGTCTCGTCAGTTTTCTTTGCAGGTGCTGTGGCTGCCATGGTTTTATGCCTTCTTCGCTGACTTCGCTGCTGACTCAATCTCGCGCTGACGCAGGATCGTATTCATCCGCGCGATGTCCTTCTTGGTCTTGCCGAGCTGGCTGGGATCTTCCAGCTTTTCCGTCACGGCCTGGCTGCGCAGGTCGAACAGGTGCTTGCGCTTTTCCTCCAGCTCATGCTTGAGGTGCTCGGTCTCTTTCTCGCGAATCTCTTTGATGGTCATGACTCGTTTCCTATCAGGCGACAGCCCGGCGGCGTTCGACGAACCGGCACGGGACGCTCATCTTGTGCGCCACGCGGGCCAGGCAACGCTTGGCCGTCGGCGCATCCACGCCCGACACCTCGAACATCACGGTGCCCGGCTTCACCACCGACACCCAGTATTCCGGCTCGCCCTTGCCCTTGCCCATGCGCGTCTCGAGCGGCTTACCGCTGATCGGCTTGTGCGGGAAGATGCGGATGAACAGCCGGCCTTCGCGACGCAGATAGTGCGACGCGGCCACGCGACCCGCTTCAATCTCGCGCGCCGAAATCCAGGCGGCCTTGGTCGTCTGCAGGCCGTACTCGCCGAACGCGACGTAATTGCCGCGGCTGGCAACGCCTTTCATCTTTCCGCGCTGGCTCTTGCGGTACTTGACTCGCTTGGGCATTAAGGGCATTGCGACACCTGTCTGTCTTACTTAAGCATTACTCGTTACTTATTAAGCACACCCGCCGACTCGCGATAACGAGTAACGAGTAATGCTTAAGGGAATTACCGTCGTCCGCGACGCGGACCCCCGCCGCCGGGACGAACATCCGTCTCCAGCACTTCTTCTCCGTACATCCCGCGATAGATCCAGGTCTTTACGCCGATCGTCCCGAAGGTCGTGTAGGCGATCGCGTAGCCGTAATCGACGTTGGCCTGGAGCGTGGTGAGGGGGACGGAGCCCATGCCGCTCTTTTCCTGCCGGGCGATTTCCGCCCCGCCGAGCCGGCCGCTCACGCTGATCTTGATCCCCTTCGCCCCCGCCTGCATGGTGGCGTCCATGCGCATCTTCATGACCCGGCGGAAGCTCGCACGCTTCTTGAGCTGCTCGGCGATCGCTTCGGCGACGAGCTGCGCGTTCAGGTCCGGGTTCTTGATCTCGATGACCTTAATCGGCGCGACCTTGCGATGAATGATGTCTTCCAGCTCCTCGCGAAGTTTGTCCACTTCCGCGCCCTTGGGCCCAATCACCAGGCCCGGACGCGCGGTTCGCAGCGTCACCGTCACCTCTTCGCGCGTGCGCTCGATCAGGATGTCGGCGACGGCAGCGAACGGCGGTCGGCGGTTCAGCTTCTGATCGATATGCCGCCGCAGCTTGAAGTCTTCGCCGAGGAAGTCAGCGAAGGCCGCCTTGGGGGCATACCATCGGCTCTTCCAGTCTTCGGTGATGCCGATGCGGAAACCGGTTGGATTGACTTTTTGACCCATAATTTCTCATTTTCGATTTGCGATTTTCGATTTGCGATTGAAACGCCTGCCGTTCAATCGCAAATTGCAAATCGCAAATCGCAAATCTCCTGCGCTACCGTCGTGCTTTCCCATGTCGAGCGCCCACGGACTTCAGTAAAGGAGCGACTTGCCCCTCTTCGCGCTCGTCGATCGTCACCACCAGGTGACTCGTGCGCTTGTTGATCGGATACGCCTTCCCGCGATCCTTGGGTTGAAACCGCTTGATCACCGGACCCGGATCGGCCCACGCCTTGGCCACGAACAGCGTGTTGCGGATCGGAGCGGTCTCCTGCTCGTTCGCGTTGGCGACGGCCGAGCGGATCACCTTCTCCACCATGCCGCTGGCGCGCTGCTTGGAGAACTTGAGCATCGCGATGGCGTCGTCCACGTCGCGCCCGCGGATCAGGTCCATGATCAACCGGGCCTTCCGCGGAGCGATGCGGGCGAAACGATGACTGGCTTGGAATGGCATCTGTTCGTCTCTCTTGTAGGGGCGACGCCTCCGTCGCCCTCTTCGAAAACCGGGCGACGCAGGCGTCGCCCCTACCAAATCACTTCGACGGCGCCGGGGCCGCACCCGCAGCGGCTTCCGCCTGCTTGCGACCGCTGTGACCGCGGAAGAAACGCGTCGGGGCGAATTCGCCCAGCTTGTGCCCGACCATGTCTTCCTGCACGAACACCTTCAAAAACTTGTTCCCGTTATGGACCTCAAACGTATGGCCCACGAACTCCGGCGTAATGGTGCACGCGCGGGCCCAGGTCTTGATGGGCTGCTTGGCGCGGTTCTCGTTCAGCTTCGAGACCTTCTTGAACAGCTTCTCGTCAACGTAGGGACCTTTTTTAGCGCTTCGGCTCATTCTTATTCCAGTGGCTAGTGACAAGTGGCAAGTGACAAGTCAGAGCCGGGCCTTTCTTGCCACTTGCCACTGACCACTTGCCACTAATTCGTTAAATACTCACCGTCTGCGGCCTCTGCTGATGCGTTCCGAACTTCCTTCGACGCAGGATCAACTTATCGCTGTGCTTGCGCGAGTGACGCGTGATGCCGCCCTTGGCGGGCACGCCGGTCTTGCTCACCGGATGACGTCCGCCGTTGCTGCGGCCTTCGCCGCCGCCCAGCGGGTGGTCGATCGGGTTCATCGCCTTGGCACGCGTGTGCGGGCGGTTGCCCTTGTGACGCTGCCGGCCGGCCTTGCCGATGTTGACGTTGATCCAGTCGAGGTTTCCGAGCTGTCCGATCGTCGCCCGGCACTTGCTCTTCACGCGGCGCATTTCGCCGGACGGAAGGATGATGACCGAGTACTCGCCTTCCTTCGCGCCCAATCGAGCGACGCCGCCGGCCGAGCGAACGAGCTTCCCGCCCTGGCCGGGGTTCATCTCGATGTTGTGAATTTCCAGACCGCCCGGGACATTCGTGAGCGGCATGCAGTTGCCCAGTTCCGGCTCGGAATTGGGGCCGCTGACCACCTTCGCGCCGACCTTCAAGCCGTTGGGCGCGAGGATGTAGCTCTTCTCGCCGTCGGTGTACTGGATCAGGGCGATGTGGCAGGAGCGGTTGGGATCGTATTCGATCGCCTGCACGGTCGCTTCGACGCCGTCCTTCTGCCGCTTGAAATCGATCACACGGTAGAGCCGTTTATTGCCGCCGCCGCGATGCTTGGCGGTGATCACGCCGTGATGGTTGCGACCGCTCGGGCGGCGCTGGCCCTTGGTCAGCGACTTCTCGGGAGTCTGCTTGGTGATGACGGCTTTGTAGTCAATCACGGTACCTTGCCGGCGGCCAGGCGAAGTCGGGTTGTAAGACTTAATTGGCATAGCTTCTCACCAGTAGCATGGCCGTCTCGGCCATGTCTTTACAGTGGCCATGGGCGGGACGCCCATGCTACTAAAAGAGTTCAATCCTCGAATTCTCATCCAGAACCACGACGGCCTTTTTCCACGCTGACGTCGTGGCCATCTTGTAGCGCGACCGCCGAGGCTTGCCCTTGCGGTTCATGGTGCGGACATCGAGCACCTTGACGTTGTACTGGCGCTGAATGGCGTCCTTGATCTGGTGCTTGTTGGCGCCCGCATGCACCTCGAACGCGTAGCTGTTCCGCGTCGTTTGCTGATGCGTGCTCTTTTCCGTGATCAGCGGCTTGATGATGATTGCGTTGGAGTCCATGTCTTTTTCTCGTGGCACGGGCGCCTCGCCCGTGCTGATCTTTTTATCTCTGCACGGGCGAGGCGCCCGTGCCACATAAATCCTCAAGCCAGAATCTGTTCCAGTCCTGCCTTGGTCAGCAAAAGCGTGCGGTTCTTCAGGATGTCCCACGCGTTGAGCTGCGACACCGTCGTCAACGTCGTGCGATCGATATTGCGAGCCGACTTCTCGAGGTTCTCATCCCGACCGGGAAGAGCGAGCAGGCAGCTTCGCTCGATGCCCAGCGCCTTGAACATCGCGGCGACCGGCTTGGTCTTGGGGGCGTCGAACTTGAACTCATCGACGATGCGGACATCGTTGCTCTGCAGCTTGGCGAGGATCGCGCTGTCGCGCGCCAGCCGACGCTGTTTCTTGGGCATCGCCTGACGCCAATCCTTGGGGCGCTTCTGCTTGGCGTGACCGCCGCCCTTCTTGACCGGGTTGCGGATCCCGCCGGTGCGGGCGTTGCCGGTTCCCTTCTGGCGGAACATTTTCCGGGTGGAGCCGGCGACTTCGCCGCGGGCCAGAGTGCGGACGGTCCCCTGCCGCTGGTTGGCGTGGTACATGACCAGCGCCTGCTTGAGCAGGTTCTTCCGCACTTCGCCGCCGAGCTTGGCGGGATCGACCTGGATCGTCCCCGTCTTGTCGCCGGTCTGGTTGTAAATCGTTACTTCGATCATCGTCGTCTACCTGTCTTGTAGGGGCGACGCCTGCGTCGCCCTCTTCCGATCAAGGGCGACGCAGGCGTCGCCCCTACAGGGTCATTCTTCAGTCTTGCGAATCCGGGCCGTCACGCTCTTACGAACGAAAAGGAGCGCCCCGTTCGGTCCGGGAAGCGCTCCTTTGATCAGCAGCAGGTTGTTTTCGGCGTCAATCTTTACGAGGGGGTGATTGCGGGTGGTGACCTGGTCCGAGCCCATGTGGCCCGCCATGCGGACGCCCTTCTTGGGCTTACCACACTGGCCGCGCCACGTGGCGCGCGAGGCGATCGACCCCGGCGAGCGGTGCTTACGCTCGGTGCCGTGCGACGCGGGCTGGCCACCGAAGTGGTGCCGCTTCATCACGCCGGCGAATCCCTTCCCCTTGCTCGTCCCGATCACATCGACGTACGCAACCCCTTCGAAGATATCGACCTTCACTTCATCGCCGGCCTTCTTGTCGGTCGGCTCCTTGAAGCTGATCTCGCGGAAGTATTTCTTCGGGCCCACGCCCGCCTTGGCGGCGTGACCGATCAGGCCGAAGGTGGTGTGCTTCGCCTTCACATCGCCGAAGCCCATCTGCACGGCGTGATAGCCGTCGGTGTCGATCGTCTTCACCTGAGTAATCGCGCACGGCCCCGCCTGCACGACGGTGACGGGCACGATCGCGCCCTTGTCGTCGTAGATGCGGGTGATGCCGAGTTTGCGTCCAAGCAATGCTGGGGTCATCTTTGTTATTTGCGATTTTCGATTTTCGATTTGCGATTGAAAGGCACCGTTCTGCTCTTCAATCACAAATCGCAAATCGCAAATCGCAAATCTCCTCTGTCGGTTCAGACGAAAACACTACCTCGTGACTCGCGGCCCTTCCCGGGCAGTTGGGTTCTTGGATGAACCCCGCGGTCCGCTGACCAAATCGAAATGCCCCTTTCAGCAGGGGCACGGTTGTCTCTAGAAAACTTATGCCTTGATCTTCACGAACACGCCCGCAGGCACGACGAGGCGGTTCAAGGCTTCGACGGTACGCGCCGTCGGCTCGAAGATGTCGATCACGCGTTTGTGCGTGCGCATTTCAAACTGCTCGCGCGATTTCTTATCAATGTGCGGGCTGCGAAGCACGGTGTACCGCTCGATGCGGGTCGGCATCGGGATGGGGCCGCACACGCGGGCATTGGTCCGCTTGGCGTGATCGACGATTTCCTTCGCCGACGCATCCAGCGCCCGGTGGTCATACGCTTCCATCCGAATTCGAATCCGATCGCCTGTCATAAATGCTTTCGTCCGCTAATCTTACGTCAAAATGCGTCGATACTGCTTCCGCACGCCTTGGAAAAGCCGAGTCGGGGAATTTACACACAATTCGCCGCCTGTCAACATTTGGTGAACCATAAAACCGGGCTCACCAGAGCTGCCAGGCAGTGAATCGTTATTCCAGCTCTTCCAGGATCGCCTTTTTCACGCCCGCCGGGACCAGCGAATACCGCAGCGGCTCCATCGCCGCCGCCGCTCGGCCGGTGGACATCGAACGCAGGTCGGTCGTGTAGCCGAACATCTCCGACAGGGGCACCTCGGCCTCGACGATGACGGCGTTGCCGCGCTCCTGGCTCTCGACGATGACGCCGCGACGGCGATTCAGATCGCCCGTCACGTTGCCCACGAATTCCTTCGGCGTGGTGACGACCAGCTTCATGATCGGCTCGAGCAGCGAGAGCCCCGCCGCCTTGGCGGCATCAATAATCGCCAGCCGCCCGGCCAGTTCGAACGCGATCTGGCTCGAGTCCACATCGTGATACGCGCCGTCGGTCAGTGTGACCTTCAGGTTAATCAGCGGGAACCCAGCCAGCACGCCGGTCTTGCACGTGTTGCGAACGCCGTACTCGACCGATGGGATGAATTCCTTGGGGATCGATCCGCCGACGATCTTATTTTCAAACGCCACACCGTCTTCCCAGTGCAGCTTCTTGAGCACGTCCGCATCCTGCGGCTTGCCATGCTCATCCAGCCCATTGAACGGCTCGATGTTGATCCAGCATTCACCGAACTGACCACGGCCGCCCGACTGCTTCTTGTGCTGGCCTTTGATGTCCTTGGCGGATCCGGTGATGGTCTCGCGATAGCTGACCTTGGGCCGCCCGACGACGACTTCTACTTTGTAGTCGCGCGTCAACCGGAGCTTGATGATTTCCAGGTGCAGTTCGCCCATGCCGGCGATGACCGTCTCGCCCGTTTCCTTGTTGTAGTTGGCGAAGAAGGTCGGGTCCTGCCGGCGCAGGTTCGTCAGCGCCTGGCTGAGCTTGTCCTTGTCGGCCGCCGCCTTGGGCTCGATGGACATGCTGATGACCGGCTCCGGGAACGTCGGGCGCTCGAGGATGATCGGGTGGTCCAGGTCGCAAAGGGTGTCGCCGGTCATCGCTTCGTTGACGCCGATGACCGCGACGATATCGCCCGCCTCGGCGCGGTCGCGCTGAATGCGGTCGTTGGCCGACATCTGGAACAGCCGGCTGATGTTTTCCTTGGTATTCTTGTTGGCGTTGAGCACGCGTACGCCCTGCTCGAGCACGCCGGAATAAACGCGCACATACGTCAGCGTGCCGAACTTATCGTCCACGATCTTGAACGCCAGCCCGCAGAAGGGCTCTTCGGGGACGAGCTTGCGGATTTCCTGCTTGTCGGTGTCCTTGGGATCGACGCCTTCGACCTGCTCGATGTCGGTCGGCGCCGGCAGGAAATCGATGACGCCGTCCAGCACCTGCTGCACGCCGACGTATTGATATGCTGACCCGCAGAACAAGGGGTGCGCTTTGAATTCGATCGTCCCCTTCCGCAGCGCCGCGCGGATTTCCTTTTCCTCCAGGCTTTCCGGATCGGAGAGGTATTTCTCGGCCAGGTGATCGTCGAGCTCCGCGACCTTCTCAAGCATGATGGCGCGGTACTTGTCGTACATGGCCTTGTCTTCGCCGGTGAGCTTGTCGGCCGGGCTGACCTTGACGGTCTGCCCCTTGTCCTTGTCGTCGCCGAATTTTTCCGGCGTGTAGACGAGCTTGCTGATCAGGTCGATCACGCCCTTGAAGGTCTCGGCCTTGCCGAGCGGGATCACCACCGGCACCGCGGGGGCGGCCAGGCGGTCAATGATCGTCTGGTAGCAGAAGTCATAATCCGCCCCGACCTTGTCCATCTTGTTGACGAAGCAGATGCGCGGGACGTTGTACTTGGTGGCCTGACGCCAGACGGTTTCCGACTGCGCTTCGACGCCCTCTTTGCCGTCGAACACCGCCACCGCGCCGTCCAGCACGCGCAGGGAGCGTTCCACCTCGGCCGTGAAATCCACGTGCCCGGGGGTATCGATGAGGTTGATGTTGTAAAGCGGCCCATCGGTCCCCTTCATCAGCCAGGCCCCGCGGCGCCATTCGCAGAACGTGGCGGCGGAGTTGATCGTGATGCCGCGCTTCTGTTCCTCGGGATCGAAGTCCATCACGGCCGTGCCTTCATGCACTTCGCCGATCTTGTGCACGCGACCGGTGTAATACAGGATGCGTTCAGAAGTGGTCGTCTTGCCCGCGTCAATGTGGGCGGCAATGCCGATGTTTCGAATCTTGGTAAGGTCGCGCGCCATAAGTTCCTCTCAAATGATCTTGAATTCTGATTTCGGGGGGAGGGAGCCAAGGGGGTTGGGATTCACCGAGGACTCCGGGACTCCGCCCGGTTTCGCGTGTTCGGGTGGCTCACCCTGACCACGCTTCTCGGTCAGCATGAGCCGGCTAGTTCGGCTCGATCTTCACTTGCACTCCTGTTGGAGACTTTGTCCAGATATCGTCCTACGACGCCGAATCCCGTGATGTTTGCCACGGGAAACAACTAAAAACGCGGCGATTTCCGGACCAAGGGGTGCGAATTCTATGCGCGTGCGCCCTTCGGTCAAGAGCATGCGACACCCGTAAACGTCCACCAAATAAAGACGTCCGGCACTTCTAAAAGAAGTGCCGGACGGCAGTTTGTGCAATCTGCTGTTGTGTCCGGATGATCGAAACCACCCGACACGAGCTGCTAAGGCAGCTGCGTGATTACCGCAGGAATCGCACCTGGCGGTAGCTGCCTACAGCAGCCCACACGTACAGTCAAAAAGGTTCACAGGATCACCTCCATTTCAGACGGGCCATCAAAAGCCCGAAGCCTTGCCAAGCCGTCACGGTGCCACAGGCATTCGTGCCTGTGTCCTCCCGCCGCCGGGCTCTTACTCCCGAAAACGCCTTTCCGGGAACAGGTGCGAATATAATACGCACGAAGGGCCAAAAAGATCATCCCCAACAAGAGTTTTTTTCCAGCGTACAATCTCCGCCATGCCCCCTGTTACACAAAAGTCTGCCGCCGACGTGTTGAGCGAGCAGTTCATGGAAATGCGCTGGCGGGCGCTGTCGCTGGCGGCCGACTTCGACCGCATCGAGCGGGCCCCCGGCGGCAAGGCCCTGTTAGCGTCCGACTCCCGCATCGTCCAACTCCGCGACGCCCTCAAAACGCTCTTGCAAAACGAGCCGGACCGCGCCGCCATGGTGCAAATGATCTTCTCCGATAAGTCACCCCGGCCGGAATGAAACAATTTAAACCATGAGCAACCCGCCGTCCGATGGTTCCAACCCCGACTCTTCCGCTACCCTCGTGAAGCTCTTGATCGTCCTAATCGTCCTCGTCACGCTGGTGGCCATTCTTGTTCCTGTTACCGCAGCAGTCCGGCGAAAGGCCTTGTTGGACCAACAACAGTCCACGACACTCCCGGTTCGTTAGCCATGAAGTACATCGATCCCCACATCCATTGCATCAGTCGCACAACCGACGACTATCTTTACATGGCCCGCGCGGGTGTCGTCGCCGTGACCGAGCCGGCGTTCTGGGCGGGGTTCGACCGCTCATCCGCCTCCAGCTTCGCCGATTATTTCCGCCATCTCACCGACGTCGAGCCGCAGCGCGCCGCGCGATACGGCATCGATCATTACTCCTGGCTCTGCATCAACGCCAAGGAAGCCGAGAACGTTGAGCTTTCACGCGAGGTCATCAAGCTCATCCCCCCACTCCTCTCGCACCCCAGAGTTCTCGGCGTGGGCGAGATCGGTTTGAACAAGAACACGCGCAACGAGATCACCATCTTCGAAGAGCAGGTCGATCTCGCCGCGCAGCACGATCAGCTCATCCTGATCCACACGCCGCACCTGGCTGACAAGCACAAGGGAACCTCGATCATCGTGGACGTGCTCAGGAACGACAAACGAATCAAGCCCGAGCGCGTGCTGATCGACCACTGCGAAGAGCACACCATCCGTCTCGCCCGCGACAACGGCTTCTGGGCCGGGCTGACGATCTACCCGGTCAGCAAGGTCACCCCCCAGCGCGGCGCCGACATCCTCGAGCAGTTCGGCCCGAAGATGATCATGGTCAACTCCGCCAGCGACTGGGGCGAAAGCAGCCCGAGCATGCTCACCGACACCTGCCTCGAGTTCCTCAAGCGCGGCCACACCGAGCGCGAGGCCGTCGACATCTTCTACTCCAACCCCTGCCGATTCTTCGGGCAGTGCCTCAAGTGGAAACTTCGCCCGGTGGATTGAAATCAAATCGATTGAAGGAGAACTTCGGGTGTGACGATCCGCAACTGAGGGAACCGCGTGCGAAAATCGACGCCTTCGGGGATGGACTCATTCATCAGTTTGAGAAGATGTTGATCACGGCTGCTGATTAGGGTTGCTCCCGACGCCAACGCAAGGTCGACATAGTGTGAGTCGTCAGCGTCAAAGGGATTCTCGTACCGCGCAGGCACAGCAGAGACCAGGTGGGCGAAGGTCCCGACGTCCTCAATAAACGCTTGGACTCTTTCTCCCGTGACCGCAAAACGCGCGGGAACTTTGCTGGGGAGTTCGCAAATCTCCGACTGGACGTAATCGCTCCAATAGAGGCTAAAACGCCCCACCCGCGCCAACTCAAGACATGCCCCCGCCGGCCCGGCGTCGTTAATCAGCGCCTGTGCGAAGATGACGCAATCGAAGACGACCGCTTGAGTCGTCACCTCGCTCATGAAGCTTGTCGAGCCTTCCGCTCGGCCCGCATTTCGTGCTTGGATTTCTCCAGCAGTTCGCCCAGTTCATCGTCGCTCAGGCCTGACGCGCGAAACGCTTCACGAACAGGCCGCAGCACTTCCTCAATCGCCGGCCGAGACGCCGCGGCGCGCACGATGCATTCGACATACGTGCGCAGATCTACCCCCGCTGCCTTGGCTTTCGCGGCCAGCCTCTGCTCATCCTCATCAGGCAGTTTAAGAGTCAGTGTCATCGCCAAGCCTCGATCACTTCACCCCCATTATATCATCGCCCATCAGCGCGATCGCCGTAAGCATTCTACTTGACTCCCGCCACATGTTAGGGTATTGTTTGGATTGAGTCAAACCTCATTCTCACCCTTCCCAGGAGGAGTCATGCCCACGCCACTTCAGCTCGAAGCCAATCGTCGCAACGCCCTCAAATCCACCGGCCCGCGGACGCCGGAGGGGAAAGGGGTTGTCGCGCGCAATGCCGTCGCACATGGAATCTTCTCTGAGGCGCTGCTCTGTGAAGGAGATGATCCACTCGAGCTCGAGCGCATGGTCAACGGCCTGCTCGGCGACCTCGCGCCGCGATCGTTTTCCGAGCGCGTGCTGGTCGAGCGGATCATCTCGGCGACCTGGCGGCTCCGCCGGCTCGGACAGGCCGAGCAGCACCTGCATGAGCGCATCGCCGACCGCCGGCGCGAGGACCTGGCCGAGCGCGGAACCTATCCCGGCGAGGAGCAAGATCAGGACGCCTGCGACAAGCTGCCCAATCGCAAGCAGGACAAGGCCCAGGACCAGATCGACCAGCGCCGCCGCGACTGGGCCGATGAACAGCGCTTCGATGCCGGCTTCACGCTGGCGCTGGACCTGGAGCATGAGAACAGCCAGGCCGACCGCTACAGCCGCTACGAAAAGCGCCTGGAAGGCACGATCCACCGCACGTGGCGTGAACTGCGCCAGTTACGCAAAGACGACCCTGTGCACCCTCCCTCTCCCCTTGCGGGAGAGGGCGGGGGTGAGGGGGAGAAGGTGCAGACTCTGCAAACCGCTCCTCCGCCAAGTGACGTTGCTGAATCGGCACCACGCGAAACTACGCCGATTGAGTCTGCACGTCCTACCCCTCACCCCAGCCCTCTCCCACAAGGGGAGAGGGAGCAGAGGCAGAGCGAATCATTGCCGATTGAGTCTGCACGTCCTACCCCTCACCCCAGCCCTCTCCCACAAGGGGAGAGGGAGCAGGAGCAAGGCAATGCAACCTCTATCGCAAATGTGCAAAACAAAGCCAATTCGCCCGCAAGCGAAGAGGCGGCCGAGGTTTGCGCGGCGGCTAAAGCGGTGCCTTTGCCGCGGGTGATCCTGCGGGCGCTGCCCGGGCGGACGCTCAACGACCGCATGCCATAGTGCTCAAGCCGAATCGAGATCGACGTCGCAGTTGAGTTCATTCCCCACTGCTTCGAGCTGCGCCCGGAGCTGGCCCAATGGGACGGTCGCGGGAACCGTCAAGCGCATCTCGGTCTGGAACAGCGGGGAACCCGCAAAGGGAGCGCTCTCCTGTCTGGCCGACAGTTCCTCGATGTTCACGCCCAGGCCGCGCAGGACGCTGCTCAGCCGGGCGACGATGCCCGGCTGGTCCATCGAATACGTCTTGAGCACGTAGCGCATGCCGCTGACTGCCCGGGGCGCCGTCGCATCCTGCGGCGTGACGGTCAATCGCAACCCCATCGCCTCGCCGATGCCAGGAAGATCGCCCGCCAGTTTCTTTGATCCGCCTTCGGCGGCTTCCAGCAGGATCATCATGGCGAACTCGCCACGGAGGTTGACCATGCGGCTGTCGAGCAGGTTTGCGCCGGCGGCGTGAAGATGGGCTGTCAATTCGCCCACGATGCCGGGGCGATCGGGGCCGACGGCGGTGAGGATCAGTTGCGGCATGCCGTTCATTATAAACTCAAACCCGCGATTCACTTGCAAAGGTGTTTCGCGGCCGCGATGGTGAGCGGCATGGCGCCGTTCCGCGTGCTGATGGGAATCTTCGGGCTGGTGTTCGGCGGGATCGGAATCTGCGTGCTCGGGCTCATCTGGAGCAGCGAATCCGATTTCATCCCGGTTTTTGCCAGACTCTTTGGAAGCTTGATCGCCTGCGCGTTCGTCGCCTTCGGCGGATTCATGCTCTGGTCCGCCTTCGCAGCCCAGAAACTTGCAGCCCCTTCTATTTCCGCGGCCGCTGCCACGCAGAGCACTTCGCCCCGGACTTATGTCTGCCCCAACTGCGGCGCCGCCCTGGGCGAGAAGGCGGAGGTTTCCCCCATGGGAGACGTAAAGTGCGCACACTGCGGGCGATGGTTCAATGTGCACAAGCGCGGCGGTTGATTAAAGAAAAGAAGATTCACCACGAAGCCACGAAGAGCACGAAGCGGCTGTTGGTGATCGAATACCGAGAGCCGCTTCGTGACTTCGTGGTTCAATTTTTTTCTTTGTTTCAAACCGCGCGATATCCTAAAAGGCGGCAGGCCGGCGTCGGCCTGCATCCATCCCATCTCTCCCGGAGCCTGTCATGAACGTCTCGCGCACGATTCACGCCCTCGTTCTCACCGCCGCCCTTTCGATCCCGAGCATCGCCTTCGCTTCCAAGACCTACCAGGTCACCGGGCCGGTGCTGGAAGTGACCGACACGATGATCGCTGTCCAGAAGGGAAAGGACCGCTGGGAAATCGATCGCGACAAGGACACGAAAATCGAAGGCGAGCTGAAAGTCGGCGAAAAGGTCACCATCACCTATCACATGACGGCGGAGAAGGTGGAAGTGAAGGGAGATAAGGAGAAGAAGTAAAAATCGGGTTTCGGGGTTCGGGTGTCGGGTTTCGGGAAAGGACCATGCGGTCATGTCTTTACCCGAAACCCGAACCCCGATACCCGAAACCCGATCTTCAGTTCACTCGCGGATCATCCGGAATCCGATCCAGATCGATCTTCTTCCCAAGCGACAGCCACGTCGTCAGCTTGCTCCAGTCGGCTTTGCCTTCAAAGACGTGGGTTTCTTCGGCGGGGACGAGGATCCACGCGCCTTCGTTGATTTCGCCGTCGAGCTGGCCCTTGCCCCAGCCGCTGTAGCCGGCGAAGTATTTGATCGGGCCGGAGTTGTTTTCCAGCAGCCATTCGATCGCCCGCTTGTCCATGGAGAAGCGGACGTTTTCGATCACCTCATCGCCTTCGACGGAGAGGTTGGTGTGCAGTGCCGTGAGCGGCCCTTCGCACGGGCCGCCCTGGTGAATGGGTTCGGTCACGTCCGAGGCGGCATCCACCTGCTGCCCGACGGCGTCGGCGACGGTAATCTCCATCGGCCGGTTGAGGATCACGCCGAGTGCGCCGTCTTCCTCATCGCGCACGAGCAGCACGACCGACTTGAAGAAGTTCGGATCGCGCAGACGAGCCGAGGCGATGAGAAGTTGTCCGCGGCGGGATTCCATGGGGTCTTAAAACTGCTTAATACAGCGTAAACCGACAGGGACATGTGGATCAAGCGAAGGAGTGTGCTGCGTTTGGGGCACTTGCTTTGCATCGTGCCTCATATGACCGCGCCAGACACAACCATTGCGCCGGACCGCCCGATGGGCGTCAGCTGTGACACCTGCCTCCGCGTCATTGCGACGGTCGCGAGCTGCCTGTTCATTCTCATTTCCGCCACAGCGAAGGTCCCCACCTACCGCTTCAACGCGGCATTTCTCATTCCGCTCATGTGGACGCCCTACCTTCTGCGGCGGCGGCTGTTTCTCACGCCGGTGCACTATGTGCTCTTCGCGCTGGCGATCCTGGTTCACGATCTCGGCGCGTATGGCTTTTATCAGCGTTCGCCCCTGCCCATGTCATGGGACATATTCGTGCACTTCTATTTTGCCGTGGCTGTGACGCTCATGCTGCATCGGGCGCTGGCGATGAATTTTCCCATCCTCCGGCCATGGCAGGTGAATGCGATGGCCCTGCTTTTCATGATGGGCGTTGGGGCGCTGCATGAGATCATGGAGTACATGAGCTACCTTCTGTTGGGGGAGGAAAAAGGGATGCTCAAGCCTCACACCTCTTATGAATTCGATACCGCGCGTGATCTGACGAACAACCTTCTCGGGGCGATTACAGCGCTCCTGGTCGCATTCATCCTGCGGCGAATATTTGATTCATCTCGCCACACCGATTAACGTCCGCGCTCATGACTCGAACGATTCTCGGCTGTCTCGCGATCGCATTGATGGCGGGCGGATGTGCGGCACATTGGCCTGAGCAGGATAGGGATCTCAAGGGCCCGCAGGCGGAGTTCCATGTCGCGCCCAAGGCGATGGTGGCCAAGGTCAAGGAGGTCGTCAGCCAGCCGCCGCTTTCGCTCGGCGTGCAGGAGGAGGCCAAGGGGTCGATCCTGACCGGATATCAAAGCTTCCCCGGCGCCTGGCACGTCGCCCGGCGGTGGCAGGAACGCACGCAGTACCGCATCCAGATCATCCCCGACTTCGACGAGCCGACGGCGAAATGCACCGTGCAGGTGCGCGAGCGCACCGAAACCCGTGCAGCGGACGGAATGAAATGGTCCGACAACGGCGATCTCTATCATCCCGAGCGGGCGGAAGAGATTCTCAAAGCGATCCAACAAAAGGCCGGGCAACCGTAATTCAACCCTTACACGAGGTCATCGCATGCGCTACCTTCTGCTGTTCACGCTGCTGGTCGGGACGACAGGACTCATGAGCGGCGGCTGCGCCGATATGCACAAGAAATCTTCCACCGCCGCGACAAGCGAAGTGGACGACTGCCCCAGGTGCCCCGGCATTCAACAGGCCAAGGCGGATGGGATTTGTCCCAAGTGCGGGATGAAGGTGAAGGGATAGTTCGATTTTGGATTGCGGATTTTGGATTGTGGATTTTGGGATTTGGAATTCGAATCCAAAATCCGCAATCCGCAATCCAAAATTACCCCAGTCCTAGAACTCGGTTCATCCTCTCGTTCACGTCCTTTAACTCCTTCTCTCCGCCACCCGCTACTTCCGCCGTTGCCCAGCCGTGGTAGTTGATCTCGTCCAGCGCCTTCAGCACCTCCGGCCAGTTTTCGTCGCCTTCGCCGATTTTTACCCACGCTTTCTTCGGATCGGTTTTGAAATTTCCCATGCTGAAGCCTTTGAAGTCGAACTTGACCATGCGCGGCCCGAGGGCGCGGATCCAGTCGGCGGGTGGGACGCCGTACTTGACCATGTTGCTGATGTCGAAGTAGCCGCCGACGTGGGGATCGTTGAATGCGTCGATGTACTCGACGAACTGCTTCGGCGTGGTGATGAAGTCGTTCCAGACGACCTCGATCGCGAGCTTGGCGCCGGAGTCGGCGACCAGCGGCAGGACTTTCTTGATCTCTTCCTGAGATCGCGACCAGCACTCCTCGTAGCTTTCGCCCGACTTGGCATTGACTCGGCCGGGAACGAGGAGGATCGACGTGGAGCCGAACTTTTTCGCATCGGCGATGGCGGTTTTAAGCGCTTCGACCCCGCGGGCGCGGACGGCCGCGTCGGGATCGGAGAGGCGGTCTTTCCAGTGAACCGAATCGATCACGCCGTGGATGATGATTCCCGTTTCCGCCTGCGCTTTGACGGCTTCTTCGCGATCGAACTCGCCGGGGCTGTTGAACTCACAGCCGAGGAAGCCGATCGACTTGATCAGCTCGAATTTTTCCTTGATCGATCCGTTGGTCTGGATCATGTCGAACTTGACGGCCTTCTTGAGCTTGGGCGTTTTCGCCTCGGTTTCAGCGGCGAGAAGCGGAGCAGCAAGCGTGGCGGCGAGAGCACCTTGAATGAACCGACGGCGTGTGGGTGAATTCATATGCGGATATTACCGCCGCGAGCGAACGCGGTTGAGTGGGCTGAAAATCGCCCCACCGACGTTGGCGACGGTAAGATCCGGCCAGGCGAAGCTCTTGAGGATGCGAAATGGCGCAAGGAGGCGTTCCTTCAAGGGCGTGTTGGGTGCCAGGCCGTTGGGGCGGAAGAGAAGGACGGTCACATCATCCTCGCAAACCTGCTGCCCGCACCGTTTTTCGACGGCGGTGAGAAGCTGACCGGTGAGCTGCGTCGGATCGGTGACTTCGATCGAGCGGACGAGGGCGAGCAAGCCGGCTTGGCCGAGCATTTCACCAGTCGTGTCGCGCGCTTCGATGAGCGAGTCGGTGTAGCAGAGGACCAGGTCCCCCACTCTCAACTTCACCTCGAACTGGTCGTAATCGGTCAGATCGATCACGCCGAGCGGAATGTTTCCGGCGACGTCTTCCTGCTGAACCTTTTGTTCGAGGTATTCCCAGCTTTTCGCGGCCGCGCGATAGAGCAGTGGCGGCGGATGGCCGGCGTTGCAGAGCGAGAGCTGGTTCGTGGGTGAGAAAAAAGTCGTCACCAGCGCCGTGGCGAACACGCCTGCCGCCGACAGCGCGGTGAACTGTTCATTCATCGATCTGACGAAGCGGCTCTGGTCGATCTGGTTGACGTGCTTGCGCATGAGCGTGCGCAGTGTTCCGGCAATTTGTGCCACCGACGAGCCGTGCCCGCTGACGTCGGCGACGAGCAGTCGTGTGATGCGGCCGGTGGCGCAGGAGGAGACGTAGTACACATCTCCCCCGCCGTCGGCGCCGCCGAAAGGTTTGCTGTAGACCCATGCATCGAGTCCGGCCATCACCACGCCGCTGTCGGCGAGCTGGTTTCCGCCCCACACTTCCATGCACTGCATGTGATGCTGCTGATCGTCCACGAGAGTTGAACTTTCTGCGCGCAGGCGCGAGGAGGAAGATGCCCCATTTTAATGCAGTGGCCGCTACTAGGATGAGATTCACGGGACCGAAAAAAATTTCACAATTGGCTGATTTTTGACAAATCCTGCGTTGACGCGCGGACCGGTTTGCCTAACATTTGCACTCGCTTGAACCGCCTAAGCCTTCGGATCATTTGCCGGGGGCGCGGAGAAACCAGCACGGGAATGGAGTCGCTCCCCCGTGTCGTCGATCGATGTGAAACGGATTCGTCTGGGTGCATCGGTCGGCAGGGGCTAATTGGGAGTTTGCGGCATTAGGTTTGGTGCCGAACCCAAGGGACACTTTCAGGTCCCCGCCCGTCAGCTAACTCCGTCGGCATGTGAAAGGGATCAGCGCGCAACACCGTTCGCGTTCCGATCCTGCCAACTTTTTCGGTCTTGCTCCGGCCCCCCTCCCTCCTCGGAGTGGAGTTTTCGTTTGAGGGTTTTCGACGGAGCCGCGAACCGCGCCAGGAGGCGCAAGGAAGCCGCACCATGTCGTACAACGCTGAGGAACTTCGCCGGGCGATCGAAAATCTGATCGACGCCAAGCTGCATGACGCCCTCTATCGCCCGGGCGGTCTGGATCGCCTGCGGGCGCATCGGATGACCGGCGTCGCTTCGCCGGACATTCGCAACGCCGAGCGCAAGCTCGATGAAGCCCTGGCCGCCGCCAGCACCCCCCCGCCCGGCTCGAGCTATCGCCGCCGGCCACGCAAGATGGAAGGGATCGAGCTGATCTCGACGGATTAGTTTGTCGCTCGTCTGGGCTATTGAATGCGGAAAGAAATCGGGAAGGGGCGAACCTCGCAGGTTCGCCCCTTCTCGTTTGATCCTCGGAGTCGGAAGAGGAAGAGCCGCGAAGACGCAAAGGCGCGAAGACGGACGCGAAGTAAATGCAGAATTGCTTTTCTTCGCGTCTGTCTTCGCGCCTTTGCGTCTTCGCGGCTCTTCGTTTCCTCAAGGTCCTCGATTTATCGGTCGATTTGCTTACAGTCCTGCGCGCATAGAATGGGGCGTGGGCGAGTGAGCGAGAGGCTTGGCCATGGCGAAACATACGATCGTTCTCATCCCCGGCGACGGAATCGGGCCGGAAGTCACCAACGCAACCAAGAAAGTCTGCGAGGCGGCGGGATTGTCCGTCGAGTGGGTGGAGTTGCCCGCTGGGAAGACAGCGATCGATCAGGGGTTCGACAATGTCCTGCCCGATCGCACGCTTGCCGCCATCCGCGCACACAAGGTCGCGCTGAAGGGGCCGGTCACCACGCCGGTGGGCAAGGGGTTCACTTCGGTCAACGTGCAGCTTCGCAAGAAGCTCAATCTATATGCCGCGGTCCGGCCGGTGCGATCGCTGCCGGGCGTGAAGACACGGTTTGAAAACGTGGACATGATCATCGTCCGCGAGAACACGGAAGGTCTCTACAGCGGCATCGAAAACGAAGTCGTCCCCGGAGTCGTGACGAGCCTGAAAGTGGCGACAGAACTGGCCTGCACGCGCATCGCACGCTACGCCTTCCGCTACGCAACCAAGCGCAAGCGGAAGAAGGTCACAGTGTTCCACAAGGCGAACATCATGAAGATGACCGACGGGATGTTCATCGCGGCGTCGCGAAAGATCTACGAGGAAGAGTATCCCAACATCGAGTACGAGGAAGTGATCATCGACGCCGGGTGCATGAAGCTGGTGCAGAACCCCGACCGCATGGACGTCCTGCTGATGGAAAATCTCTACGGCGACCTCGTGTCCGACCTCTGCGCCGGATTGGTCGGCGGACTCGGCGTGGTGCCGGGCAGCAACATCGGCGACGACGCCGCCGTCTTCGAAGCCGTCCACGGCTCCGCCCCCGATATCGCCGGCAAAGGCATCGCCAACCCGCTGGCCCTGATCATGACCGCCGAGATGATGATCCATCACATCGGCGAGCACAGCGTCGCCGAGAAGATTCGCAAGGGTTATGACGCGGTGCTGGTGGAAGGCTCATCCCTGACGCGCGACCTGGGTGGAACGGCGACGACGGATCAGTTTGCGGATGCGGTGATCGCCAAGATGTGATCTGCTTTGCTCCCTCTCCCCTTGTGGGAGAGGGAGTGAGTCATCACTTCGTTGGCGTCACCGAAACCCCCAGCACATTCCCCACCGATCGTTCCCGGCCGTCGCTGGGCGTGTTCATGATCTTCATCTTGTGATCTTCCGGGTCGCGGATCGCCAGGACGCTGCTCCCGCCGCCGTCTAGATTCACCGCGTCGGTGCAGCCGTACTTAAGCATCACCTCGGCCGTTTCGGTGAGGCTCATGCCGACGGCCTTTCCCGGCTTGCGGCCATCGATCACCGCGAGCACCAGCGTTTTCCCATCCTTGGTGAACCCCACGGCCGTGCGCGGATGCGGGCCCTTGGAAAAACCTTTATCCGGCGGGGGCGCGACGTTCTTCCCGTCCTTCACGAGAATATGACTGCCGGCAATGACCTCCAACGCGTCTGCCGGCGGTTCGCTCACCTCCGCGATGGCGGGATGATTCTTCGCGTCGATGAGAAAAGCCGCTCGCGGCTTAGCGCTGGGCGCCCACAACTTCCCATCGGTCATCGCCGGCCCAGCGACCGCGGCGGGCGTGCCGCCTTTAAACTCCTTCAGCGCCGCCGCGCCCTCGGCGTCCTTGCCGGAGAGATGGCTGAAAAAATCGCCGTTGATGACCACGTCAAATTTTTCGCGATCGGCGACCTTGGTCGGCGGCATGAGGGTGGTCTGCCATTTCCCCTCCCCGTCCGGATCCGGCCCGCCACGCGAAACGCGGACCTTGACGTTCGGGTTGGTCAGGTCGATCAACGCCACAAAAAACTTCTGAGGCACGGGCTCGGTGATGGTCTCGTGTTTGTAGATGACCGGCGGATACGGATGCTCGGGCATCTCGGCGCGCGCGAAGGCCGTGATCAACAGAAGGATTAAAGCAAGCTTGAACTTCACAGATTCTCCCATTCGTAGCATGGGCGTCTCGCCCATGACACGGGCCAGACGCCCGTGCTACTTTTTGGCCACCGCCTGTTTCGGAGCGTTGATCGTGTCGCCCGCCGGCAGCGGCTTCTTGCCCATCAGCGCGCGGGCGCCGTTCGTGACCTTATCCCACTGAAACGCCGGGCCAGGGTCCTGCTTGTTGGTCTGCACGTGATAGTGGCCCAGCAAGCCCTGGTAGCTGTCGTACTGATCGTTCGGCAGCGCGTGGGTGACGAGCTTTCCGCTGGCGTCGCGCGGGTAGTCTGGGTTGATCTTGGGAAGGACGGTGCAAAGCGCAGCGGTCAGCTTGATCAACGCATCGTACTGCTGGGGCGTGAGGTCATACATCTGATACTCGCGTCCCTGGATTTCGCCAATGACCGGCTCGTTGCGCGCGGGATGCGCGACGAACCCCGGCGTGCGGATCCAGCTTTGGCTGGCCCAGGCGGGAAGGACCATGCGCGTCTTGCCGTTGGGCTCCTTGCGATACCACTCCGACAGCACCTTGCCGGCCGGTGCCGCATCGGCCGGCGCATCGGGCGGGTTCTTCGTGCGATAGCAGCCGATGTTGGCGATCTCGATGCCGACCGAACGATCGTTGGCCTTGGTCGCCTGCCAGGCGCGCTCTTTCACGTCGAGCGTTTGATAGATGGTGCCATCGACATCGAGCATGAAATGGACGGAGAGCCCGCGATGGTCATGGAGAATGTTGAAGCACTGGCGCGAGGTGCCGGTGACGTCGAAGTGATAAACGAACTGATCGATCTTCTGTTGCGCCAGATCGAGCGGCCAGCCGCCGCCTCGCACTTGTTCGATCTGCTCGGGCGTGAGGTTTTTCGACCGCAGGCCATAGCGGTTGGGCGATTGAACGGCTCCCTCCTTCATGCCGCTGGCCTGCGTGGTGGCGGCGTAGGAGGATTGATCGTACGGGGCGAATCGGCGTTCGGTGCGATAAGCATCGAACCCGCCGGGATCGGTCCACAGAACTACCTTCGCCCCGCCGGTATGGAAATACTGCCCGCAGACGACGATCTCATCGCCGGTGCGCGCCAGCCTTTGCCCGACCTTCTCCGAGGCCTTGTGATTCGTGCAGCCGGTTGCGATCAAGAACACGATCGAGAGCGTTCGTACAACAGATGACTTAATGGGCATGGTTCCTTTCTGAGTAGGGCGAAATCGTCGTTCAACATCGCCGTCTGGAAGAGGATACAGCCCGAGGGCAGTTGCGTTAAGCGATCCGCTTTTGACAATGCGATTCGGCCGATGCCGAATGCGCGGGGGCGGAACACATCAACGGGAATGGAGCGGTGTGAATGCTCAATTACATCTGGGCGGGGCTGATTGTCTTCAGCCTCGTATTTGCCTTGGTCAAAGACGTGCGGGATATCCGCAACGACACATATCGCAACGGGCAGGCGCTGCCGGTGACGATCAAGCTGGATAAGCCCGGCCCGATCGATCCGAAAGAGGTTCGGCCGGTGCATGTGGTGATGGACCCGGCGGCGTATCAATCGTTCTATCACGTGACCGCGACGCCCGCCCCGTCGTACGCGGGGACGTTGACCAAAACCGCCAAGGGGATGGAAGTTCGCCTGGCGGCGGATGCGACGCTGCCGCAGCCGCTGGCGAAGATTCGCGATTCGGTCACGCCGGAGGACGATCGCCGATTGGCGGCGGAAGTCGTCGCAGGCGCGTCGATCGACGATGCGACGATCACGGGCGGGTTGAAGTTTCAACAAGTCCGCTTCCAGACGATGGCCGACATCGCTAACGCGGCGATCAAGGCTTCGAAGGATGCGGTGACCGTGATCGCGTTCCCACTGATCGGGGCGATCGCGCTCTGGCTCGGGTTGACCCGCATCGCCGAGCGCGCGGGATTGATCGCGGTCTTCAACAAGCTCGTGCGGCCGATCCTCAAGCCACTCTTCCCGGAAGTCCCGCCCGATCATCCGGCGATGGGGTTCATGGCGCTGAATCTCACCGCCAACATCCTGGGCATGGGCAACGCCGCCACGCCGATGGGTCTCAAGGCGATGGAGGAACTTCAAACGCTCAACCCCAAGAAAGACACCGCGAGCAATTCGATGGTCATGCTGCTGGCGATGCACGCCAGCAGCATCCAACTGCTTCCGCCGGTGATGGTGATCGCGGTGATGGGGTTGCGGGCGACGAACGAACTGCTCCTGCCGATCTGGATCGTCAGCGCATTCGGTCTGACGATGGGGATCCTGGCGGCATGGCTGTTCGGCAAGGTGCCGATGTATCGCCGGACCGATCCGAACCTCGTCACCGCGGCCGAAGCGCAGCAGGAGAAGGAGGCGAATCGTGGAAACGATTAAAGACACCGTTCAACTCCTCAGCACGTTCGTCATCATCCTGGTGATCGTCGGCTTCCCGCTCTACGGCATCTTCAAGCGCGTGCCGGTGTATGAGGCGTTTGTCGAAGGCGCGAAGGAAGGCTTTCCGCTGGTGATGCGGATCATTCCGTTTCTCGTCGGCATCCTCTTCGCGATGACGATGTTCCGCGCATCGGGCGCGATGGATTACCTCATCGACTGCGTGCGCCCCATCCTCACCTTCACGGGTATTCCGCCGGAGGTGCTCCCGATGGCGATCATTCGGCCGCTGAGCAGTTCGGGATCGATCCCGATCCTGGTGGACCTGATCCGCCAGCACGGCGTGGACTCGATCTACGTGAAGATGGCCGCGGTGATTTTCGGATCGAGCGAGACGACCTTCTACGTCATCGCGGTTTATTTCGGTTCGGTGAACGTGACCAAAGTGCGTCACGCGGTGCTGGCCGGGCTGATCGCCGAGGGGTCGGCGATCCTGGCGTCAATTTACCTGGTGAAGGTGATGTATGGCTGACACAGTTACGCCGGTCGGCATCTTCGCGGCGTCGTCGATCGTTCCGCAGATCGAGTTCACGGCCGGCGTCGAGCATCTGAAAAGGTTCGGCTTCGACCCGCGCGTGCAAAGCCAGGTGTCGAGCCACCATTTCATGTTCCCCGGCGACGATGAGGCGCGCGCGGCGGCGATCTACGATCTGGCCCTCGATCCCTCGATCCCCATCCTCTGGGCCGCGCGGGGCGGATATGGCGCGGGACGACTTCTTCCCATTCTCGAGCGCCTGACGCGCGATCGCGGCACGCCGCCGGCGCATAAGCTTCTGGTGGGGTATTCCGATGTGACCGTCCTCCACCAATTCGCCCGCAACCGCTGGGGCTGGAGCACGCTGCACGCCCCCATGCCCGCCGCGTCAAATTTCGCAAAGCTCGACCCCCGGGAGTGGGACTCCCTCATCGCGTTAGTGAAAGCCCGCAAGCCCACGGCTCTGCCGTGGGAAGAAAAGCCCCTGACGTGGATGACCGAAGCGCCCCCCGCCCCCATCCGCGCCAAACTGATTGGAGGAAACCTCTCCCTGTGGGCAGCTCTAGCCGGTACTCCCGATTCCGAACCGGGCGCGAGAAAAATCGTCTTCCTCGAAGACGTCGATGAAGCCTTCTACCGCATCGATCGCATGATGGTTCAGCTCGAGCAGAGCGGCGCGTTCGACGGCGCCGCTGCAATCGTCCTCGGCGATTTCACGAGCTGTCACGACGAGAACAACCAGTGCCTCGCCAACGCGCAAACCGGCGAAAAGAAGCCGCTGCGAAAAGTCTGGGAACAGACCGAGGCGTTCGAGCACATCTTCACGCCGATTGGCAAGCGGCTAGGCGTTCCCATCGCGCAGGGCCTGGGCGTCGGCCACGGGCCGAACTACGCCCCGCTGCCACTCGGAGCCACGTACGATCTTTCGCGCGAGGGCACGTTGAAGCTGGTCGAGTGGGATTGGCTGAGGACGGGTTGGTCGCTCGCGTAGGGTCCGCCGTGCGGACCGTTTTGGGCAGGAGGTCCGCACGTCGGACCCTACAGGCCCCGTGCATGATTCGCCGCGCCATAGAGCGCGTTGAGTTCGAAGTTGACGATGTGAATTGGGACCTTTCGCAGCACCGCGCGCAGGTTCTCCGGGCCGGTTGAGAGAAACGCGTCGAGATAGGTCTGCGATTTCAATTTCTCGACCATCCGCAGCGCAATCCCGCCGGAGATGAATATGCCGCCAACGGCCAGGATCTTCAGAGCAAGGTTGGCGGATTCAGCGCCGTAGAGCTGCACGAACGTTTCCAGCGCGGCGGCGCACGCGTCGTTCTCCTTTTTCAAACCCGCTTCGGAGATCTCGGCCGGTTTGGGATTCGCATTGGCCAGCCCAGCAAGTTTCTCCACGCCCGTGAGATAGTCATAAATATTCCGCAACCCCGGCCCAGAGAGAACGCGCTCCCAGCTTGCGTTGGGATATTTGCCGCGGAGAAATTTCAACAGGCCGATCTGACGATCATCGCGAGGCGAGAAGTCGGCGTGTCCGCCTTCGGAGGGGAACGGCCGGTACTTGCGAAGGCGGGGATCCCAGAAGATCCCGGCCTCGCCCAAGCCGGTTCCGGCGGCGATGACCGCGCGGTTGCCGTGGACGAACTCGCCCGGCTGGATCGTGATCAACTGATCGGGCTTGAGCAGCTCGATGCCCCCGGCGTGCGCGACCAGGTCGTTAATCAACGCAACCTTCGGGATGGACAGATCGCGCGACAACTCCTGCTCGTCCAATTTCCACGGCAGATTGGTCATCGACGCCCGGCCGTCTTTCACCGGACCGGCGACGCCGAAGGCGGCGCGATCGATCTTCCCCTTCGCCGCGGTGCCGAGAAACTCACGCACGATCTCGGTGAACGTCGCGCGGCCCTCGTTGCGATAGGCCTGTTCCTGTTGCTTGGCGAGCACCTCGTCGAAAATCGCCAGCCGGCTGTTCGTCCCGCCGATGTCACCTGCAAGAATCATCGTGAAAAGGAATCTACTGTTGCCCCGTCCGCCCCGCCAGCGAGGCGACGGCGGCGGTCAGCTCGTGCGGATCGACCGGCTTGGCGATGTGCACCTGATACCCCGCCAGCAGCGACCGGCGGCGGTCTTCAGGGCGCGCGAAGGCGGTCAGGGCAATCGCGGGAACGTTCTTCGCGCCGATGCGCTGGCGGATTTCGCGGATCAGCGCGTAGCCGTCCTTCTCCGGCATGCCGATGTCGCTCACGATCACGTGCGGATCGAACTGTTCCAGCACCTGGAGAGCGTCGTCGGTGCTGGCAGCACAGTTGACGTTGGCATCGCGATCGGCGAGCACGCGGCGGATCAACTCACGCGCGTCGGCCTCGTCATCGACCACAAGCACGCGCAGGCCCTCGAGTCGCGTCGAATCCGGCGGCCGACGCTGTTCGCCCGTGTGCAGTGTGGTGGACGTCGGCTGCGTCGTATCGTGAAGAGCGGTCACGGGCAGGGTCACGATGAACGTACTCCCCTGGCCGGGTCCCGGGCTGATCGCGCTGACAGTCCCTCCGTGCATTTCGATCAGTTGCTTGACGATGGAGAGCCCCAGGCCCAATCCACCATGCTGGCGCGTGGTCGATGCATCGGCTTGGCGGAAACGCTCGAAGACGTGCGGCAGAAACTTCGGGGCGATGCCCATGCCGGTGTCGCTGACGCTGATCTGCACATGCGATTCCACGCGCTGGACGAGCAGCTCGACTCGTCCGCCCCTGGGCGTGAACTTCACGGCGTTGGAGAGCAAATTCCACACGACCTGTTGAAGCCGTGCCGGATCCCCCGACACAGGACCCGCTTGCGGATCGACGACGTGATGCAGGCCGATCTCGCGCGCATCGGCCGCGGGGCGAATGGCGGACAGGGCTGTTTCGATCACGGCCGGCAGATCGACCGCCTGGACATCGAGCCGCAGCTTACCGCTGATGATTCGTGAAACATCGAGCAGGTCCTCGATGAGCTGGGCCTGCGCGCGGGCGTTGCGTTCGATGGTCGCCAGCGCCTGTTCCACGTCCTTCTCATCGAACGATCCGGTGCGCAGGATGGTTGCCCAGCCAAGAATGGCGTTGAGGGGGGTGCGCAGCTCGTGGGAGACCGTCGCGAGAAACTCGTCTTTCAGCCGTCCCGCGCGTTCAGCATCCGCGCGGGCGGCGCGCTCGCTGTCGAGCAGAGCGGCCCGCTGTTCTTCCAAACGCTTGCGCTCGGTGATCTCCAGCACGACCGCCCCGACGATGCGCACGCGGTCGTTTGCATCGCGCACCGGATAAAAGCCCGTCAACCAGTGCCGTCGCACACCCGGCTGCGCGGGTGTCTCGCCGGAGACCTCGAAGCCTCCCACGGATTCCCCCGTGCGGAAGACTCGATCCAGCACGGGCTCTACGATCGGCGCATTGACCGGCACAATCTCGCTGATATGCCGGCCGATGTGCGCCTCGGCGGACAGGCCGTTCACGCGCGCCTGAAAATCGTTGATGCGGACGTAGCGATGCTGCTCGTCGAAGAAGGCAAAGCCGATGGGCGCGTTGGCGAGGAGCGAATCAAGCAGGCCGGCGGTTTCGGAGTGCTCGGTGGCGAGGCGCAGCGCCTTGGCCTGGATCGCCTGCGAGGTCTCGACGGCCTGGTCGCGCAAGCCCGCGATGTGAGCGAGACGATGCGCGGTGAGCCAGACCGTTGCCGTGAAGATCGCCATGATCGCCAGGATGAGAATCGCCTGGCTGAAGCTATCGTCGAACCATTGCCGTCGGGCGCCCAGCGCGCGCACGGTGCCGAGGATGATCGGGACCAGCAGCGCCGCCGGAAGAAGCCGTCGCGCCATCTCGCCGCCGGCGTTGGACAGAAAGAGCAATCGCATCGGCCGCGCATCGGGACGGGCGGCGAGAAGAGCAACGGCCAGCAGCATCAGCGTGCACGCGCTGTGCGGGGCGATGCCCGTCAGCCTGGCGATGCCGAACAATTGCGGCGCGTTAGTCAGATAGCCCAACAGCGGGAGAATGGCGATGGTCAGGATGGTCATGGCGCACCACTGCATCGGCGCCCGGCCGACACGCGTTCGCCAATTGATCATCAGCAGCGCCGCGCCCGCCAACGCAAACGAGAGCGAGGCGGGCGGGCCCATGCGGTTGGGGCTGGCGGTGTAAATCTCGCCGGGCGGCTCCTTGAAGAGAAGCTGGTCGATCCCCAAGTCCCAGCCGGTGGGATGCTGAATGAACGTGAGCGCCCCCAGGATCAGAACGAGAAGTGCCAGCGATTTGCCGGCGAGTTGGCGCTTGTTTGATGCCTCAGCCGGGAGGAGGAGCAGGAGGGCTGTTCCGAGCAAGAGCAGCGACGCGGCCGTGTTCGACTTCATCGCCACGCCGTGAACGGTGACGCTCTTGAGCACCTCGATCTGAAGGGCCCAGCCGATCAGGACGAGCATGGCGATGGCGATGATGACGACGGCAATGCCGCGCGCGGCGAGGACCGAGCGACGTAGCTTGACCGAATCGAGTTCCAGTGCCGAGTCCATGCCGAGGTGCCCGCCGATCAAAGACCAAAGGGTAGCGGGCTGCTCCGCTCGGCGACAACCGGCAAATCGGCGGCCCCGCAACGACCTACAGCAGATCCCCCGTCAACAACTTCAGCTTCCTGGTATCGAAGTAGCTGTAAGCAACGTCGGTGCCGTCGGCGTTTAGCGTCGCGGTGGCCAAGGAGCCGCCGGTGAGCTTGACCGTATCGGCGGCCCAAGAGCCGCTCGCGCCGTGGATGCGATACAGCGCATTGGCTTTGCGGTTGAAGTAGAGAATGTTGGCAGTGTTGGAATTGTCGAACCAGAGGCTCGTCCAGAGCCCCTGCGCGCCCTTGCGCCCCAGCGTTTCGGCAGCCCACGTGCCGGTCGCCTTGGTGGCGTATTTCAAGTCGGCGTTGAACGCGTCATAATAGCTGATCGCGGGATGGTTGCCGCTGTCGAACGCGAGAGAGATGAACGCGGCGAGTTGGAGATCGTCCACCGTTTCCGTGGTCCAGGTGTTTCCGCTGAGCTGCGCGTACATCAGGTTCCCGGTGGTGAGATCGCCGTACGCAACGCCGATCGTTCCGTTCTTGCTGATGCTCAGGCTGTCCCATTGCCCGGCGTCGTCGTTGGTTTGGATGTCAGCGCGGGTCCAGGTCGTGCCATCGGAGCGCATGACGCGCAGATCGCCGCTGGTCTTGCGGTAGTAGGAGACGATCGGGTTGCCGGCCGGATCGAATGCGAGCGAAGGGAATTGGCCGACGGTGTTCTTCGAATCAAGCGTGGAGATTTTCCACTGCTTGCCGTCAAAGCGGGCGTATTCAAGATCGCCGAGCGTGGCGTCGTAGTAGGCGACAGACGGTTTCCCAAGCGGATCGAGCGCCAGCGAAAGCGTAGCGCCGACATCATGGCCGGTGTCGTCGATCGTCCTGGTCGCTGACCACAGCCCGCCCGTGCTCGAGCGCGTGGCGTACTTGATCGTGTGGGCGGCTGTGTCGTAATAGACATAGTGGAGCACGCCTTCCTTGTCGAAGGCGAGATCGCTTGCCGCGCCGCTGGTGCCGACCGTGGTGGCGGCGTTGGGGGCTCGCTGGAGGGCGAGGGTGAGCGAATTGAACAGGTCGATGCGCGAATAGAAGTTGGTGCCGAAGTGCGTGTCCTTGTGCAGCGCGCCGCCCGCCTGCAGGTTGGAGAGAACGTCGTTGGGCTTGAGCTTGGGACCCGCCTGCATGAGCAATGCAGCGGCACCGGCGGCAACGGGGGAGGAGAAGCTCGAAAGCGTGACCACGCCGAAGCCTCCACCGCGGTTGGTCGTGCCGACCGCTTCACCTGGCGCGAGGAGGTCCAGGTTCTTTCCGCGCTGCGTGAAGGAGCTGATGGAGTCGTTCTCAGCGACCGAGCCAACGGAGAAGACGCTCGGATCCGCCGCCGGCCAGTTGATTCCTTCCGCCGCGACGCCCGCATTTCCGCTGGGGGAGAAGAAGCTGATCCCGTCCGCCTTGAGGCGGGCGAGGTTGTCGCTGACGATCGGGTCGGTGTGATCGCCCGCCCACGTGCCCGCGCCGAAGGAAAAGTTGATGACCGAAATCCCCAGCGCCTGGTAGTTGTCCTCGATCCACTGAAGCGCCTGCTCGATGGTCTGGCTCGTGACGGTGCTTCCGTCGGCCGAGACGCGCAGTGCGACCAGGCTCGCATCGGGCGCGATCCCCGAGTAATCGACCCCGCCGAACGTGAATGGCTTGGCCGCGATGATGCCGGAGACGTTGGTCCCGTGGCCGAACGTATCCATCGGGTCGGCATCGTTATCGACGAAATCCCACCCGCCTTTGACCTTGAACCCGGCACCGAACCCGCCGCCGAGGTTGGCGTGGTTGTAGTCGATGCCGGTATCGATGACCGCGACGGTGACGCCCGCGCCCGTGAGATTCGGGAACGCCGCGGCGGCGGTGTCCTGATTGATCAGGTGGCCGGCGACGTTGAAAGCGAGCAGTTGACGCGGTTCTAACGACTCGACGAAGGCGGGTTTACACATCTGGCGGACTCCAAGGTGCTTGATCACGTTCCCGCGGCAAAGCCGCAGGCATTGGGCCTCATTGAGATATCATCCCCACCTGCCCGCTGGAAAGAAAAGAATGCGCTCGACTGCCTCGTGTTACGTTGGAAAACCGCTAATTCTCGCAAAAAATGCCGAAATTAACGCCGCGTGATGCCGATAACACAAACAGTCGTGCCCCTGCCTGTCCATCCTGCCTTAGCCCCTTTGCTCGATACCGATCGACGAACCCAACCGCGGACACAGTATCACGCGTCGGCTCAACTCGTCCCGTACCCGACTGGGAAGCATCCCAAACCGATCGACGTCACCATCACTGACTACTCCGACAGCGGCATTGGCCTTACGTATTCGGAAGGGCTGTTGATCGGGCAATCGTTTGTGGTTCATGAGCCGACGGTCACGCGCGGGAAGACGTGTCTCTATCGCGTGGTGCACTGTGAGGCGATGGCGGACGGCGGGATGTTCCGTATTGGGCTGGCGGCCATGGAAGAGCCGCGGGACGAGTGGGCTCCGTTCGAGCCCAAGAAAATGCCAGGGTTGGACCTGGGGACGAAGCTGCTCTACCTGATCTTCGCCATCGCCGGCGCGGCGACGATCGTGCTGACGGCCATCCTCGTTCACCGCCGGCATTGATTTCCGTCGCACGGCGAGCCACGCGAGTGGTCCGCTACTCCATCACTCGCCACATCGTCAGATTCGGAACGAGCTTGCCGGCGCTGTCTTTGGTGGTGAATCGTTGTTTGTGGACTGCTTCGACGTGCCCGTCGAAGAAGCAGACGTTGGCGTAGGTGAACTTGATGTGCCGCCATGCGACGGTTCGTTCGGTGTCGCCGCCCGCATAATTTTTGTGGGTCACTTCCTTGGTGACGTCGTAGTTGCTGATCTTTCCGCGCCATCCGGGCTGCACGCCTGAGCCCCACTCATTGACCCACCAGTACATCGCATCGCAGAAGAAGATCTTCTCGGCCGGCCGCTTGACCTGGGAGTTTCTGAAACCATGCACCGACTTGGGCGGCGGCGCGAAGGGCGGATTGTCCAGCGCGGTATCGCATTGCGGCGCTTTGGCCGGGTTGTAGACCGGATCGGCGGCGCTGTCAGGGTTGACGTCCACGCCATCGACGTTCATGCCGTAGAAGTAGTTGACGTACATGTCCTTCCATCCCGAAGCGGCGTCGGCCTGATGCAGGTCGGAGAATCCGCGGACGGCCTCAGGGCACAATCGTTCCTTGGGAAGGTAAGCTCGCCACTGGACATGCGCCGGCGTTCCTCCGGGTCCGTTGGTGTTGTTGAGCCAGACGATCTGGAGCGTCTTGCGCACGTCTTCCATGTCCGACCAGATGCTCTGCCCCGAGGCGAGAGTTGAAAACGGTTGAGGTGCGCCCGCGCCCCCACCTCCCGTCCAACCAGGAATGTGCCAGCCTTTGTACCGGTTCATGTACATGGCGTCGGCCATGAAGAACTGACGGAGGTTGGACTGGCATTGGATTGACCGTGCCGCCGCACGTGCCCGGCCCAAGACGGGAAGCAAAATTCCGATAAGAACGGCAATGATTCCGATGACGACAAGGAGTTCGACCAGGGTGAACGCTGCGTGAAGGCGGTGGCGCGCGTGCATCAGATCTTCCTTTGCAGGGGCTCGGTAATTGCCGGGCGAGCCGAGAGTTGCATATTATGCGCGGGCGACCGCGGCCGTGTCCAGAGCGATCTACGCTTGCAAGCGTCGCTGCCCGAAACATATCACCCTGCAAACACTGGAGTTAAGCGGCAATCAAGAAAAAATCGATGACAATCGATTACGGGTTGCTACTTCCATTGTTTGAGACTAAATTACTGCAAGCTGGAGGCGCGCATGCGAAGTACTGCTCTGGGTCAGACCCGGATAACCCGACAGGGTTTTACGCTCGTCGAACTCCTTGTCGTCATCGGAATCATCGCCGTTCTCATCTCCATCCTGCTACCCACCCTATCGCGCGCCCGCGCGCAAGCGGTCAGCGTGCAGTGCATGAGCAACCTCCGCCAGATCGGGCAGATCTGCATCTCCTACGCGAATGAAAATAAGGGACAACTCCCGCTGGGCGTCGGGAATCCGAACATCGAAAAGTTCATGGAGTGGTACCCGGCCAATCCGTCGCTTGGCGTGGCGGCGAACGCCGATCCCAAGCGCTACGCGGTCACCGAATCGGTCTACCGGTTGCTGAAGGGCAACATCAAGGTCTTCTTCTGCCCCTCAAACAACCAGCGCCCATGGGAGCCGGATAATTTCATGAAGCAGGGGAACGGGATCAACGACGGGAAGTTTTTGTACTGGTACGTCGCCAACCCTTTCGATCCCCAGCAGTGCCTCTACGCCACGCCGAAGATCTCGCAGGACATGTGGGCCGCCCAGCAGTTCTGGCACCAGGACCTGAACCCGCCGGCGCACAACGCCACGATCCCGTGCAGGCCGGGGATCGACTACATGCGCAAGCTCGGCGAGAAGAACGCGGCGAACATTCCGATCTGCGTGGACCAGTCGCGGCAGAAGGCGGCCGGGTGGTTCTGGATGCACGGCACAGGAAGCACCGACGCGAACAAGTCGTGGAAGAACAACCTCTACGGCGACGGCCATGCCGAATCCAAGCGCGGCCGCGAGATCATCTCGCGTTGGGGCGCCGCCAATCCAGCAGCGTGGTAGTCACTTACGCATGACGAATCGCTCGCGGTGAATGCAGAAATGAAGACATGATCTCGTCTTCATCTCCATTCATCTTCATCTCCATTCATCGTTCATCATTTGCTTTCTGACGGTTGAGACGCCGGCGCCATGTTGCGGAGCTCTCGGCCCGGCAGAGCGTTGCGGCCGCTGGGGAGGGGCATGACCAAATCTCCCATCGGCCAGCGCATGTCAGTTTCGATCGCGTTGACGCTGCTGTCCACGAACTGATCGACGTTCGCCTGCTCCTCGGCGAGGCGCTTGCGCTCCTGCTCCATCTTTTCCTGCCACTGCTTTAGCCGCAGGCGATGCTCATCGATTCGGCTATCCGCCAGCGCACGCACTTTCTTTTTCAGCTCTTTCTTCGTGGCGTCGGCGGAGAAGTTCTCGCTCTTTTCGTTCTTGTTGTTCTTCAGGTCCCAGCCGAGTGAGAAGATCTCGTCTTCGATCTTGAGCCGCTTCACGCGCAGGTCGTACATCGCAGGCTCGTTCTGTTTCAGGTCCTGGAGCATGCGATAGCGCTGGACGACGTAGCCGTTGAGTTTGCTCTTGCGATCGTCGGGCATGTCCTTGATCTTGGACCAGCGCTTGGGGGAGTTCTCGTTCATGAACTCATCGACTTCGCGCAGCTCTTCGCTGGTAGGCTTAGTCGTGACGCCGCTGTAGCGGTCTCGCCAATTACCGGGCGGACGCTGGCCGTCCATCCGTCCGACACGAGGACGATCCGATTTCCCCCCGCCGCCGACAGCGGATTCGTTGGTCGTAGGCGATGCGGCGAACGCACAAGCCGCACACAGCAAAGTCATCGCGCAACAGATGAATGGCTTCACTGAATCGTCTCCTCGGGCATGGGGAAGAGGCTGGTGTCATCGGCGCCGGGAATCGGCGCGGGATCGGAAAGCGCGCTTTCGGTGTTGACGGCCTCCTGGGTGTTGCCGAAGGAGGTGTCGATCCAGTCCGCCAACGCCTTTTGCGGCTCGGCGGCTTCGGGTTGATCGGGTTGATCGTCGGTGTTGGTCTTCTGGGCGATCGAATCGTTGGGCGGGAGCGCGATCGGCTGACGGCTGGACCAGGTGAGAAAACCAATGATGAGTATCGCAGCGGCGGCGGCGGGATACGCCCAGACGGGAATTCGCCTGTTCTTCACCGCAGTAGCCGCAACCGCGCGAGCGCGATCGACCTGCCACTGAGCCATCACCCGACCCACACGACGAACCGCTACGCCCTCGCTCACCGGCAATCGAAGTTGTTCATCCCCCACCCGCATCGCATCAGCACAGAACAATTGTGTCTCTCGTAACCGCGCCAGCTCCGCCGACAGTTTTGGATCGGCGGCCAGCCGCTTTTCCAACGCCGCCTTGGCGCCGTTGGTCAACTCGCCGGCGATGTACAGCACCAGCTGCGAGTCGAGGTCGAGTTCATTCAGTTCCGAAGACATGCGTAGTCCGTAATCCTTCGTCTTCATCGACGCGTTGTTCAAGCTTCCATCAATTGGCGAAGCTTGAGCATCGCTTTATGCATCCGACCCAGGGCCGTGTTAAGCGGGCAACCGAGCAATTCGGCGATCTCGACGAACTTCAGGTTGCTGTAGTACCGCAGCATCAACACTTGCCGCTGGTTCTCCGGGAGCTTCTCGATCGCCCGGAGCAACTTTTGTTCCTGTTCCGTCCCTTCCAATCGATGCCCGGCGTGAGGCATCTCGTCATCCGTGACCAGGAGCAGGCCTTCCTTGGCGTTCTTCTCGCGACCGGACGAACGCCAGTGGTCATTCGCCTTATTGGTCGCGATGCGAAAGAGCCACGCCTTGAATCCGCCGCTGCTGGAGGAGCGGTCAAATTTTTCCAGATGCTCCAGCACGCTCGTCCACGTCTGCTGGTGCAATTCTTCGGCCAAGTGATCCCTTCCAGCGAGGCGCTGCAGGTAGCGCATGAGCGGCTGGTAATAGCGCTTGACCAGCACTTCGCCGGCAGATGTGGAGCCGCTGCGAAGAAGCTCCACCAGCTCCTCATCGCTCGGCGAGTTCGACGAACCACTCGCGGCCGTCGTCGTCCCGCTCGAAGCGACGACAGCATCGACGACCGGGTGACCGGTTCCCTGGGCCTGAGACATCTCGGGTATTCCGGCCGTCATAAATACAACGCCAACCTTACCCCCGTTATTGCCGCGGATTATCGCGTTGCAAGGGGTCTTCGTATAGGTACTTGAACCTAATCCCCATGCACCGGGGTTATGAAAGTTCCGGGATTATAGGTCCTTTCCCAGCTCATTTCGCCGACGGAATAGCGGTTGGCGGCTTGCAATCGGTATGATCCGCACCCCCATGGATCAACCCGCGCATACCGCGCCCGCATCGTCCGCCTGGATCGTTTACCTCACCGCCCTGCTCGAAGGGGCATCCGTCATCGTCGTCGAAATCGCCGGCGCGCGGGCACTTGCACCGTTCTTCGGGACTTCGCTCCAGGTCTGGACGGCTCAGATTACCGTGACCCTTTTCTTCCTCGCTGCCGGATATGGGGTCGGGGGATTGCTGGCGAAGAATCTCCGCCCGGCAACGTTGCCGATGCTCTTCACTATCGCCGGGTTTGCCTTGGCGCTCTATCCGGTGATCCGCACGCCGATCCTCGATTCATCTTCCGCGAACCTGGGCGTGGCGTTTGGAAGTTTGCTCAGCGCATCCATCCTGTTCGGCCCGACGTTGCTGGCGCTGGGAGCGGTGTCGCCGGTGCTCATTGCGTACATCGATCGCCGCCGCCCGGGCGCGGGATCGGCGGCGGGACGATTGTTCTTCACCAACACCATGGGCGGACTCGCCGGGGGCTGGCTGACGGCGTTTGTCCTCATCCCGCATCTATCGCTGCGCATGGCGCTGGTGATGACCGGCATCATACTTCTGCTGATCGCAACGGCCTGGCTGATCGCCGGACGCAGCCATGCTTCGGCCCTCGCGGTCGTGCCGGCACTGCTCATCGCTGGATACATCGTCGTCTTCGTCAAGCCCGAGCGCACCTATAAAGAAAAGCACGGCATCTCTTTCCAATTGAAGTACAGCCAGCAGAGCGGTATCGGCTTGTTGCAGGTGCTCGAGTTCTCCGATTCCCGCGCACTGCTGATCAACGGCGTGCTCCAGGGGCAGTTGGATATGACCGGCGAATTTCACGGCGCGCGCAGCGAGTACATCCACTCGATGGACATCCTGGCCAAGAGCCATCACCCTAATGCGAAGACCGCTTTGCAACTGGGACTGGGCGCGGGATTGCTGCCGAGGGAACTCGACCACCGCGGCGTGAAGGTGAAGAGCATCGAGATCGAGCCGAAGATCGTCATGCTCGCGCGAGACTATTTCGAGCTGCCCAAAACCGTCGAGGTGCAGACGGCCGATGGACGATCGTTCCTGCGGCACGACACCGAAAGGTACGACCTGATCTTTCTCGACACCTTCGCCAGCGAAAGCACGCCCTGGCACATGCTCACCGTCGAAGCGATGGCCGAGATCAAGGCGCGGCTCAATGCCGGTGGACGGCTGATCATCAACACCGTCTCGTTTCCCGATCCCAAGAAAGCGGCGCTGGATGGAATCGAAGCGAGCATCCTGTCGGCTTTTTCGGAGTCGATCGTCTACGCCAGCGCGCCCGAGACGAGCAATCCTGAAGAGCTGGTGAACGTGCTGATCGTCGCGGGAGAGAATCTGCACGCCGATTCGAAGGTCGATCCCAACCCCAGCCATACTGCCCATCTCGCCCGGCTTCTCGCGTTGGCGCGTCCGGCAACGAGAACGGCCACGCCCTGCACGGACGACAGGAGCAATCTCGATTACGCGCAGGCGTCGATGCGCGTTCACTGGCGCGAAGCGATCTGGGAATCGCAGTCGAGCGCGCTGTTATCGGACTAAAGCTCAGCTCTTTCGCCTGTCTCTCCAATCGCAGATTTTTGACCCGCCTGCCGCGATCGTTCTAAGGTCGTCACTAACCATTCGGGGAAAAGGAGCTTCGCGCATGGGCTTGTTGAAGGAATTCAAAGAGTTCGCGATGAAGGGGAGCGTCGTGGATCTGGCGGTCGGTGTGATCATCGGCGGCGCGTTCGGAGCGATCGTCAGTTCGCTCGTGTCCGATGTGCTCATGCCGCCGCTGGGGTGGCTGACCGGCGGACTCGATTTCAAGGACAAGGCGTACACCATCCAGCGCGCCGGTGAGATGCACAAGATCACCGGGATCAAGCTGGATAAGGACGTGGTCCTTGCCTACGGGAAGTTCATCGACGCCAGCATCAAGTTCCTGATCATGGCGATCGCGATCTTCGCGATCATCAAGGTGATCAACAGGCTCAAGCGCCAGCCCGACCCGACGCCCGCCGTGCCTCCGCCGCCAACCAAGGAAGAACTGCTGCTCACCGATATCCGTGACATTCTCAAGAGCCGCACTGTTTAGGAGATTTATTCCATGCAACGAGTTTTCGTTTTCCTGATCGTAGCCACGATGAGTGCATCGCTCTTGGCCGGCGAAGTTCAATTCAACAACGGCGACAAGCTCACCGGCAAAGTCACCAGCATGGGCGGCGGAAAGTTGAAGGTCTCGTCAGCCGTCGCGGGGGACATCATCGTCGATCTGAAGGATGTAAAAACCTTCTCCACCGACGATGAGATGACCATCCGCATGAAGGACAACAGCGTCGTTCATGAAAAAGTCGCCGTCGCGCCGGCAACGACGCAGGCGGTCGATGTGAAGGGCAAGGCCGTTCCCTTCGACGACATCAAGCGCATGGGCGGAGCATCAACCTGGACCGGAGCGGTCATTGCCAGCGGGAATATCTCCCGTGGCAATACCCACTCGGAGGATTTCGGCCTCGCCGCCAACGCGCAGCTTCGTCGTGACGACGAAAACTTCGACGATCGGTTCTCCCTCGGCGCTGCTTACAACTTCGGCAAGCAGACCGTCAACGGCGCCAATACCACCTCGGCCGATAACTGGATGGCGCTGGCCAAGTACGACAAGTTCTTCACCGACCAGTGGTACGGCTACGGGATGCTGAAGTACGACCACGATCGGTTGGCGGATTTGCAATTCCGCCTGGCGCCCGGCGTCGGTGTGGGTTACCAGTGGGTCGAAACCCCGACCTTCAACCTCAATACTGAAGCGGGCGTCAGCTACGTGTACGAGGAATATTCCAACGACGGCAACGACGACCGCGTCGCGCTTCGCCTGGCGTATCACATCGACAAGGCGCTGAACGACAAGATCAGCCTTTTCCACAACCTGGAATGGCTCCCGGCGTTCAACGATCCGAGCGACTACAACCTGAACGCCGACGCGGGCATCCAGGCGAAGATCACCGGGAAGCTCATCAGCCAACTCAAGGTGGTCTACCAGCGCGATTCCACTCCTGCCCCGGGCGCAGAAAAGAATGACATCCGCTTCGTGTTGGGATTGGGTTACAGCTTTTAGTGGCGAGTTGAGAGAGCCAGGATGAGGGGGGACGCACGTTCGCCGCACGCGACGAGCGTTCGCGTGTGAAGACCCCGCAATGCCCCCCTCATCCTGGTTTTATTTCGCATTTACTCCCTCTCCCCTTGTGGGAGAGGGCGGGGGTGAGGGGGAGCCGTGCAGACTTCGCACGCGCGACTGCGCCGAGAGAGTCTGCACGATCACCCCTCACCCCAGCCGTCTCCCACAAGGGGAGAGGGAGTAAATGCAAATGCCTCACAGTCGCGAGATGAGAAGTTCGCGCTGAAAAACCATTTCCTTCGGCAGATCCCCCGCGAGTTTCAGGAATAGCTCTTCCTGTGAAAGAATCTCGCTCTTGAAGTCCTCGGGATTGGTCGTCTGGATCGATTCCAAGTCCGCCCGGCTCACGTCGAGGCCCTCGAGGTCGATGTCATTCGAACTCGGCATCCAGCCAAGCAAGGTTTCCTTCGCATACGCCCGACCATGCGCGCGGTCGATGATCCACTTGAGCACGCGCATGTTCTCGCCGTAACCGGGCCAGACGAACTTGCCCTGATCGTTCTTGCGGAACCAGTTGACGTGAAAAATGCGCGGGCAGTCGGCCATCTTCTTGCGCATGCGAAACCAGTGCACGAGGTAGTCGCGGATGTTGTAGCCAATGAACGGAAGCATGGCCATCGGATCGCGTCGCACGACGCCGACGTTGCCGCTCGCGGCCGCTGTCGTCTCTGATCCCAAAGTCGCGCCGACATAGACGCCGTGCATCCAGTTAAAGGCTTGATAGACCAGCGGAATGATCCGGCTGCGACGTCCGCCGAAGACGATCGCGGTCACCGGCACGCCGTTGGGATCATCCGCCGCCGGATCGAGTACCGGATTGTTGATCATCGGCGCGGTGAAGCGGCTGTTGGGATGAGCGGCGGGCGTGCCGAGCTTGGGTGTCCAGGGTTTTCCCTGCCAGTCGATCGCTTTCTCGGGGACAGGGCCATCCTTCCCTTCCCACCAGACGTCGTAGCTGCCGTCATCGAGAACGACCAGCGCGACGTTCGTGTAGATCGTATCCTTCTGCACGATGGCAACGGCGTTTGGATTGCTCTTGGTGTTTGTTCCCGGCACCACGCCGAAGTACCCGGCTTCGGGGTTGATCGCTCTCAACTTTCCGTTTTCATCCACCCACATCCACGCGATGTCGTCGCCGACGGTGGTGATCTTCCAATCTTTGTAGCGCTGCGGCGGAATGAGCATGGCGAAGTTGGTCTTGCCGCACGAGCTGGGGAACGCGGCGGCGATATAGCTCTTCTCGCCCTCCGGGCTGAGCGCGCCCATGATGAGCATGTGCTCTGCCATCCAGTCTTCGCGCCGGCCCAGAAAGCTGGCGATGCGCAGCGCGAGACATTTCTTCCCGAGCAGCGCGTTCCCGCCGTAACCCGAGCCGAAGCTCCAGATGGTGTTCTCGATCGGGAAGTGGCAGATGTACCGCCGCTCGGGGTTCACATCGCCGAGACTGTGCAGGCAGCGGGTGAACTCATCGTCATCGCCGAGCTGCTTCCAGGCGACGTCGCCCATCCGCGTCATCAGCCCCATGCTGACGGCCACGTACAGCGAATCGGTCAACTGCACGCCGACCTTCGCCAGCGTCGAACCGATTGGACCCATGACGAAGGGGACGACGTACATCGTCCGCCCTTTCATGCACTCGTGGAACAGCCCGCGGAGCTTCGCGTGCGCCTGCTTCGATTCCATCCAATTGTTCGTCGGCCCGGCGGTGTCCTGGCTGGGGGTGCAGATGAAGGTCAGATGTTCGGAGCGCGCGACGTCGTTGGGATTGGAGCGATGGTAATAGCAGCCTGGCAGCTTCTGCTGATTCAGCTTGACGAATGTCCCTTCCTTCACGCCCTGCTCGAGCAGCGCATCGCGCTCGGCCTTGCTGCCATCGCACCAGACAACGCGATCCGGCTTGCACAGATCGATACACTCAGCGACCCAGCGGCGGACATGATCGTTCACCTGCGCCGGAATAGCCGAAGCGGCGCTCGGACCTTTTCGTGTCGGTGTTTGATGAGTTGCAGTTGCCATTGCGTCACACTCCTTGTTCGCTCTGCTGCTGTTGCGGCTGCTCTTGCTGCTGCTGTTGAATCTTTCGCCACGCCGCCTTGCTCCGCAGCGACGCCGCCATATCCGCCAGGGTTGTCGTTTGCAGATAATCTCTCAGTCGCTGGCGAATCGGTTTGTACAGATCGTGCTGCGAGCAGGGCATCGTATCGGTGCAGCGCTCCAGTCCGACGACGCACTGATCCATCAGCTGCGGACCTTCGACGGCCTCGACAATGCTCAGCAGCGTGATCTCATGCTGCGGCCGAGCCAGTGAGAACCCGCCGCCACGACCCTTGGCGCTTCGGAGGATTCCGCCACGCACCAGCTTCTGGAAAATCTTAGCCACGAAATCGCGCGGCAGGCCGGTCCCTTCGACCAGCTCATCGAGCATCACCGGCCCATCTCCGCCGCGAGCGGCCAACTCGCTCACTCCGCGAATCGCATATTCAGTGGCGCTTGAGAAGATCATAGTCGTTCCGCCTCAATCGTCTGCTGAGTCATCGCGTCGGTCAACCGACGAACATCTCGGGCGGCGACGGAGCGTCGTCCGCACACCCACCCTGGCAAGTCGTCCAACATGTCCGAGATGTCCATGCCTTCTCCGCCGTCTTCCCCAGCCAGTCCACCCAGCGATCGACCTCCTTCTCGCGCAGGCTGGAGACGTACAGCAGCTCGGCCTCCGGGTTGAGCCGCCGCACATCGGCGCGGAAGCGCTCCAGATCGAAGCGCACATGCGGCAGCAGATCGGTCTTGGTCAAGACCAGCGCATCACAAGTGGAGACCAGTTGCGTGTGCTGCCGTGCCTTGTCATCACCCGCGACAACGCTGAGCACGCCGAGGCGCAAATCCTCGCCCAGGTCCTCCGACGCCGGCGATGCCGTGCTCGTCGTGCTCTCGATGATCAGCAGATCGAGCGTGGCAAAGTCCAGCTTCGGAAGCACGTCGCGCACATCGCCGGCGTGAATCGATGCGCCGACAATCGGAATGTGCCGCTCCGATGGACTCGCCGGCGAAGGCGCATCAACGCAACTCGGAGACGGCGTGTTGTAGATCACGGCGGTGTGAAACTGCGGCAGCCGCTTCAACGCCGCCTCGATCAACATGCTCTTCCCCGACCCCGACGGCCCCACCACATGAACAGTGAACACGCCCGCATCATGCAGCACCTTCCGATTCGCATCGGCCAGAGGATGGAAGTCTGTGCGTTTCATGGAACTCGCTCCTTCGAATGAGATCGTCAAGCGACAGTGCAATTCTGAATGACCCGCGCCAGACGGCGGCGGTGGCGATACAGCGGCGAGCCTTCGCGCTGGCACCCGGAACTCTGCGCCACCAGGTTCTTGATCGCCGAGGCGCGATCGGCAACCATGGGATCAAGATGCGCCGCGGCACGCAGCAGCGTCGGCAACGTGCGAAAAATCGGACAAGCTTTCTCGGAGCCCGGCGCGTCGGAACGATGCGAGCAGCGGCGGCAAATCGCGCTGCGGACCTGGAATTCACACTGGCAACCGCGTGAGAGAGGGGAGTTGCGTGATCATGAGCATCTCCTTTCAAAGGACAGTATAGTCCTGTTATCATCATTCGGCAAGCCATTTTGATCATTTTTGTGACAAATGACGAATTACCGATCCGTTTTTGTCCTGTCACGACCGCTAGGTTAGGATTCGCAAACTATGACGGCCAAAGGGTTTCGCCTGCTCCTGTGCGGATGGCTTCTTCTCAGTGTGAGCGGGTGCACCTCGGTCAACACCGCCCTGAGTTCGTCGAACGCCGCGGTGGAGGCACGACAGCAGAATCACACCCGCGCCGCGCTTTCGGCGCAGCCGCCTTCGACCGCAACGGCCTCGCGTGATGAATCGATCAAGCCGACTTCGACACGATCTTCGGGATCCGCGGGATCCCCGGGATCCGCGGTCGATCCGAACAACGACGGCTACTTCGTCGGCATCGCCATCAGCGGCGGCGGGTCGCGCTCGGCGAACTTTTCAGCCGCCTGCATGTTTCAGCTCCAGCGGCTCGGGCTGCTCCAGCGCGCCGACTACATTTCCTCCGTCAGCGGCGGATCGATCACCGGCGCGTATTACTGCCTCTGCGCCGATGCCGACTGGAACACCGCCAACGTGCAGCAGAAGCTCACGCATCATTTCGCCACCGACATGGTCTGGACGATGTCCATGCCGTGGAACTGGCTCCCGCTGATGTTCACCAACTGGGATCGCAGCGACATCCTCGCCGACACATTGCAGAAGCACCTCTATTCGCGTGACAAGCGTCCGCTCACTTTCGCAGACCTGCGGAGCGATCGCCCGCATCTGCTCATCAACGCGACCGATTTGCAATCGGGCAAGCCGTTCGTCTTCTGCAACGAATCGTTCGATCAGCTCAACAGCGACTTATCGAGCTATCCCATCGCCCACGCTGTCGCCGCCAGCAGCGCGGCGCCGGTGCTGCTGCACCAGGTGACGCTCCAGGATTTCTCGACGACGTTCAAGCAATACCGCCACCTGGTGGACGGCGGCGTGGTAGACAACCTGGGGGTGAAGACGCTGGTGGAGACGTATCGGGCTCAGCTCAAAAGCAGCAACGGCGCGGTGTACCCGCACGGCGCGGTCTTCATCCTGCTCGATGCGCGAACGCAGTACGATGCGAGAATCTCCAGCCGCGGCGACACCACGCTGGTGGAAAGCCTCCAGTTCTCCGCCGGCTTATCGAGCACCATGCTGCTCAACCGCGCCAGCTCCGCAACGCTGGATGAGATCATCCTCGATAGCGCCCCCGACCGCGTCGATGCCGCCACCTTGCGCAGGGAACGCGATCAACTCATCAACGAAGGCTACGTCCGCCTGGACACCAGCGACAGCCGGCCGGTTTACGTGCTGCACCTGGCTTTGTCGCGCGTGAACGAGCTGAAGGAACTGCCCTTTAAGAGTTTCACTGACAGCGTGAATAATATCTCGACCTACCTGAACATCGATCAAGCCGAGGCTTACCAGCTTTACCAGGCCGCCGATTTGCTGTTCGAGCAGCGCTTCCGCGAGCCGGTGAAAGAGATCGTCGGAGAGCTCAATGGCGCGACAGCGCAGACCAAGCCTTAGGCCGGCGGCCCCGCAATTGCCTGTTCTCAACCTCTTCCGCAGTTGCTGATCGCAGCGTGCGCTGGTTTACTACGGGCCTGAGGACATTTTCCATGCAAATCAATCGTCATCATCGGTTCATGCTCGTGATTCTCGCCGCCGCAGCGCTGGGGACGCTGGTCCCGGGCTGCCGGCCCAAGCCCGTTCCCCCGCCGGTGCCGACCGCGGCTTCGCCGCAGCGGGTGCAGGAGATTCGGACCGCCTACTGGCGGGCGTATCCGGACAGCCGGGTGGGCGTGATCAATGTCATCGATCGCGCGCACAAGCTGGTCTCGGTGGCGGAGGTGAACGGGGCGGATTTCCGCGAAGGGGAGACGGTCGTGATCATCGACGAGAAGCAAAAGGTATTGTGCAACGGCTCGATCGTGCGGGTGCTGCCGAACATGGTTCACGTCGAGTACGAAAAAGTAAAAGGCGGGCGCGATCCGGTCCTGGGCGACATGATGGTCCGCATTCCGCCGGGTGGAACGACGCTGTAGCGATTTTGGATTGTGGATTTTGGATTTTGGATTTTGGATGGAAATTCAAATCCGCAATCCGCAATCCAAAATGAATGCATGCCCGGCCCCCGGCTCATCCTCGCCAGCGCTTCGCCGCGCAGGCAAAACCTTCTGCGCGAGGCGGGGTATGCGTTTGAAGTGGACCCGGCGGATGTGGATGAATCGAACATCCCGGCGGGACTGCTCCCAGCGGCGATCGCGACCTATCTTGCGGAGGTAAAGGCCAAGGCCGTCGCGGCGCGGCATCCCGAGAGCGTGGTGCTGGCGGCGGACACGGTGGTCAGCTTCGGCGATATGCCTCTGGGCAAACCCTCCGACGCCAACGCCGCTCGACGCATGATCGCCCTGCTCTCCGGTACGACCCACATCGTGATCACCGGCGTGTGCGTCATCCACGCGACCGCCAACTTCACGCGCACCGCCAGGTCCATGTCCGCCGTCCGCATGCGAGTGCTCACACCGACGGAGATCGAGAAATACGTCGCCGGCGGCGCATGGCAGGGAAAAGCCGGCGGGTACGGAATCCAGGACCCCGACCCCTTCGTCATCCGCCAGGCCGGAAGCCATTCGAATATCGTCGGGCTGCCGATGAAGCTCACGCAGCAGTTGCTGGCAGAAGCGGGAGTCACGCCGGGGTGATTTTGGATTTGCGATTCGCGATTTGCGATTGCAGATTCAAATCGCAAATCGCAAATCGCAATTCGCAAATTGAAAATTCCTATGCACGCTCTCCCCGCCATCTTCGCACTGCTCGTCGCCGCGATCGGGTGGTATTACCTGTTCTATTCTCGCGCGGCCAGCCGCCTGAGCTCGATTGAGGAAGAGAAATCCAACCGGCTGCGCGGTCTCCTCCGGCGGATCAATGCGATCCTCATGCTGGTGATGGCCGTCGGCATCGCCCTGGCGATGTACAAGTTCAACCGCGATGAGACGTATGAGCAGTTCCTGCTCGTCTGGCTGGCCATCCTGCTGCTGCTGATCGTGGTGATAGTGCTGGGCTTGATCGATGTGCGGCTGACGTGGAAACTGCGTCAAACCTTACGCGATCGGAATCGGCCTACATGAAAAGATGTCTTTCACTCCATCCCATTCTTCTGTGCCTGCTGCTCATCGGCTGCCGCCGACCCGCGCCGGCGGCGTCTGGCTTGCCCGTCGTCAACATGCTGATCGGGCAGAAGACCTTCGTCCTGGAAGTGGCCAATAACGAGGAGGCCCGCGAGCGCGGGCTCATGCGGCGGGACAAGATGGACCCGGATCGCGGGATGATCTTCGTCTTCGTCGATTCCGCGCCGCGCGGGTTTTACATGAAGAACACCCGCATCCCGCTCGACATCGTCTTTGTCGGCGAGGACGAGCGGGTCATTTCCATCAAGCAGATGCAGCCCTACGACCTCAGCACCACGCCCAGCGACGGGCCGGCGAAGTGGGCGATTGAGCTCAACCAGGGGGCGGCGGCGAAGGCGGGATTGAAGGTGGGCGATAACGTGAAGATTCCCGAGAGCGCCCGCACCGCAGAGCCGTGAGCCGTTCCCATCATCCGTCCTATAACAGCTCGAAAAATCGATCTGATCGTCGCGATCCATCAAGTTGCTGTTAGCAACTGCCGACTTTTGCTGCAACGGCATCCATGTGGGCCCGATGCGGGTTTGCGTGCGACGTGCCGGTGGGCGAACGGGCGGATGGGTGCAGGATGAGCGTCGCGAGCGCAACAGCGGCATCTCTGGGTCTAGGTCTGTCAGGCGAATCCATGGACAACGTCACCGTCGAGCGGACCAACATCGCCGACGGAACGGTCGCCCGGATCACGCCTCTTGAATCTCCCATCGAAGCGATGCAGCGCGAGCTGGATCAACTCCGCTCGGAGCTCGACGCCATCCGCCAGCGCGATGACCTGCTCCAGTTCTACATGCGGCGGCTCGATGAGGAGCTGAAGCTGGCGGCGCGGGTGCAGCAGGATTTCCTGCCGCGGACCATGCCCCATGTCGGCAACGTCAAGTTCCACACGCTCTTCCGCCCCGCTTCGCACGTGAGCGGCGATCTCTATGACGTGATGCGGCTGGATGAATCTCACATCGGCTTTTACATGGCCGATGCCGTCGGCCACGGCATGCCCGCGGCGTTGCTCACCATGTTCCTCAAGCAGGCGCTGGTGACCAAAGAAATCCTGCCCAAGGGTTATCGCCTGCTCGATCCCGCGCAGACGATGTTCCGCCTGAACATGGCCCTGGTCGGGCAGAACCTCACGCACGCGAGCTTCGCCACCGCGATCTACGGGCACATCAACGCCAAGAGCCGCGAGGTCACCTTCTCCCGCGGCGGACATCCCAACCCGGTCCTTCTTCCGCACAATGGCGAGATGGTCTCCGTCGAAGCACAGGGCCCGCTGCTGGGCATTTTTCCGGACGAGCCCTTCCAGCAAACCACGATCACCCTCAACGCCGGCGATCGCCTTTTCATCGTCAGCGACGGCATCGAGCTGGCCTTCAACGACGAGCTGCATCACGATTCGCAGTACTGGCGCAAAGAGCTCTGGAGCCGGCGTGAGCTTTCGACCGAGCAGATCATCAACGAGTTCGCCGAGCAGATCGATCGCGCCGATGCCGGTGGGAATCGGAAGAAGGACGATCTGACGATTATTGCGGTTGAAGTGGAGCGGTAGACGGAAGCGACGACGACGGCGGCGGCTCGAATTTCTTGTTGTACCACGCGATCCATGCCGATCGCTGTTCGATTCGCACCTCCAGCGACGCGCTGGGATCGTAGGGTAGCGGCGGCGGATCGCCTGCCCGCTTGCGAACCTCGTCCCAAATGAAAATCCGGTGGTCCCGGTTCAGGCCTCGTCCATTCGGGATATCCATCAAGCCGATCAGCTCGACCAACGCGCAGGGTTGGTCGATTTTGCTCAACTCATGCAGAGTTGACATCGCGTACTTGCCACCCTCCCGCACTCCCTCAGCAAAATGTCTCGCGGCCCGGCAGGGATTGTCCTTAAGCTTCTGCTTCGCTTGCCAGCGGGGGGACTTGCAGGTGTTGATCGTCAGCGCACTGATGAACACGAGCACGCCGACGAAGATCACCGCGTACAGGCATCCGCCCGAAGCCTTGCGAGATTGCGTCGGCTTCGCGTCGGTCATTTTCGCTCTGAAGTTGACGGGGCGGGACGGGCCTCATCCCACGCCCGTCGCCACAGGCGCTGCACGCGCTTGACGGCCCACGCCTGTTGGTAGGCTTTCATCTCCAGGACGGACATCTCGCGGCCGTTATAGGTGCCGCGGCAGTGGAAGAATGTTTCGGTGTCGAATTTGTCGGATGCTTCGCCCGTCGGATGCTCCGGCGTGCCGCCCTGCTTTGTCGCGGCCATGGCGGCGACGCCGATCATGGGTAAGGCGTCGTAGCTCTTTGATGCAACTTCCAGTGTTGCCGTGAAGAGATCGTCGGTTTTAATCGGATCCTCGACGCTGTCGAGGGCCTTCACCAGCAGCGGCCAATACTCCGCGCGCAGGCCGAGGTGATCGTCGTTTTCGTCATCGGCCATGATGTATTCGACCTGCGCGTGGACGTTGGGCGCCTTGCGCTTCTCGGCGAAGTAAGTGGCGCTCTTGTAGTCGATTGTCGCGTGCTGGGGTTGGGTGTTGTCTTCGAGATAATGAGCCAGGTAGCCGGCCCATTTGCCCGCGTGCTCATCGCGGGGGTGCTGGCCGTTCGCATCGGTCAATCGACCGGCACGAAGTTGGTCCACCAGCTTCTTGTAGCAATCCTCGACCCGGAACGGCAGCATCCCCGCCTGCACGTAGCGCGGGTCTTTCATGTCGCGCGGAAAATCTTCGAGCTTCGGCTTGCCGGAAAGATCGTGACGATATTCGCGCTTCGCGTCGCCGGTGATGAAGAGTTCCATGTCGATGAAGTGGAGCTTCGGTTCCGGCACGCCGAAGGGCGCGACCTTTTTCTCCTCCCGCCCTTCCATGGCGATGGTGACATCCGGCATGACCGACCAGAAGACGATCCCATCCGCATCGCGCGGGATGATGCCGACGCGCTCCTCCATGAACCATTTGCGCTCGCCGTCCATGTCCATCAGCCCCGGCGTGGCGATGCGGAGCCACTGCTTCATCTCCGGCGGCGTGCTCTCGTCGGCGATCAGCCGTTCAGCAGCGATGCGCGTAAGTTGAAGATGTTCCTTGGTGCCCCAGGCGCGGGCAACGGAGGGAATCGACAGAATCAGAGCGAGCAGGAAGAACGGAACAGGATGGACATGTCTTAGAGGTGGATGTGGGCCGCGCATTCCCGCAGGATAGCTTCGCTAGCGCGGTGATTCCAACGGATCGCCGAAGCGGATGTGCTGGATCACCCACGCCCCGTTCACCTGCTGCGCCCGCACCACCACGAAGATCGCACGGCGGCTCGCGTTATCCGAGGGTGAGCGGCGATCCGTCGGCCAGAACACGATCACGCCGACGGCGCGGTTCTGCACGGGCTGAAGGACCTGCGCCAACCACGCGCCAGCGGTTTCGTTGGCCTTCTTCTCAGCGTTCGCGTCGCCGGGGACCATGTCCTTCTGAGCGGCTTCGGGGATGCTCTCGGCAGCGCTGCGGAAGTCGGCCGCCAGGTCCGTCGCCAGCGTCGTGGGCAGCTTGGGATACGCGTGGGTGCCAATCAGCTTTGCCTGCATGGTCGAGGCGAGCAGGCGTTCGAGGGTTGTCGGATTGTCGGAGGCGAAGGTGCGGACGAGCACGTCGTTGTTCCCGACGGCCGACCGCAGCGCGGGCAGGTCTTTGCTGGTCAACCGATCCGCCAGACGAGCAACGACCTCGCCCCAGGCGGGTGTCGCCGTTTCCGCAGGAGCAGGAGCAGCGGCCGGCTGCGTGGCTTGACCGACGGCCCGCGTTGACATCACAAGGGTGACGACAAGGCTCGCCCCGAGCAACATTGGGTGGAGTCTCATCCTGTTCTACTTATCGGCCGGGCGGGCTCGCGCAATCGACATTCCCCGCTCCTGTGGGCTCTCTCACAATCCGATCATGTTCATGGCAGGCTTATCGGACTGAACGGTTCGTCCACTGGCGCACGGGCGGAGACCCCTTATGATCCACCTGGAATGGCCCGAACATCAACTGAATCGAAGATGCCGCGCTTTGTGCTCCTCGCCTCCATCTGCGTGGTGACGGCGGCACTGTACTTCGCGCAGGAAGTCCTGATCCCGCTGGCGCTGGCAACGCTGTTGACCTTCCTCCTGACGCCGATCGTCCAGCGGCTGGAACGTTGGAGGCTCCATCGCGTCGCGGCCGTCGTCATCACGGTTATCGTCGCGTTCGGCACACTCGGCGTGCTGACGTGGATCGTCGTGGACCAAGGCGTCTCCCTCGCCCGGCAGTTGCCAACTTACAAGGACAACATCAAGGCGAAGGTCCAATGGCTGCCGATACCCGGCTCCGACGGCACGATCGGGCGCATCAAGGCGACGGTCAACGAGATGCAGGAGGAGATCGCCAAGCCTTCGGCAACGTCGCAGCCGTCGCTGCTGTCCGGGCCGATCCCGGTACGAGTCGTTTCGCCCGACCCGTCTCCCTGGGAGCTCCTGCGCGAGAACGCCGGCGTCATCACAGGCCCGCTGGCGACCGCCGGCATCGTCATCGTCCTGGTCATCTTCATGCTTCTCCAGCGCGAAGACCTGCGCAATCGGATCATCCGAGTCGTCGGGTACGGCCGGCTCACGCTCACCACGCAAGCCATCGACGACGCCGCCACCCGCATCAGCCGATACCTCGTCGCGCAGGCCATCGTCAACGGCAGCTACGGGCTGGCGATCAGCCTGGGGCTGTGGATCATCGGACGCACCGCCGGGCACAACAACCCGCCCTTCCCCAACGTCCTGCTCTGGGGATTGCTCTGCGCTGTGCTGCGTTTCATTCCCTACGTCGGTCCGTGGATCGGCATGATGTTTCCGCTGGTCCTGTCGCTGGCGATCTACAAAGGCTTCGGCGTGTTCGTCGCCGTCGGCGTCATGTTCGTTACCATCGAACTCCTCAGCAACAACGTCATGGAGCCGCTGCTCTACGGGTCGAGCACCGGGATGTCCACGCTGGCGATCCTGATGGCGGCGGTGTTCTGGACGTGGTTGTGGGGCGCGGTCGGGTTGATCCTCGCGACGCCGCTGACGGTTTGCCTCGTCGTCGTGGGCAAATACGTTCCGCAGTTGCAGTTCCTCGACATTCTCCTCGGCGATGAGCCGGTCCTTGCGCCGCACGAGCGACTGTATCAGCGCTGGCTCGCGCTCGATTCTGAGGAGGCCGCCGAGCTGGCGCATGAATTCTTCAAGGATCGCTCGCTCGAGCAGATGTACGATCAGATCCTGCTCCCCGCGATGGCGATGGCCGAGCAGGATCGACACACCGGCCAGCTCGACGACCGCCGGCAGATGCTGATCCGCCAGAGCCTCAAGGAACTGATCGATGAGTTGGGCGACGAATTCCGTCTGCGCCTGGCAAAAACCAGCGCCGGCACCTCGACGGTTCCGGGCAAGGAAGAGACAACCGGCGACAAGACCGCCCGCATGGCCATGCCGAAAGATTGCTCGATCAATGTCGTGATTCTTCCGGCACATGACGAGGCGGACGAGATCGTCGGGCTGATGCTGACCCAACTCCTGGAGTTCAATAACTTCTGCGTCTTCAACGCTTCACAGACGGCGCTGGCCGGGGAGATGCTCGACCTCGTGGGAACTCACCACGCGCACGCGGTCTGCGTCTCCGCGCTCCCCCCCGCCGCCGTCACCCACGCACGCTATCTCTGCAAGCGCTTACGCCCGCGCTACCGCGATCTGCCGCTGGTGATCGGCCTGTGGACGGCCACCGGCGACTTAAAGCGCGCCAAGGACCGCATCGCCTGCGACGGGGCGTGTAATCTGGTGGTGAAACTGGCGGACGCGCTTAATCAGCTCGAGCAGCTGACGCATCCCATCGTGGTGGTGCAACAGCGAGGGGAACCGGCCGCGGCGAAATAGGTGCTTCTGCGGAGTTGAGAGGTGAGACGTGCAAACTTCGCACGCGTCACTTCGCTCTGTGCTACTCCCTCTCCCCTTGTGGGAGAGGGCGGGGTGAGGGGTAATCGTGCAGACTCCAGGAGACAAGGTGACGCGTGCGAAGTCTGCACGCTTCACCCCCCCACCCCAACCCTCTCCCACAAGGGGAGAGGGAGCAGATCACCCCTTCATCGCTTCCACGCCGCCCATGATTTCCGACAGCTCGGTGGTAATCTGGCTCTGTCGCGCGCGGTTGTAGCGCATGGTGAGCGACTTGACCATCTTGTCCGCGGCGTCGGTGGCGCTCTTCATGGCCACCATGCGGGCGACGTGCTCGCTGGTCGTGGCGTCGAGGAACGACTGGAACAAGGCGGTCTTCACCGTCAGCGGCAGGAGCTCATCGAGCAGCTCCTTCGCCGAGGGCGAGAAGTCGTAGAGCGTCTGCGTGTTGTAGTGAGCCGGCGGCGTGACGCCGGCGCCGGTGTGCCGCAGGTTGGCGATGCCGGCGGCGTCGGCCGCTTCCTTCTCCGCCACCTGCTGCGCGCCATGTTCCGCCGCCGAACTGACGCCGCTCAACGGAAGCAGCGTCGTCACATCCGGCTTCTGCGACCCCGCGCTGATGAAGTTCATATACGCCACCGAGAACGAGTCGATCTTGCCCGCGATGAATTCATCCATCATCTTGATCGCGGCCCGCTCGGTCTCGGCGAACGTCGGCGTGTCGTGCGCATCGTATTTCGCGGCGATGGGACGCTTCTGATAATTGAAGTAGCTGATCCCCTTCTTGCCGGTCACGTAAAGATCGATCGTATTCCCCGCCGCTTCCTGGGCGCGCATGAACGCGGTCGCCGTCCGCAGGACGCCCCCGTTATACCCCCCGGCCAACCCGCGGTTGGACGTGATGACCAAGAGCGCCACCCTGCCCGTGCGCGTCTCCGGCGTGATCTTGCGCAGCAGCGGATGCTCGACATTCCCGACGCTCGCCGCCAGCTCCGCGACCAGCTCGCGGACCTTCAGCGTATACGCCTTGGTCCCCACCGCTCGCTTCAGCGCTTTCTGAAACTTCGCCGTGGCGATCATCTGCATCGTCTTGGTGATCTTCTTGATATTTCGCACCGCCTTGCGGCGTTTGACGATCGCTCGGGCCTTGGCCATAAGTCGCTGATCCCTTCAGTGTTTGGGCTGAGAAAGATACTCGCTGGCGTCGATCCGTTCAAATCCGCCGCAAAGGGAGGTATCGACGACGGAGAAGAGTATCGCCCCAGAAGAAATGTGAGGATGCCAAGGCAGGAACCGAGCCAGATTCGGTGCACGTTCGCGGTCAATACATCATCAACGCCGCGACGGCGAGAATGAGGACGAGCGACGCCACCACTGTGAGAATGGCCCGCGACTTATCCGAGCGGCGCGGCTGAACGGCGGCATGGGGATCGAGCAAGTTGCTTGCGTGCAGGCCAATGCTGTATCGGCCTCCGGCGGTGGCGTCGGAGCGAACGACCGTAAACAGCCGCGGCCCATGCGGGGGAAGCAGGTCCTGCTTCACCACAAACTTCTGTCCCACCGCCAACGGCACATCATGCACGAGGCCCACGCCGGTCGCCGAAATATCCCGCACCTCGACCGGCATTGCCGCGGCACGCGATCCACCCGAAGACGCGCTCAACTCTCCCGCGCCATCGATCCGCTGCCGCGCCGCACGCCGGCGATCCACTTTCTCGGTCGTCGTTGTGTTGCTCACGCTCGTGAATAGGCTCGTGAACATGGAAAGCTGCTCCCAATGTTCTCTTCGGGAGAGCCGCAAACGAAACTTGAGAATCGCTGATCTAGTTATCAGACGAAGCAAGCGAATTGAACCACGGAGACACGGAGGCGCGCTATCCGGTGAGCGCGCCTCCGTGTCTCCGTGCCTCGGTGGTAAATCTGTCTTTCAGTTTTCGCGCACCGAATACAATGTGTCTCCAATCACCAGATCGACCTCATTCCCGATACTGAGCCACTGCGCGGCCGCGGAGTTGTTGCGGACCAGCTCGAAGTATTCGTCGCTGTTGAACTTGATCGTCCGCTGCCGGAGCTTGGCGCGATCGGCGTTCTGGGCGGTGGCATCGGTCCACGTGTTGCCGTTTTGATAAAACGTCTTGTTGTTCAGCACACGGGACTGCTGCGTGTAGTTCTGTGCAAAGCGATAGCCTGTCGGCGGCGGCGTGGCCGTCGCAGCACCTGCGCCGACAGTGCCTCCGACATCGCTCTTCGACAGCGCATCGAGCTGCTGCATCTCCTGGAGGTTCGACCCCGCCTTGAGCCGGCCGTAGTTGCCGGCGTTGGTCAGCGCCTGCCCGCCGCTGCGCTGCTGGGGTGACGCGGCCTCGGCGACGGTCGAATCGTAATATCCCTTGGCTGCTCCAAGGGCTGGCGCGTCCTTTTCTAAATCCTGGAACGTCCGGGCCATCGGCGCGATCCCGCGCTTCTGCTCATCCTCGACGATCAGATACGCCGTGTAAGGCGTGACGATCCCGTGCTCGCGGGCAAGCTTGACGATCTCGTCCTTCAGCTCCGCCGACTCGCCATGCAGGCGGATTTCATCCAGAAGCCAGCCGACGCGCCGCGTCGCCCACAGGCGCGGAATAAAACCCTGCGACACATCCGAATCGACAAACTTCACATCCTCGGCAAAGTCACGCTCCTGCCCGTTGATCGTGCCGGTGATCTTCACAGACCCTGCCCCATCAACGCTGTATTTGCCGAACATCAGCAGCGTGTCGCCTTTGAACAGGTCCGGCAGTTTCGCCGGATACAACTCACTCACCTTTGCCCCGCCACCAAAGGCGACTTTCAGATCCGTCATCACCGGCTCTTTCACCTTCGCATAAAAATTGCTCACCTTGATCTCGATATCCTCATCCGGCAGCACGTAGTTGCTGGCCGCCCGCGTCGCGTCGGCGATGCGGTCGAGCAGATGCGTGTTCACGTCCTGCCCGATGCCGAAGCAGAAGACGCGGACATCGTTCGCCCGATCGACCGCCCGCTGGACGATCTTGTCTTCGTTGGTCTGGCCGATCGTCGGCGCGCCGTCGGTCAGGAACACAATGATGAACGGCCGCTTCTTCGAATCCGAATCGCTCTGGCGGAGTTTCAAAGCGCAGGCCAGAGCGTCATCGATCGCTGTCCCGCCGGTGGGCTTGAGCGACTGCACGTAACCCGTTGCCTGCTTGATACGATCCTTGGTCGGATGTTCCAACTCGACAAAGAGCGGCTCGGCCTCGGTGGAGAATCGCACCAGGTCGAAGCGATCGCCCTCGTTCAGATTGGCCAGACAGAAATTGAGCGCTTTCTTCGCCTGATCGAGCTTCCCACGGTCGGCCATTGAGCCGCTGGTGTCGAGGACGAAAACGATGTCCTTCTCCGCCGGCTTCGCATCTTTCACGCCGTTGCCGGGCGAGGCCATGAGCATGAAATAACCATCGCTGCCCGCTTTGTAGGTCAGCAGTTTGATGTCCACGTCCTTGGTCTGGCGCGTGAAGAGAACTTTGAAGTCAGTATCCGGCCGGGCGTTTTTCTGCTCGTAGCCGATCGTTGCTTCCTTCTCGCCATTGCGCTTGATCTCCGCTTGATGCGACGGGCAGTAGACGCTCTTGATGGGCTGTTCGCACTTGAGCTTCACCACGACCGAAACATCATTGATCGGCTTCGAGCTGAACTTTTCCGTGTTGAGCGGATAGGCGTACTCGACCAGCCCGTTGTCTTCCTTCAGCACCTGCGTGTAGCGGATCTTGATGTGCTTGGTGCCGTGCGCTTCGATGGGAAAGATCCGGCACTTGAACGCGTCCCGGCCGACATATTCGAGCAACGCCGGATCACGCATCTTGCGGACGATGTCCTCGTAGATCGATCGCGCCTTGTCCGCCGGCAAGAGCTCGGCTTCCATCTGCTTGCCGTTGATGTCCATGGAAAAACTGTCGATATGCGCGCCCGGCGGCAGCGGGAAGAGATACGTCCCTTCGGTCCGCTGATTGCCGGGGTTGTAAAACTCCTGATCCACGCTGGTGACGGCGACGCGATCGTTGATCTCGACGCTGACGCGATGGAAGCGAACCTCCATCGGCGCGAAGGGGAAGTGGCCCGGCACACGATGGGGGTTCTCGATGATAATGAACCCGTCGGCGAGAACCTTCGGCGCAAGCGTGAGCAGGAGAAGGATCGCTGCGACGATCGAGACAAGAGCGCGCGTCATAAAACCACCTCGCGGTTTAGATCCGTCGAGGGGTTGGACGCGGGATGAGCGTGAAAGTTTCCTCCCCAAAGAAAGGAGCCGGACCATGTCGGCCCGGCTCCTCTTATTCCTCCGTGAACTACGCTGCTGCTGCCATCCCTGCGGGGATCGCGGAGGTCTGCGGTTCGTCGATTGAGTCTGTGGATGCCACCGTCGTCTCGACCGCCGCCGAACGGACACGGGCCAGCGTATATCCGGCAACTGCCGCGACCACGAGCAGAATCGGCGGGACAAAGAGTGCTATCCGCCAGGCGCCCACCGTTCCCATCCTCGTCCGGGCAAGCGTTTCATAGAGCGGCGGGACCAGTCCCAGCGCCGCGATCACGCCGGCGAGCGCCCATACTGTCGCAACGACCACAGCCGGCGTCGTCGCGCGCGGGCGGAACTGCGAGGCAAACGTCGCCGCGCTGATCATCCCGATCACGCCGAGCAGCGCCAGGAAAGCGCCCCCACTATCGACCGAAGCAAGTCCCCCCGCCGCCCAGGCGGCCGCGATCAGCATCGCCGCGCGACCCTTGGGCGTAAGCAACCGCTTCCAGAAGAGCGACGCATATCCCCCCGCCGCGATCCCCAGCGACCACGATCCCGCCAGCACACACGCCAGCGATGTCGGAGTCAGTCCCAGCTCCGCTCCCGCGCTCAGTCCCATCGGCATCGCCGCGAAGCACGTGAACGCGCCCGCGAATGATGCAATCCATGCCGCGAGCATCTCCGGCTCGCCGCTGTCGTTGAGGGTCTTGTTGGTTTCTTCGATCGTCTCCATGCCGCACACACCTTTCTCTTTACGAAGCACAAATAAAACAAAAATCGTCCTTCCATGACGTTGCGTTGGCGGGCGTTTGGCAAAGCCGGTGCCATCGCGGGGAGGTGTGCGCCGATTGAGCAGTGAAGAGCGCGCCAGGGCCGGTGCGATCAAGCGCTATGCAGGATTTTCGAGCAACGGCGCATCGAATGCGCGAGTGAACTTTTCAAATAATCTTTGCATGCGCGCAAGCGGGGCAGGAAAGCGGCGTTCGCCCCCTTTGCGCGCGCCCAGGCATGCCGCCGATAACCTCGGATGAATAAACGGAAAATGGAGCCGAGCGGGCTCGAACCGCCAACCCCCGCGTTGCAAACGCGGTGCTCTCCCAATTGAGCTACGGCCCCTTGTTCGCCGAAGTATATGAAGTCGGGCATTGACAGTACACTCCATGACGTCCGACAATGCATTGCGGGAGCAACGCCCATGAAAACGCCCATGAACAAGTCAATTGCGATCGCGGCTGTGACGCTTCTGATCGGCCTGGGGTGCAAGCATGAGCAGGTGGCTACGGTCTCACCCAAGCCCGCCCCGCAGCCCGTGTTCGTTCCGGACACCACCGGCAAGGTGATCGTCCACATCGTCAGCCGGAACCAGACGATCACCGTCAAGTCCGGCACGAACGGCGTGGTCTATTCGCTCCGCGACGCGCAGGGCAAGGTGATGCTCGCCGACGCCACGCCGGAAGAGTTCAAGCGCGTCGATCCGCAACTTTTCAACCAGATCCAGCATTACATTGCCGTGCAGGCGGACACGGCCGAGGCGATCGAAGCCTCGGGCGATGTCCGAGCCGCGCCGGTTCCCTGGTCCAACAGCCGCCGCGATTAGTCGCGCTCTTCCGCCAATTCAGTTGATTGCGTATCCTTCGGCGGCGCGGCCATTGGCCGCGCAAGGAGATCGCATTGGCCCAGATCCGCCCGTTCGCCGGCATTCGCTTCGGCAAGCAATTTCAAGATGTCTCGAACATGATCGCGCCGCCGTACGATGTGCTCGATGAAGCGCACAAGTCGCGCCTGCAGGCCAAGCATCCCAACAACATCGTCACCGTCGATGCCCCCTGGATGCCGCCCAAGACGGTCGGTCCGGACGATGCGTACGAGAAGGCGAACCTGACATTCCAGGCCTGGCTGTCGAGCGGCGTGTTGGCCAAGGACGGGCGCCGCGCGCTCTATCCGTACACGCAAACATACGAATACGCCGGCAAGGCGTTTCATCGCCGCGGGTTCATCTGCCTCGTCAAGCTCACGCCCTTCGGCGAAGACGTCATCCCGCACGAAAAAACCTACAAGGGCCCGATCGAAGATCGCCTGAAACTCATGCGTGCCACGGGCACGCAGCTCTCGCCCATCTTCGGGCTCTATTCCGATCCGCGCGGCGAAGTCACGCAACTTCTCTACAGCCATGCCGGCAAGCCGATGCAGACCGGGAAGATCGACAGCGTGCAGAACGATCTCTGGTCGGTCATCGACGCGGAAGTGGAAAACCAGGTGGTCGATGCGATGAAGCGGCGGAAGGTCTACATCGCCGATGGACACCACCGCTACACCACCGCGCTCCAGTATCAAGCCGACGCCATCGCCGCCAACGGCGGGAAACCCCTCCCGCCGACGCACCCGGCCAACTACTGCATGTTCGTCCTCGTCGCCATGCAGGATGACGGCTTGCTCATCCTGCCGACGCATCGCCTGATCGGCGGGATGGATGACTTCGACATGCAGATCTTTGGCAACGCGGTCAAGGAGCATTTCACGATCGAGGAGAGCAGGCTACGTCCCGAGCAATGGGACGATGTCGCGCAGACGAGCACGAAGCGCGCGCCGCATGAGTTCGGCCTGTACGTCGGCGCGACGAAGAAGCTTTACATTCTCAAGCTCAAGAACATCGATGTGCTCAAGCCGTTCTTTGCGGATCGAAGCGAAGTCTGGCGCCGGCTGGATGTGGCGATTCTCCAGCACTATCTGCTTGAGAAAGTGCTGGAGCCGGAGTTCGCCTCGCCGAAGGAGCTGGTCAAGGGCTACACCGCTGACCCGGCGTCGCTGGCGAAGGATGTGGACGGCCAGCACTACCAGATCGCGTTGATGTTGCGTCCAACGCCTTTGAGCGCGCTCGAAGAACTCGGCAAGAGCGGCGAAGTCATGCCGCAGAAGAGCACGTTTTTCTTTCCGAAACTGGCGACGGGGCTGGTGATCAATCCGCTGACCTGAAGGTTCGATCGCCATGTCGCGACCAGGCGCTTCACTTCGCGCGATCGTCGCACTGCTCGGCATACTCGTCCTCGCCGGCGTGCTGCGATTCAAAGGCCTGGACGACCAGGGCCTGTGGTTCGATGAGATCTGGCACGTCGAGCTTTCCAACGGCTGGGATTCCGCCTCCTTCCTCCAGATCCCGATCAACCGCTACATCCCGCAGCAGCAAAACTATGTGAAGCTGGCGAACGCGCGACCCTGGCACACGATTCCCGCGCACATGGATTACGTCCTTCAGCCCCCGCTCTACCACATGCTGCTGCGTCCGTGGCGGGCAGCGGTCGGCGAATCGCCCGCCTGCCTGCGCGGGTTCTCCGCGTTGATGTCGCTTTGCGCCGTTGCGCTGACGTTCGAAGCCGCAAGACGATGCGCGGGCGTGGCGGTCGGACTGGGCGCGGCGGCGATGATGGCGCTGTCGATCAGCCAGATCGATTCAGCGCACGATTGCCGCGGGTACGCTTTGCTCATCGTCCTCAGCCTGCCGACGGCGATCGCACTTCAGTCGTTGCTCGATGAAAATCTCAGCCCGCGTTCCATCGCCGTTCGCTCGGCCGGCGTGGCGATGGGAACGCTGGTGATGATGTTCACCCACTATTTCGCCAGCGGCGCGTGCCTGGGGATGGGACTCTTCGCTACGATTTTCCTGCGCGGGCGAGCGCGTTGGATGACGTTGGCGGGCATGGCGATCGCCGCGGCGGTTTATCTCGTCCTCTGGTTTCCCTCGCTCCGCCTGCAGCTCGATTGCATCAAGGAGACCGCCGACATTTTTCTTCTCGATCCGACGCCCGGGCATCCGCTCAGAACGATCCGCCGGCTGCTCGCTCTCCCGATGCTGCTGATGGCCGACACCGAGTTCGCCGCTCAGACCAGCGCGATGCGCATCGCGCTCGGCGCCGCGCTGCTCGCGATTGCCGGCATAGCAATCGCTCGCCACAAGGATCGCCCGCAGGCGGCGCTCTGGGCGTTCTGGTTCGCCGGCACCGTCGGCGTCGTCGCGACGGTGGACCTCCTCCGCCATTCGCTCCATCTCAGCTTTGTCCGCTACGTCCTCCTCGCCTCGCCCGGGCTCTTCATCCTGCTCTCGCTTCCCCTGGCCGACATCGCTACGACGAAAAAGCGCTGGCGTGGAATCGTCACGACGATCTCGATCCTTGCCCTCGAGCTTGTTCTGCTCGCCGGCGGAAGCGCGGTGCACATCGGCGATGTTCGACCCTTGTGTGCCTACGTGCAGGAGCACGCGCGGCCCGGCGACGTGCTCGTCCTCCCCGCCCGTCATCATCTCGGCCACGACGCACACGCTTTGTCTCTCGATCTCGCGTATTACACTGACCGTTTTCCAACGCCGATGATCGTCGCGACACGCGCGATCGACGCTGCAACGCTCGCCCAGGCTCCGCCCGGCGCGAAGTGGTGGCTGGTCTCAACGTCCGCGATCGAACTGGACCACATCCTTCCCGGCGCGAAGGTGCTTGAAGCTCAATCGTTCGAAGCGGTGAACGGTGTCGGCATCGTCGCGCGCGTGCAATTGCCGTCGACGACGACGTCAGCAACGCAACCCATCGACCCTCGAAGATAATTTCGCCAGGCGCGAAGACGTATGACAAACGATGTTCCCCGCGGAGGCGCAGCGATAGGTGCGGGAGCTTTTAGCCGCGGGCGGAAGCCCGCGGGCTCCCGCCCGCGGCTACGACGCTTCGCGACCATCGCGTACGCAACTGCTTCCTGCACTCGCAGGCACTCGCTCACGCGCGATTCGGTCAATTGAGACGGCGCTTCACGTGTGAAGCGCGGCTTGCACAGGAAAGTCATCGGCGCCGGGACGGTCTGACGGGGCGGTGGGTGAAAACGTCGGTGGACTCTACGCCTCGCGCGGTGATCTTGGATCGGCCGATCTCGGCGGGCTCGCGCGGTTTGGCGATGAATTGGGGGATCGGGGAATTGATCAGAAACGGAATGTTGTACTGAGCGCTGGCGTCGGCGGCGGACTGCGCGGATTCGCCGGGCTTGGGCGTCAGCATCATGCCGGCGCCGCTGCTGGTGATCCATTCCCAGGCGATCTTGCCGTCGGCGGTTTCGAAGGCGAGACGCGTCTTGTGCGGCGTGATGGTGACCTGCTGCTTCTCGCCGGTGGAGAATTGCCGGTACTCCTGCTGCTTGGATTCGCCGAGCGACGTGGAGGCGATCAGCTTGATCGGTTGCGGCGCATCGGCCACCGTGATCTGGTTTTTTTGCAGCTTCGATTTGAGCGAATCGATCACCTGCTTGCGCTGCTCTTCGGTGGCTTCGATGTTGACTTCAAGGCTTACGGTGACGCCCGGCTTGATGAGGAGGAGATCGTCCGCTTTCAAAGTGGAGGCGAGCTGGATCGCTTCTTCGTGCGGAAGCGCGGCGCTCGCGAGCAAGGGTGAGTCGGATTTGTCAGGGGCGATGTATTGCCAGTAGCGCCCGGCCCATTGGCCGGAGGCGGGAGGGTCGTAGTAGGGAATTTCATACCGCCAGAGAATGATGCGGCGATCGAGGTCGAGGAGGTGGCCGCCGGTGCCGAGGAGGAGGCTGTTGTCGGCGACGAACGCGATCGGGGCCCCCGCTGCGCCACGGGGGATGGTGACTTCGCGATGGAGATTTCCGGTGGCCAGGTCCCAGATGTGAATGGCATGGCCGTCGGCGAGGGTGGCGAGCTGTTTGCCGTCGTCGCGGAAGGCGATGTCGCCGCCGAACACGCCGGGCTCCGGGAGGCGGGCGAGCAGTGTGCCGGTGAGCGGATCAAGGAAAACCAGGCCTTTGGGATCGAAGGCGGCGAGGTATTTGCGTGTGGGGGAAAATGTGGGGATCGCGCCGTGACGCGAGAGGCTGACCTGCCACATCGACTTGGGAACGGGGCCGGTGAGGTCCCAGTGAATCAGCACGCTCTCGGAGTTGATCGTCAGCAGGTGCTGGTCATCCACAAACGCGGCCCATTCCGGATCACGCCGCGGCCAATCTTTGCTGTCGTAGGGTTTGAAGCTGAGCTGATGTTTCGGCGGCGTTGCGGCGCTGGGGCCGAGCGACCAGAGATCGAGGTGATCGCGCTTGCCGGGTTCCTTTGAGTACGCGCGCGAGAGAAGCGACTTGCCGCTGGGGCTCAGATCGAGCGGCTCGGACGGCGCGGGCATGAGCATGACCCCGAAGCTGACCCCGGTGATGAGGTTGACGCGTTCGCAGCGGACGGTGGCGAAGTTTTTATTGGGGGGAGCGTCGATGTAGTTGAC
>JADMIO010852312.1_pt1 | contig 65404 bp, 63 predicted proteins | sample 8958161 | NCBI WGS metagenome assembly JADMIO01 (sample SAMN16585339, study PRJNA669376) | soil metagenome | isolation source: Crop rotation soil | place: USA: Cullars Rotation, Alabama | collected 2011
CGCGACAACTTGTCCACGTGGAATTCTAAGCTTAGGATCCCAATGTGCTGGAAAGCTCGACGCGCGCCGCGACGTCTTCGCGCTCATGCAGCGTGTGAACCGCGAACGCGAGGCGCTCGACCGCCTCGTCCGCCGCGACGTCGTCGACATCAGCGCGGAGATGGCGTTCCGCTTCCGCGACGTCCGCGACAAGCTGATTCGCCTCGCCGACGAGGCGCTCGCGCTCGAGCATCGCCTGTCGGGCGTTCTCACCGCGGCCGCCGCACTGTCCGGCGGGCGGCGCTGGATCTAGCGTGGGCAAGGTCACCCGGCTGCCCGCCGACCTCGCCAACCAGATCGCCGCCGGCGAAGTCATCGAACGTCCGGCCTCCATCGTCAAAGAGCTCGTCGAGAACGCGATCGACGCCGGGGCGACGCGCGTGTCGATTCACGTCGAGATGGGCGGCAAGAAGCAGGTCCGCGTGGACGACGACGGCGAGGGGATGGAGCCGGAGGACGCGCGCCTGGCGATCGAACGTCACGCGACGAGCAAGATCCGGCGCGCCGACGATCTCGCCGCCATCATGACGATGGGATTCCGGGGAGAGGCGCTGCCGTCGATCGCGTCGGTGTCGCATTTCGTGCTGCGGACGCGCCTGCGCGGGCAGCAGAGCGGCACGCAGATCAGGGTGAACGGCGGCACGGTGGCGTCGGTCGAGGAAGTCGGCGCGCCCGAAGGCACGCGCGTCGAGGTCAACGACGTCTTCTACAACCTGCCGGCGCGGCGGAAGTTCCTGAAGTCCGACGGCGCCGAGAGCGCGCAGGTCTCGCGCGTGGTCACCCAGCTGGCGCTGGCGCATCCGGTCATCGGCTTCACGCTGACGAGCGCCGACCGGAAGGTGATTCAGTGCCCGCCGTCGATCTCGATGCGTGACCGGTTGTTCCAGTTGTACGGCGATCGCGCCGACCTGCTGGAAGTCAGGAAGGACGCCGGCGGGATACGACTGAGCGGGTACATCGCGGCGCTGGCAGAGCAGGGGCCCACGCGCGGTCCGCAGAACATCTTCGTCAACCGCCGCATCGTCAAGGACCGCACGATTGCGCACGCGATCATCGACGCCTACAGCATGGCGTCGATCAAGGAGCGCAGCCCCGAGGTGCACCTGTTTCTCGAGATGTCGCCCGACGCGGTGGACGTCAACGTGCATCCGACGAAGGCCGAAGTCCGGTTCCGCGAGCAGTCGCTCGTGCACGAGGTCGTCCGCCGCGGCCTGATGGACGCCCTCGGCCAGGGCGGCGTGCCGCAGCTGCAGCTGCGTCCTGAAGTCGCCCCCGCTCCGCAGCCAGGAACCATCTCGCTGCCTGGCGTCCTCTCGAGCGGCGTCTATCCGAATCGCTGGATGCCGAACGAGGTTCGGGATGTTCGCGACGTTCGAGGTGCGGTTCCTGAACCACGACCTCTCGAACCTCGAACCGCGAACCCCGAACCGGTCGATATCAAGCCCATGATCCCGCTTGGTCAGTTCAGGGACACGTTCATCGTCGCCATCGACGACGAGGGGATCGCGATCATCGATCAGCACGTCGCGCACGAGCGCGTGCTGTTCGAGCGGGTGATGCAGCGGCTGACGACGGGGACGCTCGAGTCGCAGCGGCTGCTGATTCCGATGATCGTGGACGTGTCGGTGGCCGAGCACGATTGCCTCGTCGCGCGCGCGGCGGAGCTGCAGCAGTTCGGCTTCGAGCTCGAGAGCTTCGGCGGATCGTCGCTGAAAGTCACGGCGGTGCCGGCGCTGCTCGAGGTCAACGACTGCGCGGCGTCGCTGCTCGCCCTCGCGCACGACCTCGAAGGCCTCGACCGCGGCGCGAAGGTGCAGGACGCGCTGCAGAGGATTGCCGCGACGACGGCGTGCCACGCGGCCGTGAAGGCGAACTACCCGTTGAGCTATGAGAAGATGACGCACATTCTCGAGGAGCTGCGCGCGACGGCCTATTCCACCGTCTGCCCGCATGGCCGGCCGGTGATGCTGCGGCTCACGAAGCGGGAAATCGAGAAAAACTTCGACCGTATCTAGGCAGGACGGACAGGGCGGGATGGGAGCACTGATCTTTTATCTTGGCCGGCTGGGCCAGATCCTCGGGATGTGGATTCTGATGGTCGACGTCTTCATGGCTGGACCGATGGGGCCCGACGCGAAACAATTTGGCGTCGGTGTCGTGGTGTTTCTGGCAGGATGGGGGCTGGTGAAACTGGCGGGGTCGAAATCATGAACGCAGACGATTGCATCCTCTTCAGCGGCGGCATGAAGGGCGCCGAAGCGGCGTTCGGGGCGTGTGCGGAGAAGTTCGGCGTCGAAGAGGTGAACTTTACGTTCGAGGGCCATCCGATCGAGCGGCATCGCGGCGTCCGCGTGCTCAACCACGAGGAGCTGCTGAACGGCGACATCAGCCTGGCGTACGTGTCGAAGCTGATGCATCGCAAGTACACCGACGCCCCGACGATCAGAAAGGTCCTGCAGACGCTCTGGTATCAGGTCAACAGCGGCCAGGAAATCTACGTCGTCGGCGCGATCCTGCCTGACGAGACCGTGCGCGGCGGCACCGGCTGGGGCGCCGAGTTCGCAAAGCTCTGTAACAAGCCGCTGTTCGTCTTCGATCAGGACAAGAACGCCTGGTTCCAGTGGACCGGCGACGCGTGGGACAAGATGAAGGCGGGGCCGACGATCACGCATCCGCACTTCACGGGCACCGGGACGCGCAACCTGAACGCCAACGCCAAGTCAGCGATCGACTCGCTGTTCAATCGCTCGTTTACGTAGCTTCCGCGATCTCAGCGTTCTCGGCGTTTCTTCTTGATCTCTTCCCATCCGTCGAGCCGGCGCTTGATCTCCTTTTCGAAGCCGCGGTCTTTCGGCTCGTAGTATTTCTTGTCCGCCAGTTCCTCCGGCAGGCATGACATGCCGGTCACGGCGTCCGCGTCGCTGTGGGCGTACTGGTAGTCCTTCCCGTAGTTCAGATCCTTCATCAGCTTCGTCGGAGCATTGCGCAGGTGCAGCGGGACCGGCGCGGCGACGTCGTGCTGCGCGTCTTCGGCGGCCCGATTGTAGGCGTCGTACACCGCATTGCTCTTCGGCGCGGTCGCCAGATAGATCGCCGCCTGGGCGAGGGCGGTGTTGCCCTCGGGCATGCCGATGAAGTGGACGGCCTCCTTCGCGGCGACAGCGACGGTGAGCGCCTGCGGATCCGCGTTGCCGATGTCCTCGGACGCGAACCGCACCAGACGGCGCGCGATGTAGAGCGGATCTTCGCCGGCCTCGACCATCCGCGCCAGCCAGTAGACCGACGCGTCGGGATCGCTGTTGCGCATCGACTTGTGGAGCGCGGAGATGATGTTGAAGTGCTCTTCACCGGACTTGTCGTAGCGCAGGGCGCGGCGCTGGATCGTCTGCTCGACGCGCGCCTTGTCCACCCGCCGGCGGGCGCCCGATCCGGACGCGCCCGGTGTGTCTTCCGGGGCCGCCGCGACGCTCAGCTCCAGCAGATTCAACGCCGACCGCGCGTCGCCGTTCGCGTACATCGCGATGGCGTGCAAGGCGTCTTCATCCACGGCGACGGCTTCATGTCCGAGCCCGCGTTCCGTGTCGCGCAACGCGCGTGTGACGATGCCGGCCACTTCGTCGACCGTCAGGCCCCGGAGCACGAAGACCTTCGATCGCGACAGCAGCGCCGCGTTGACCTCGAACGACGGGTTCTCGGTCGTCGCGCCGATGAGGACGATGTCGCCCGCTTCGACGCGGGGGAGGAAGGCATCCTGTTGCGCTCGGTTGAAGCGGTGAATCTCGTCGATGAAGACGATCGTCCGGCGGCCGGTCGCGCGCCGCATCCGCTCGGCTTCCGTCATCACCTCGCGGATTTCCTTGATGCCCGCCAGCACGGCCGAAAACGAGACGAAGCGTGCCTTGGTGGTGTCCGCGATGATCCGAGCCAGCGTCGTCTTGCCCGTGCCGGGCGGACCCCAGAGGATGATCGACTGCAGGAGATCGCGTTCGATCGCCTCGCGCAAGGGCTTGCCGGGGGCGAGCAGCTCCTGCTGGCCCACGAACTCGTCGAACGTCCGCGGCCGCATGCGCTCGGCCAGCGGTGACGGCGCGGCATTGGACGAAACCCCGGCTTCTTCTGGGAAGAGAAACATGGTTGCTCGGTAATCGTTGCTCGCTGCTCGCTGCTCGCTGCTCGCTGCTCGCTGCTCGGGACTCGTGGTTCGTTTCGCGTTTATCGTTTTTCGTTCGCCCGTTGCCGCCGGGCTTCGTAGACGATCACTGCGGCGGTCGTGGCCGCGTTGAGCGACTCCACGTCGTGTTCCATCGGAATCGTCAGGCGTTCGTCTGCGGCGGCGATGACGGTGTCCGGCAGTCCCGGGCCTTCGCCGCCGATGAGCACGGCGACTTTGCCGGTCAGCCGGACGTCGTAGAGCGACCGGCCGTTGCGCGGCACGGTGGCGACGATCCGGCAGCCGCGTTTGCGTGCCTCGTTTACGGCCTCCAGCGCGTCGTCCACGCGATCGACCGGCAGCCTGAGCGCGCTGCCCATCGACCCGCGAAGGGCTTTCCACCCGAACGGATCGGCGCTCTTGCCGGCCGCCAGCACGCTCGCGGCGCCGCCGGCCTCGGCGACGCGCACGATCGCGCCGAGGTTGCCGGGATCCTGGATGTCGCTGGCGATGAGGACGAGCGGCGCGCTGCCGCGGTAGAACTCGTCCACGTCGCGATCGGGCCGCCGCGCGATGGCGACGATGCCGGTCGGTGAGCGGACGGGACTCATGGCGCCCATGACGGGGGCAGTGGCGGTGACCGTCTCGACCGACTTGCCGCGCAGGGCAGCCGCGAGGCGCGTGATGTCGCCGCGCCCGGCCGCGCCGACGTCGATGGCCGCATGTTCGATGGTGAGGCCGGCCGCGAGCGCGTCCTGCACCAGGTGGACGCCGTCGAGCAGCAGCAGCCCGGCGACGTCGCCGTGCGCCACCGCCCTGTAGCGGGCGACGACGGCGTTCTGGCGGGAGGCGATTTTCATAGGGTTCGCTCGGCTGAAGCCTTCGCGCTCCGGTTGGGGCGTCAGGCGCGAAGGCTTCAGCCGGGCGCACCAAGCATGGTACCATTCGCACGACAATGAAGGAGCGACTGATCAAGAAATTCGAGGACGAGATCGCCACGCTCAATCACGAGCTCAAGCTGGAGCTGCCGAAGGAGATCAAGCGCGCGCGTGAGCTGGGCGACCTGCGCGAGAACGCCGAATACCAGGCGGCCAAGGAGCGCCAGCGCCTCGTCGAGGCGCGCATCAGCATGCTGCAGAAGCGCGTGTCGGAGATCGCGCTGATCAACGTCGATCGCATTCCCGCCGACCGCGCCGGCTTCGGCTCCACGCTCGACGTCATCGAGAGCAACGGCGAGAAGATGACCTACCAGCTGGTGATGCCGGAGGACGCCGACGCGACCAAGGGATTGATCTCGACGACCTCGCCCATCGGGAAGGCGTTCCTCAACAAGGAAGTCGGCGACACGGTCAGCGTCACGACGCCGGGCGGCAAGCGCGAGTTCGAAATCGTCAAGCTCATCACCATCCACGAAATCGTCAACGGGGCCGGGGATTGACCGACCCCGAACCTTACTCTCCACAACTCCGAACAGCCGTCGTCTTTTCCGGTGCAGGTACTGCCGGCGCGTATCACGCGGGCGTGCTGCGCGCGCTGAACGAAGCAGGCGTGAAGATCGATCTCGCCGCCGGCCGCGGCATGGGCGCGCTCGCGGCCGTGTTTGCCGCGATCGACGGCGGGCAGAAGCTCTGGGGCGAGAACGCGTTCTGGGACTCGGACGCCGTGCGGCAGCTGTACGACTGGCGCCCCTCGCTCAAACTCGCCATGTGGGCGCTGGCGGCGTCGCTGGCGATCGTCGTCGCGCCGTTGGCCGCGGTGGCGATCGGCGCCATCGTTTTTCCGTTCGACTTTCTGGTCCGCATGGTGGGCCTGGGCGGCGCAGGAGGTCTCGTGGGGTTCTACACGCGGTTTGCCGATCGCGTGTTCGCGCCGTCGGCGTTGCCGACCTGGCTCCCGCGCCTCGTCGTCCTCGTGCTCGGCCTGGCGGCGCTGACGATCGCGATCGAAACGATCGTCACGCTGGTGTCGTCAGATCGCCGGCGTCAGCGGGGCAGCGTGTGGTGGCGCGGTCTCAAGGCGCCGCTCTCGTCGCGCGAGATCCTGGGACGCGCGCGCACCGCCATCTGGGATCTCGTGCAGGGCGGCTCGCAGGCCAGGCAGCCGTCGGACGCGGACGTCTCCGGCCGCTACGTCGATCTGCTGGCCGACAGCCTGGGACAGCCCGGCTTCCGCGAGCTCGTCATCGCGGCGCACGACCTCGACTCGCGGCGCGATCTCGTGTTCGCGCTCGTCGAGACGTCGCGCCGCCGCGATCTGATCCGGCGTGCGAGCAGCACCGAGGCCGACGTGCGGCGGGCTGAAGTCGTCGATCTCAGCGCCGGCGGCCGGCGCCATCTCGCCGACGCCGTATCGGCCGCGCTCTCGATCCCGGTGGTCAGCGAGCCGCACCAGATGACGTTTGCGCCGGATTCCTATTGGCGAGGCGAGACCCACCGCCTGTGCGATCGTCCGGGCACGCTGATGCGTCTCGTCGACGAGCTCGTCGAGCTTGGTGTCGAGCAGGTGATCGTGGTCTCGGCCGCGTCCGCGCTCGACGGCCCGCACGCGCTTGCGGCCGGACGGCTCGACGGCCGGGGACGTGTCGGCGAGTACCTCGCGGCCGCCGAGGTGTCGGCCGTGCGCGATGCCCTGCAGTTTGCGGCCATCAGGATTCCACGCGTGTTCACGATCCATCCGGAACACAATCCGATCGGGCCGTTCGATTTCGCCGGCGAGTACGACGACCGCTCGGACCGCGTCCAGCCGCTGGCCGAGCTGGTGAATCGCGGCTACGAAGACGCCTACCGTCAGTTCATCGAGCCTGTTGTCGGAGCGAGCGGCGAACGAGTCGGGCTCTAGGAGAGTCCAAAAGTGAACAATCGCTTTCTGGCCACCGCGCCCTTCGGCGCGCGACTGCTGATGTTCGCTGCAGCCTTCTTCGCCTTTTCGTCACTCGGTTTCGTCGTGGATGCGTTGCGCCCCGCGGTGTATCCGACAGCATTCACGCTCCTCGTGGCGGCCGGGGCCGGCGTCGTGGCGATTGCCTACACGTATTCGCTCGGCTTCCATCGCGAGTGGCTGTGGCTGAGCGTTGTCGCCCAGTTGATCTTTGTCGGTCTGGTCGTTCTGAATCAGCCGGCGGGCCGGCCGCTCAGCGCGACAACTGCGCACGACGTGCAGATCAAACTGATGGTGGACGGCCTCGGGTGTTTTGCCGGCTTCATCATGAGCTACGCGGCATTCATGGCGTTCATCGGCACAGAAGGCACTCGATACATGAGGACCCATGCCGAAGTCGAGCTGGCCGGAGAAATTCACCGTCATCTCGTGCCTGCCGTCGCGACCAGAACGGAGCGCTTCGAATTTCACGGGATGTCGTTGGCGAGCCAGGAGGTCGGCGGTGACCTGGTTGACCTCGTGCCGCTGGAGCACGGGTGGATCGGATACGTTGCGGACGTGTCAGGACACGGCGTCGGCTCGGGCCTTCTCATGGGCATCGTGAAGAGCGCGGTTCGAACCAGGCTGCGGCAGGATGCGACGCTCGATCTTCTCCTGACCGACATCAACCCTGTCGTGTTCGACCTGAGTAAGTCGAACATGTTCGTGACAGTCGCGGCCGTGCACTGCGACGGATCCAATCGGCTCACCTTCGCCACTGCGGGACATCTTCCGATATTGCACTACGCGGCCGGCAGCGACCTCGTCGAAGAGCTGTCGACCGCGCAACTGCCGCTCGGGATGTTCGAGACCACTCGTTTCTCGTCAAGTGCGGCCGCCTCCAACCGCGGTGACATCTACGCGCTCGTGACCGACGGTCTGACGGAGGTGTTTGACGCGGACGATGCGGAGCTCGGGCTCGACCCTGTAAAGGAGCTGATTCGAGCCAACGCATCTCAGCCGCTGGGGAGAATTGCCGAAAGCCTCGTGGCGCTGAGCCGGGGCTACGGCACGCAGCTCGACGACCAAACGGTGCTGCTGATACGCGTGGTATGACCCGCCTGACGCGTGTCCCGGGCTAAGTCGTGCGGACCTCGCGGCGCCGATCGGGCGAGGGCGTGGCGTCGGCCAGGAATTCCTGCACGAGCGCCTGCAGTCTCTCGCCCACCTGATCGTCCGACAGGTCGCCGAACTTCTCCCGGAACGCTTTGAGCGGCAGCACCGCCTTCGCCATCGCGCGGTGGCCGCCCGCGCTCCCGAGATCGGCGAAGTACCGCCGCACGAACTCGCCGGCATTCTTCGAGTACCCGAGGTTGCGGACCGAGATGGACAGGGAGTCGGCGACGACCCCGGCAATGACCGTCCACTTCACGTCCTCCAGCTGGAGGAAGAAGTCGGCGACGTAGGGGATGAAATCCTCGCGCGGCAGGTCGCCGAGATACGCGCAGAACACCTGGTCGGCCATCCGCCCGCTCTTGTGCGCGCGCAGCACGTAGTCGAGACGCTCGCTGGTGATTTCGGCGCCTTCCATCTTGCGGATCATCGTCGGATCGGCCAGCGGGTAGAGATACGAGAACGCTTCGATGTCTACACGGTTGGTCTGCCGGTTGAAGAACAGCGTGTCCGACTTGATCGCGTAGAGCATCGCCGTCGCCGTGCGTTCGGAGATGTTGACGTCCACGGCGCGGAGGTGCTCGCACAGGATCGTGGACGTCGATCCGTACTCCGGCCGGATGTCCTTGAACACCGACGTGTAGCCGGACTGCTCCGGGTGATGATCGATGATGAGGTCCGCCCGATCGATCGCGCCGCCGAAGTAGTGCGGCTGCACGTCCACCATCACCACGCGGTCGTAGTCCTTGACGCTCTCGGCCGTCACCGGCTCGACGTGGATGTCGAGCAGGTTCACCATCCGCAGGTTCTCCGGCCGCGTCACACCCTGAATCGCCCCGATGATCGCCGTCGTCTTCGTGCGGTGCAGGACGTTGCGGATGGCGAGGCCGCTCGCGAGCGCGTCGGGATCCGGGTCGTTGTGGAGCAGGATCAGCACGCGCTCGGCGTCGCTCAGGTAGCGCTGGTACTGGATCACTCTGGCGCGCGTGAGCGACCGGCTGAACTCGGTCAGGAGCGGCCCGCCGAACAGCTCCGCCATCGCCAGATACACGACGTCCGGGAAGTCCTCGCGCAGCTCCTCGACGTGCTGTTCCGTCATCTTTGCGCCGAGGCCCACGCCGAGGACGTAGATGAGGGTCCCGCCGGCATCGCGGACCGCTTCGAGCGTCTTCTTCAGGCTCCGCTTGCCGTTGTCTTCGATGATGACGCAGGTGCCCGGCGTCAGGTCGGCTTTGAGATAGGTATCGGTGCGGCGGGGATCGCCGGCGACGACGTTCACGCCGGCTTCGTGGAGTCGTCGCGCCGCCGGCTTGCTCTCGACGATGAACTCGACCTCGAAGCCAGGGAGCAGGATCTCGTCGAGCATCCTGATCACCAGCTCGTCCTGGCAGACGGCTAAACAGCGCACCTGCCAGGATTATAGGGTATTTATTTCTTTCGCTTGTCGACGAGAATCTTGCCTTCCTTCATCACGACCTTCGCCTTGAGCATCGTGTAGATGCCGTCGCGCTCCATCGGGTTGCCGTCGAGGAGGAGGATGTCTGCCAGCTTGCCGGTCTCGAGCGTCCCGATCTGATCGGCCATGCCGACGAACCGCGCCGAGTTGGGGCCCATCAGCTTGAACAGGTCGGCCGCGGAGAAGACGATGCTGAACGACTTCAGCTCGTGCTCGAGCACCACGAGGTCGTCGGCGTTCTGATCCGTCGAGTACGACATGGTGTTGTGATTCGGATCGGCGTCCCAGATGCGGCGCGCGTTGACGATCGTGTAGCCCGCTTCGGTGCCCGTCGCGCGGCCCTTCGCGTCGCGGTTGGCGCCCGCAATCGACTCGGGCCACGGCTTGCCGTCGCGGAAGCGCACGGTGTTGTCCTTCGGCCACTGCACGAGCGCGGGGGGCGCGGACAGCCGGTCGATGTTCGGCGCGCCGAACGCGATCAGCCCCGCGACGATCGCGCCGTTCTGCGCGACCTTCTCGGCCTGTTCGTAGCTCGTGAAGTCTTTGTTCGGCAGATGGACCAGCCGCGTGACGCCCAGGTCGACCGCCGCCGTCATCGCCGGCGAACTGACCGCATGGACGTTCACCTGAATCCCGGCCTTCTTCGCCTCGTCGACGATGGCACGCAGCGTTTCGATTTCCGATTGCGGCGGCGCCGGCTCCGGCGTCAGGCCGATTTCGCCGGTGTGTTTCACGCCGAGCTTCGCGAGCGCCTGCACGGCGGCGCGGGCTTCGGCGGGCGTCTGCCGCAGGTTCACCGTGCCGGACGGGATCACGCGCGGACCGATCCACTCGCCCTTGCTCGTGCGGTCGGCGAGCGCGAGGTTCTGCTCGGCCGGCCCGCCGCCCGCCAGCACCGTCGTCGTCCCGGCCTCGAGCAGCGACTTCATCTGCTCGGCGTTGAAGTTGTTCACGTGCTTGTGGCCGTCGATGTAGCCCGGCACCGCCGTCATGCCCGCGCCGTTGATGACGGTCACGCCCTGCGGGTTCGCCGGCGACACCGCGCCGGGACCCACGGAGGCGATCTTCCCGCCGCGGACCACGATCGTCCCGTTCTCGATCACCGGGCCGCTGCCGACGACGATCCGGACGTTGGTGATGGCCACATCCTGGGCCGCCGCGGCCGCGGGAAGGCACACGAGGGCCGCGAACTGACATGCCAGCGCAAGAGTTGTCTTCATAGTGCGCGGATGGTATCACGGAGCGCTGAGCGCTTAGGGCTCAGGCCGCAAGGCGGAGTGCGATCCACTGAGCCCTTAGCCCTAAGCCCTCAGCCCTGTAGTACGATCACAGTTTCAGATGCCTTCGCTCTACGACACCTTCAACCTCGTCTCCGACTTCAATCTGGCGGGGGACCAGGCGCGGGCCATCGGCGAGCTGACCGACGGGTTGAACCGCGGCGACAAGGCGCAGGTGCTGCTCGGCGTCACCGGATCGGGCAAGACGTTCACCATGGCGCATACGATCGCGCGTGTGAACCGGCCGACGCTGGTGATGGTCCACAACAAGACCCTCGCCGCCCAGCTCTATCAGGAGTTCAAGCGCTTCTTCCCGGACAACGCGGTCGAGTACTTCGTCAGCTACTACGACTACTACCAGCCCGAAGCCTACGTTCCCGCGAGCGACTCGTATATCGAGAAGGAAGCGACGATCAACGACGAGATCGACCGGATGCGGCTGTCGGCCACGCGGTCGCTGTTCCTCCGCCGCGACGTCATCATCGTCGCCAGCGTGTCGTGCATCTACGGCCTCGGCGCGCCGGAGGCCTACTACGGGATGATGCTGCCGGTCGATCGCGGCCAGAAGATCTCCCGCGACGCCGTGCTGCGGAAGCTCGTCGAGATCCAGTACGAGCGCAACGACCACGATTTCACGCGCGGCACCTTCCGCGTCCGCGGCGACATCATCGACGTCTACCCGTCGTACGAAGAGAACGGCGTCCGCTTCGAGATGTTCGGCGACGAGATCGAAGAGATCGCCACGTTCGACCCGCTCACCGGGAAGACGCTGCGCAAGCACGACAAGATCGCGATCTTCCCGAAGTCGCACTTCGTGGCGCCGCGCGAGCGGACGAAGGCCGCGGTGGAGACGATCAAGGCCGAGCTGCAGTGGTACCGATCGAAGCTCGAGGGGGAGGGCAAGCTCCTCGAAGCGCAGCGGCTGCACCAGCGGACGATGTTCGATCTCGAGATGATCAACGAGATCGGCTACTGCCACGGCATCGAGAACTACGCGCGGCATCTGACCGGAAGGAATCCCGGCGACCCCCCGCCGACGCTGTTCGACTACCTGCCGAAGGACTCGCTCCTCATCGTCGACGAGAGCCACCAGACCGTGCCCCAGGTGCGCGGGATGTATTTCGGCGACCGGTCGCGCAAGGAAGTCCTGGTGGCGTACGGCTTTCGCCTGCCGTCGGCGCTCGACAACCGGCCGCTGAACTTCCAGGAGTGGGAAGGGCGCGTCGGACAGGTTGTCTACGTGTCCGCGACGCCGGGCCCCTACGAGCTCGCGCAGTCCCAGGGCGTCGTCGTCGAGCAGATCATCCGGCCGACCGGCCTGATCGACCCGCCGATCGACGTCCGTCCCGTGAAAGGCCAGGTGGACAACCTGCTCGCCGAGATCAGGGAGCGCGTCGCCAGGAAAGAGCGTGTGCTGGTGACCACCCTCACGAAGCGCATGGCGGAGGACCTGACGCAGTACTATCAGGAGCTGGGCGTGCGGGTCCGGTATCTGCACTCGGACATCGAGACGCTCGAACGCGTGCAGATTCTGCGCGACCTGCGGCGAGGTGAGTTCGACGTGCTGGTAGGGATCAACCTGCTGAGAGAAGGCCTCGATCTGCCCGAGGTGTCGCTCGTGGCGATCCTCGACGCCGACAAGGAGGGCTTCCTGCGGTCGGGCGGGTCGCTCATTCAGACGTCCGGCCGGGCGGCACGAAACGTGAACGGCAAAGTGATCATGTACGCCGACAAGGTGACCGACTCGATGCGCATGTGCATCAACGAGACCGGGCGCCGCCGCACGCTGCAGGAGGCGTACAACCAGGAGCACGGCATCACGCCGCAGTCGATCGTCAAGTCGATCGACGAGGTCATGTCGAGCGTCTACGAGCGCGACTACATGACGCCGGAGGATCCGCGCGACGGCAGCGAGCAGTTCAAGACGCAGGCCGAAGTGGACCAGCACATCACGATGCTGCACGCGCAGATGAAGGCGGCCGCCGCGAACCTCGATTTCGAAAAGGCCGCGGCCCTGCGCGACGACATCAAACGGCTGCGTAACCCCGAGCTGCTCTCGCCTCGGCCGGCGCGGAGGGCCTGACCGCGCGTGCTGGGGTTCCTGACGGATTGGCTCAAACACGCGGCCCTCGAGACGCAGGAGTACGTCCGCCTGATCGGCGCCGCGCTTCGCGGCCTCGTCTCGCCGCCCATCTATCGCCATGACATCGTGGAGCAGTTCGACGCGCTTGGCGTCGGATCGCTGACGGTGGTGCTGCTGACCGGGTTGTTCACGGGGGCCGCGCTCGCGTCGCAGTCCGGCCTGACGCTCGATCAGTTCGGCGCCCGGCCGGTCGTGGGCCGCCTGGTCAGCGCGTCGATGATCAAGGAGCTCGGGCCGGTGCTGACGGCACTGATGCTGACGGGCCGCATCGGCTCTGGCATCGCGGCGGAGCTCGGGTCGATGGTCGTGACCGACCAGATCAACGCCCTCCGCGCGTTGGGCACGGATCCCATCCGCAAGCTGGTGGTGCCGAGGATGCTCGCGGGCCTCTTCATGGCCCCCATCCTGACGATCATCTCCGACTTCGTCGGGATCTTCGGCGGCTGGGTCGTCGCGCGCTTCCAACTGCAGGTCTCGAGCGAGCTCTACTGGTCGTCGGTGACCGACGCCCTCTACACGCAGGACCTCTATCAGGGCCTGGTCAAGCCGTTCGTCTTCGGCTTCGTGATCGTCACCATCGCCTGCCATGTCGGCCTGCGGACCAAAGGCGGGACGCAGGGCGTCGGCAAGGCGACGACGGTCGCAGTCGTGGCAGGATCGGTGGCGGTGATTGCGGCCGACTTCTTCGTCACGCAGATTCTCGTGCGGGTACTCTACTGATGAAGGGCCCCGAACAGCTCCGGCGGGACCAGGAGGACCAGCAGGTCCACCAGATTCTGAGCGAGCCGGGCGCGCCGGTGGTCGTCTTCGACAAGGTGAACCTCGCGTTCGATGAGAAGGTGGTGCTCAGGGATCTGAGCTTCACCGTGATCAAGGGCCACACGAAAATCATCCTCGGCGCGAGCGGCTCCGGGAAATCGACGACGCTGAAGATCATCACCGGCCTGCTGAGAGCCGACGCCGGCGTCGTCTGGGTGAACGGCCAGCGCGTCGACCAGCTGAACGAGCTGCAGATGATGACCGTCCGCGCGGACCTCGGGATGATCTTCCAGGAGGGCGCGCTCTTCGACTCGCTGACCGTGCGCGAGAACGTCGGCTACAAGTACTACGAGGAAACCGACATGCCGCTCGAGCAGGTGGACAAGCGCGTCGAGGAGGTCCTCGGTTTCATCGGCCTCGCCGAGCACATCGACAAGATGCCGTCGGAGCTCTCGGGCGGGCAGCGCCGGCGCGTCGCGATCGCGCGCGCCATGGCCTTCAAGCCGGGCATCCTCCTGTACGACGAGGCGACGACGGGCCTCGACCCGATTACGGCGACCACGGTCGACGACGAGATCATCAAGCTGCGGGATCTCGAAGGCGTGAGCTCGATCGTCGTCACCCATCAGCTGCGCGACGCGTTCTACGTCGCGACGCACATGGCCGTGCGCGACGCGTCGGGCAAGGTCTCGGTGGTGCCGGCGACGCCGGAGAAGTCCGAAGAGGCCGAGTTCATCATGCTCAAGGACGGACAGATTTGTTTTGAAGGCAGCGCCGAGGAACTCCGGCGCTCCACCGATCCCTATTTGCAGACTTTCTTGTCGTAAGGACGGATATGCCTCGAACGCGCTCGTTGGCGTGGTCAGAACTGAAAATCGGGCTGCTCACCATCGTCGGCATCGTCGTCGCCGCCGCGACGATCTTCGCCGTGATGGGCAGCCGCGGGTTCTTCTGGCAGCGCTACACGCTGAAGACCCGGTTTGGCAACGTCGCGGGACTGAAGTCCGGGTCGCCGGTCCGCCTGTCGGGCGTGGAGGTCGGGTCGGTCACCGACGTGGTCTTCAACGGCGACGCCGTGGACGTCGTCTTCGAATTGAACAAGGAAGTCCGGCCGCGCGTGACCGACAAGTCGATCGCCGTGCTCGGGTCGGTGTCGCTGCTCGGCCTGAGCGCGGTGGACATCACCGCGGCGACCGGCGGGACGCCCGTTCAGGACTACGGCTACGTGCCGTCAGGGAAGACCGCGCCGGCGCTGGCCGACGTCACCGCGAGCGCCAGCGAAGGCATCAACGAGCTCACGGGCCTCATCAAAGACCTTCGCGACGGCCGCGGGTCGGCCGGCAAGTTCGTCACCGACGACAAGCTGTACAACGAGCTGCAGCAGTTCGTCGCGGCGGCAGGTGACGTCACGAAGACGATCCGATCGGGCCGCGGCACCGCCGGCCGGCTGATCAACGATCCGAAGATCGCCAATTCTCTTCAGGCGTCGCTGACGAACCTGCAGGACATGACGCGCCGGATCAACGCCGGCGAGGGCAGCATCGGCAAGCTGGTGAACGACGATGCGTTCGCCCGATCGATGTCGGCCGCGACCGACAACCTGAAGACGCTGACCGAGCGGCTGAACCGCGGCGAGGGCACGATGGGGAAGCTCGTGACCGACCCGGCGCTCTTCAATCAGATGAAGTCGCTGGCGGATCGTCTCGACGCCCTGACGAAGAGCCTGAACGACGGCGAAGGCACGATGGGCCAGATGCTGAAAGACAAGCGATTGTATGAGAACATTAACAGCGCCGTGACCGACGTGCGCGATCTGGTCGCGGCGATCAAGAAAGATCCGAAGCGCTATCTCAACGTGCGGGTGAGTATCTTCTGATGCCGGACGAGATGAAAGACGAACGTTCGGGCGGCGCGGGCGGGCTGCTCATCGCCTTCGCGCTCGGCGCCATTGCCGGCGCGGCCGTCGCCCTGCTCGTGGCGCCGGCAACCGGGCGTGAGACGCGCGAGTTTCTGGGCGAGAAGGCGCGCGAAGGCGTCCGCAAGGCGAAGAACGCCTACGCCGAGGCCGCCGAAGACATCCTTGGAGATGAGTCGTGAGCACCTGGGCGACGGTCTTTCTCGGCATCATCGCAATGGCCACGCTCGTCACGGCCGTCCTGCAGGTCGTCCTGCTCGTCGCCGGCTGGCAGCTCGTCCGCCGCATCACGACGTTCGTCGAGGACATCGAGCGCGACGTCCGGCCGATTCTCGGCCACCTCAACTCCATCACGCGTGACGCCTCCCGCGTCGCCAGCCTCGCGGTGGCGCAGGTCGAGCGCGCCGATCAGCTCCTGACGAGCGCCGTCGTCCGCCTCGAAGATCTCCTCGGCAACCTCTCCAGCGTCATCGTGAAGACGATGCGGGAGGGGAATGCGCTGATGATGGGCATCCGCGCCGTGATGGCCGCGATCCAGGCGTTCCGCGGGCGCCGCCGCGGCCGCGGCGACGACGACGAGGCACTGTTTATCTGAATGGTGCCTTGGCCTGCTGCGGAATGGCACGCGATGCAGGAAGAGGCGCGGCTGTGGCGCGGCAAGCTCCACGCCTGTGAAGGCGCCGGCACGCTGTTTCTGCTCGACGGCGCCAGTTCCTCCGGCAAGAGCTCGCTCGTCGATCGCCTGACCGCCGACCACAGCTTCATCGAGCTCGTTCCCCGCTACTGCACGCGCCAGCGCCGTCGAGACGACGAGGGCCGGCGCGAATACGTCTTCGTCCCGCACGAGGCGTTCCGCGAGCGCGCCCGCGCCGGCGCCTTCATCGAATACCGCGACTTCCAGTTCGGCATGAGCTACGGGCTGCCCTGGGCGGAGGCGATCATGCCGCTGTTGCAGAAGCGGCCCGCGCTCGGCGTGATCAACCTCGGGAACGTCGAGTATGCGAAGGCGCTCCTGCCGGAAGCGGTGACGGTGCTCGTGGACGCGTCGCTCGAGACCATCCGCCGCCGCCTCGTCGCCCGCGGCGTCAACACGCCGGAGCAGATCGACGAACGGCTCGGCAACGCCGCCCGCGTCCAGGAATTCCGCAAGCTCTACGACTACGTCGTGACGAACGAAGAGGGCGGGCTGACGGAAGCGGAGACCTACCTGCGAAATCTTATTGCCTCACGCGCGGCGACCTAGCGGATTCGAACGCCTGTTCATCACGAAGGAAACGAAAGCACGGGCGTCCGAGCTACTTCGTTGATGCGGCCTGGGTGAGCGCGTCGATGAAGACCTCGATCGGCTGGGCGCCTGAGAGGCCGAGCTTCATGTCGAAGACGAAGAACGGCACGCCGGTGACGCCGAGCGCGCGGGCTTCGTTGATGTCCGCCTCCACGGCGTCGGCGTAGTCGGTGCCGGCCAGCACGCGGCGCGCATCGTCGGCGTCGAGTCCGGCCTCGACGGCCAGGGGCACGAGCGCGTCCTTGTCGAACAGCGATCGCTGCTCGGTGAAATAGGCGCGGAAGAATCGCTCGACCGCCGCGTCCTGCCGTCCGTGCGCGGCGGCCGCGTGCACGAGGCGGTGCGCGTCGAACGTATTGCCCGTCAGCCCCTCGGCGGACATGTGGTACTCGAGGCCGTCAGCGGCGGCGCGCTGCTCCATGTCCGAGTCGATCTTCTCGGCCTGCGCGCTCGACCAGCCGTACTTCTTGATCAGGTAATCGCGCCGGCGCGACGTCTGGCCCATCGGGGCCGAGGGATTCAGTTGAAACGAACGATGGACGATCTCGACCTGCGGCGCGTCGGGCATCTGCGCGAGCGCGTGCTCGAGACGGCGCTTGCCGATGTAGCACCACGGGCAGACGAGATCGGACCAGATGTCAATTCGCATCAGCGGAATCCAGCTTACTCGTGACCACGGCGCATCACGAAGGCGGAAGAGCTCACGCGGGGCACAATCATCCTTGATCAGGTTGTGTTGCGGCGCGACAATCGCAGAATGCGCCAAGCTCTAGTTGCGTGCTCGATGCTGTTAATGGGCGCCTTCTCGCCCGTCATGATCTGTCAGACGAACTGTCCTCGTCCACCGATCGAACCGTGTGCTGAGCACCATGGCCGGTACTCGACGCAGAACGGGATCACGCAGAGGATCTGGCTAGTAGGCACGAAGAGAAGTGTTCGTGTAGAGGGCTGGGGATTCCTTCCTACGGAGGTAGAAAAGTACACGGACATGACGTCGCTTGAGCACAGTTATATCTTTGGCGATTTCGAGATTTGTCCTTTAGAACCCGATCAACCAGGACATTCCCGTGCTGTTTGCGTCATTAGCGCAAGAAACCTGGTGATTCAGAACCTGCAGGGCTTGAGGCCGCCGTTCAGAATCGCGTCTACGTGGGATCGTCGGCTCAAGTAGCGGATCGTGCCCTTCGTGTGTTCTTCGTGCCTTGGTGATAATGCAAGCGTTCGAATAGTTACTCCAGCCCAGCGGCTCGAGCTTGCTCACGCGCGAGCACGGCCTGATCGCGGTCGCCGTCGCCGTGCGCGACCGCGCCGAGCAGCCGATCCTTGTAGATGTTGTGCATCGGCATCGGCACGCGTGCGATGTCGGCGGCATCCTGAATCAGCTTCGCGTCCTTCAAGCCGACGGTGATGGGGGAACCCACGTTGTCGTACGTCTGATCCACCATCGTCTTGCCGTAGCCCTTGTAGGCGACGGCGGAGAAGAGCCCCTCGGTCATTACGTCGTAGAACGTCTGCGGTGCGACGCCGTACTTGCGAATCAGCGAGAAGCCTTCGCCCATCGCGACCATCGCGCAGCCGAGGACCATGTTGTTCGCCAACTTGATCGCGGTCGCCGACTCGGGGAGATCGCCGGCGTGGAACGTCTTGCGGCCCATCAGGTCGAGCAGCGGCTGGACCTTTGCCACAGCGTCGGCGGAGCCGCCCGACACGATGCCGAGCTGCCCTGACGCCGCCAGATCGGGCCGCCCGAGGACCGGCGCCGCGACGAGAATCTGTCCGGCCTTCGCATGCGCCTCGCCAAGCGCGCGGATCGCGGCGACGCCGTACGTGCCCATCGCGACGTGAATCGCGCCCTTCGGCATCGACGCGCACAGCCCGCCCGGCCGCGTGGCGATGTCGATCACCTGGGCATCCTCGACGAGCATCGTGACGACGGCGTCGCGGCCGGCGCACAGATCGGCGATGGTGTCCGCGAATGTCGCGCCCGCTTTGACGAACTCATCGCCCGCCGCGCGAACGACGTCGTGCACGGCGAGCTCGTGCCCGCCGCCGTGCAGGCGGTTCGCCATCCCGCGGCCCATTCGACCCAAACCCACGAATCCGACTTTCATCGCTGTGTCCTCATCATCCTGCCGGTCCCGCCCGTCCTGCCGACTTGCGCTACTCGAGCCCACAGGCGCGTGCGGACTCCCGCCCGAGCACCGCCCAGTCCTTGTCGCCCTCGCCGTGCCCGATCGCGCCGACCAGCCGGTCGCGGACGACGCTGCCGCTCGGCAGCGGCACGCCCACGAGCTCGGCCGCGGCGAGCGCGAGCTTGATGTCCTTCAGGCCGAGCTTCACGGTGAATCCCGGCTTGTCATACGACGAGTCGACGATGAGCTTGCCGTAGACCTTGTAGGCCGGCGCGGCGAACAGCCCTTCGGTCATGACGTCATAGAAGACCTGCGGCTGGACGCCGTATTTCCGCACCAGCGCAAACGCCTCCGCCATCGTCTCGACCGCGCAGCCGAGAACGAAGTTATTGGCCAGCTTGATGGCAATGGCGGCTTCGGGTGCGCTCGCGGCTTCCATGGTCTTTCGTCCGATGACGCTGAACGCGGGCTCGCATTTCTTCAGCGCCTCGGCCGGGCCGGCGCAGACGATGACGATCTGGCCCGCGGCCGCGGCGTCAGGCCGGCCGAGCACCGGGGCCGCGACAAACGTTTGGCCGCTGGCTTTGAGCGCGGCATCGACCGCCTGGATGGCGCCCGCGCTGTGCGTGCCCATCGAGCAGTAGACCGTTCCCTTGCCGAGATGCTCGCGGACGCCGTCCGGCCCGAGCGTCACGGCTTCGAGCGCGGCGTCATCGGCCACCATCGAGATGACGAGCTCGCGATCCCGGCAGACCTCGGCGACTGACGTCGCCACTTTCGCCCCGGCCTTCGAGAGCTCCGCCGTTTTCCCGGCGGTGCGGTTGTAGACGATGAGGTCGTGGCCGGCGCCGAGGACGCGGGATGCCATCCCTTGTCCCATACGGCCGAGACCGATGAAGCCAATACGCATGAATCCTCCCCGAATGAGCCACCAATCATACAGATAGCGCCCGTCCTGAAAGGCCGGGCCTGCGCTTGTGATCGCGGAAAACGGCTCCCGGCAGAGGTAAACGAACTGCCACGATTGCGGTATTCTTAAAGGAGATGAAACAGGTCATAGTCGCTGGTTTTATTGGACTTACGGCTGTGGTGGGTGTGTCCGGCCAGGCCCCCGCGCCGGTGGCGTCGCACGCCGCGGCCCCGGCGACCCCGGCCCTGACCGCCGACCAGGAAAAAGAGCTGTTCACGCGCTACTGCGTGGGCTGCCACAACGAAAAGGCCAAGGCCGCCGGCGTCGACTCGTCGCGCAAGCTCACGATCGACGGCATCGATTTCAAAGACGTGCACAAGCACGCGGACAGGCTCGAGCTGATCGTCCGGAAGATGCGCGCCGGCATGATGCCGCCGGTGAACGCCCGGCGTCCGGAACCGGCCGTCTACAAGCAGATGATTTCGTGGCTCGAAGGCGAGCTCGATCGCACGGCCGTGCCGTATACGCCCGCCCCCGGCCTGCACCGGTTCAACCGGACCGAATACGCGAACGCCATCGAAGACCTGCTCGCGCTCGACATCGACCCGGCAAAGTACCTCCCGTCAGACGACTCGACGCACGGCTTCGACAACATCGCCGGCACCCTGGGCATCTCGTCCACGCTCGTCGAGGCCTACGTCTCCGCAGCCGGGAAGATCAGCCGGCTGGCGATTGGCGAGCCCGCGCCGCCGACGCTCGTCGTCTATCGCACGCCGGAAGACACGTCGCAGGACTATCACATCGAAGGCCTGCCGTTCGGCACGCGCGGCGGCATGCTGATCCCGCATCAGTTCCCGGCCGACGGCGAATACAACATCACGACGACGCCGATCTTCGGCGACAACATGTCGCCGACCGGATTCGGATCGGTCCCGTGCGAGAAGCTCGAGGTCCTCGTGGACGGCGATCGCGTGGGCCTGCTCGACTGGCAGGGCGGCGGCCGCTTCGGCGCGCAGCCGGCCAACTGCGGCGGCAAGACGGCGCCCGCCCCGGCGTTCGGCTTCGGCCAGCGCGCCCAGGTGCCGAAGATGACCGTCAAGGTGAAGGTCACCGCGGGCGTCCACAACATCGGCGTGACGTTCCCGCAGACCAACTTCGCGCCGGTCCTCGACCTCGACCAGCACTTCCAGCGCGACACGCTGCAGACGGGACCGACGCCCGGCTTCACGTTCTTCCCGCACGTCGGCACGGTCCGCATCGAAGGGCCGTTCAACGCGACGGCCGCGAAAGACTCCGCGAGCCGCCGCAGGATCTTCGTCTGCACGCCGAAGACGGCAGCCGAAGAAACGCCCTGCGCGCGCCGCATCCTGACGAAGCTGGCGACGCATGCGTACCGGCATCCGGCCGCGACGGGTGAGGTCGACGCGCTGATGGCGTTCTACAAGGACGCGCGCGCCCCTTCGACAAGCGCAGGGCAGGCGGCTGAGGGCAGCTTCGACAAAGGCATCGAGAACGCGCTCGCGCGCATCCTCGCGTCGCCCAAGTTCATCTACCGCATCGAAGCGGAACCGGCGGCGGTGAAAGTCGGCGAGCCGTACCGGATCAACGACATCGACCTCGCGTCGCGCCTGTCGTTCTTCCTCTGGAGCCGCGGGCCTGACGATCAGCTGCTGACTCTCGCGACGCAGAATCGCCTGCACGAGCCGGCGATCCTCGAGCGCGAAGTCCGCCGGATGCTGAAGGACCCGCGCGCCGAATCGCTCGCGATCAACTTCGCGGGACAGTGGCTCAACCTGCGCGGCCTCGGCGCCTCGGGTCCGCTGCCGATGATCTATCCGGACTTCGACGACCCGCTGCGCCAGGCCATGCGCCGCGAAGTCGAACTGCTCTTCGATGACATCGTCCGCCAGGACAAGAGCGTCGTGGACCTCTTGACGGCCAACTACACGTTCGTGAACGAGCGCCTGGCGAAGCACTACGGCATCCCGAACATCTACGGGAGCCAGTTCCGCCGCGTGACGCTCGGTCCCGACATGGAAGATCGCTGGGGTCTCACGGGCAAGGGCGTCTTCCTCGTGACGACGTCGAAGCCCGAGCGGACGTCGCCCGTCGTTCGCGGCAAGTGGATCATGGGCAACATCCTCGGGATGAGCCCGCCGGATCCGCCGCCGGACGTGCCGCCGCTGCCGCCCCGCGCGGCTGACGCCACGGGCAACGCCAAAGAGCCGACGATGAGGCAGAAGATGCTGGATCATCGCGTCCGGGCGGATTGCGTGCAGTGCCACAGCATGATGGACCCGATCGGCTTCGCGCTCGAACCGTTCGACGGCGTGGCGCTGAAGCGCGCGCTCGACGAAGGCCAGACGATCGACTCGAAGTCGAAGGTGTTCGACGGCACCGAGATTTCCGGGCCGTCGGGCCTGCGCAACTGGCTCGTGTCGAAGTACTCGGATCAGTTCGTCGAGGTCGCGGCGGAAAAGCTGCTGACGTATGCGCTCGGCCGCGGCGTGGACTATCAGGACATGCCGCTCGTGCGCTCGATTGCGCACGACGCCGCGAAACGCGACAACCGATTCTCGGCGCTCGTGCTCGACGTCGTGAAGAGCAAAGCGTTCCAGATGAACATGAAGACGCAGGAACCTGCCACTACCGGGGGAGACTAGATAAATGTTTCTGACCAAAAAGCACATGCCTCGCCGCACGTTCCTCCGCGGCGCGGGGATGATGCTCGGCCTGCCGCTGCTCGACTCGATGATTCCGTCGGCGACCGCGTTCGCGCAGACGGTCGCGGCGAAGCGCCCGCAGCGTTTCGTCGGCATCTTCTTCCCGCACGGCATGGCGCCGGGCTGGTGGGTGCCGGAGAAGGAAGGCCCGCTCGGCGACAAGCTGCCGTACATCATGGAGTCGCTCGCGCCGGTGAAGGATCAGACGGTGATCCTGAGCGGCCTGTGGTCGAAGTCGGCGGAGCCGCCGGAGGGCACGACGGGATCGGATCACTGGGTCGCTGCGGCGTACCTGACGGGCATCAAGCCTCGCAAGACCGCCGGCTCGGATGCGACGGTCGGCAGCCCGACGATCGATCAGATCATCGCCAAGAAGATCGGCCAGGAAACGCTCCTGCCGTCGCTGCAGCTCGCCGTCGAGGATCCGAACTCGAGCTCGAGCAACTGCGGCGAAGGCTATAGCTGCTCGTACACGAACTCGATCTCGTGGATCGACGTGCCGACGCCGGCGAACGAAAACGTCCAGCGCACGAGCCCGATTCCGATGGAGCTGAACCCGGCCGTCGTGTTCGAGCGGCTGTTCGGCAGCGGCGCCACGGCGGAAGAGCGCATGGCGCGCATGCGCCAGAACCGCAGCATCCTCGACTCGGTGCTTGGCGAGCTGTCGAGCCTGACGAGAGAGCTCGGCGCGGAAGACAAGCGCACGGTCGGGCGCTACACCGACGAAATCCGCGAAATCGAGCGCCGCATCCAGATCGCGGCCGGCGTCACCGACAAAGTGCCGGTGATGGACCTGCCGCCGGGCGTGCCGGAGCAGTTCGACGAGCACATCAAGCTGCAGTTCGACCTGACGCGGCTCGCGTTCAAGTCGGACATCACGCGTGTCGCGACGCTCCTTGGCGCGCGCGACCTCACCGGCCGCAGCTATCCGTTCCCGAAGGGCGAGCTCTTCCCGAACGGCGGCACCAGCGTGAGCTTCCACGGCGGTTCGCACCACCAGGACGACCCGACGCAGATCAAGCGGTACGCGGATCTCAACCGCTATCACGTCTCGACGCTCGCGTACTTCGCGCAGAAGCTGAAGGAAGAGAAGGACGGCGACGGCACGCTGCTCGACAACTCGCTCGTGATGTACGGCACGAACATGGGCAACTCGAACCAGCACCAGCACTACGACGTGCCGCACATCCTCGTCGGCGGCGCCGGCGGCCAGCTGAAGGGCGGCCGTCACGTCGCGTATGAGCGCAAGACGGTTCCAACGGGCAACCTCCTGCTGTCGGTGATGGATCTCTACGGCATCCACAAGGAGCAGCAGGGCGACAGCACCGGGCGGCTGGAAAAACTTGTCTAGGGCTTAAGGCTGAGGGCTTAGGGCTTAATGAATCGACGCATTCTCGGAGTTGCCGCCACGTTGATCTTCGCGGCGGCAATCGCGACCCGCGGCGCGGGGAAGAGCGACGTCGCCGATGCGGCTGCGAAGGGCGACAAGGCGGCCGTTCGCGCGCTCATCGCGGCGAAAGCCGACGTCAACGCCCCGCAGGTGGACGGCGCGACGGCGCTGCACTGGGCGATCTATCGAGACGATGACGACCTCGTCGATCTCCTGATCAAGAACGGCGCGAACGTGAAGGCCGTCAATCGGGACGGCACGACGCCGCTCGCGATGGCCGCGCTCTACGGCAAACCGGCGTTGATTCTGAAGCTCCTCAAAGCCGGCGCCGATGCCGCCGAAGTCGGGCCCAATGGCCAGACGGTCCTCATGGTGGCCGCGCGCAACGGCAACCCCGACGCCATCAAGGTTCTGATCGAAGGCGGCGCGAAGGTCAACGCCAGGGAATCCATTCGCGGCACGACGGCGCTGATGTGGGCGGCCGAGCAGAAACATCCGGAGGCGGTGAAGGCGCTGCTCGCGGGCGGTGCCGACTTCAACGCGAAGTCGGCGGGCGCGGGCCTGCCGCGCAACTATCTCGCTCCACGCGTGAACACCGAGGTCGTCAAGCAGGCAGCCGAGCGGTACAAGCGCGCGGCAGCGGCCGGACGGACCTACGAAGAGCAGCTGAAGTGGGAGAAGGACAACGGCCAGTACAACGGCCCGCCGTCCATCGGCGAGCAGCTTGCCGCGCGCGAACGTGCGGACGCGGCGGCGCGTGGCGGTGCGGCCGCGGGGCAGGCGCCTTCGACGGCCTCAGCGCAGGCGGCTGAAGCCCCTGCCGCGCAGGCGGGACGTGGCGGACGTGGGCGCGGCGGCAGAGGCAACGGTGCCGCCGGTGCAGCAGCACCAGGCGCTGCTCGCGGTGCGACCGCGGCAGCCGAAGACGACGACAACGGCGACAACGAAGTCGTCGTCGCCGGCCTGGTCGGCAGCGGCGGCGGTGGCCTGACGCCGCTGATCTTCGCGGCCCGCGAAGGCGACCTCGAGTCGAGCAAGCTGCTGCTCGACGCCGGCGCGAACGTCAACCAGACGAGCGAGTACGGCTGGACGCCGCTCCTGACGGCCACCAACAACCGCCATTACGTGCTCGGCAAGTACCTCATCGAGCGCGGCGCCGACGTCAATAAGGCCAATAAGGGCAACTGGACGCCGCTCTACATCGCCACCGACAACCGCAACATCGAAGGCGGCGACTATCCGGTGCCGAAGCCGGACATGGACCATCTGGCGTACATCGAGCTGCTGCTCGAGCACGGCGCCGATCCGAACGCGCGCGCGAAGGACAACACGCTGACGCGCACGATCTTCACGATGCAGTGGTTCTACGAGGACGGCTGCACGCCGTTCGTGCGCGCGGCGCAGTCGAGCGACACCGAGCTGATGCAGCTGCTGCTCGACTGGGGCGCCGATCCGTTCATCAAGACGCAGTTCGGCGACACCGCGCTGACCGCCGCGGGCGGCATCGGCTGGGTGGAAGGCGTCACCTACGAGCGCTCGGCGAAGGAAAACCTCGAGGCCGTGAAGATGCTCGTCTACCTCGGCCTCGGCGTGAACGACGGCAACCGCGACGGCCGCACGGCGCTCATGGGCGCCGCGCTCAAGGGCCGGAGCGATGTCGTCCAGTTCCTCGTCGATCACGGCGCGAAGCTCGATCAGCGCGACGGCGGCAGCCGCGACACCAACACGGCGTCCAGCAAGCTCGCCGGCCACACCTGGGAGGCCCTCGACTACGCCGACGGCCTCGTCCGCGTCGGCGTGCAGTCGGCTGTCAACCGTCCCGAGACCGCCACGCTCATTCGCAAGCTCATGACCGAGCGCGGCATGACCGTCCCTCCCCCCAACCGCGTCGTCGACTCCATCTGCGTCGTCGAGCTGTGCTCCGAACGCGCCGCGCCGGTGACCAACCGGCCGTGATGAGCCGTACGTAGCGTCCGGCTTCAGCCGGACGGACACGTGTACGACCCACAGAGCCACAGAGGCTGTGACTAAATCCAAAGCCGAGGGACACACGAGCAAAAGACGTTTCTGCTCCGTGGTCCTCGGCGTTTTGTGTCTGTCTCTGTGCCTCAGTGGCCCGTACGTCAAGCCGACGAGAGCCGCCACGATCCCCGATCGCGTATGGGGCCAGGAGCTGAACAATCTGTACGGCTGGTGGGCGGCGATTTATCCGAACTGGCCGTTCGTCCCGTCGCTGGCGTCGGTGTGGCCCGTGGCGTCGCTGTGGACGCCGAGCGCGACGTGGAACGATCTGATCGCGCAGACGCCGGCGCAGATCCGGCGGTCGGCTGAGCAACTGACCGCGTACGGATCCGTGCTCGACGTCATCGAGTTCAATCCGAATCCCGCGTATCCAGACTTCGTGCAGTGGAAGCAGGGGTACTTCCCGCAGCTCGACGCGATCGGCCGGCCGTTCCTGCTGGCCTACGAGCACATCAACGGCACGCGGTTCAAGCCCATTGCCGAAACCGGGCCGCTTGCGCTCGCGTACGACATGAACGATCCCTACAACCGCGCGGTCTTCACCGAGGACGTGGACTTCATGTTCCGCGAGGTCATCGTGCCGTACCTCGATTACTACGTCACGCTGAACGGGAAGGCCGTCATCTATCTGTGGAACACCGACAGCATGTTCGGCGACTTCGGGAGCCTGCTGAACGAGGTGAAGGCGCGGTATCCCGTGGCGTTCATCGGCAGCGAGTGGCACAAGAACGACAGCAACGCCGAGGCGATGGGCCGGTTCGACGCCATGGACGGCTTCATGGCGTATGCGATTCTCGATCCGAACAACGAGGGCAACTACCAGGCGGCGATTACCGAGCAGTACTGGTCAGCGCACGTCTTCAGCGACTTCCTGCGCGACTACGAAGCGAAGCATCCGGGAAAGTACCGGCTGTTCATCCCGACGTTCCAGTCGGCGTTCGACGACAGCCGCTTTCCCGGCCGGACGAACCCGAACGGCAAGCCGCGGATCCTGCCCATGTATCCGAAGACGCGCGAGGAGCTCTCCGGCGCCGCGCAGACGCTGAAGACCGCGACGCTCGACGCGCACATCTTCGACAACTACGGCCCGCTGGTGATTTACAACGAAGTCTTCGAAGGCGCGGCCGTGATCGAAAACCAGCCGTACGCCGTCCCCAACGGCGAATACCACGGCTTCGGCCTGGAGCGGCTGCAGATCGTCAAACAATACTTCGCGCCATGACTACGTACTCGCCACAGAGGCACCGAGGCTAGGAAACAGAATCGAGGGACACGGAGCACCAGAAGTACGGATCTCAGTGTCCCTTGTCTCTGTGTTCGTCTCTGAGCCTCGGTGGCTCGTACGTCGATCTATTTGAAGTTTCTTGCCAGGTAATTCAGCAGGACAGGGAAGTCCTGGTCCGACAGCATGGCGCCTTCGTTCAGCATCGCCTCGAGCGTTTCCTGCCATTCGTCGCGGGAGACGGTGTGCGCGCGGACGCGGCCGAGATCGTGGCACAGCGTGCACGTGTTGAGGAGGATCGCCTTGCCGGGGCCGTCGGGCAGGGGGCCGTGGTTTCTGAACAGGTAGTCGACCAGCGCCGGCTTGTCCGGGTCTTTCACGTCGGCGCCCTTTTGAATCATCGAGTCGATCACGTTGGTCCAGCCGGCGCGATCGTAGGCGGCCGTTTGAATCGGGCGGATGTCGTGGCAGCTGAGGCAGGCGGAGTTCTGCAGCGCCTCGCCCTTGTCTTCCTTCGAGTCCTGCGCAGCCGCGACGGCGACGCCGAGCGCGGCGATCGCGACGACGACAGCCGGCCTGAAGGCCTGCACTACGACCACCTCCCCGACACCTTCTTGATCCGGCTGATCGCTTCCGTGATGTTCTCCAGCGAGCTCGCGTAGCTGAACCGCAGGAAGCCGTCGCCGTGCTTGCCGAACGCGGTGCCGCTGAGGCACGCGACGCCGGCTTCGTTCAGCAGAAACTCTTCCATGTCCTTCGACGACATCTTCGTCCCCGTGATGTTGGGGAATGCATAGAACGCTCCCGCCGGGAGCGAGCACCTGAAGCCGGGAATGGTGTTGAGCGCCTGGACGATCGCGTTGCGGCGCTTCTTGAACTCAGCCACCATCGTATTGACGGCGTCCTGCGGGCCTTCGAGCGCCGCCAGGCCCGCGCGCTGCGAGAAGCTGGCCGTGCACGAGGTCGCGTTGACGGCCATCAGGTTGACGGCGTCGGCCATCCACTTCGGCATGACGCCGTAGCCGAGGCGCCAGCCGGTCATCGAGTAGGTTTTCGAAAACCCGTCGAGGATGACCGTCTTCTCGGGCATGCCGGGGAACTGCGTGATCGACTCGGGCTTCTCCTCGTAGTAGATCCGCGAGTAGATCTCGTCGCTGAGGATCATCACGTCGCGGTCGCGCAGAAGCGTCGCGATCTTCTGCAGGTCGTCTTTTGGGATCACGCCGCCCGTCGGGTTGGCGGGCGAGTTCAGGATCACCAGCTTCGTCTTCGGCGACAGGCTCTTCTCGAGCACGTTCAGGTCGAACGAGAAGCCGCGGCTCTCGACGAGCGGCACGGGCATCGCCTTCGCGCCGAGAAAGTGGATCAGCGACTCGTAGATCGGGAAGCTCGGGTCGGGGTAGATGACCTCGTCGCCGGGATTGAGCAGCGCCGTCATGACGAAATACATGATCGGCTTGCCGCCGGGGACGACGCAGACCTGATCGGCGTTGACCGGAATGCCGCGGGTCGTCGAGACGTAACGGGCGATGGCCTCGCGGAATTCAGGAAAGCCTGGCGTGGGGCCGTATTTCGTCCAGCCGTCGGCGAGCGCCTTCTGGCCGGCCTCGACCACGTGCGCGGGCGTGGGGAAGTCGGGCTCGCCGATCTGAAGGTGAATGATCGACTTGCCCTGCTTCTCGAGCGCCCGCGCGCGGGCCAGGACTTCGAATGCGGATTCAGTCCCGATATGGGACATGCGCTCTGCTAGCTGCATATCCCATCAGCGTACTACGAAAGAGAAGAGCCACGAAAACCGCTGCGCTCGCAGCGATCGCTGCGGTGACCGTGGCGCCTTCGGTTACACCAGCGCGGAATCGCGCTTCTTCCACTTGCCCTTCGAGATGCCCTCGACGTCCTTCACGTACGCGCCGGCCTGCGTCAGGATGTGATGCAGGTCGTTGCCCACGCTCTGGAAGACGAAGCCCTTCTCGAGGAACTCGCCGACGCGCGACGTGCCGAAGAGGAAGATGCCCAGGATGATGTTGTTCTTCTTCGCGGCCGCGATCAGTTTGTTGGTCGCGTCGTTCAGCTCGGGCGAGGTGTACATGTCGGGGAACTTGTACTTCTCGTAGAGGCCCATCGACATGCAGAGGTCGTTCTGGCCGAGGAACAGCATGTCCACGCCCTTGACCGCCGCGATGGCGTCGATGTTCTTGATGCAGGACGCGGTCTCGACCTGCAGCGCGCAGACCACGTTGTCGTTCCATTTGCCGGCGTAGCCGAGCAGGCCTTCGCGGTTCATCGAGCGCTGCGGGAAATACACCGAGCGCGTGCCCGCGGTCGGATACCGGCAGCAGCTCGCCGCGGCTTCGGCTTCCTCGGCCGTGTTGATGTAGGGCACGAGGACGCCGTCGGCGCCCATGTCGAGCGACTGCTGGATGCCCGAGCGGTCGCTGTACCCGCCGACGCGCACCATTGAATTCGCGCCGCCGTTGCTGATGCCGGCGAGCATCCCCGACAGGCTCTCGTTGCCCATCGGCCCGTGCTGCGTGTCGACCAGCATCCAGTCGTACCCGCTGAAGGCCAGCTGCTCAGCCACCGTGGGGCTGTGCGAGTTGAGGAACAGGCCCAGCTTGGGCGTGCCCGCCCGCAGTTGCTTCTTGAAGTCCGCGCCACTCAGACGTTCGCTCATGTCGAATATCTCCTGTAAAAGAACAGGGAAGTATACCTAAACCAACTGCCCCTTCACCCATTCCAGCTCGCGACACACGTATTCGACGATGTCGCCGGTTTTGAGGTGGTCGGGGAGGACGTCCCACGTGTAGGTTTCGATCTCGAGGTGCCGGCTGAGCGGCGTCTTCTTGTGCATCGCCAGCGCCTGCTCGAGCGCGAACCGCGTGGACTTCAGCGGGCCGAGGTTCTCGAGAAACACCGGGACGTGGAAGTGCGTGCGCCACTGCCGCGGCGTCTTGTCCTTTTCCCACCCCGCCATCGCGTCTTCGAGATTGAGGTAGTGCTCGAGATGGTCGCCGCGGCACTCGGCCGTCTGCGACAGGTAGATGGTCTTGGTGAACCGCTGCAGCGCCGCGATCTTCTCGTCGGTGACCTCGCCGATGTACATCGACGCCGCTTCCTGCAGCTTGACGATCGGGATGCCGGCATCGACGAGCTTCTGGAGCGACACCGGGATGTCCTCGAAGCCGACGGCCTGATGGCCGATGTCGAACGTCACGCCGAGGTGCCGGCGCAGCGCGCTGATGGCCGTGTCCATCGGGATGTTTGCGAGCTTGGCGACGCGCGCGGCCGACTTGCCGGTATAGAGGTAGTCCGTGAAGTAGGCAATCGTCTCGTCGGTCGTTTCCAGATAACAGCGCGGCTCGGGCTCGATGCCGAGCGTCAGGAGCTTGCCCGTCTCCTGCTCGATCTTCACGAGATGCGCGACGAGCTTCAACACGTTGTCCGTGAACGCGTCGATCACGTCCTGTCCGGTCACGCGCGGCTTGAACGCGAGCGGGGCGGTCTGGATCGACGGCGTCGCGAAGGCCGGGCAGACGTCGGCGAGGATGTCGGCGACCTGCATCGTGTACGTCAGACGCTCAGGGGTGCGCCAGTCGGGCTCGTAGACCTGTTCTTTGATCTGCGTGTTCTTGAAGACGCCGTAGACGAACGCGTTCGCCGTGTAGACGTAGAGATCCTGATCCTTCAGGAACGCCTTCAGCTTCTCGCGTTCGGCCTTCTTCGACGAGAGCTCGGCCGCCGTCAGGTGCGACAGGCGGATGCAGACGCCAAACGGGGCGTTCGGCGAGATGCGTTTCTTGACCTGCGGGAGGTACTGGTTCAGCGAGTCCCACAACTGTGGCCAGTCGTCGGCCGGATGCACGAGCGTCGAGTACGTCAGGTGGCCTAAACCGTGTCCTAAATCCATGCGTGTTGTCTCCCCACGCCACGGACACCGCCACGCCCGCGGGGCACGCCAGGCCAGGGATGGCTGCGTGCGTGGCGGGCGCTGCGGTGATCGTGGCTAGACAATCTGTTGAATCTGTCCGGTGTCGGCGGATTTCACGACGGCTTCGGTGACCGCGGCGCCGTGGACCATCTCGTCGAGCGGAATCGGAAACGCCGGGCCGCCGGCGGCGGCCTGCGCGAAGGCGTCCAGGCACGCGCGCGTGACGTCGAGCCGCGCGGCTTCCCACACGACCGCCTCGCCTTTGATCGGCTGAAACTTGCACGTCCCGAAGAGCCGCGTCCGGCGCTCTTCGGAGCTCGCGCCGGCGACGTGCGTCATGCCTTCGAGCCGGACGCTGCCTTTCGAGCCAAACACCTGGAAGCTGAAGCCCGGCCCCGTCGCCGTCATCGTCCCCAGGTAGCCCGACATGCCGTCCTTCATCCGGAACAGCATCGACGTCGTGTCGTCGGCGTCGACCTGCACCACCCGGCGGAAACTCTGGCAGTAGACCTGCGCGATCGGCCCGCAGAGATCGATCATCCCGTCGATGGCATGCACGCCCATCGGCGTCAGCGCGCCGCACGGCGTCTCATGCTTGTCCGCCCGCCACGCGTCCGGTTTCAAAAACAGCCCGTTCGGAAACGTCATCGTCGCTTCGACGTGCAGGACCGTCCCGAGCTCGCCCGAGCGGATCTGCTGTCGAAGCTTCGTCATCTCCGGATGAAAGCGCCGGTTGTAGCCGAGGCCGAGCGTAACGCCCGCCGTTCGGGTCGCGTCCACCGCCGCCTGCGCGTCCGCCTTCGTCAGCGCGAACGGCTTCTCGCAGAAGACGTGTTTCTTGGCGTTGGCCGCCGCGATCACCTGCGGCGTGTGCAGCGAATGGGGCGTCGCGAGGACCACCGCGTCGACGTTCGGATCCGCGAGGGCTTGCTCGTAGGTCTGATGGAGGGTCAGGCCGTGCTGGGCGCAGAACGCCCGGTAGTCGTCACTCTGCGTGCGCGAGGCCGCCGCGACAAACTGAATGTCCGGACTGATCCCCTGCACGGACTCGACCAGGGTTTTGCCCCACCAGCCGAGTCCGATTTGCGCCGCGCGGATCACTTCGCAATCCGCAGGAGCGACCACTTCGGATCCGCCGCCACGCTCTCGGTCAGCGGCAGGCCCAGCTCCTTCTTGACGACGTTGACGCCCTGCACGAGCGCCACCATCTTGTAGAACGCGTGCCGGCGGCTCATGCCTTCCCGGCCCATGCCGCAGTCCGAGCTCAGGACCAGCCGCTCGGCCGGGATCGTCTTCAGCGCGCGCCGGACGATCGTCGCCACCTCCTCCGGCGACTCCACCTGCAGCGTGTGATGGTCGATGACCCCGATGCCGACCTTCATCGACGTGATGGCCTGGCCGACGTCTTCCATCTCCGCACAGTGGCTCGACGCCATCTCGAACGTAATCACGTCGGCATCCACCTGATTGAGGAGCTCGAGCGCGGGCTTATACGACTGGATGCTGCCAAACATGCGCTGCTGGCTCGGATTGCCCCAGCACGTGTGGCACCACACCTCGGTCTTCGCGCGCAGGCCCTTCACCGTGTTGTTGAACACGCTCAGCATGAACTCCGGCGTGATGACCGGGTCCTTGTAGCCGCGCGCCGCCAGCAGGTGAATCTGCGGCTCTTCCATCTGGATGACCTGACAGCCCGCATCCGCCAGATCGTGGAGCTCCTGGTTGAAGGCGTCGCTCATCGCCATGATCCGGTCCGGCAGCGCCTTGTAATACCCGTCCTGCACCGCAAACGCCACCAGCTCCGGCGTCACCGTCCCGAACTTCACCGGCTTGGCCGTCAGGCGCTGCGCCGCCTTGAAGATCTCCGCATACTGCATCTCGCCGCGGCCGAGCGGCCCGACGATCTTCGGCATCACGCGCGCTTCGAGGTAGTCGTGCAGGATGTGGCCGCGCGGAAACGCGATGCCGCCCGCCCCCACCGTCGCCAGCTTGGGATGCTGCGTCTCGAATCCGTCCATGTGGTGCGGCGGATAGCTCGTCCAGCTCTGCCCGCCCACGTCCTGGTCGAACCGGCAGTCGCCGTCCGTCACGATGTCCAGGCCCGCCACTTCCTGCTCCCGCAGATAACACGACAGCGCATCCACATACTGCTCGCGGAAGCGCGAGATCACCATCGCGTCCAGAAACGATTTGATGCCGAGATTTTCCGTATACCAGCTCGGACGCGGCAACGACCCCGTGATCGTCGTCGGCAGGATCTTGCCCGCACTCGCTTTTAACATTCGAGGTCTCCTCAGAATCGCCCGGCCTGAAGGTCGGGCCTACACGTGGGAATGCGGACGACGACAGCGGCTGCCGTGATGTTCCTCGATCGCAGGTGTAGGCCCGACCTTTGAGGCCGGGCGGACCCAACATCGTATCACCTGCAAGCCGATTCAATCTTGTCCGGACTCGCGGGCGCGTCCTACAAACATGTCGAATGCTCGAGGGCGCTGACTGAAAGCAGCACGCAAATTCAGGCCTGATTTCGCGCGAACCTGATTGCGGACCGAACGCTGGCGCGGCGCGACGTTTGCTAGATCTCGTGGCCTCCGTGCTCCCGATGTCTGTGTCTCCCTCGCCGTTCTCGGCGCTCTTTTCGAGCTACGAGCTCGGTGGCGCGTACGACGAGATGTTCGATCCCGCGGGCAGCCCGCGTTTCCACTGCGGGCCCCTCTTCCAGGAGCTGCGCACGGCGTCGCCCAACGAGCTGGGCCAGCGCCAGCGGGAGGCGGACAAGGCGTTCCTCACACAGGGAATTACCTTCACGGTCTACGGCGACAATCAGGGCACCGAGCGCATCTTCCCGTTCGACCTGGTGCCGCGGATGATCACCGCCGCCGAATGGCAGACGCTCGAGCGCGGTCTCACGCAGCGCCTGACGGCGATCAACCTCTTTCTCAAGGACGTGTACCACGAGGGCAAGATCCTCGCGGAAGGCGTCGTCCCGCGCGAGCTGCTGTACAGCTGCCGGCACTATCGCCGCGAGATGCGCGGCGTCCACGTCCATCGCGACATCTACGTGTCGATCGCGGGCACCGATCTGATTCGCCTCGAAGACGGCCGCTTCGTCGTCCTCGAAGACAACCTGCGCGTGCCGAGCGGCGTGTCGTACATGCTGGCGAACCGGGAAGTCACCAAGCGCGTGCTGCCGGGGCTGTTCGACAAGCATCGCGTCAAGCCGATCGCGCACTACGGGCAGGCGCTGCTCGCGACGCTCCAGGCGCTCGCGCCGCTCTCGGCGAGCGATCCGACGTTCGTCGTCCTCAGTCCCGGTGTCGGCAACTCGGCGTACTTCGAGCACGCGTTCCTCGCGCGGGAGATGGGCATCGCGCTCGTCGAAGGCCGCGACCTCCTCGTCCACGACAACGTGGTCTACATGAGGACGACCGCGGGGCTGAAGCGCGTGGACGTGATCTATCGCCGCGTGGACGATGACTTCCTGGATCCGCTGGCGTTCCGTCCTGACTCGCACCTCGGCGTCGCGGGGCTGCTGAACGCGTATCGCGCCGGCAACGTCTCGCTCGCGAACGCCATCGGCACCGGCATCGCGGACGACAAGGCGCTCTACGCCTACATCCCGGCCATCATCAAGTTCTATCTCGGCGAGGACGCGATCCTTCCAAACGTCGAGACGTATCTGGTATCGAACCCGTCGCACCGCAGCCACGTGCTCGAGAACCTCGAGTCGCTCGTCGTGAAAGCGGTGGGCGAGTCCGGCGGTTACGGCATGCTGATCGGCCCGCACAGCACGAAGGCCGAGCAGGAGGCGTTCAGGGCGAAGATCCTCCACGACCCGCGCAACTTCATCGCGCAGCCGACGCTGTCGCTGTCCTGCGCGCCGTGCTTCATCGACGACCGCATCGAACCGCGCCACGTCGATCTGCGCCCGTACGTGCTCTACGGCGATCGCGTGACGATCGTCCCGGGCGGTTTGACGAGGGTCGCGTTGAGGAAGGGCTCTCTTGTCGTCAATTCCTCTCAGGGTGGTGGGAGCAAGGACACGTGGGTGTTGGAGGATTGACGCCCGTGGTCTTCCGCAATGCCAGTTGTAGCCGCAGACCTTCAGGTCTGCGGGAGACGAACAATGTTGTTATCTCGCGTCGCTGATTCGTTGTACTGGATCGGTCGCTATCTGGAACGCGCCGAGCAGATCGCGCGGCTGATAGACGTCCGTCTCGATCTCGGCCTCGATCGCCGCGCAGACGGCTGGGATTTTCACTGGCTCTACGCGATGGCGAAGGTGGAGCTGCCGCCGGAGCCGCCGGCAAATCCACAGGCGCTTGTCGACGCGCTGATGTGCGACACGAAGACGCCCAACTCCGTGATGGCGTGCGTAAACCTCGCGCGCGACAACGCGCGGCAGGTCCGCGAGGAGATCAGCTCGGAGATGTGGACGCAGCTGAACGGGCTGTTCCTGCGCATGCGCGAGGCCAGCGCCGACAGCGCCTGGTCCGCGCGCCCGCACTACGTCTCGCGCCTGGTCGTCGACGGCGTGCATCTGTTCAACGGCGTCACCGACGAGACGATGGGCCATGGGGAAGGCTGGCACTACCTGCAGCTCGGCCGCTTCCTCGAGCGCGCGGGCGCGACCGCCGCGCTCGTCGATCTGTATTACAGCGGCGCCGGGCCGCTGCTGCCGAAGAGCCACACGGAATGGGCGGGGCTGCTGCGGTCGTGCACGGCGCTCGAAGCCTACTGCCGTTGCTACACGGCCGATCTGCGTCCTGAACGCATCGCTGAATTCCTGCTGCTGAATTCAGAATTCCCGCGGTCGGTGAGGTTCGCGGCTGCGCGCGTCGAGTCGTCGCTGAAGGCGATTGCGGTGCTCACCGCGCGCGGATCGGGGGGCCGTGCGGAGCGGATGGCCGGCCGTCTGCACGCGTCGCTCGACTACGGCCAGGTGGACGAGATCCTCAGCGAGGATCCGCATGTGTATCTGGAAACGATCAGCCGGCATTGCACCCAGATTCATGCGGCGGTCTATCAATCGTACGTGATGTACCCGATCGAATCAGCGCTGCCGGCGTAATCGGCGGAAAAGATGACTTATACGATTCGTCACGTCACCAAATTCGTCTACGAAGCGCCGATCAGCGAGAGCGTGATGGAGGCGCGCATGCAGCCGTTGAGCGACGCGACGCAGCGGTGCATCCGCTTCGGGCTCAGCACGCTGCCGGCCTCGCGCGTGCGGATGTACCTGGACCCCGACGGCAACATGGTGCATCACTTCAACATCCCCGGCCGCCACTCGCACCTGACGGTGACGACGGAGGCATTCGTCGAGTGCTCGCCGATCGGCGAGCTGCCGGACTCGCTCGGTCCCGGCGCGTGGGAGCGCCTCGACGCGGCCACGGCGGGCGGCGAGTTCTGGGACCGGCTCACCCCGAGCGCCTTCGCGAAGCCCACCGACCAGCTCGCGAAACTCGCGCTCGAGCTGTCGCTGGGCCGCAGCTGGGATCCGATTCGGACCCTGCGCATGCTGATGGCAGGACTGCATCAGTGCTTCGAATACAAACCGAAGAGCACGCGCGTGGACTCGCCGATCGACGAGGCGCTGTCGACGCGGCAGGGCGTCTGCCAGGATTTCGCGCACATCATGATCGCGCTCGTGCGCCAGCTCGGCATCCCGTGCCGCTACGTCAGCGGTTATCTCTTCCAGCCGGGGGAGCAGACGGGATCGCTCGACGGCGCCACGCACGCGTGGCTCGAAGCGTGGCTGCCGGATCTCGGCTGGGTCGGCTTCGACCCGACGCACAACAGCCTCGCCGGCGAGCACCACATCCGGGTCGCCGTCGGCCGCGACTACGCGGACGTCCCGCCGACACGGGGTGTATTCAAGGGGTTGAGTGCGGTAAAGAGCGAGCTCGCCGTCGGCGTCGCCATCGGCACGGCGCCGCAGTACACGGATCCGACCGTGTTCACGCCGTGGATGTCGCGCGAAGCCGCCGCCCCGACCGTCGAGTCAGATCAACAACAATGACCGCAGACCTGAAGGTCTGCGGCGACATCCGCGATCGCGGATCGCTTGCCGTGGTAACGCCGGATTAGAACGCTCAGGGTTGCGGCCGGACGGTTTGAGGATCGATCAGGCGGCCGGACGTCTCGAAACGCCGGAAATCAGAATATGCGGCGGTGCAGACGATCCGCTCCTCGATCTGCCCGGTCGTCTGCACATACGTCTCCGCCATCGTCGCCGGCACCCACATGCGGAGCTTGGCGTCCTGTCTGTAGTCGACGACGCTCGTCGCATCCAGATGCGCGCGTTTGTCGATGATGTCGAGGCTCGTGCGCACGACCGTGCCGTCGTCGGTGGAAATCCAGATCACGCCTTTGGTCGGCAGGTCTTCGTTGCGGGCATTGCGGACAAGCGACGGCGATCGACGTTCGGCGTAGCCGACTTTCCAGGCGTCCACACCGTTGATGCGTTCCCGGCCCGCGAGTGAGAACGCAAAACGCTCCTGCAGATCGCGCGAAAGAAACCGGAGGGCGAATGTGGGATCGTTCACGTTCCGCCGGATCCGCCCGATGTTGAACCGCGCGCCTTCATCGGCCAGCGCGCGCAGCACTTGAGCCGCCCCCGCGTCGGCCAGCGCACGCTCGAGCCTCTCTTCGCTGTTCGGTACGGCGCGGCCGTCCGCCGTGAGCACGTTGCGCACCGTCAGCCATGACGGCCGGCCGGGCAGCCGCGTGAACAGCATTTCCGACCTCAGCGTGCGCGTGCTCGACGTGATGATCAGCCACACCTTGGGCGGCGCCTCGCGCCGCTGCTCGGCGTGCTGCTCGTACACCTCGGTGCTGATGACCGTGCTGAACGCGTCTTCGAAATTCTGGACGTAGGCAGTTGCCCGCAAAAGGGCGTCTTTGAGCGGGGTGTCGGAGGAGGGGAACGCCGCGGCGGCGACAGCGACGACGATAGCGGCCGCGCCAGGCGTTCTCCCCATGGTCTTACGCGATCAGAATAGCCCGACCGTCCGGCCCTGCGCGTCGATATCGATATTCTGGAACGCCGGCGTCTTGCCCAGCCCCGGCATGCGCTGCATGTCGCCGCAGAGCGCGACGACAAAGCCGGCGCCCGCTGACGGCAGGAGCGCACGGACGGGGACGATGAATCCGGTCGGCCGGTTGCGGAGCGCAGGGTCGTGCGACAGCGACATCTGCGTCTTCGCGATGCACACCGGCGCCGTGCTCAGGCCGAGCTTCTCGAGCCGCTGCAGGTCCTTCTGCGCCTGCATCTGCAGGTCGATGCCGGACGCGCCGTAGAGCCGCGTCGCGATCGCTTCGATCTGCTGGACGATGGGCGTGCCGTTCGGCGTGAGGAACTTGAACGTGTTCGGCTTCTCGCACGCGGTGACGACCGCGTTCGCCAGATCCACGGAGCCCGCGCCGCCCTGGCCGAACCCGTTGTGCGGAACGACCGTCTCGGCGCCGGCTTTCACCGCGAGCTCCTTCACCAGCGCGATTTCCGCCGGGGTGTCGGTGGGGAAGCTGTTGATCGCGACGACGCACGGCAGGCCGTACTGCTTGACGATGTTGATGTGCGCCGTGAGGTTGTCCATGCCCTTGCGGATGGCGTCGAGATCTTCGGTCGAGAGCAGGTTGAACGGCTTGCCGCCGTGCGACTTGGTCGCGCGCACGGTCGTGACGAGCACCGCCGCCGACGGCTGGAACCCGCCCGTGCGGCAGACGATGTCGCAGAATTTCTGCATGCCGAGATCGCTGGCGAAGCCGGCTTCCGTGATGACGTAGTCGGCGAGCTTAATCGCGATGCGGTCGGCGATGATCGAGTTGTTGGCGTGCGCGATGTTGCCGAACGGGCCGGCGTGAATGAGCGCCGGCTGGCCCTCGAGCGTCTGCACGAGGTTGGGCTTGATCGCGTCCTTCATGATGACGGTCATCGCGCCGGCCGCCCGCAGCATTTCGGCGGTGACCGGCTCGCCGTCATACGTGGACGCGACGACGATGCGCCCGAGGCGCGCGCGGAGATCGTGCAGGTCGTTCGACAGCGCGAAGATCGCCATGATCTCCGACGCCGCCGTGATGACGAACTCGTTCTCGCGCGGGATGCCGTGCGACTTGCCGCCGAGGCCGACGACGCTGTAGCGCAGCTCGCGGTCGTTCATGTCCACCGTGCGCGGCCAGGTGATCGTGGCCGGGTCGATGCGCAGCGGGTTGCCGTTGTAGATCGACGCGTCGAGCGCCGCCGCGAGCAGCGAGTGCGCGGACGTGACGGCGTGGAAGTCGCCGTTGAAGTGCAGGTTGATCTCTTCCATCGGCGCCACCTGCGCGTAGCCGCCGCCGGTGCCGCCGCCCTTGACGCCGAAGCACGGGCCCATCGACGGCTCGCGCAGCGCCAGCATCACTTTCTTCCCGATCTTCCCCAGCCCCATCGTCAAGGAGATAGAGGTCGTCGTCTTGCCTTCGCCGGCTTTCGTCGGCGTGATCGCGGTGACGATGACGACTTTGCCGTTCTTGCCGTTCTTGAGGCGATCGAGGATCGGCAGCTTGACCTTGCCGCGGAACTCGCCGTACTGCTCGAGCTCCTCGGGAAGGATGCCGGCGTCCTTGGCGACCTGGGCGATCGGACGCAGCTTGGCGTCGTGCGCGATTTCGAGAACGTTTTTCATAGTCGGTATCCAAGGCAGGCCTGACGGCCTGCACTACATATGCCTGTGATGCATACGCATGTAGTGCAGACCTTCAGGTCTGCCGTCATTTTCCTAGTTCGTTGCGGACAATCTTTGTTCCCTCGACCATCGCCGTGAGCTTGGCGAAGGCGACGTCGCGGGGAAGGTGGACGCATCCGCAGTCGGGGTTGACGACGAGACGTTCGGCGGGGACGACTTCGAGCGCGCGGCGGATGCGGTCGGCGACGAGCGCCGGCGACTCGATGTCCTGGGTCTTCACGTCGATCACGCCCAGGCCGAGCGTGAACGGCGCCTTGAATTCCTTGAACAGCTGGATGTCTTCTTCGCCGCGGCGCGCGAACTCGAGCGACAGCGCGTGCACCTTGGCCTCGAGGATCGTCGGGAACAGGTACTTGTAGCTGCCCTCGAACGACGGCTTGCCGTAGCGGTTGCCGTAGCAGATGTGCAGCGTCACGTGCGCGTCCACGCCTTCGGTGGCCGCGTTGATCGCCTTGACGGCCCACGGGAGATCTTCGGGGAAGCCGGAGTAGTACGGCTCGTCGATCTGCAGCTCGGTGACGCCGTTGCGCGCCATCTCCTTGAGCTCGCGATTGAGCGCCTTGCCGAGGTCGACGGCGAATTCCGCTTCGTCCTTGTAGAAGGAGTTGCGGATGCGCTTCACGAGCGTATGCGGGCCCGACACCGAGATCTTGGTCGGGTGGTCCGTGTACTTCTTGAGAAACTTCACCTCGTCGTTCAGGCCGAGCGAGCCCGTGCCGAGCTTGCTGCGGACTTCGGTGTCGTAGAAGTCGTAGTAGAAGCGCTTCGACCCGAGATCGACCTGCACGCCGGGAATGCGCTCGGTGAAGTAATCGATCATGTTGTCGCGCTGCAGCTCGCCGTCGGTGACGATGTCGATGCCGGCCGATTCCTGATCCTTGATGGCGGCCTTGCGGACGGCGTCGTGCATGTCGTCGAGATCGCGCTTGGACAGCTTGCGCGCCAGGTAGTCGTTCTTCGCGCGCTCGAGCCACTCGGGCATCGAGTAGCTGCCGATGACTGTCGTCGGGAGGATTGGGAGTTTCATAGTCGTTTGAATATCAGTACTGTCCGCCTTCAGGCGGACTCTTAAGGTTTTTGCGTCGTGTACATCACCGTTGTTTTTGATCCCGGTCGATAGGCGAACGGCCGGAAGTGCACATCGTAGCCCGCGCGAGCGCCGACCGCGCGCAGCAGCGCGCCGTTCACCCAGACGACGAGCGACCCGTCGAGTTTGCCCGGCCCTTTGAAGCCCTTGCGGTACTCGTCCATGCTCTCGACGAAGATGTCCTGGACCTGCAGATACCCGCGCGGGTGGAGCAGCGGCAGCGTGTTGGCGAACGACTCGGCGGCGCCGCGCGAGATGTGGAAGCGGACGTCCTCGGGCGCCTCGTCGAGCAGATCCTGGAGATGCGCCCACGTCAGGCCCGGCGGGACGTGCGATTCTTCGCGATCGTCGAGCGCGCGCAGCCGTTCTTCGAGCTTGAAGTAGCCCCAGAGCGCGCGCCAGAAGGCGACGCCTTTTTCGCCGGCGAACACCGCATGCGGTCCGCCGTCGAGCAGCTTCTGCGTCGCGGCCGGCAGCTCCGCGCGGCCGAGGCCGAAGTCGGCCTGCAGCTGATCGACCGACTCGGCGCTGAGATACGGGCGCACCTCGGCGAGGTACAGCTTGCCGTCGCGGCGGATCAGATCGTCGAACGGCAGGTTGTCGTAGACGTTCGTCAGGTGGACGTAGAGGACCTTGAACCGGTACTGCGAGAGCGTCTTGAACGGGTTCAGCGCGTCGAGCGGCGCCGGGATGATGTGGTCCTTGTGGCGCGAGAGCGACGCGCAGGCGCGCGCGAGCGTGTCGGGTGAGTAGTCGCCCAGGATGAACTGCAGCCGGTCGTAGTACTGCGTCCCGTTGGCCGCGTCATGTTCCTGGAAGAGATCGATGAACGCCGCCGCTCGGGTGCCGGCGCCGACGCCGATCTCGAGAATCGGGATCTCGGCCGGCAGCTGGTTCTTCGACTCGAGATCCTTCAAGAGCTCCCAGAACTCGACGACGGATTCGCGGACGGCGTCGGGCCGGTTCGCGTCGGAGGATCCGCTCGGCAGCGCTTCTTCGAAGCCTTTGCCCGAGGCCGCTTCCCACTCGCCGAGGTGCCGCCAGAAGAGACGGTTGAAATCCCAGATGATGCAGTCGCGGAACGGCTTGTAGTCGGTGAGGTAGTAGCGGCCGTTGTCGCTGCTCGCGTTCGGGTTGACCTGTCTGGCGGCTTCCTGGAGCTGCTGCGGGAGGCTCGCCGGCTGGCACTGCCGGAGGTCGATTGCGACTTCGGCCAGCGACAGCGATTTCCCCGACGCGTCCGTCGTCCGGCGCACGATCACCGGATCGCGGAAGTTGGTTTTGTACTGGATCCAGTCGAGATGAATGCGGAGCGACGGGGCGACTTTGGCGTCGAGCTGGCCGTTCTCGACCAGATCGACCAGCGAGCCGGTCACAAGGCTCGCGAGCTCTCCGAGTTGCGACTTTTTCGCGCCCTTCTTGCTCTGCGAGATGTGGTTTATATGGACGATCACCTACGGTCCTGAGGTCGCACGGGCGGCCACGCCTCCGCCCCTACAACCTACTAATCATACTTGGAAAAGCCGCTGTTTCGGTAGTTCCGGTGACCAAGTTATCCAATTGCCGAATTCACGGAGTCACAATCACCTGCGACTTCGCCCACGGATGGTCTTTGCAGATCACTGTGTATTCGCCAGGCTTGTCGAAGAGGTGTCCCGCGGCTTCGAGCGGCACCAGGCGGGAGGATGTCCACGAGCCGTCCTCGGCGCCGACGGTGTGCAGGATCCGTCCGTTGTTCACCCATCTGACCGTCGTCCCCGCTTTGACGCGAATGCGGTACGGATTGAAGGCGTGCTCGTCGACATACATGCGCACGCTGCCGTTCGAACTGTCGCGGACGTAGCTCGCGACCTCGACGCGGAAGGTGTCGGTGATCGGGCCGTTGAACAATCCGCCAGGCGCCGCTCCCGCGCCGCCGCCGCGGCCTCCGCGGCCGCCTCCGCCTGCGGCGTCAGCGACATCGAGCTTCGGTTCGAGGGTGCCGTTCAGCTTGAGCGCGAGGATGTTGTTGCGGCCGGCGAGCGCGATGTATTGCTCGCCGTCGATCTCGTAGCTCGCGCCCGGCGCGGCGCCGCCGTTGAGCCCCGTCTGGTACTGCCAGATCATCTCGCCGGTCTTCGCGTCGCGCGCCTGCAGATTCCCGTCCGGCATCGTCTGAAAGAGGAGGCCCGTCGCGGTGGCCATCGCGCCCGAGGGACGCGGCCCGGTGAAGTCCTGCTTCCAGGCGATCTTCGACGTCCTCACGTCGATCGCGGCCATCACGCCGTGCGCGGCCGGCATGCCGGGCACGCGCGCGCCGCCGAGGATGAAGACGTACGGGTCTTCGGCGCGGCGGAGCCACTGCAGCGACGAGTTGCCGAGCGCGTAGATGTAGTTGGTCTGGGGGCTGTAGGCCATCGGCGTCTGCCGCATGCCGGGGAACGGCGTCAGCAGGTTTGGCAGTTCGGACGGTGAAGGTGCAGGCGAGAAGAAGCATCCCAGCCTGAAACCCGGCGGGATCGGTTTCTTGGCCCACACGTCGCACTCGTCCAGCATGTGATCGGCGCCGACCGGGTACGGCTGCGTCGGCCACGTGCGCTGCGTCTTGTCCTGCGGCACCTTGCGATCTTCGATCGGCAGCACCGGTCTGCCCGTCTCGCGATCGACGACGAAGAGCGTGCCGTCGGCGCGCATCGCCGCGATGAGCTTCCGATCGCGGCCCGCGATCTGCGTGTTGACGAGGATCGGCGACATGCCCATGTCGGCCTCCCAGACGTCGTGCTTGATCGTCTGGTAGTGCCACTTCAACTTGCCGGTCTTGATGTCGAGGGCGATGATCGAGCAGAGATAGAGGTTGGTGCCCGCGCGCTCGTCGCCCGCGTACTGCGGCACGCCGTTGCCGGTGCCGAAGTAGACGAGGCCGAGCTCGGGATCCGCGGCGCCGACGAGCCAGATGGCGCCGCCGCCAACCTTATATGTATCCGTCGGCGGCCACGTCTCGTGGCCTGCGTCCTCGGGGCCGGGGACGACGAAGAACTCCCAGGCTTTCTTGCCGGTCTGGCCGTCGAAGGCCACGACCTTGCCGCGGAAACCGGGATCGGCGGACGTGCCGACGAAGACGAGTCCGCCCGCGTAGAGCGGCGCGCCGGAGATGCCCTGGCCGGGGCGCGGCGGGTCGATGCCGGCGTAGCCGTCCCAGATCTCTTTACCTGTCTTCTCGTCGAGCGCGATCGCGTGTGCGTTGGAGAGGCCGACGAACACTTTGCCGTCGGCGACCGCGACGCCTTCGCGATCGGGCAGGCCCGGCTCGGCCCGTGCGAAGTCGTTCAGGCCGCTGTTGTTGCCCGCGGCTGCAGCGCCCGTCTGGTGCTTCCAGATCGTCGCGCCGGTCTTGGCGTCGAAGGCGTAGACGTAGCTGCCGCCCGTGAGAAAGACCATGCCGTCCTTGACCACCGGCATCGCGCGCCCTGCGCCGCCGTCGACGAACCGCTCGGTCTGCCACGCGCCTTTGAGCTTCGGCAGCGTGTCGCGGCTGATCTGCGTCAGCGCCGTATAGCGCGAGTTGCCGAGGTCGCCGCTGACATTCGGCCACTCTCTGGTCGACGGCGCCAGCGCGTTCGACTGCGTGCGCACCAGCGCGGTTGCGGCGGTGATGACGATGGCGGCGGCAAAAAGGCGTTTGAACATGGGGGGATTCTACCTACGTACAAGCCACAGAGCCACAGAGGGCGGGAACCCGAACAAAGTCGAGAAACACAGCGTACAAAGAGTGATAATCCCTGCCCGTGAGCCCGAAAGCGCTGAAGATCCTTATCGGTGTGGTCGTCGTCGCCGCGGTCGTGGCCGGCCTGATACGGTGGAGCCGTCTGCGCTTCCATGAAGCGCCCGCGCCGGCGCCGGCGGCGCAGCCGGCGACGGTCCAGGTCGCCGAAGATGCCGAGCCGAAGTCGCTCTGTCCGCAGGAGCGTGGGAAAGTGGTCAAGACCTACGGCGTGCTGGAACTGACCGTCGAGCGCAATGCGGACGACCTGTGCGCGTACGAGGTCCGCAGTTCGAAGGGCGCGAAGCTGGCCGAAGATGAGGGCGGCCTGGCGGTCACCGCGCAGTTTGCCGATCTCGACGCCGACGCCGCCGACGAGCTGATCGTCGTCGCCGACTCCGGCGGCAGCGGACTGCATGCCGACACGCTCGTGTTCACGCAGCGCCCCGAGCCGCATCTGATCGACAAGTACGACGGCTGCGCGACGCGGGTGGAGAAGGCCGCGGACGGCCGCCGCGCGCTGATGACGTGCGCGCTGCAGATGAACATGATGGACGGCGTTTGCAACGGCTGCTCGCCGCGCCCCTACATCTATTACATGCTCGAAAGCGGCAAGCTCGTCCGGCGCAACAACCTGTTCACCTCGGCCTACGACAAGCGCATTGTCGCCGAACAGAAGGACATCAGACCCGAAGACGCCGAGGCGTTCCTCAAATCCGAGAACAAGGACGACCGCGCCTTCTGGGACGCCGAGACCCGGAGCGCCGTGATGCGCATCGCCGCCGACTACATCTACAGCGGCCGCGAGGCGAAGGCGAAGGAAGTCATCGAGAAGTACTGGCCCGCCTGGGACCGCGAACGCATCCTCGAGGATCTTCGTTAGGGTTCTTCGCGATCCTTCGTTTTCTTCCTGTCTTCGTGGTTTCTCAGTACAGGTAACATTAGGTCCGTGAACCGCCGGCAGCTCTTCTCGGCCCTCATCGTCGCCGCGTGCCTGTCGGCGGCGGCCGTCGTCGGCCTGGGCATTCGGGCGCAGAGCGTTCCGGATACGCTGCCCGCCGAGCTCAGCGACAAGGACTTCTGGGGGCTCGTCACCGAGTACTCCGAGCCCGACGGCTTCTTCCGGTCCGACAACCTGGTCTCCAACGAGCGGACGTTCCAGGAAGTGATTCCCGAGCTGAAGAAGCGGGCGCTCGCAAACGGCGTCTACCTCGGCGTCGGCCCCGACCAGAACTTCACGTACATCGCCGCCCTCAAACCCCGCATGGCCTTCATCGTCGACATCAGGCGGGGGAATCTGGACCAGCATCTTTTCTACAAGGCGCTGATCGAGATGTCGTCGGACCGGATGGATTTCCTGTCGCGCCTGTTTTCGCGCGCCAAGCCCGACGCGCTCGTCGAGAACGCGACGGGGCTGTCGGCGAACACCCTGTTCGACGCGTTTGCCGGCATCGAGGCCGACCCGGCGATGTTTCAGAAGAATCTCGGCGACATTCACAAGTGGCTGACCGAGAAGCACGGCTTCGCGCTGACGCCGGACGACGTGCGCGGCATTGAATATGTCGCGCGGGCGTTTTTCTCGGAAGGTCCCGATCTGCGCTACTCGTTCCCGAGCCCGCGGCTCGCGCGCGTGTTCCCGACATATTCGGAGCTGCAGAACACGACGGATGCGACCGGGACGAGCTGGGCGTATCTGTCGAACGAGGAGACGTTCAAGGCGCTGCAGCAGTACGAGCGCAGGAATCTGATCGTGCCGGTGATCGGCGACTTCGCGGGACCGAAGGCGCTGCGTGCCGTCGGCAGCTACATCTCGACGCACGGCGGCACCGTCAACTACGTCTACACGTCGAACGTGGAACAGTATCTGTTCGGCAACGACGCCTACCGGCGCTACTACGCGTCGGTCGCGACCCTGCCGCTGCACGACCAGAGCACGTTCATCCGTTCGTTCTTCGATCGCGGCTTCTACTATCCGCCCGGCGTCATCATGGCGGACCTGCATTCCGTCCAGTTGCTCGATCCCGTCAACGGCCTGCTGAAGGCCTTCGGCAAAGACGAGATCGGGTCATACCAGGATGTGATCTCTCGATCCCATTAGCCGACGTACGAGCCACAGAGGCACAGAGATCAGACACAGAGACGAGGAACACAGAGAAAACCGGTCTTGGATCTTTGTGTCCCTCGATTTTTGCATTCATTCCCATCCTCAGTGGCTCTGTGGCCCGTACGTGGGTTTTGGGGCCTGTACGTGGGTATACTTCCCGCCATGAAACGCATCGCCATCGTCTCCCTTCTTGTTGTGGCCGCCGCATCGCTGTCCGCGCAGCAGCAACCCGCAGGTCGCGGTCGTGGTCAGGCCACGGCGCCGCCGGGAATCAACTGGCCGTCGCCGCCGCTGCCGGACGGGCCGATCAGCATCGAAACCGCGCTCGTGCGGCCGGTGAAGATCACCGTGACCAAAGGCCTCAATCAGCCGTGGTCGATGGTGTTTCTGCCCGACGGGACGATTCTGGTCACCGAACGTGGCGGCAAGCTGCGGCGCATTCGCGACGGCAAGCTCGATCCCGCGCCCGTCGAAGGCGTGCCCGCCGTGCAGGCGAACGGCCTTGCCGGGCTGATGGACATCCAGCTCCATCCGAAGTTCGCGGAGAACAAGTACGTCTATCTCACGTACCACAAGCCTCAGGCCGCACCTGCCCAACCAGCCCCACCTGCCCAGGCAGCTGGCGGCCGCGGTCCGCAGCCGCCAGCGGGGATCATCACGCTCGCGCGCGCGAAGTGGGACGGCAACAAGCTCGTCGAGTTGAAGGAACTGTTCTCCGGTCCCGCGGCGGGCAATCCGTCTCGAATTTTGTTTGGCCGGGACGGTTCGCTGTTCATGTCGATCGGCTCAGGCGATCCCAGTCCCGACATCTACCTGACGGGCGACATGCAGGCGAGGATGGGTCTGCCGGCGCAGGATCCCAACAGCCTGCTCGGCAAGACTCTCAGGCTGAAAGACGATGGGACCGTGCCGCGCGACAACCCGTTTGTCGGCAAGAGCGGCTATCGCGCCGAGATCTACACGCTCGGCCACAGAAACATTCTCGGCCTCACGATGAATCCCGAGAACGGGGCGATCTGGTCGGTGGAGAACGGGCCGAACGGCGGCGACGAGGTCAACGAGCTCTTGCCCGGCCACAACTACGGCTGGCCCGTCGTCAACAACGGGCGGTTTTATCTCGGCCCGCGCGTGAGTACGAATCCGTATCGCGAGGGCATGGATCCGCCCGTGGCGTTCTGGGTGCCGGCGATTGCGCCGTCGGGGCTGCTGTTCTACACCGGCGACAAGTTCCCGCAGTGGAAGAACAATCTCTTTATCGGCGGCATGCGCCAGGGCGAGGTCCCACGCTCCGGGCATCTCGAGCGGATGGACTTCAACGAGAAGTGGGAAGAGCTGCACCGCGAGGGCATGTTCCGCGAGCTGCAGAACCGCATCCGCGACGTCCGTCAGGGACCTGACGGCTACATCTATCTACTGACGGCGGAGAATGACGGCGCCCTGCTCAAACTGGAGCCCGGGACGAAGTAGGCGTACGCGACCGGCTTGCGCGCGACTAAGCCGAGCGACTCGGAGATCTGTACTAGCGCGTTAGCTCAACGATGGATGTTGGCGTTCCGTATCGACGGTCGTAGTCAAGGCTCTGCTGGAAATACCGGATTGATTCCGCTGCGAGCCCAAGTTTGCGAAGCGCTAGAACACGGTCTCTGACGATGGTGACCATGTCGCGGTACTCCACGACATCCGCTTCATCGCACAAGCGGCCATGGCCCGGAATGACGTAAGTCCCGCCTTCTTCGTGGTCCTTCGGGATCGCGAGCTCGATGATCCGGTTCAACCCGTCAATCGTGCCTTGGACGCTGCCGCCGCCCGCGCGATCGATGGCCGGAGAGGTCACTGTCGAGAACACGTCGCCCGCAGCAATGACGTCGGAGCGGCGGAAGAACACGATGGCGTCGCCGTCGCTGTGGCCGGACTGGTGGATGATTTGGATCGCTTCGCCGTTGAAGAAGAGCTCTTTGTCTTCGAGGAACGTCTCGGTCGGCCAGGCGGCGAAAGGCTCCTTCGCCTGACTCATACGAAACAGCGTCCGCTCCTGGGCGATCACGCGTGCGGTAGTCGTTGGTAGTCCAAAATTGCCCGGTGCGTTGCCGGCCAGCCAGCGGCCTACCCTGGAGATGGCCTCGTTGCCGCCCGCGTGGTCAAAGTCAGAGCCGGTGTTGATAATGATGCGGATTGGCTTGTCGGTGACCGTGCGAATTGTACGGAGAACGTCTTCTGACACGCCGCTCCTGCCTGAGTCCACGAGGAGTACGCCTTCGTCGCCGATTTGCACCGCGATGTTGGCGCCGGCACCGACGAGCATCCAGACCTGTCCTTGAACGTGCATCATCGCCGGTGGACCGTTGTAGTCCTCCGGCGTCGGTTCAGGTTTGAACGTCAACACAGAGAACGTCGGCGCACTCGTGGTGCGGCTGGCGGGCGCTGCGACCTTCGCGGTTCCCGTGACAGCGAATTCCGGCCGTGTCGTCGTCGCGCCGCCGCGGACGGCATCGCGTGGTAATCCCTTCTTGTCCGCGAATTCGGTCTTCTTCGCTTCGAACCCAGGTGATCCGGGCAACAGATGCGGGACGTAGCCCTTCGGGTGCCCGGCCACCTCGTCGACGACGTCGAACTGGGTGCGAACGACGTCCTGGCGCGGATCGAGGACCCAGCTGGTGCTGCGGACGAACGGCTCTTCGAGATACACGGGATCCTTCACGACGGTGACGACGGTGAGGATGTCGCCGTGGCGGAAGAAATGCTCGGTCATCGTCGCCCAGTCGGAATGCGCGACGCCGTTGCGCTGAATCCAGCCGACCTTGAGATGCGTCGTGTCGACGGTGAGTTGGTCGCCGTTCCAGCGCCCGAGCGAGAAGCCGGCCCACGTGTGCGCGGCGTACGATGGGGGCCGCGCGCGGCCGTCGAGCCAGATCGTCCGCGTCGCCTGGCCGAAGGTGCCGAAGAGCTCGTAGCCGATCCTCTCCTGCGTGACGGCGTCGAGGACGCGCGAGATGCGGATGTTTGCGGGGCCGCGCAGTGAATACGTCGACGGATGCGGCTTCGCCTGATGCTCACGCAGGGAAAGAATCGACGCGTCCCACGCGTCCGCCTTCAGCCGGCCGGCGTCGTTGATCGGCAGCCCAAGGTAGTCGCCCAGTTCGGGCCCCGGCACGCGATGCTCCTGGTCCTCGTGATAGCGGCCGGACCACTGGCCGGAGAGATCGATCTGGGCGAACGCGGGCGCCGCGATCATCCACATCGCGATCGCCAGACCGCCAAATCGCCAGATGCCCCGATTCACGGGCCGATCCTACGCTCGGCTGAAGCCTTCGCGCTACGAGCCTTCGCGCTCCCAGGGACCTTATTGAACTTCGATACGGATTTATCGTATAACGATAAGGCATTCAGGAGGGCAGCATGCGCATTCTCGGCAGGTGGTCGGTCGCGTCGGTCGTCAGCTTCTTCGTCAGCCTCACGGCCTTCGGCGCCGCGTTTGGCGCGTTCATCAGCTTCTGCGTCCTGCTGGCGGTCCCGTTCATCCGGCTGCCCATCACGGTGACGGCTCCCGTGACGTTCACGCTCGACACGCCGAACGAGATCCTCGGCGGCCGGCCGGGCTGGGGCTTCGAGTTCCGGGAGACGCGGCGGCCGCCGGCCCCGCGCCCGCCGAAAGTCCAGCGCATCGCCGGCTCGATGCGCGTGCCCGTCACCAACCGCTGGTTCATCGGCTTCAACGGCATCTCGCTCATCGTCATCCTGGCGTTCGTCGCGTACACACTGGCCCAACTGCAAGGGGTCCTGCGGACGCTGGTTCGCGACAAGACGCCGTTCGTCCCGGCCAACGCCGCCCGCATCCGCTGGCTCGGACTGGCGGTGATCATCGGGTCCCTCTTCGTCTCGGCGATTGTCTTCGTCGAGAACACCTGGGCGCGGGCGAACCTCAACCTTCCCGGTGTGACGTTCGACGCCCTGCCGACCATCGACTTCGGGACGATCTTCTACGGTCTGATCATCCTCGTGATCGCCGAAGTCTTCCGCGCGGGCACCCAGCTCGACGAAGACCAGTCGCTGACGATCTGAGGCCGCGATGGGCATCAAGATCAATCTGGATCACCTGCTGCTCGACCGTCAGATGACGCTGACCGAGCTGGCCGAACGCGTGGACGTCACGATCGTCAACCTGTCGATCCTGAAGACGAACAAGGCGCGCGCCATCCGGTTCTCGACGCTGGAGGCGTTGTGCCGGGAACTGAAGTGCCAGCCGGGGGACATATTGGAGTATGTGACTGAGAAGAGGGCTAAGGCCTGACGGAGGGCTGAAGGCTTAGGGCTTAGGGCTTAGTGGAGTTGTTCGAACGGGAAGCGCCTCGCGATGCGTTTGTTGAAGAACGCGCCCTTGGATTTCGCGGCGAGCAGGCCTTCGTAGATGAACGGCGACACGTCGGTATACCGATAGACGTGGCCCTCGAGGAGCTCGACTTCGAGGACGTGCGCCGCGGCGTCGTAGCCGACGGAACGAATGACGCTCGACGTCACCTGGGTGCGCTCCATGCGTTGAGTAAAGAGCAACGGCCGGCGAATGTCAGTCCGCGTCTGTCTGGCAGGGCCTGATAACCAAACGGGGTGTCTAACGTCTTACTTTGGGGAGCGAGACATGAAAAAGCTATTGCTGGGGGTCTGTCTGGCGGCCGGCGTGGCCATCGCGACGGGGCATGCCCAGGAGGCGGCGAAGCCGGCGGCCGCCGATGACGGGACCTTCGAGGTCGCGACGCTGAAGCAGAACAAATCCGGCGAGCGGGGCGGCGGCATCCGCCGGCTGCCGGGCGGGCGCGTGACGGTGACGAACATGGCGGCACGGCAGCTGGTGGTCTTCGCCTACGGGCTCGGCCAGTGGCAGGTGAGCGGCGGACCCGGCTGGCTCGCCGACGACAAGTTCGATCTCACCGCCAAGATGGAGGGCAACCCGGAGTGGGGAGGACCGGGCACCGGAAAGCCCGATCCGATCACGCTCGCGATGCGGAAGCTGCTCGCCGAGCGATTCAAGCTGAAGCTCCACGTCGAGAAGCGCGACCTCGACGCGTACGCGCTGGTGATGGTGAAGCCGGGCACGCCGGGGCCGCAGCTCAAGGCGTCGGACACCGACTGCAAAGCGCTCCTCGAGAAGGCGCAGCGCGGCCAGCTCCCGCAGCCGCAGGGTCCGCCCGACTTCAGCAAGCCGCTCCCGTGCAGCATCGTGGGACGCTTCGGCCAGATCATGGCCGACGGCTTTCCGATGTCGCAGATCGCGACGATGTTCGTCGGCCAGGCCGGCCGCCCGGTCGTCGATCGTACGGGGCTCTCCGGCAACTGGCAGCTGATGATGACGTTCGCGCAAGAGCGCCCCATCGGCGCGCCAGCGCCGCCGAACGAGCAGACGCTGCCGGACCCTAATGCGCCGTCTTTTTTCACGGCGATGCAGGAGCAGCTCGGGCTGAAGCTGGAATCGACGAAGGCGCCCTTCGACGTGACCGTGATCGACTCGGCGGAACATCCGACCGACGATTAGCTTCGAACGTCCTAGTTACTCGAGGCCGGCAAATCACGAAGGCACAAAAAGAAAACACGAAGGTCACGAGCCTTTTCCGTACAAGAATGAGTTCGTGTTCTTCGTGTACCCTTCGTGCCTTCGTGACGTGCCGTCGCCCGGAGCAGCCATGATGCGAAAACTGGTTGTTGTATTTTGTCTTGTGGGTGTCGCGGTGATCGCGGCTCAACAGCCGGAGACGTTCGAAGTCGCCAGCGTCAAGCAGAACACGTCCGGCGATGGCGGGCAGTTCATCCGGATGTTGCCGGGCAATCGCTTCAGCGCGACGAACATGACCCCGCGAGCGCTGGTGACGATTGCGTATCAGCTGCAGCAGTTTCAGCTGGTCGGCGGCCCGGCATGGATGACCACCGAGCACTACGACATCGTCGCGAAGATGGCAGGCGAGCAGGCGCCGTTCGTGCCGGGGCAGCCCCAGCCCGTGATGGTCGCGGTGCGCGGGCTGCTCGCCGAGCGCTTCAAGCTGAAGCTCCACACGGAAACGCGCGAGATGGACGTCTACAACGTCGTGATGCTCAAGCCAGGCGTGCCGGGGCCGTCGCTCAAGCCGTCGACCACGGACTGCGTCGCGCAGGCGAACGCGCGACGGGGAGGTCCGCCGCCCGGACCGCCGACGCCCCCGGGACCGAACGATCCGATGACGTGCGGGTTGATGAGCATGCCAGGCATCATCCGCATGGGCGGGATGCCGATCTCGCAGATCACACAGATGCTCACGAACCAGACCGGACGGCTGGTGTTCGACAAGACCAACCTCCCCGGCACCTGGGACTTCACGCTGAAGTATTTATTCGAAGGACGCGGTGGCCAGCCGCTGCCGCCGAACATCCCGCCGCCCGATCCCGATGCGCCGTCGCTCTACACCGCGATCCAGGAACAACTCGGCCTGAAGCTCGAGTCCGCGAAAGCGCCGGTGCAGATGACCGTGATCGATTCCATCGATCATCCGACGGACGACTAGGGGCTCGCGACGACGAAGACCTGGGCTTCCGTCGTCCCGCCCGACGTCGTCAGCCTGATGTGACGCGGGCCTGCCGTGGCCGTGACGGCGACCGTGATGTCCGCCGCGATCTCGGTCGGACTCTTCACGCTGAGCGAATTGACGACGACGCCGCCGCCATCGATTGCCACGAACGTGTCGAACTGGCGGAAGTTCGTGCCGCTGAACGTCGCGGTCAGGGCCGAGCCGGGCGTGGCGCTCGAGGGGCTGATGGCGGCCAGCGTCGGCGCGGCGGGCTTGAAAGCGGCGCTGGGGAGTACCGGTCGAGTCCCGGAAAACGACGAGGGACTTGCCATGTCGATGGTGCACGCGCAGACTAGCGTAGACAGCACGATCGCGAGAATCGATTTGATCAACACCGGAGCGCGTATGTGCAAGCCGAGTACCCCGTCGCGGCGCAGGAGACGCGCGTCGCGTTCACGACAGATGGTGAGGCCCTCGTGAAAAGACTGGTGATCGCCGCGTGCGTCGCGGCGTCGGTGGCCGTGGCCGCGCAGGACAAGGACACGACGTTCGAAGTCGCCTCGGTCAAGCGGAACACGTCCGGCGACACCAACGGCATGTTGCGACAGCTGCCTGGCGGGCGCATGACGGCGGCGAACATGCCTGTGCGCCAGATGATCACTTTCGCGTATCAGCTCGCCGGGTATCAGCTCGTCGGCGGCCCGGGCTGGCTCTACACCGATCGGTACGACGTCAACGCGAAGATGGACGGCAACCCGCAGTCGGCATTCGTTCCGGGAGCGAACCAGCCGGGGCCGATGCAGCTCGCGCTGCAGAAGCTGCTCGAGGATCGGTTCAAGCTGAAGGTGCATCGCGAGACGCGCGAGATGGATATCTACGCGCTGGTGATGGCGAAGCCGGGCGCGGGACCCGGTCCGGGCCTGAAGCCGACCAAGCAGGACTGCGTGGCGGCGGCCGCGGCCGCGCAGCGCGGGCAACCGCCACCGCCCCCGGGCGGCAACAGCACCGTGCCGTTTTGCGGGATTCAGGGCGGGAACGGCCGGCTGCGGTTCGGCGGTCTTCCGTCGGCCGCGATGGCGCAGGCGTTCTCGGGTCCGGCGGGACGGATGGTCGTCGATCGCACCGGCCTGAGCGGCGCCTGGGACTTCGAGTTGACGTTCTCAATCGAAGGCCGCGGCGGTCCCGGGCCCGACACGCCGGCCGCCGATCAGCCGCCTGGCTTGTTTACCGCCATCCAGGAACAGCTCGGGCTGAAGCTGGAATCGACCAAGGGGCCGGTTGAAGTGCTCGTCATCGACAGCGTCGAGCGACCGATTGACGATTAATCGCCGACAGGCGTAGGTTTTCCGCGATCCCAGTAGTGGCCGCAGACCTCTAGGTCTGCGAGTCTGCGAGTCTGCGGTCAGTGACATGTCACACACGCCGATGTGACCGGTTGGTACTTCCCCTCGAGCATCTCCGGCAGTAGCCTATCCGCGTGCGGGAGGTGACATGCGGAGCGCGTTAATCCTTTCCTTACTCATCGCCGGCGTTGCGACGCTGTCGGCCCATCACACGGCCACCACCATCTACGACCCGTCGAAGCTGGTGACGGTTCAAGGGGTCGTCGCCGAGCTCGACTGGAAGCAGCCGCACGTGATCATTCACCTCGACGTCAAAGCCGAGGACGGCAGCCTCGTCCGGTGGGACGTCGAGGCGCAGAACCCGAGCGCCGTCCGCCGCCATGGTCTGCAGCAGGACGACATCCGGCCGGGAACGGCGATCGGCAGCACCGGTTGCCTCGCGCGCGACGGGTCGCGGAAGATCTACGCACAGACGTTCGTCCTGCCCGATCGCACGCCGATCGTGAACGCGGGTTGCCAATGATGCTGACCAGGACAAGAGCCACGCTTCTGATTCTCGCGATTGCCGCGCCGGCCTTCGCGCACCACACCGTCTCGGTCGTCTACGACCCGGACAAACGCACGACGCTGAACGGCGTCGTCAGCGACGTCGAGTGGAAACAGCCGCACGTGATCTTCCGCGTCAAGGTCCGGGGTGACGACGGGCGGCTCGTGCCGTGGACCGTCGAGACGCAGGCGCCGCTCGTCGTCCGCAGCCACGGTTTGCAGCAGGACATGCTCAAGCCCGGCGTCCCCGTCAGCAGCACCGTGTGCCTTGCGCGCGACGGATCGCACCGCGCGTACGCGCAGACCATCGTCCTCCCCGAGGGGCGGACCATCCTCAGCTTCGGCTGCAATTCCAACCGCAGCACGCCGTAATCTCCCCACCTGACGCCGACGCCTGATCTGATCCCAACACGCCCGACCTGAAAGGTCGGGCCTACGCCGGGGATCGACGAATACGTGCGACGCGTTTGATCGCGGAATGCGTTTTGCCTGCAGGCGACGCGTGGGTCTACTGCCTCGTCGCCAACGTCGACTACGTGGCGTGTCGTATGTCGGTTATCACCGATATTTCGCGACGGCATGCACGGCGCTGCGGCGGCCGGTCTTCAGTGAGCGGTGGATAGCAACCGACGTTACCGCGCAGTTGCGTCGTACCGCGTCGCTATCTGATTTCGCATTGCCTGCGTACTGTCTGATGCCGGATCACGTGCACGTGCTGCTGCATGCGAAGTCGGAGGGTGCCGATCTCCCCGCGTTCATGAAACGCTTCAAACAGGCAACCGCGTTCAACTACAAACAACAAACGCGGCAGGTGCTGTGGCAAACGGGATATCACGAACGGATTCTGCGTGACGACGAATCGAGCGAATCGATCGCGCGGTATATCCTCGAGAACCCCATTCGCGCGGGGTTGACGGCGCATCTGGGCGAATATCCCTACGCCTGGTCGGACGTGTACGATCTGGCCGCGCTGTTTGCGGATTGGGAACGTAATCCGCATCCGCCACCAGCGCGTTCTCCACATCCCCCAAGTCCTCCACGATCCCACTCGTAGGCCCGACCTTTCAGGTCGGGCGTGCCGGTATCACGTCCGGCGCATCGGACGTACCGGGATTACGACAGGCGTGCGATTGAGGTTTTCAGATGATTCAGGTCGATGGGTTTCCGCAGGATCAGCGACACGTTCAGCTTCGCCGCCTCCTCAGTCACCGATTCCCCGTCGAGCGCGGTGGCGATGACGATGCGCGTGTCTTTGGTCAGGGGATTCGCGCGGAGCTTGCGCATGACGGTCCAGCCGTCGACGAGCGGCATCATGATGTCGAGCACGGCGACGGCGGGGCGTTCGCGGCACGCGATCGCGTAGCCGTCGAGGCCGTCCGACGCGGTGAACACTTCGTAGGCGCCCTCGAGCGCGGCGCTCAGAATCTGGAGCTGGTCCTCGTCGTCGTCGACGATGAGGATCTTCGGGAGGCGTGGGGTCATCGGCTGTGTCCGTCCGTCGTCTCGCGCACGCTGCGCGCGGCATCGGCCACGGCACTCACGAGCTCTTCGAAGCGATAGGGTTTACGAATGAATGCGCGGAAGCCTTCGGCGCGCGCGCGGCCCTCGATCTCGTGCGACGTGTGCGCGGTGACGGCGACGGCCGGAATCAGGCGTCCGGTTGCCAGCTCGCGGTCGTGCACCTGGTTGAGCAGCGTGAAACCGTCGACGTCCGGCATCGCGAGGTCCGTGACGAGGACGTCGATGTCGCGCGTGCCGATGAGATCGATCGCGCCGGCAGCGTCCGAGGCGGTCGAGACGTACGCGCCGCTCTCAGCGAGTGCCATCGCCGCCAGCTCCCGCGCATCCGCGTCGTCGTCGACGACGAGCGCCGCGACGCCGCGAAGGACCGACGCCGGACGGCGGACACGCTTCGGGACCGAGCTCGCCACGACGGCCTGATGCGCCGTCGGAATCCGGAGCACGAACCGGGCACCGCGGCCCACGCCGTCGCTGAACGCCTCCACGACGCCGCCGTGCGCCTGCATAATCTCCCGCACGATGGCGAGGCCGAGGCCGAGGCCGGGATGCTTGCGCGTCGATGAGGCGTCGGCCTGCCGGAACGGCTCGAAGATGTGCGGCAGGAAGATCGGGTCGATGCCGACGCCCTGGTCCTGTACGTCCACGGTCGTGTCCACGTCGTTGTGGCTCACCGACACGGTGATCGCGCCCGCGTCGCTGAACTTCACCGCGTTGGCGAGCAGGTTCCAGATCGCCTGTTGCAGACGATCGGGATCGCCGCGGACGAGGTGCGGCGGATCGGCGGTCTGCGTCACGATGCGGATGCCTTTGGCATCGGCGGCCGATCGCGTGACGTCGATGGCTTCTTCGAGCACCTGCGTGAGGTCCACGAGTGCGATCTTCAGCCGCAGCTTGCCGGCGACGATGCGCGAGACGTCGAGGAGGTCTTCGACGAGCCGCGCCTGCGCGCGGGCGTTGCGGTCGAGGCTTTTGAGCGCCTGCTTCAGCCGCTCTTCCGAGACCGGCGTCATCTGCAGGATCTGCAGCCAGCCCAGGATCGCGTTCAGCGGGGTGCGGAGCTCGTGGGAGACCGTCGCGAGGAACTCGTCCTTGAGCCGGTTCGCGGTCCGCAGCTCTTCGTCGCGCCGCTGGATCTCCGCCAGCATGTCGTTGAACGTCGACACCAGATGTCCGACTTCGTCGTCTCCACCGGGCGCGGCGCGGACGGAGTAGTCGCCGTGGCTCGACACCTGCTGGGCCGTGCCGGCGAGCGCGGCCACCGGACCGGCGATCGCGCGCTGGAACAGCGTGCCGATCCCGATCGCCGCCAGCGCGCCGAGAAGCAGCGCGGCGATCGTCGCGTAACCCTGCGCGCGGATCTGCGCGTCGACGCTCGAGAAATTCGCGCGCATGTACAGCGTTCCGGCCGGGCGTCCGCCGACGGCGATGGCGCGGCTGATCTCGAACGTGCGCAGCGTCGTTTGCTCCAACGGCGGCGGGGGAGAGGCGGGACAGAGCAGCGCGACTTGCGATTGATACGCGGCGAAGAACCGGCCCTGTTCGTCCCACGTGCAGGCGACGTCGATAATCGGCAGCGCGCGCAGCCGCTGGAGCACGTCGGCCGCCACCGAGCGGTCGTTGAACGCGAGCGGCGCCGACACCGCGTCGAGCGCGATGGCCGCCTGCGCGAGCACGGCCTCGCGTGCCGTTCGCCGCGCGCCGATGTACGAGGCGACCAGGAACACGATGCTGACGACCAGCATCGCGCTGAAGCTGGCGAGCAGGCCGAGCGCGATCAGCTTGTGGCGAATGGGAGCGTTGCGGAGCCAGCGCCTCATCCGCCCGTCCCTTTGCCGGTGACCGCCCGCGCCACCTGGAGCAACCGGGAACTGAGCGTGAGCCCGCGAGCGGCGGCGGACTGCAGGTTGATGTCGAACCGCACGCGGCCGCCGTCGACGACGAACGCGATCATGCCGCCGTGCCGGAGAAAGTCGGGGGCTTCGCCCACCGTCAGCACCGGCCGCTGCGCAGTCACGCGAGCGGCCTGTTCGATTCGATCGGCGGCGTTGCCGGGCACGAACACGAGCTCGCACATGGCCAGCGCATTCGCGTCGGTGGTGCGAACGACCTGCACGGGCCGTCCGTTCGACGTGCCGTTCTGCATCGCGGTGTCGAGTGCGCGGCCGAACGGGTCCATGCCGTACACGCAGACGTGCAGCGGGTCCGCCGGTCCGCTGAACGCGTCGGGCGGCCACGTCACGAAGTTGACGATGTTATAGAGGTACGCGGCTTTGACTTCGTATTCCAGGGCGCGCTGCGCGAGGAGCCGGGGAACCCGGGAAGAAACGACCAGGAGTGCGCCGAAGAGCGCGAACGCCGTTAGTCGGCGAACCGCCATGTGACCTGTGCGTAGACCGCCCGCTCCACGCTCTCCGGCGGCCCGCCGATCTGGAATTCCTGGTGCGCGCCGTGAAGCAGGTTGTCGCCGACGAGGCTCAACTCGAGCGGCCCGCCGTGGCCCCAGCCGAAACGCAGCGTCAGCTCGGTGTAGCCGGGCACCTGCGTGAACCCGCCGCCCGGCAAGGGGAACTGATTGGGCAGAATCCCGACGGTCCGGAGCACGGTGTCGAATTCCAGACGCTTCGGTAGATCGACAAACGATCGCAGCCAGAACTCGTTGCGCGGGTCGTTGTGCTCGTTGCCGCCCTGCGAGGTGTCGCGGCTGCCGTTGACGAAGCGGAAGCGCTCCGAGAGCAGCGAGTACCCGAGATGCAGCCGCCAGCCGGCGAGCGGCGCGGCCTCGGCGGTCGCTTCGAGTCCGGCGGTCGTCGCCGTCATGTTGTTCGAGATGACGATCGGAAGGCCCGGCGGCAGGGGCGGCGTCGGCTCGAGGGTGCGCAGCCGATCGTAGTCGTTGAGAAACCCCGCGACATCGAGCGAGAGGTATTTGTTGAACGTCTGCCGGTAGCCGGCTTCGGTGGAGACGACGGTCTCCGACAGGAAATTCGTATTTCCGGTGAGCACGAGAAACGGCAGGCCGCTGTTCGCGCGCAGGTCATCGTCGAACCTGGTGGGCATCCGCACTGCGCGCGAGACGGCCGCCCACACCGTGTTGCTCGCCGTCGGGCGGTAGCGCACGCGGACGGTCGGCTGGAATTCGAAGCCCGTGTAGATGTTGTGTTCGCCCTTGGCGCCGAGGATGACGTCGAAGACGTTCGGGACGATCGAGATGTCGTCCTGTACGAACGCGTTCGCCAGGCCCGACGACAGCGTCTGCGGGACGAAGAAGAAGTTGTCGCTTGCCGTTGTCGCGCTTCGGGTGAGGTCGAGGCCCACACCCGCGATCACGTCGTGATGCGGGAGCGACGGGAAGCGGTACTGGAGATCGATGTCCGCCGTGTCGCGATGCTCGCCGAACTGTCGCGGGACGTTGCGGTACGTGCCGTCGTAATAGAGCTGTGCCTGCCACTGGCCGCCGGCCGCCTGGGTGTGGACGATGCGCGCCAGCACGTTGGCGCCGGCGAAGTCGATGTCGGCGCGGTCGGAGAGTCCGCCCGCGCCGCGGTACACGTCGCCCTGCAGCGTGAACGAATTCCTCTTCGAGGGATCCTCGCGGTCGAAGCGAAAGCCCGCCTGGCCGCTGCGGAGCTCGTCGCGCGCGCTCACGCCGCCGGCGGTGAAGGCCAGCGCGCCGAGATACCGGAACTTTCCGTAGACGCGGTACGCGCCGTTGTCGCCCGCCGTGCTGCCGTAGCGCATTTCCGTCTGACCGATCGGCGTGCCGGCGTCGACATGCACCAGCGCGCCCTGCGTCTCGCTCGCGCGCTTGGTGATGATGTTGATCGCGCCGTTGACGGCGTTGGCGCCCCAGAGCGCGCCGGCCGGGCCGCGAATCACTTCGATCCGGTCGATGTCCGACAGCATCATGTCCTGCTGATCCCAGAACGTGCCGGAGAAAAGTGGCGTGTACGCGCTGCGCCCATCGATCAGGACCACGAGCTTGTTGCCGGCGGCGTTGAGGAACCCGCGCGCGCTGATGCCCCAGGTCTGGCCGTTGATGCGTGCGACTTCGATCCCGGTCACGAGCCTGAGCGCGTCGGGCAGCGTCGTGACGCCTGCACGGCGGATGTCGTCGGCGGTGAGGACCGTGACGGCCGCGGCGGCCTCACTGACGGGCTCGGCATGGCGCGACGCCGAGGTGACGTCAATACGGCCGAGCTCTTCGAGCGAAAGTTGTCTCAGGGTTTGCCCTGATTCGTCGGCAACTTTTGCGATCTGTTGTTGTGCATGAGCCGTGCTTGCGAGCGCAAGCACAGCAATGGATATGGCTGTGCGAAAACTCAAGTGGCGATTATACGTATACTTTGATCTTCCACCTTGCCTTCAGGAAACAGCAGGCGCGCAGGCCTTCTCGCCTTTGCGCTCTCCGCCGCCCTATTTGTCGGGATTGGTGCCCTCGCCGTGAGCCGCATCGTCGATCTCGGCGCCGCCAACTCGGCCGTCGAGCACACGCTGCTCGTGCGTACGGAAGCCGGGATGCTGCTGTCCCTGTTGAAAGACGCGGAAACCGGCCAGCGCGGCTTCGTGATCACCGGTAAACAAGAATACGTCGAGCCTTACAACGCCGCCGTCGTCGAGCTGCCGAAGCACATCGCGGCCTTTCGGCGGCTGACCGCGGACAACATGCGGCAGCAGCAGAACGTCGATACGTTCGAGCGGCTCGCCGAGCGCCGCATCACGATCCTGCGCGAGGGCGTCGCCGCGCGCAACGAGTACGGCTTCGAATCGGCGGCGCAGATCGTCGGTCAAGGCGAGGGCAAGCGCGTGATGGACTCCGCCCGCGAGGTCGTCGCGCAGATCCTGCAGGAAGAGGATCGCCTGTGGCAGGAGCGCGGTCTTGCGCAGCGCGATCGCGCGAACGCTGTCGCCGCCGCGAGCATCGGCAGCCTCGTCCTGGCGTTCGTGCTCCTGGTGATTGCGACCGTCTTCGTCGCGCGGCGATAATCGCCGACCGTCGACCACTTACCGCAGACCTGAAGGTCTGCGGCTACGGCTGGGATCGCGGAATACCTACAGTTTGTTGGGACAACCCGGGCGGCACCGGCAGGGGATCGTGCGGGTGCCGATGATGGCGTAGTCGTACGTCAGCTCTTCGCCGCGCTTGATGGCCCGCTTCGCGCGGATCCAGATCGTCTTGTCCACGACCTCGAAATAGCAGTTGGGCGCGCATGAGTGGTTGATGAAGCGCGCGATGTTGCCGCCGACGTTGGCGTCGCGGCTCCAGGCGCGGTTGACGCGAAAGACCCAGATGCAGCCCTTCTCGAGGTAGCGCTCCTCGCGCGCCTCGCAGTCCGCGCCGTTCCTGATCAGCTCGCCCGCGTAGTCGATGATCCGCGCGTTCTTCCTGATGGGCTCGGCCGCGAACACGCCGTGGCCGTGAACGGCTGACGTTCGACGTACGATTTTAGGGAATGTCGATTGCATTGATGTCAGTAGCGTCCGGCTTGAGCCGGACGGACATCGATCATACCGGAGGCATTCCAATGGCTGATGAGGTCGACAAGCAGATCAAGGACGGCATTCTGGGTCTCGGGCACATTCCGCCGAATCCCAATCCGCGCGAACGCGATCCAAACGCCGAGACGTATGACGAACGAGACGACGCGAACTGGCGGTCGGGATCGCGGGACGTCGACGAGGGCGGCGGCGTGAATTCCGAAACCGGCGGGTCACGCAACTACCACTCGACGGGTGGCGCGACAGGCGGGGACCTCGGCAACCGCCCTGAATAGAGCTTAGCGCTTACAGCTAAGGGCTTAGGGGAGGGCTCAGGGGATTACCACTAAGCCTTCAGCCCTAAGCCCTAAGCCCTAAGCCCTCAGCCCTCAGCCCTTCTTTCTCCCCCTCACCGTCCCGCGTTCGGCGGGTTGATCACAGCGCCGTCCCAGTGTTCCACCAGCTTGCCGTTCTTCACGCGGAACGTGTCGAACGTGAACACCTCGTAGAATTTTCCTGCTTCGGCCGTGGGATCCTGCCGGTAGTTCTTGTGAATCACTGAGACGATGTCGCACTCGGCGGTGACGACTTCGAAGGGGTTGCCCTGCGGAGGCGTCGGGCCGGCCGCTGGTCCACGGCCGCCGCCGCGGCCTGGCGGGTTCGCGAACGCGGCTTTGAATTCCTCGTAATCGCTCACCTTGTTGTCTTCCGCGCGTTTCTTGAACGCCGGGTTGTGCTGCTTGTAGGTCGGATCGGCAAGCGCGACCCGGTCCGCGCCCTGCGCGCGGAAAAACTCCATCGCGACCTTCCGGTTCTCGGCCAGCTGCGCCGGCGTCGCCGTGCAGCCGGGCGCGGGGTTGGCTTGCTGCGCCGGAGCGGGGGCCTGCCCGAAGACGGGAGCAGCGAACAACAGCAGCGCGAGTGCCTTCTTCATCGCGTGAATCCTTTCGCGATCGTCGGGATCGCAATGATCTGGACCTGCCGTCCAGCGTCGTTGTTGTAGACGGAGACGGCGTAGAGCGTCTTTCGATCGGCGCCGCTGAACGCGAGGCTGATGACGTTGTGCGGCGTCGGGATTGCGCCGAGGTATTTCCCGTCCGGTGAGATGACGTTCACGCCGGCTCCGCCGGTCACGTAGAGCCGGCCGTCTGAGTCGATCGTGCTGCCGTCACCGCCGCCGCCCTCGAGCTTCACGAACTCGCGCTGGTTTGTCAGGGATCCGTCCGGCTGGACGTCCAGTGCCGCGAGCGTGCCCTGGTTGGTGACATACAGCGTCTTCTCGTCGCGGCTGAGGACGATGCCGTTCGTGCGCAGGTCCTGGCCGTAGCGGGAGACGACACCCTTCGGATTGGCGTAGCCGAGGCCGTTCATCGTGAAGTACACGCCGCCCTTCGCGTCGGCCGCGATGTCGTTCAGCACGGCGCCGATGCAGTCCAGGGGATCGTCGTTGTACTTGTTCGCGAGCAGCTGGCGCTTCGGCGTGAGCTGCCAGATCGCGGGATTGAGCGCGCGCTCGGCGATGAACAGCTGGCCCTTCGCGTTGTAGCTCAGCGCGCCGCCGGTGTTGGTGTCCTTGTAGACGACCGACGCGTTGCCATTCCTGTCCAGCTTGACGACGTCGCTCTTGTCGTTCTGCGCGATGAGGACGCCGCCGTCGCTCGTCGCGGCGAGGCCGTCGGCGTTGTTGCCCGGCTCTGCCCACAGTAGCGTCCACTGCGCGCCCGCGGCCACCACGCCGGGAATCTCTTTGACGGCGTATTCGCGCGGCGCGGGATTCGGCGCCTGGTTGGCGCGGCCGCCCGGGCCGCCGCGGCCCGCCGCCGGTGGCGGAGGTGTCCGGCACTTGGCCAGCACCTCTGGTTCACGCGCGTCCTGCGCCGCCTGGACGCCCGGACCCGTGCGGGGCGCGGTCGGCGCCTGGGCGAAAGTCGGAACCGCCGCCAGTAGGAGAGCTGATGCGATGCGCTTCATGGATCCGCCTGAAGGCGGACACTACCTTATCCAGACCCCGATGCGCCCGGCGTAACAGCGAGTCCCGTAAGCAGTATCGTCGTGCGGCGCGTATTATTACGGCGACTGAGACGGGTGACTGGAGACTGGAGACTGGAGACGAAGATGAGGAGAGCATTCCTGTTGGCGCTCGGTGTTGCCGCCGTCGCGGTTGTGGCGGCGAGCGCACAAGTGCCGGCGAACATCGAGGCCGAGCTGCGAAAGATCGGGCAGATCGTCGATCCGGCGTGCACGGCGAAGCTGTATCGCCCGCTGATGCCGGCCAACGACTTCAACACGTACTGGCCGCCGGACGCGCCGCAACCGAAATCAACGGCGGCAATTTATCCGGGCGTGACGATCGTGCGCGACCAGTCATTCGGGCCGAACGCAAAAGATGTCCTCGACATCCTCGTCGGCGAGAAAGGCGGCGACAAGCGTCCCGTCGTCATGTACGTGCCCGGCGGCGCCGGCAACAAGCTCGAGCAGCAGGTCCGCGAAGGCAACGCGTTCTACGACAACATCGGCCGCTGGGCGACGAAGAACGGCATGGTCGGCGTCCTCGTGCAGCGTCATCCCGGCCAGAACTGGGACGACGGCGGACGCGATCTGTCGCTGGCGGTGGACTGGGTGCACGACAACATCGCGAAGTACAAGGGCGACCCGAACCACATCGTCATCTGGGCGCACTCGGCGGGCAACGGCCCGCTCGGCGTCTACATGGCCACGGCGATCGCTGGAAGAACGGCGTGCAGGTGAAGGGCGCAATCTTCATGTCCGGCAATCCGGTTCCGGGCGTCGGCGGCGCACCCGGTGGCGGCGCCGGACGCGGCGGTCCCGGAGGTCCGGGCGCGGCTGGTGCGGCTCAGCCTGGCGTCGCGTGCGGCCTTACCGGCGCGAGCATGACGTCGGACAGCGGCCGCGTGTCGGGTCCGAGCGGGTTCACGTCACCAGCGGCGGGACAGGG
>JADMIO010603938.1_pt1 | contig 65385 bp, 47 predicted proteins | sample 8958161 | NCBI WGS metagenome assembly JADMIO01 (sample SAMN16585339, study PRJNA669376) | soil metagenome | isolation source: Crop rotation soil | place: USA: Cullars Rotation, Alabama | collected 2011
CCGCGACTTCAAGTCACGTGAATTCCAAGCTTCGGATCCCACTGTGCTGGAAAGCTCGTGGGTGCAGGGGCGCCAGAGCTTCAAGACCGGCTACGAGTACCAGGCGATCAACACGCAGATTGACGACTTCAATCCAAAGTACGGGCGCGACAGCTACTCGGGCCAGTTCTCGCGTCCAACCACGCAGGCGGCCGATCCGGCCACCTACAACCTCGCGGACTTCATGCTCGGGCTGCGCAACTCGTACTCGATCATCACGCCGTTCCTGGCCAATCTGCGTCAGCGCATGCACTTCGCCTACCTGCAGGACGACATCAAGGTGGACGAGCGGCTCACCCTGAACGCCGGCCTGCGCTACGAATACGCGACGCCGCAGTACGAGAAGGACAACTTCCTCACCAACTTCGATCCCGCCACCAACTCGCTGATTCAGGCGAAGGACGGATCGATCTACGACCGCGCCCTGGTGAATCCGGATCGCAACAACTTCGCGCCGCGGCTCGGCGCGGCGTATGCCGTCGACGACGAGACCGTGGTGCGCGCCGGCTACGGCGTCAGCTACATCCACTTCAACCGGCTGGGCGGCGAGAACCTGCTCTCGTTCAACGGCCCGCACGTCGTCGGGCTGACGATCAACCAGCTGGTGAGCCAGCCGTTGTGTGCCGGCAATCAGCAGCCGACGACCTGCTTCCGCACCACGCAGCAGGGCTATCCCGAGGGCTTCACCACGCCGGCGAGCTTCAACCCGCTCAACGTGCGGGTGAACTACATCCCGAGCGACAACAAGACCGGCAGCGTCTCGAGCTGGCACGCGTCGGTGCAGCGCGAGATCCTTCCGAACCTGCTGGTGGACGTGGGCTACGTCGGCAACCAGAGCCGCAACATCATGATCCTCGCCGACCTCAACCAGGCGCGGGTCAACGGTCCGACCGAGAACCTCACCGTGCAGCAGCGCCGTCCGATCCAGAACTTCTCGGAAGTGCAGGTGGCGTTCGACGGCGGCAAGGGCAACTACCACGCGCTGCAGGTGAAGGTGGAGAAGCGCTACAGCCGCGGCCTCTACCTGCTGAATTCGTTCACCTGGTCGCGCGCGCGCGACAACGCGTCGGGGCACCTCGAAGTGCAGAACGGCGACAACAGCCGCGTCAACTACGCCGACATCGAGGGCGACTTCGGCATCTCGGGCTACGACCAGCCGTTGAACAACACCACCAGCTTCGTGTGGGAGCTGCCGTTCGGCCAGGGCCGCAAGTGGGGCAGCAGCATGGGCGCGATCGCGGACGGCTTCCTCGGCGGCTGGCGTCTCGTCGGCATCAACACGATGACCAGCGGCGTGCCGGTGAACCTGTCCTACACTCCGACGGCGCAGTTCTCGGTCGGCGGCCAGTTCACCTATCGCCCCAATCTGAGCGGCGATCCGGAGACGGAGGACGGCGGCCCGGCCAACTACCTGAATGGCGCCAACGTCACGGTCCCGACCGATCGGTCGCAGCCGTTCGGCAACGCGCCGCGCAACGTCGCCCGCGGGCCCGGCTTCAGCCAGTTCGATCTCGGCCTGCACAAGGCGTTCGGCCTCGGCCGCGCCGGCACGCGCATCGAGGCGCGCATCGAAGCGTTCAATCTGTTCAATCGCACGAACTTCAGTACGCCGAACGGCAACCGCTCGTCGAGCGCGTTCGGTACAATCACCAGCACCCTCCCGGCGCGACAGATTCAGCTGGGCGTGAAGCTGTACTTCTAACGCGGGGCGACTTTCCTCGTCGTCACATTGCGCTTCGCGGCGAGCGTCCGCGGGTAGCGCCTGCACAGGCACACACACGAGAACCAGAGAACAAGAAGGTTATTTATCGTTCTCTGGTTCTCCTGTCTTGACGGCACGCCGCGCGGCGAGCGTCCGGGCGTAGATGGTCGGGTCTGTCGACGCGTTGAAGTCCTTCACGCACGCTGGGTGCGTTGAAATTGATGATCAGACCCGCGGGACGGTTGGAGATCTTCAGGTAGGTGATCACCTGCGCCTTGAACACGAAGTGCAGCCGCGTCACCCTCGACGACTGATGTCCTCCCCACGTCAGCTGAAATGCCGGTCCAGATCGCGGTCGTAGGGGCCGGCGCGTTCGGGGGCTGGACGGCCCTCGAACTGCGCCGGCGCGGCGCGCAGGTCACGCTGATCGACGCCTGGGGGCCCGGGAATGCCCGGGCGAGCTCGGGCGGCGAGACACGGGTCATCCGCGCCACCTACGGCACCCGCAGTATCTATTCCGCCATGGCCAGGCGCGCGCTGGAGCGGTGGCGCGCCTATGACGCGGAGTTTGGCGCCGGATTGTTCCGGCAGACCGGCGTCCTCTGGATGTTCGGCAGCGACGCCGGGTTCGGCGGCGCCTCCGCCGACGCGATGCGCGCACTCGGCATTCCGCTCGAGCCGCTGACGCCGTCCGGCGCGTCGCGGCGCTTTCCCCAGATCGCGTTCGACGACAGCATCCGAAGGATCTTCTGGGAACCGGACGCGGGCTACCTCTTCGCCCGCCGCGCCTGCGAACACGTCGTCCAGCGATTCGTCGCCGAAGGCGGCGAGTATCGCCAGGCGGCGGCTCGGGCCGCGGATCACGACGCAGCCGCGGACACGCTCGGACGGCTGCGCCGGATCGAACTGGAAGACCGCAGCACGATCGAGGCGGATGCGTTCGTGTTCGCCTGCGGTCCCTGGCTCGGAGCGCTGTTCCCGGAGGCGGTCGGCCGGCGGGTGGCGCCGACGCGGCAGGAGGTCTACTACTTCGGCACTCCGGCGGGAGACACGCGGTTCCACGATCCGGACATGCCGGTGTGGATCGAGTGCCGCGACCGCGTCTTCTACGGCATCCCGGGTAACGCCAACCGCGGGTTCAAAGTGGCGGACGATACCTCAGGCCCGCCGATCGATCCGACGTGGGGCGCGCGCGAGGCGACGCCGTCCGGCATCGCCGCGGCGCGCGAGATGCTGGCGCGGCGCTTTCCGGCGCTCGCGGACGCGCCGCTGGTCGGCGCGGAAGTGTGCCAGTACGAAGCCACGCCCGATTCGCACTTCATCGTCGATCGCCATCCCGCCGCGGCCAACGTGTGGATCGCGGGCGGCGGATCGGGCCATGGATTCAAGATGGGACCGGCGATGGGCGAGCTCCTGGCGTCGTGTGTGCTCGGGGACGGGTCCCCCGATCCGCAGTGGCAGCTCGCCCGGTTCCAGGTCGAGCCGGCCGGCGGCTGGTCAGAGAAGTGGTCGTAGTGAGCATGGACCGAACCGAGCTGCAGGCACGTGTCGCGGCGCTTCGGTGGTATCACACCATCGATCTCGGCCAGGGCATCGTCACGCCCGGCGCCGACGACACGGCGGCGCGCCTGCCGAAAATCGGCATGCCCTCCGATCTCCGAGGCCGATCCGTCCTCGATATCGGCGCCTGGGACGGGTTCTGGTCGTTCGAAGCCGAACGACGCGGCGCCGCGCGCGTCGTCGCCAGCGATCACTATTCGTGGCACGGCGCGGGGTGGGGCACGGGACAGGGCAAGGCCGGATTCGAGCTGGCGCGAGAGGCGCTCGGGTCGCGCGTCGAGGACGTGGACCTCGACGTGCTCGACCTCTCGCCCGAGCGCCTCGGCACCTTCGACGTCGTGCTGTTTCTCGGCGTGCTGTATCACGTGCCCAATCCGCTGCTCGCGCTCGAGCGCGTGGCGGCGGTGACGCGCGGTCTGCTGATCCTCGAGACCGTCGTCGACATGGTCGGCATCAGCCGGCCGGCCGCCGCGTTCTACCCGGGACGTGAGCTCAACGACGATCCGACGAACTGGTGGGGTCCCAATCACGCCGCGGTCGGCGGGATGCTGCGGAGCCTCGGTTTCGCCCGCGTCGACGTGCTCTCGCCGCCGCGCGCGGCGCCCTATCGAGCGGCGCGGGCGGTGTGGCACCGGCTCCAGGGCAAGAACACGATCGCGCGCGCCTACCGGCAGGACCGCGCCGTCTTTCACGCCTACAAGCAGAGTTGAGGTATCGTTACGGCGCATGGCACAAACGACGTGGCCATTGGTTCAGCGGAAGTTCGGGGAAACGAGTCGGCGGGAGTTCTGGTGGGTTCAGCCGGTCGGCGTCTTTCTCGCTCTCTCCACGTTCATCGTCTACGCGACATGGGCCGCTTTCCAGGGCAATCATTATGAGTACGGCCCGTACCTGTCGCCGTTCTATTCGCCGCTGCTGTTCGGTGACGGACCGCACGCGTGGTTCGGACCCAAACCCGGGTGGTGGCCGGCCGCCCTCCCTTTTTCTGCGGCGCTGCTGATTCTCTGGGCGCCGGGCGGATTCCGCTTCACCTGCTATTACTATCGCGGCGCCTACTACAAGGCGTTCTGGCAGGATCCGCCAGGATGCACGGTCGGCGAGCCGCGGAAGTCGTACTGGGGTGAGCGCTCCTTTCCCTTGATCCTTCAGAACGCGCATCGCTACTTCCTCTATCTCGCGCTCGCCTTCACCATCGTCCTCACCTACGACGCCATCAAGTCGTACCAGTTCGCGGACGGCTTCGGCATCGGCGTGGGCAGTCTGCTCATCACCCTCAACACCATCCTGCTGACCAGCTACACGCTGAGCTGCCACTCGCTGCGGCACATCGTCGGCGGCCGGAAGGACGAGGTCTCCACCAACGCGGTCCGTCTCGGCTGCTACACGGCATGCTCGGCGATGAACCGCAAGCACCAGGTGTTCGCCTGGTTGAGTCTCTTCTCCGTCGGCTTCGCCGACCTATACGTACGGCTCTGCTCGATGGGCATCTGGACGGACTTCCGCATCCTGTGACGAACTTCGAAACGTTCGAATACGACGTCCTGGTGATCGGGGCTGGCGGCGCCGGTCTGCGTGCCGCGATCGAGGCCTCGGCCGCCGGCGTCAAGGTCGGCCTGATCTGCAAGTCGCTGCTCGGCAAGGCGCACACGGTCATGGCGGAAGGGGGCGTCGCCGCGGCGCTCGCCAACGTCGACGACCGCGACAGTTGGAAGGTGCATTTCGCCGACACGATGCGCGGCGGCCAGTACGTGAACAACTGGCGCATGGCGGAGCTGCACGCGAAGGAGGCACCCGATCGCGTCCGCGAGCTGGAGGCGTGGGGCGCCGTCTTCGACCGCACCAAGGACGGACGCATCCTTCAGCGCAACTTCGGCGGCCACCGCTATCCGCGCCTGGCCCACGTCGGCGATCGCACCGGGCTGGAACTGATTCGCACGCTGCAGGATCAGGGCGTCCATCGCGGTCTCGACGTGCACATGGAATTCACCATCGTCAGCCTGCTCGTTTCCGCCGGCCGCGCCACCGGCGTCGTCGGCTACGAGCGCGAGCGCGGACGCTTCAAGGTGTTCAACGCCGCCGCCGTCGTGCTGGCCACCGGCGGCGCCGGGCGGGCCTACAAGATCACCAGCAACAGCTGGGAAGGCACCGGCGACGGCCACGCGCTCGCGTATCGCGCCGGCGCGGAGCTGATGGACATGGAGTTCATCCAGTTCCATCCGACCGGCATGATCTGGCCGCCGAGCGTGCAGGGCATCCTGGTCACCGAAGGCGTGCGCGGCGAAGGCGGCATCCTCCTGAACAAGGAAGGGCGCCGCTTCATGTTCGACGACATCCCCGAGCCCTATCGCAACCAGACCGCCGACAACGAAGAGGAAGGCTGGCGCTACACGCAGGGCGACAAGAGCGCGCGGCGTCCGCCGGAGCTGCTGACGCGCGATCACGTCGCGCGCTGCATCATGCGCGAGGTCAAGGCCGGCCGCGGCAGTCCGCACGGCGGCGTCTTCCTCGACATCGCCTGGATCAAGAAGAAGCTCTCCGGCGCCGAAGCGCACATCAAGCGCAAGCTGCCGAGCATGTACCACCAGTTCAAGGAGCTCGGCGACATCGACATCACCAGGGAGCCGATGGAGGTGGGCCCGACGACGCACTACATCATGGGGGGGATCCGCGTCGACTCGGACTCGCAGATGTCGTCGATTCCCGGGCTGTTCGCCGCCGGCGAATGTGCCGCGGGGATCAACGGCGCCAACCGGCTCGGCGGCAACTCGCTCTCGGACCTCCTGGTGTTCGGCAAGCGCGCCGGCGAGTACGCGGCGCAGTTCGCGAAGCAGAACCCGCGAACGGGCGTCGACACTGCGGCGGTGCAGGGCGCGATCGGCGAGGCCCTGCAGCCGTTCGACCGTCCGGCCGGCAGCGAGAATCCCTTCACCGTGCAGGCGGCGCTGCAGGAAACCATGCAGGCGCTGGTTGGCATCGTCCGGGTCGAGAGCGAGATGCAGCGGGCCCTCGAAGAGCTGGCCCGGCTGAAGGAGCGTGCGGCGCGCGCCGGGATCACCGGCCATCGCGAATACAACCCCGGCTGGCACACCGCGATCGATCTCAAGAACCTGCTCACGGTGTCGGAAGCCATCACCCGGTCGGCGATCGAGCGCAAGGAGAGCCGCGGCGGCCACTTCCGCGACGATTTCCCCGACAAGAAGCCTGAATTCGCGGCGTTCAACATCGTCACCGCACAGCGTGCCGATGGATCGATGGACGTGCGGCGCGTGCCGCTGCCGGCGATGCCCGCAGAGTTGAAGCAGATCATCGAGGACCAGAAGGCATGACCACAGCGGCGTTCAAGGTCTGGCGTAGCGATGACGCCGGCGGCCACTACAGCGACTACCCGGTGGACGTCGTGCCGGGGATGGTCGTGCTCGACGCGATCCATCAGATTCAGGCGACGCAGGCGCCGGACCTCGCCGTGCGCTGGAACTGCAAGGCGGGGAAGTGCGGCTCGTGCTCGGCCGAGATCAACGGCAATCCGCGGCTGATGTGCATGACCCGGCTGAACTCGCTGGATCTGCTGTCTCCGGTCACCGTCGAGCCGATGCGCGCGTTCCCGCTGATCAAGGATCTGGTCACCGACGTGTCGTGGAACTTCCGCGTGAAGAAGACGATCACGCCGTTCACGGTCCGCCCGGCGGACGCGCCCGACGGCACGTGGCGCATGCGGCAGAAAGACGTCGACCGGGTCCAGGAATTCCGCAAGTGCATCGAGTGCTTCCTGTGCCAGGATGTCTGCCACATCCTGCGCGATCACCAGATGCACGACCAGTTCATCGGACCGCGGTTCCTGACCTACACAGCGGCGCTGGAGATGAACCCGCTCGATGCCGCCGACCGCGTGCCCGAGCTGCGCGAGCGGCATGGCGTCGGGCTGTGCAACATCACGCGCTGCTGTACGAAGGTCTGTCCGGAACACATCACCATCACCGAGAATGCGATCATTCCGCTGAAGGAGCGCGTGGTCGATCGGTTCTACGATCCGCTCACGCGGCTGCTGCGGGTGTTCAAGTCGTGAGGTCACCATGTTCCAGCCCAAGCCGATCTCGAAGGACGCGATTCCATCGGCGCTGGCGAAGGCCGAGCGCTACCGGCTGCTGAACGAGCCCGGCGAGGCGCAGAGCATCTGCCTCGACGTGCTGCAGATCGAGCCCGCCAACCAGGACGCGCTGGTCACGCTCATCCTGGCGCTGACCGACGAATTCCCCCAGCACGGGTCGCACGGGACCGCGGCCCGCGCCGAGGAGCTGGTCCGGCGCCTCAGCGATCCGTACGAACAGGAGTACTACGCCGGCATCGTGCACGAACGCCGCGCCAAGGCGGCGCTGCAGCGCGACTCGTTCCATTCCACCGCGTCAGCCGTCGGCTGGCTGCACGACGCGCTCGGGTGCTTCGAGCGTGCCGAGTCGCTGAAACCGGCGCACAACGACGATGCCGTGCTGCGCTGGAACGCGTGCGTGCGGCTGCTGCAGCGGCTGCCGCAGCCCGTCGCCGACACCTACTCGGAGCCCATCGAATCGGAGTGAGGAGGACACCATGAGACGCATCCGGCTCGCGGCGGTTCTGGCGATTCTCACGTCCACCCTGATCGGACCGGCGACCCGGGCGGCGGCCGATCGGCGCTTCCTCTACGTCGCGGAGCCGGGGATCCGCAATTACGTCGAATACGGCGGCGTCGGCGTGCTGGTCTACGACATCGACGCCGGCTACAAGTTCGTGCGGCGGATCCCGTCGCAGGACGTCCCCGACGGCGCGGCGCCGGAGAACGTCAAGGGCATTGCCGCGAGCGCGGTAACCGGCCGTCTCTACGTCACCACCATCCGGCGGTTGATGGCGTTCGATCTCACCACTGACAGGAAACTGTGGGACAAGGACATGCCCGGCGGAGCGGACCGCCTGGCGCTGTCGCCCGACGGGAAGATCCTCTACGTGCCCTCGCTCGAGGGCCCGCACTGGACCGTCGTCGACGCCATGACCGGGGAGATCATCGCGTCGGTGAAGCCGGACTCGGGCGCGCACAACACGATCTATGGCCCCGACGGCAAGCGGGTGTATCTCGCAGGTCTGAAATCCCGGTTGCTGAATGTCGCCGATCCTTCGACGCACACCGTCGTTCAGCAGGTCGGTCCGTTCGCCAGCGTCATCCGCCCGTTCACCATCAACGGCGCGCAGACCCGCGTCTATGTGAACGTCAACGATCTGCTCGGGTTCGAGGTGGGCGATCTGAAGACCGGCAAGGTGCTGCAGCACGTCGAGGTGCAGGGCTACCAGAAGGGCGAGGTCAAGCGCCACGGCTGCCCGAGCCACGGCATCGCGCTGTCACCCGACGAGCGGGAGCTGTGGCTGTCGGACGGGCACAACAGCGCCGTGCACGTGTTCGACATGACCGCCGCGACGCCGAAACAGATCGCGACCATCCCCGTGCGCGATCAGCCCGGCTGGATCACCTGGAGCCTGGACGGAAAGCACGTGTGGCCGTCGACCGGCGAGATCGTCGACGCCAAGACGAAGAAGATCGTCGCGCGGCTGACCGACGAGCAGCAGCGTATGGTGCAGAGCGAGAAGGTCGTCGAGGTCGTCTTCAACGGCACCAGGGTCGTCCGCACCGGCGATCAGTTCGCGATCGGTCAGAAGCGCTGAGCGTGTTACAGGACAGACGGAGACCTTCGGTCTTCAAACACGACGAACGCTCGGGTTCTCCGTCTCTCCTGTGAGAGACAGCGTGGGAACGGCAAACGAACACGTCACTGGAGCGCCTGGTAGACCAGCGTCGGGAACCGTTCGCGGACGACGCTCGCGTTCGGCATCTGATTGATCATCATCACCAGTACCAGCCGCGACTTCGGATCGACGCGATAGTTCGAGCCGTAGGCGCCGCCCCAGCCGAAGGCGCCGGCCGAATCGAGGCCGTTGGCGCCGAAACGATCGGTCGTCTCGAAGCCGTAGCCGAAGCCCAGGCCGGTATCCGAGTGCAGCGTGCCGCTCTGGTTGGTGGTCATGAGCTCGACACTGCGCGGCGACAGAATGCGCACGCCGTCGATCTCGCCGCCGCGGCGGATCGCTTCGAGAAAGCGCGCGTAGTCGCGGGCGGTGGAGAGCAGGCCGGCGCCGCCGGAGAAGCTGCGCCGCGGGCCGTCCACGTAGTGACCCTGCCCGAGCGCGGTGTCGGGAGCGCGGAAGATCTTGCCGCGGCTGTCCGTGCTGCTGCCGTAGACGGCCACGAGACGCTGCCGCTGGGCCGCGGGCAGGTAGAACATGGTGTCCTTCATGCCGAGCGGGCCGGTGACGCGGGCGCGGATCAGTTCGTCCAGCGGCTGCCCCGACGCCTTCTCCGCGATGCAGCCGAGCACGTCGGTGTTGTAGCCGTAGACGTACGCCTCGCCGGGTTGCGCCACGAACGGCAGCGTCCCGAGCCGCTCCATGGTGTCGCAGATCGGTTCGTCCTTGTCGGCGGTGTACCAGCCTCTGCCGCTCATCGCGCCGAGGTTCTGCGCCTTGTAGCGGTCCGCGATCCGCGCGTCCTCGCCGTACGAAATCCCCGCCGTATGCGTGAGCAGGTCCCGGATCGTGATCGCCCGTCTGGCCGGGACGATCGTCATCTGTTCGCCGCTGCCAACCGCCACCGTCGTCCTGGCGAACGTGGGAATGTAACGGCCGGCGGGATCGGTCACCGCGAGCCGGCCTTCCTCCATCAGCGAGAGGATCACCGCACTCGTGATCGCCTTCGACTGCGAGGCGATCCGAAAGATGGCGTCGGTCGTCATCTTGCGGCCGGCTTCCTTGTCGGCCCAGCCGAACGCCTTGTCGTAGACCGGTCTGCCGTCCTGCAGCACGAGCGCGACCGCGCCGGCAATCCCTTCCTGGTCGACCTGTTCCTGGAAGAATCGATCGACGCGCCGCAGGCGTTCGGGGACGAGCGTCTGCGCACACAGCGTGGCGCCGGCCAGCAGCGCCGCTCCGAGGACAAGCCGTCGTTTCACGGGCGCCAGTATAGCCGCGTACAATAGGACAATGGCTGCACGCCGTGGTGTCTGGATCGTCATCGTTCTCATCGTCATCGCGGTCGGCATTTCCGCGATGGGCATACTGCTGCTGTTCGCGGCAGTCGGGCGCGAGCCGCAGGTGGCGTCCGGATCGACGCTGGTGGTGCGCATCGGCGGCGATCTCGCCGAGATGGAGCCGGGCGGCGTCCTCGGTCCGTTCCTCGAATCGGCCCCGACCGTCCGCAGCGTGGTCGAGACCCTGCGCAAGGCCAAGGTGGATTCGCGGATCAGCAGCGTAATCCTCAAGCCGGCGGGCCCGGCGGCGATGTGGGGCAAGGTCCAGGAGGTGCGGGACGCGGTCATCGACTTCCGCCGATCCGGCAAGCCCATCGTCGGCTATCTCGAATACGGCGGCGAGCAGGAGTTCTACCTGGCGTCGGCCTGCGACAAGGTGTTCCTCATGCCGGCGGCGTCGCTCGACCTCACCGGCATGGCGAGCTACGAGCTGTTCCTGCGCGGCACGCTGGACAAGATCGGCGCCTTCCCCGACGCGCTGCACATCGGCGAATACAAGACCGCGGCGAATACCTTCACCGAGAAGACCATGACCGCCGCTCACCGGGAGATGGCGACGTCGCTCAACACCGATCTCTACGAGCAGCTGGTGCGGGGGATCGCGGAAGGGCGGCACAAGAGCGAAACCGAAGTCCGCTCGCTGATCGATCATGGTCCGTTCCTGCCCGAAGACGCGCTGCGCGCCGGACTGATCGACGACCTCGCCTACGAGGACGAGCTGGACGACAAGATCAAGCTGGCGCCCGGCAAGGTGCGGTTCGTCGACATGAACGAGTACCGCGGCGTGAGCGCGAGCGGGCTCGGGCTGAATCGCGGCCAGCAGGTGGCGATCATCTACGCCGCCGGCATCATCGCGTCCGGCAAGAGCTCCTACGATTCACCCGGCGGCTCCGTCGTCGGTTCCGACACCCTGGTCGAGTACCTGCGCAAGGCGCGCGGCGACAGCAACGTCAAGGCGATCGTGCTCCGCATCGACAGCCCCGGCGGTTCGGCGATTGCGTCCGACGTGATCTGGCGCGAGGTCATGCTGACCCGCAATCAGAAGCCGGTGATCGCGTCGATGTCGGACGTCGCGGCCTCGGGCGGTTACTACATCGCGATGCCGGCGAACGCCATCGTCGCCGAGCCGTCGACGCTGACCGGTTCGATCGGCGTGGTGCTGACGAAGTTCGTGATCAAGGGGACGCTCGACAAGCTCGGGATCAACATGGAGCCGGTGTCGCGCGGCCGCTACGCCGAGATGTATTCGCCGATCAAGGCGTTCACGCCGGAAGAACGCACCCGCATGATGGAGAACATGCAGGCGACCTACGACACGTTCGTGGAGAAGGCGGCGCAGGGGCGGAACACCACGCCCGAAAAGATCGACGCCATCGGACAGGGCCGGGTGTGGACCGGCCGCCAGGCGAAGGAGATCGGCCTGGTCGACGAGCTCGGCGGGCTCGAACGCGCCGTGGCGCTGGCGAAGCAGCGCGCCAAGATCGCGCAGGACGCGGAAGTGGAGCTGGTGATCTATCCGCCGAAGAAGACCTTCTACGACCTGATGCGCGACCCGCTGGGGGCCTCCGCCAACGCGACGCGGCTGGCGTCGATGCTGGGACTCGGGAACGCCAAGGTGGCGCAGGCGCTGGCCGCGCCGCTGCAGGTGTTCCGCCGCGGCGAGCCGCTGGCGCTCATGCCCAACGTGTTCGTTCGTTAACGCTGCACTCGTCCGGACGCGTCGCCGGTGGCGAGCGCGTCGACTTCTGCGACCGACATCCGGTTGAAGTCGCCCGGGATGGTCTGCTTGAGCGCGCTGGCGGCGACGCCGAACTTCAGCGCGTCGGCGTGGCTGCGGCCCGTCGCCATTCCGTAAATCAGTCCGCCGGCGAAACTGTCGCCGCCGCCGATGCGGTCGACCAGGCGGACGGCGTAGTGCTGGCTGCGATGCAGGGCGCCGGAGGCGCCGTCCCAGAGCACCGCGCTCCACCCGTTGTCGCTCGCCGAGAGGCTCTCCCGCAGCGTGATGGCGACGACCGGAGGTCCGAGATTCTTCGTCACCCACTCGGCCGCGTCGCGGTAGGCGCTCACGTTGAGGGTGCCGCTGGTGACGTCGGTCTCGGCCACGTGCACGCCGAGCACCGATTGAAGGTCCTCTTCGTTGGCGATCACGACGTCCACGTCGCGCATCAGAGGACGCATCACCGCCTGGGCCTGCGCCGGCGTCCAGAGCTTCTTGCGGTAGTTCAGATCGACGCTCACCCGCGCGCCGGCCCGGCGCGCGGCCTCGATCGACGCCTTGGTCGCCGCCGCGGCCTTGTCGCCGAGCGCCGGCGTGATCCCGGTGACGTGAAACCATCCCGCCCCGGCCATCACCGCCTGCCAGTCGACGGCATCCGGCGTCATCTCGCTGATCGCCGAGTTGGCGCGATCGTAGATGACGGTCCCGCCGCGCTGGCTGGCGCCGGTCTCGGCATAGTAGATGCCGACGCGGTTGCCGCCGCGGAGGATGTGCGACGTGTTCACCCCCTCGGCGCGCAGGGCGCGGATCGCGGCATCGCCGATCGCGTTCGGCGGAAGCCTGGTCACGTAGTGGCTGTCGAGGCCGAACTGTGCCAGGCACACGGCAACGTTGGCTTCGCCGCCGCCGAAGGTGGCGACGAGCATCGGGGACTGCAGCAGCCGCTCGAAGCCCGGCGGGCTGAGCCGCAGCATGATTTCCCCGAACGTGACGACGCGTATGGGCATGGCTGTCTTTCTATTTCCTGGGGGCCTTCGCCCCGCCGGCCCCCCTGCACGCTCGCTCGTCGGCACTCGCGCGCGGGCCATGCGCTATCGTGCGGATGCGACGCTGGCGACAATCCGCCGGGCGTTTCCGGTGAGGACCTCGAAGCGTCCTTCCTCGATCGCCTTCATGTCGAGCAGCGCCGAGCCGACGCCCACCGCGACCGCGCCGGCGCGAATCCAGTCGCCGGCATTGTCGAGCGAAACGCCGCCGGTCGGCATCAGCGGTACGTGCGGCAGCGGCGCGCGGACGTCCTTGATGAACTGCGGCCCGAGCGCGGTGGCAGGAAACACTTTGATCACATCGGCGCCGAAGTCGTAGGCGTCGAGGATCTCGGTCGGCGTGAAGCAGCCGGGAGCCGCGGCCACGTCGCGTTCGTGGCAGGCGGCGATGACCTCGCGGCGGAACACCGGGCTCACGACGTAACGCGCTCCAGCGTCGATCACGGCGCGTGCCGTGGCGGCGTCGGTCACGGTGCCGGCGCCGAGCACGATCTCCGGCGGCAGCGCGCGCGCCAGCGTCCCGATCATTTGCACCGCGCCGGGCACCGTCATGGTGACTTCGATGGCGCGGACGCCGCCGTCCGCGATCGCATCGACGACGCGGCGCAGCTTCGCGACGTCCTTCATGCGGATGATGGCGACGACGCCGAGTCTGTGGATTTCCTGAATGACAGCCTGACGGCTCAATTCCGTTCCTGCCCTCTGCTCGCAGCCCTCTGCCCTTTGCCCTCTGCTCCCTGCCCTTTGCCCTTGCCCTCTGCCCGACAGGGAGCGAAGCGACTCAGGTATTGTGTATCCACTTGTGCGCCGGATCCTCGTGCAGCGCGAGCTTGCGCTCGCCGCCGGCCATCGCCCACAGATAGTAGACGGAGTACCCGGGAGGCGCCGAGACCGGGTGATAGCCGTAGGGCAGGAGCACGGCGTCGCCGTCGCGGACCGTGTGCGTCGCCGACTCGCCGTCGTTGGTGTAGAGCAGCTGCTGGCCGAATCCCTGCGGCGGCGAGATGCGGTAGTAGTAGACCTCTTCGAGGACCGGCTCGCCGTCCTTGCCGTCGTGCTTGTGCGGCGGATAGCTGCTCCAGTTGCCAGGTGGATTGATCGTTTCGCCGACCATGATCCGCTTCGCGTGCGGGTCGGTGACGAAGATGTTGTGCACCTCGCGGCCGTAATTGCCCTTGCCGCGGGCGTTGACCTCGACACCGTCGGGACCGATGGCCACGGCATGGCCGCCCGCGGGCGCCGGCGTCGAGACCACGATCGCTTCGAGTGCGGTTTCGGCGGTGATGGTGAGCGGCGTCGCCGGCGGCAGGTAGACGGCGCTGGCGCGCTCGTCGAAGACGTTCGAGCGCGACAGCGTCCACGTGCCGTCGGCGGTCGCGAACGTCCCTTTGCCTTCCTGCAGGACGACGACGGTTTCTTCGGCGGCGATCTGATATTTGTGGGTCGCGCCGGCGGAGAGGCGCAGCCGCGAACTGGTCAGTTCGCGCGCCCCTCCGTCGCCGCGCTTCTGCAGATTCTGAAGTCCCTCGATGCGGCGGACGCGGTACAACGTATCGTTCAACATGACCGGTCCATCGTATCCCTAATCAGCGCCGTGTAGCGCGGCAGAAGCGCCGCGTACGCGGCGACCGCGCTCTGTCGTGGTCGGGCACCGGCGTTCGGAAGCGGAGCGGTGAAGCCCTCGAGCACGTCACTCCATGGCATCGGTGTACCGGAGGCGAGATGATCGGCGTGCAGCGCGCGGAGCGCCGCGCCGAGCGAAGCCGCGTTCGGCGGCGCGATCTGGACGACTTCGGCGTCGAAGACGTCGGCAAGGATCTGCAGGATGGCGCGATTGGCCGCGGCACCCCCCGTCGCCCGGATCGTCGTCACTGCGGGCGCGAACCACTGCGCGTGCAGCCGCATCGCCATCGCCTGTCCTTCGACGACCGCGCGGACGTTCCGCGCCGCATCACCGGGATCCAGCTCGCGGCGGATTGGCCCTCGCACGTCCACGGTCGGCGTGATCTCTGGCACGAACCACGGCACCATCAGCGCGCCGCCGTTTCCCGGCGGCGTCGATTGCAGCAGTTGAGAAAAGCCCGTCCAGTCGAGCCCGTAGGCGTCGCGCACGCGCTCGCGCGCCAGCGATCCATTGGCGAAGCAGGTGAGTGCCATGTAGCCGCCGGCCGGCGACGCGAACACGTGGCCTGAGCCCGACGGATCCGGATCGGGCCGCGGCGTGGCCGCGAAGACCGTGTCGCTGGTGCCGAGGGACACGCCGAGCTGTCCCTCGGCAATCAAGCCGAGGCCAATCAGTGCGCACGGATTGTCGCCGGACCACGTCACCACTTTCGCGTCGCCGAACCCATACCGGCGGCGGAAATACGGCGCGATGAGGCCGGCGATCGACCAGGAATCGCGGATCACCGGCAGCCGCCGCGCCAGATCCGGCGCGGTCGCCTCGAGCGCGCGGGACGACCACGCGCGGCGCGGCAGATCCATCAGGTTCGTCCCGGACGCGTCGCCCGGATCGATGGGCGCGTCCGCGCCGCAGAGCACCGACGCCATGAACGAGCTGACCAGATGAATGCGGGACGTCGCGGCATAGTCGGCCGGCCGCGACCGCGCGAACTTGCGTATCTGCGCCGCCGTGAACCGCTCGTACGCGCGCGATCCGGTGAGCTGTGCCAGCGCCCCCGGTCCGCCGATCGCGTCGGTCAGCTCGCCGCATTCGCCGCTCGTGCTGCAATCCAGCCAGACCGGCGCGTCTGGCCGCGCCAACACCCTCTCGAGTTGCGGCGCGAGCGGCCGTTCCGCGTCGAGATGCTCCAGGGCGTCACCGAACCGTGCGTTCAGATACACGCTGCCGTGCTGCTGCGCCGAGCCGGAGACGGCGCGCACCGCCGAAAGATCGACACCTGCGTCGCGCAAGCGCGCCAGCATGAGGTCGAGCGCCGCCACCCACATCGCCGGAGGGGCCGTGACCGTCCGCCCGTCCGCCGACGTATGCACCCCGCGCGTCGTCCCGAACGCCGGCAGCATCTCGTCGAACACGACCACCTGCTCGGCCACCACACGCCGTTTGCCGCCGCCTTCGATGACCGTGGCGGTGAGGCTTTGCGTGCTCGAATCGAATCCGATGTAAAGGGCCACGGCGGACTATTATGTGGCGGGTCAAAACCATGCGCATACAGCTGTCGCTTGCCCTGTGGCTTCTGGCGCTGATCGTTCCGCAGCAGCCGCCCCCCGCGCCCCCCGCGACGCCGGTGCCCTCGACGCGGCTGCAGACGCGATGGGCGGCGCAGGTCACGCCCGATCGCGTGCTGCCCGAGTATCCGCGGCCTCAGCTGGCGCGAACCAACTGGGTGAATCTCAACGGGCAGTGGAACTACGCGATTACCGGGGCCGACGCGCCGCGCCCGTCCGCGTTCGAGGGGCGGATCCTCGTTCCGTTCCCGATCGAATCGCAGTTGAGCGGCGCCGGCGTGTGGGTCGCGCCGGCGCAGCAGCTCTGGTACCGCCGGACGTTTTCGACGCCGGCGCTGCCCACCGGCCACCGGCTGCTGCTGAATTTCGGCGCCGTCGATTGGGAAGCGGTGGTCTACGTCAACGGCACGTCCGCGGGCGTCCATCGCGGCGGCTACGATCCATTCACCCTCGACATCACCGATCGTCTCGTCCCCGGTCCCCAGCAGGAGCTCGTCGTCGCCGTCCGCGACCCCACGGACGACGGTGAACAGCCCCGCGGCAAACAGGTGCGCCGTCCGCGCGGCATCTACTACACCGCCGTCACCGGCATCTGGCAGACGGTGTGGATGGAGACGGTGCCGGGCTGGCACGTCAGGGGCCTGCGGATCGATCCGGATCTCGATCGCGGCACCGTCCGTGTGTCCGTAGGAACGGAAGGCCGCGGTTCAGGGCGCGTCACCATCACGGTACTCGACGGCACGCGCGAGGTGGGCCGCGCCGATGGACCGACCGCCTCCATTCCGATCCCGCGCGCGCACCGCTGGTCGCCCGCCGATCCGTTCCTCTACAACCTGCGCGTCCGCCTCGATTCCGGCGACGTCGTCGACAGCTACTTCGGCATGCGTTCGACCACGATGAAGCGCGACGCCAGCGGCGTGCCGCGCCTCTTCCTGAACGGCGAGCCGGTGTTCCAGTTCGGTCTGCTGGACCAGGGGTGGTGGCCCGACGGCCTCTACACGGCGCCGACCGACGAAGCGCTCGCCTTCGACATCCAGAAGACCCGCGAACTCGGCTACAACCTGATTCGCAAGCACGTGAAGGTCGAGCCGGCGCGGTGGTATTACCACGCCGATCGCCTCGGCATGCTGGTCTGGCAGGACATGCCGAGCGCCAACAACAAGGGGCCGGACGCGGAAGCGAACTTCGCGCGCGAGTTGACCGCGGTCGTCGATACGCTGCGCAACCATCCGTCGATCGTGATGTGGGTGCCCTTCAACGAAGGCTGGGGCCAGCATGCGACCGAGAAATACGTGAGCTGGCTGAAGTCCTACGATCCCACGCGCGTCGTCAACAACACGAGCGGGTGGACGGACATGAAGGTCGGCGACGTGGCCGATCTGCACGCGTATCCCGGACCGTCGATGCCGCCGCTCGAGCCCGATCGCGCCGCCGTCCTCGGCGAGTTCGGCGGGCTCGGCCTGCCGCTCGAAGGGCACACCTGGCTCGATCGCGGCAACTGGGGCTACCGCAGCTACACGTCACAGGCGGATCTCAACACCGCCTACCGTGATCTGCTGGCGCAACTGCGCCTGCACGCGGGCGACGGGCTCACCTCGGCGATTTACACGCAGACGACCGACGTGGAGATCGAAGTCAACGGCGTGATGACCTACGACCGCGCGGTGGTGAAACTCTCGCCCGAGTCCATCGCCGCGAACCGCCGCATGTTCACCGCGCCCCCGCGCATCGTGCATCTGGTCGCCGCCTCCGATCGCACTCCCCAGACATGGCGGTACACGACGGATGCCCCGCCCGGGTCATGGTTCGAAACCGGATTCGACGACGGCGCCTGGCGCACGGGTTTCGGCGGCTTCGGCGCCAAAGACACCCGCTTCGCCCGGGTCGGCACGGAGTGGCGCACGCCTGACATCTGGATGCGGCGGGTCGTGGACGTATCGTCCGGTCCGTGGACGGCGCCGCATCTCCGCGTCTTCCACGATGACGACGTGAAAGTGTATCTGAACGGCGTGCTCGCGGCGGAGATGTCCGGCGCGAACGCGGGCTTCGCCTACGTCCCGCTGAGCGGCGCCGCGCGCGCCGCGCTTCGTCCAGGACGCAACGTGCTGGCGATTCACACCCATCAGAACCGTGGCGGTCAGTTCATCGACGTTGGCCTCGTGGACGTGATCGAACCGAGTTCGCCTAAGTGAGCGCGACGGTCCAGGAACGAGCGACGGGGGCCACGCTCGTTCGCGGACTCGGTCTGCTCGCGGCGACGTCGATTGTCGTCGGCGGCGTCATCGGCACCGGCGTGTTCTTGAAGGCGCGGGTCATGACGTGCAACGTCGACACGCCCGCGATGGTGCTCGCGGCCTGGGCGGTGGCCGGCCTGTTGAGTCTCGCCGGCGCGCTGACCTACGCCGAACTCTCGGTCCTGATGCCCCGCGCCGGCGGCGAGTACGTGTTCATCCGCGAGGGTTACGGCCGCCCGGTGGCCTTCCTCTATGGGTGGACGCGTTTCTTCGTTGCCAGCACCGGCGGCATGGCCGGTCTCGCCGCGGGGTTCGCCATCTTCCTGAACATCGCGTCCGGCGGCGTGCTGGCCGGTTATCGGTATGGCCTGCCGCTGGTCGCGGCCGCCGCGATTGCCGTCGTCACGCTCGTGAATTGCGCCGCGGTGACGGTCGGCGGGCGCGTCGCGACGGTGATGGCCATCCTCAAGGTGCTGCTCGTGGTGGGGATTGGCGCGGCGGCGCTGCTCCTGGCGCCGGGAGACTGGTCCCACTACTCGATGTCCGCCGCATCGGGGACGTGCGAGGGCGTGTTGGCCTCGGCCCGCGGCGGCTTCGCGGGGTTCGGCGCGGCCATGCTCGGCGCGATGTGGGCCTACAACGGCTGGAACGAGCTGACCTATCTCGCCGGTGAAGTGGACAATCCACGCCGCAGCCTGCCGATTGCGCTGATCGGCGGCATCGCCATTCTGATGGCGCTTTACCTGCTCGCCAACTTCTCCTATTTCTTCGTCCTCTCCCCGGCGCAGATCGCGAGCGTGCCGGAATCGTCGGCGGTCGCGTCCGAAGTGGCGTCGCGGTTTCTGGGCGCCGGTGCCGGCGGCGTGATGGCCGCGGCCCTGGCGATGTCGGTGTTCGGCGCGCTGCTGGTGACGACGATGGCCTCGGCGCGGGTGCCGTATGCGATGGCGGTGGACGGAGTGTTCTTCGCGCCGCTCGCGCAGGTCAGTCCGCGGACACGCGTGCCCGTCCGGGCCCTGCTGGCGCAGGGGGTCTGGGGCACGGTGCTGGTCTTCTCGGGTTCGTACGACGTGCTGACCGACTATGCGATTTTCGCGGTACTGATTTTCGTGGCGCTGGCGACGGCGTCGGTGTTCCTGTTCCGGCGTCGCCTGCCGGACGCAGAGCGGTCGTATCGCACGCTGGGGTATCCCGTCGTGCCGGTGCTGTTCCTCATCGTCGCCGGCTGGCTGATCGTCAACACCTTTCTGGCCACTCCCGGACGGGCGCTGGCCGGCGTCGGGCTGATGCTCGCCGGGCTGCCGTTCTACTGGTACTGGACGCGGCGCGAGGCCTGAGTGGTCTGTCCACCCGCTGTGCGCCGGGTGATGGGGTTCATGCACAAGACCCTTGACGGTCCCGGCCGCCGGGTTTTGTTGTCACGGTCACGAACAAGCGGCGCGACACCGAGCTCGGGCTCCGCTTCACGTTCTGACCAGTTCTCCGCTGGCCCTATAATTGGTCCGACCAGACCATGGCTGAGGGCAGTACGGACCAGGTCGTCGCGTTCGTCCGGGACTTGATCGAGCGCGGCCGCCTCCGGCCGGGCGATCGTCTCCCAGCGGAGCGGGAGCTGGCGGCGCAGATCGGCGTCAGCCGCCCGTCGATCCGCGCCGGCCTGCATGCGCTCGCAGCGATGGGGGTGGTGCGCTCGCGGCACGGGTCCGGCACCTACATTCCCGACGGACCGCCGTCGCTCGCCTCCGAGCCGCTCAGTTTTCTCGCCGCCCTGCACGGCTTCACGCACAGCGACATGTACGAAGCGCGGCGGATCCTCGAAACGGAAGCAGCGGGCCTCGCCGCCGAACGGGCGACGTCGGAGCATCTGGCGACGCTCGCCGAAGAGGTCGCCGGCCTGTTCGCCAACCGCGACAACCCGAATCTGTTCCTCGTCCACGACATCAACTTTCACCGCGCCGTCGCCGAAGCGGCGCACAATCCGATCGTCGGCGCGCTGGTGGGGATGGTGTCGGCGCTGTATTACGAGCGCCGCCGCGAGACCGCGGCCCGGGCGTCCGCCAACGATCTCCGCGACGCCGCGGAAATGCACCGGCGGATCTACCAGGCGATCAGGGCGAGAGACGCGGCGGCGGCCCGCCGCGCGATGAACGAGCACCTGCTGCAGGCGAGCCGGTATCAGGCGCAGGAACTGGCGAAACCAGACCCGGTCAAAGGCGGCAGGAAACCGCGGGCCCGGCGCGATCCCCGCGCGGTCTGAATATAATTCGAGCCGCGCATGCCCACCTCTCTCTTCGACCTCAGTGGACAGACCGCCGTCGTCGTCGGCGGCACGAGCGGGATCGGCCGCGTCCTCGCCCTCGGGCTGGCGGATGCGGGCGCCAACGTCGTGGCCACGGCACGGCGCCAGAACCTCGTGGATGAGGTCGCCGGTGAGATCGCCGGCCGCGGACGGCGGACGCTGCGATTGGCGACGGACGTCGGCGACGAGGCCTCCTTGGCCTCGCTGCGCGCGGCGGTGGAGGCCTCGCTCGGGCCGGTCGACATCGTGCTGAGTTGCGCCGGTATCACGCGCCGGGCGCCGACGCTGGCGATGGACACGGCGGAATTCCAGCGCATCATCGACGTCAACCTGATGGGCACGCTGCGCACCTACAAGGCGTTCGCCCCCGGCATGATCGAGCGCCGGCGCGGCCGGCTCATCGCCATCGCCTCGCTGTCGTCGTTCGTCGGCCTTCAGGAGGTCAGCGCCTACACGGCGTCGAAGTCCGCCGTGGCTGGTCTGACGCGGGCGCTGGCGGTGGAGTGGGCGCCGTTCGGCGTGACGGTGAACGCCGTCGCGCCCGGTGTCTACAGGACCGATCTCAACGCGACGCTCCTCGAAGGACCGCGCGGCCAGGAATTCCTGCTGCGCACGCCGATGAAGCGCTTCGGCCGCCTCGAGGAGCTGGTGGGGGCGGCCGTGTACCTCGCGTCCGGGGCGTCGAGCTACGTGACCGGGCAGCTCCTGGTGGTCGACGGCGGCTTCCTGGGGAGCGGGGTGAATCAGTGAATCCGGTGATCGTGATCAGCGACGCCGACAACGTCGCGACCGCGCTCGAAGCCCTCGATCCCGGGCGCGTCCTGGCGGAGGCCGGGTCGCTGACCGTGCGCGAGCCGATTCCGCGCGGCCACAAGATCGCGCTGCGCACGATCTCCGCCGGCACGGAAGTGATGAAGTACGGCAGCCCGATCGGGCTGGCCACGGCCGACATCCCGCCCGGCGCGCACGTGCACACCCACAACGTGTCGAGCGCGCGGGGGCGCGGCGATCTCGGTCCGCGCTCCGCGCTCGCCAGCGACGGCCGGATTGCCGAGCCGCCCGATGAGAAAGGGAATCCGTGACCGGGCAGGGCGGCATCACGTTCGAGGGGTATCGTCGGCCCGGCGGCCGCGTCGGCGTCAGGAACCATTTGCTGGTCGTGCCGACGGTGATCTGTTCGTCGATCGTCTCGGAACGCGTGGCTGCGGCGGTCGCGCCGATCGGCACGGCGCTGCCGCATACGGCCGGATGCGGTCAGCTCGGGCCGGACATGCACACGACGCACGAGACGCTGGCGGCGTACTGCCGCCATCCGAACGTCGGGGCGGTGCTGGTCATCGCGCTCGGCTGCGAACAGGTGGTGGCGCAGGAACTGGCCGAGGCGGCCCGCCGCGCCGGCAAGCCCGCCCAGATTCTCGCCATTCAGAGCGAGGGGGGCACCGTCCGTACGACCGAACGCGGCATTGCCCTCGCCCGCGGGATGGTCGAGGAACTGGCGCGCGCGCCGCGTGAGCGGTGTGACATCTCGTCGCTGATACTGTCGGTGAAGTGCGGCGGCTCGGACTACACCTCGGGTCTCGCGTCCAATCCGGCGCTGGGCCGCGTCGCCGATCGCGTCGTCGATCTCGGCGGTGCGGCGGTGCTCGGCGAGATCGCGGAGATCATGGGGGCGGAACATCTGCTCGCCGCGCGCGCGCCGCAGTCGGAGACCGCGGTGCGGCTGTTCCGCGTGATCAATCGCGTCGAGTCCGAGGCCATCGCCCTCGGCCTCGATATCCGCGGCACCCAGCCCTCTCCCGGCAACATCCGCGGTGGTCTGACCACCATCGAAGAGAAGTCGCTCGGCGCGACGCACAAGGGCGGCGAGCGCACGCCGCTCGCCGATGTGGTCGGCTATGCCGCGCCGATCACCAAGCCGGGACTCACGGTGATGGACACGCCTGGCCTGGACGTCGAGTCGGTCACCGGCATGGTCGGCGGCGGGGCGCAGGCCGTCGTGTTCACGACCGGTCTGGGCACGCCGACGGGCAATCCCATCGCACCCGTGATAAAGATCACCGGCAACGCACGCACCGCGGTGTCGATGGCCGATAACATCGACCTCGACGTCAGCGGGGTGCTCGACAACCGGGAGACGCTGGACACCGCGGCCAACCGGCTCTTCGACGAAGTGCTCGCGGTCTGCTCCGGCCGTCAGACGGCGGCGGAGCGGCTCGGCTTCCGCGAGTTCGCCATTCATCGGCGCAATCCGACTATCTGAGGATCACCCCGCATGGCCACGCCCGCTGCCACACGCCTCGATGCTCCTGCCGTCGGTTCCGGCATCGGCCGCTGGCGCTGGGCGATCTGCGCGCTGCTGTTCTTCTGCACCACCATCAACTACATCGACCGGCAGGTCCTCGGCATCCTGGCGCCGGATCTCCAGAGGGAGATTGGCTGGTCGGAGCTGGACTACGGGCGCATCGTGATCGCCTTTCAGGTCTCCTACGCCGTGATGATGCTGGTGTGGGGCGGCATCCTCGATCGGATCGGCACCAAGCTCGGACTCGCCATCGCCGTCGCCTGGTGGTCGGTTGCCGGCATGGGCACCGCGCTCGCCAACACCGCGATCGGGTTCGGCTTCGCGCGCTTCCTGCTCGGCGTCGGTGAGGCGGCCAACTTCCCCGCCTCGATCAAGACCGTCGCGGAGTGGTTCCCGAAGAGCGAACGGGCCTTCGCCACCGGCATCTTCAATTCGGGGACGAACATCGGGGCGATCCTGGCGCCGATCGCCGTGCCGCTCCTCGCCGCGGTCTGGGGCTGGCGCGCCGCGTTCATCCTCACCGGCCTGATTGGCTTCGCCTGGCTCGCCGCGTGGATGGCGCTCTACCATCCCATCCAGTCGCACCCGAAGCTGACCCCGGCCGAGCGCAACTACATCAAGGACGGCGCGGAGGAAGCGGGCGGCGCCAAGGTGCCTCTCATGGAAGTGCTCGGCTATCGCCAGCTGTGGGCCTTCGCGCTGGGCAAGATGCTCACCGATCCCGTCTGGTGGTTCTACCTGTTCTGGCTGCCGAAGTTCCTCGCCGCCGAACACGGCATTCGCGGCACCGCGCTGATCCCGTATCTGACGACGGTCTACGTCATTTCCGACATCGGATCGATCGTCGGCGGATATTTGTCGTCGGCGTTGATCAAGCGCGGCTGGTCGGTCAACAGCGCGCGCAAGACCGCGCTCGGCGCCGTCGCGGCGATCGTGCCGTCGGTGATCCTCGCCAGCCAGACCCGCAGCGCGTGGACCGCGGTCCTGTTGATCGGGCTCGCCACCGCCTGCCATCAGGCGTGGTCGGCGAACATCTTCACGATTGCCTCCGACATGTTTCCCCGGCGCGCGGTCGGGACCGTGGTCGGCTTCGGCGGATTTGCCGGCGGCGTCGGCGGCATCCTGATCGCGGAGTTCGCCGGCCGCGTGCTGAACCGCGATCCCAGCTACTATCTCCCGATGTTCGTCGTCGGCGGCACGTTGTACGCGGTGGCGCTCGTGGTGATCCACCTGCTCGCGCCGCGCCTCGAGCCGGCGAAATTGAGGACGGCGGCGTGACCGGATCCGCTCTGGCGGCGCCGCCACGGCCGGCGCTCGGCGTCACCGAGCTTCGTCAGATTGCTCGCGAGGCGCTCCGCGCCGTTCCGGCCGGTGCGCGCGTCCTCGCGGTGATCCCCGACAAGACGCGGGACGACAACACCGATCTGCTGTTCCCGATCGTCTCCCAGGAGCTGGCGGGGCGCCGGGTGGCGCGCTTCGACGCGCTGGTCGCCCAGGGCACCCATCCGCCGATGACCGGCGCCGAGAAGCGGGCCAAGATCGGCGCCGCCACGGGCGACATCCCGGTGCTCGGCGACGTGTTCGATCATCACTGGGATCGCGCGTCCGAGCTGACGACACTGGGCACGCTGACGGCCGCCGAGATCGCGTCGCTCAGCGGCGGACTGATGAACACCGACGTGCCGGTGCAGCTGAACAAGCGGCTCGCGCCCGGTCGCTATGACTACATCCTCGTCCTCGGCGCGGTGGTGCCGCACGAAGTCGCGGGCTTCGCCGGCGGCGCGAAATACTTCTTTCCCGGCGTGGCGGGACCCGAGCTGACCCACCTGACGCACTGGCTCGGCGCGCTCGCCAGCATCGAGAACGTGATCGGGCGGATCGAGACGCCGACGAGACACGTCATCGAAGCCGCCGCCGATCGCGTGACCACGCCGGTGATTGGCTTTACCTCCGTCTCGACCCGGGACCATTCCGGCCTGCACACGCACGCGCTGTTCACGGGCGGCTTGCGCGAAACCGTCCGGCAAGCCGCTGCCGTCAGCGCCCGGGTCCACATCCGCTACACCGGCCGGCGCTACAAACGCGTCGTCGCGCTGCTGGACGAGCACTACGACGAGCTCTGGGTCGGCGGCAAGGCGAGCTACAAACTCGGCGGCATCATCGAGAACGGCGGCGAACTGATCATCTACGCGCCGCACTTGACGGGAATCTCCACGACCCATGGCGCGATGATCGAGAAGTACGGCTACGCGCCGCTCGAGCGTGTCCGCGAAATGGTGGAGGGCTCGGACGAACTGCGCGCGAATCTGTGCGTCGCCGCCCACCTCGCGCACGTCAGCTATGCCGGCCGCCTGGCCGCGGACGGCACCGTCGAGCCGCGTTACCGCATCACCCTCGCCTCGGGCATTCCCGAGGACGTCTGCCGCCGCGTCAAGCTCGGATTCGCCGAGTGCGGCGCCGTCGACGTCGAGGCCGCGCGGCGCGATCCCGACACGCTGGTCGTCGACAACGCCGGGCGCGACCTCTATCTCATTGAGTAAGACGAGCGCGCGGCAGCGAGGGTGTAGAGAGTCCGACAGGCGCAACTCCACGGGTGAGAATGGCCGATGACCGCACCGCCCTCGTCGTCGGTGCCGGTATCGGCGGGCTCGCCGCGGCGATCGCGCTGCAGCGGGCCGGCTGGGATGTCCGCGTCCTCGAGCGCGCGGCCAGTCCGCGTGAGCTCGGTTTCGCGCTCGCGCTGGCGCCGAATGCGCTGAAGGCGCTGCGCGAACTCGGTCTCGCCGACGCCGTCGCCGCCGCCGGTGTCCCTGTCCACACCTTCGAGGTGCGCCGCGCCGACGGCGCGGTGATGAAAACGGTCCGCTTCCGATCGAACGCGTCCGACGCGCGATCCCTCGTCACGCTGCGTCCGGCCTTGCATGGCGCGCTGCTCGCCGCCGTGCCGCCGGCTTCGCTGCTTCTCGGCCACGACGTCCGCGAAATCCTGACCAACGGCGATCGGGCGGGCGTCAGGACGGCGGACGGTCAGACGCTCGAGGCCGCCGTCCTCGTCGGGGCGGACGGCGTCGGATCCGTCGTGCGCCGCCATCTCCAGCCCGAGGAACCGCCGCCGGCGCGCTCCGGCTACCAGGCCCTGCGCGGCGTGGCGCGGAATGCCGCACCGGCGCTCGGCCAAACCGACGCGACGGTATATCTCGGGGATGGCATCGAGGCCGGCTTCGCGCGGGCGAGCGCCACCGACGTTTACTGGTACTTGTCGCTGGTCGACGAGCTCGTTGCGGACGGCGCGTCCGCCGCCGACGTGCTGTCGCGCTGCAGCCGCGGGCTCGATCCGCGCGTCGCGCAGATTGCCCGGGCGACGTTGCCGGACGACATGCGTCTCGAGCCGTTGTTCCGCCGCGAGCCGCTGGCAAGGTGGGGAAGCGGCCGCGTCACGCTCCTCGGCGACGCGGCGCATCCGGTGCTGCCGCACACCGCCCAGGGCGCGGCGCTCGCCATCGAGGATGCGGTCGCGCTCGGTCTCTCGGTTCGCCGCGACGGTGAGGTCCCGGTGGCGCTGCGCCGGTATGAGTCGGTCAGATCGGCGCGCACCCGCCGCGTCGTTCAGGCCGGTCCGCGGATCGCGGCGTTGACGACGACGAGGAGCCGCGCGCGGATTCGACTCCGCGACGCGGCCATCCGGCTGCTGCCGGGCGTGGTCCTCTCAGGAACCCTGCTCCTGCACGCGCGCGATCCTCACGCGCCCCTTCGTCAGCGATGACGGATCCCGCTCACAGCACGAGTCCGAGCTCCTTCGTCACATACGCGCGGTTCGCGGCGGCGCTGGCTTTCGGCGAGCCGCCCGGGTCGACGACGCGATCGAGCTCGACGATGGCCCAGCCGTCGAAGCCGATGGCGTCGAGCGCGGCGACGCATCCTTTGACGTCGACGCGGCCGCGTCCGAGTTCCACCCATTGATAGCCCGGCGCGTTGTCGATCGGCCGGACGTCTTTCAGGTGGACGACCTTGATCGCCTTGCCGTAGCGGCGGATGAACGACACCGGATCGCCGCCACCCTGCTGATAGTGGGCGATGTCGAAGAGCAGGCCGACCGCGCCCGCGGACACGTCCTGGAGAATGGCGGCGATGGCGTCGGGCGCTTCGCCGGTGCTGTTCATGTGGTGGTGATAGACGAGCGGGACGCCGATCGCCGCGGTGCGCTCGCCGAGCTGCCGCAGCATGCCGGCGAGGGCGCGGTAATCCTCGGCTCCGACCGGCCGTCCTTTCGGCTTCTCGTCGATGACCTGGAGGAACTGACCGCCGGCATCGCGCACGAACTGCGCGTGCGAGAGGTGCAGGGCGATCTGGCTGTCGCGATCCTCCGGCGCGTACTTCAGGTTTCCGCTCGAGAGCACGGCGAACGCGAGGCCGTGCTTCGTGAGCAGCTCTGTCAGGGCGGCCGGCCGGGTCCCGAAGGTGTCGAACGCGGTGGCGCGCAGCTGGATGCCCTTGAAACCCGTCTCGGCGATGTCGCGGATGGCGCGCTCGTCCTCGCCGCCCCAGGTGATGGCGGCGTAACCGACTTTGATCGTGCCTGCCGCTTTCAGGCTGAGGATCAATGGAGCGGCGCCAACCGACAGGAATTCGCGCCGAGTCAGATCAGACATGAGCCGGTTCCTGCGGCACGGTACGCCGCGGCAGCATCCCAATCGCAACGGTGCCGGCCAGCGCGATGCCGATCAGCACCATGAATCCGGCGTCGTAGCTGCCGGTGCGATCGCGCAGGTAGCCGATCAGCATTGGCGACGTCGCTTCGGCGACGCCGTCGGCGGTGAGAATCACGCCGAGCAGCCGGCCGAGCACGCGCACACCGAAGAGTTCCGCCGCCATCAGCGGAATGATCATGTATTCGCCGCCGAGTCCGAGGCCGAACAGGACGGCGAAGGCATACATCGCGGCCGGCGACTCGGCCATGAACAGCAGCGGGATGGAGAAGGCGATCAGCAGGTAGATCAGGATCATCACATGCCGGCGTGCGATCCGGTCCGCCAGCCATCCCATGATCAAGCGTCCTGCGATGCTGCACGCCAGGACCGTCGACGCCACCGTCGCGGCCGCGTCCTGTGTGTACTTCATGTCGAGACTCAGAAACAGCTTGAGGTGCTGGTTGGTCCCGCCGACCGCGCCGATCGAGCACATGCTGCCCAGCGCCAGAAGGTAGAACGAGGGCATCCGGAACAACCCGGCAATCGGGGAGAGCGTCGTGGGCGTGCCCCCCGTCGCGCGCTCAGGAGTCGGCCGCGCGAAGGACGGGTCATCCCTCACGAAATAGGCGAGCGGCAGCGCCAGCGCCACGATCAGGATGCCCAGCACCTGCAGCGCCCCGCGCCAGCCGAAGGCGTCGACCAGGCGCGGCGAGAGCTTCAACACCAGGTAGCCGCCGATGCCGATGCCGAGGTAGGCGAAGCCCATCGCCTTGCCGCGAGCTTTGTCGAACCACCGGGAGAGCAGCACCTGATTGGGCAGCGGCCCGCCGCACACGTAGCCGACGGCGTTGAAGATGTAGAACAGGTAGAACATCCACAGGGCGGTCATGTGCGCGAGGCCGATCAGCGCGCCGCCCGCCATGACGATGCCGGCCATCATCAGGCGCCGCGGTCCGAAGCGATCGACGATCCAGCCTGCGGCGAAGCCGAACAGCGGTCCGATCAGCAGCTTGCTGATGGCGTTGCCCGAGGTGACCTGCGCCCGCGACCAGCCGAAGTCGCGCACCATGAAGTCGTAGTAGAAGGGCAGTCCATACAGCGCCAGTCCGACGATCGAGAACAGCACGACGAAAGACGTGACCGCCATCCGGTTGGCGACAGCACTAGGCATCCGCACACTCCAGCACAGTCATCTCCTGGTCATTTCTTGATCAGCGCCACGAAGCCGCCGCCGGGACCGACGGTGAACGTCCACGGGGTCGTCGACGTCACCGCCACGGTCTCCACGGTCATCGCCGCCGGGTTGTCGGCCACGTCACGGACCACGGTCGCAGTGTAGGGTCCCGGCGCCAGGAACACCGGGTCGACGCGGACCGTACGCGGCGCGGCGCCGTTCACCGCCGCCACGAACCAGTCGCGCCCGCTCCGCCTCGCCATGACGGCGACGTCGCCGATCTCGCTCGGCGGCAGGACGATGGTCTCGTCCCAGGTCGCCGGAATCGCGCGCAGCACCTCCACCGCGGGACTGTCGAGAAAACTCCGCGGATGCCCGCCGAATACGAGCAGCGTGGACGTGAACACGATCGACGTCGCAATCTGATGCGGCCACGACGTCTCCCGCCGCCGCTCGCCGAACACCGTCGGCGTGTAGTCGCCGTTACCGGCGAGATATCGCGTGAACGGCAGCGTGGCGTTGTGCGGTCCCCACGGCGCCGTGCCGCGATGCTCCAAGCCCCATACCGCTTCCCGCGTCAGCTCGTTGGGCCAGGTACGGTCCATCCCCGTCGGCTTGTTGGCGCCATGAAAATCAACCACGAGCCGATAGCGCGCCGCCTCCGAGAGGATGGCCTCGTAGAGATCGATCACTTCCTTGGCTTCGTGATCCAGGAAATCGATCTTCGCGCCGGCCATGCCGTTGTCCCGGCACAGCTCCCAGAAGGCACGACGCTGCTCGGCCGTCTGCATCTCGCGGCTGTGCTTCCACAGCAGCACGCGGACGTGATGCGCGCGCGCGTGCTCGCCGAATGCCTTCAACTGCCCGGGCGTCCACTGCCGCCACACGCCCTCGACCACGTGGTATTCGTAGCCGAGTGTCTCCGCCAGTTCGGTGAATCCTTTCAGTCCCTCGTAGGTGGTGTCGCCGCCATCGAGGTAGCGCCACACGGCGCGTCCCGGTTTCACCCACGGCGTCGCGAGACCCTGCGGAAACAACGCCGGATCCGGCGGCGGCGCCAGATTGTGGAGGATGTCGCTGTTGACCAGGCCGTTGAGGTCCGGTGCGGTGAGGACGACGCGCCACGGCGTGAGGATCGGCCCGGTGATCGCCGCGGGCTTCGCGAGCCGCTGCACGTCCTCGGCGGAGTAGCGCAGTGCATATGGATAGGACACCGGGTGGGCGTGGCCCAGCCGTGCCGCATATCCGCCCCGGCCGTCCGCCAGCAGCGCCATACCGGCATAGTTCGTCAGCGCGGCTTCGGTGATCGCCGCATAGCCGCCGGTGCCCGCCAGCTTGTAGGTGAGGGGCGGCGCCGCCCAGTCGCCGGACGGCACGTCGTCGATCGCGCGCCTGACGTAGGTGGCTTCGTAGTGGCCGTGGAGATCGTGCGACCACGTCGTGGATCCGCCCGGCAGCTTGAACGTGGTCGCGTCGTCCGGCACGCGAGCGCCGGCACCGGGAACGAGGAATCGGAATGCCGCGCCGTCGTCGAAGACGCGGACGACGAGAGCGAACGCGGCGCCGTTCCTGGCGCGGAACTCGTAGCGGCCGGTGATGCCGCGATTGTGCGCGACGGAGTGCACGCCGCGCGTGGCGTATTCCTCGATTTCCCCTTCGCTGACGACACGTCCGGAGGCGCGGAGCAGCGTCGCGCCGGAGGTCAGGTCCACACCGTCGACGACCATGCCGGCCTTCGACCAGGTGAGCACGGCGGTCGCGCCGCGATTGACCCGGTAGGCCAGCTCGGGTCCGTCCGTGCGCAGCTCGAAGGCGAGTTGTCCGTCGGGGCTCGTCAGTCGAACCAGAGGAGCGGCTGCCTGATGAAGAAATTCCGGACGATTTCCTCCACCTGCGAATCCGGCGGCAGCGACGACCACAGCTCCAAGTACGACGGCTCTTTCAAGGCGACGCCGGCGAACAACAGGCTCGCCTGCCGCATCGGCCAGTTGTCGTGGTACATCACGTCCGGCGGTTTCGGCCACGACTTCTTGTCGCGGATGTACGGCACCATGTAGGCCATCGCCTTGCGCATCCCGCGCCCGTCGGGCAGCTCGAACGTCCACAGGTCGTCCTCCGGAGTCGAGAGAATCTGGGCGATGGTCGCCATCGCTTCGAGATTGAACAGCGAGTAGCCGTACGGCTTGGTGCGTCCGAGCTCGCGGGGGAAGCTGCCGTCGGGCGCCATCTGCTGCAGCAGCGTCGTCTTGAACCGCGTCTGCGCGTCGCGCATCAGCGCCTGGTTGCCGGTGTAGTGCGCGAACGCCGCGACCTGCATCACCCAGCACGTCGCGTGATTGTTGGTGGTGTCCCGCTCGTCGATGCCGTACTTGTCGGTGGTCAGCCAGTCCAGATAGTCGGCGAACCACCGCTTCGCTTCGACGGCGTCCTCGCGCGACCATCCCCGCGCGCCCTCCAGCCGCTCCAGCGCCCGCACCACCTCGACGAGATGGATGGTGTCGATGATGCCGGTGCCGCGGCCGGTGGCGCGACCGTGAATCGCCTGGGCGTAGCGCAGCGCCGGGTTCATCCGCGTCGTGCGGCCCATGAACCACGCCCGCGCATGGCGGGAGGCGTGCGCGGCGTATTTCGCATCCTTGGTCAAGGTGAAGGCGGCGACCAGCGCCGGCATCTGCACCGAGAACCGCATCAGCGCGCGGCGGTGATCGTTGAAGTTGTCGGGATTGCTCATCCCGTCGCGCTGGATGTAGGGACCGCCCGGATTCTGCGGGTCGGGCCACCAGTAGTCGCCTTCGGAGAAATAGTCGTGCGGCCCGCCGGCGCTGCGCGGCGACCGGGTGGCGGTAATCGTGAGCGGAGGTTCCTTGAGATAGCGATCCGCCGCCGCCAGCACCCGCGCCCGTTCGCGGTCCGCGTCGAATTGCGGCGCCGCCGGTGCCATCGACACCAGCAACGCCGACACCATGATGGCCTGACGCATCATCCTTCTTCGCCCGTTCCGGGATTTACTTGCCGCGGCTCGATCGCCGCACGACAAGCCGCGGCGGGATGACCACCCGCTTCGGCGGCGCCGGCGCGCCGCGCGTGTCCCCTTCGATCCGCTCGAGCAGGAGGTCGGCCGCGGCCTTCCCCTGGTCCTCCCGGGACCAGCTCACCGTACTGAGCGGCACCCGCAGCATATCTCCAAGTGCGATGTCGCCGGCACCCACGACCGCGACGTCGTCCGGCACGCGGAGCCCGGCGTCCCAGATGGCCTTCATCGCGCCGATGGCGGACGGATCGTTGGCCGCGAACACCGCGTCCACGCGCGACGCCTTCCGCAGCGACAGCAGTTTCTGCATCCCCTCGTAGCCGTCGGCCTCCTTGAAGCCGCCGCGGACGATCCAGTCCGGATGCCCCTTGATGCCTGCGGCCCGCAGCGCGGCGCGGTAGCCGGCGGCGCGCCGGCGCGCGTGGACCACGGCGGTGCCGGTGATGTGGCCGATGGCCCGGCGTCCCTGCGCCAGGAGATGCGCCGTCGCGAGCCGGCCGACTTCCTCGTCGTCGGTCACCACGCGATCGCACGGCACGTCGGGATGATCGTCGCGATCGATCATCACCAGCCCGACGCCGTGGGTCGTCAACTGCTGCAGGAGATCGGTATTCCCGGCGGCGCTGGCGGAGCCGAGGACGATGCCGTCGACCTGGCGCTGGCGGAGCATGTCGAGCTCCTGCCGCTCCTTGACCGGATCTTCGCTCGAGCTGCACAGCAGGATGCCGTAGCCGCGCGCGCTGGCGACGGTTTCGAGGCCGGCAATGATCTCGACGAAGAACGAGTGCATCAGATCGGGGATGACGACGCCGAGGGTGTGGGTGCGGCGGAGCGTGAGACTGCGGGCGACCGCGTTCGGCTGATAGCCGAGCTCGGCGACCTTGGCGAGCACGCGGGCGCGCGTCGCCTGGCCGATGTCGTCCCGGTTGTTGAGCACCTTGGAGACGGTCGTGATCGAGACGCCGAGCTCCCCGGCGATGCGCTTCATCGTGGTGGTGGGAGGCATCAGGAAATAACTTTAGCGCTAAAGTAAATTGACTTTATCGGTAAAGGATAGTATCACAGCGCGCGCATCCGGCCCCCGTCCCCGTTCAGCGAGGAGGCTTCGTCATGACCTGTTCGTCCCGGTCCGCGCCCGTGCTCCGACAGTGTGCCGCGGTCTGGCTGCTCTTCACGCTGGCGGCGCGGCCCGCCGGCGCCCAGGATACCGGCACCCTCTCGGGCACCGTCGTCGACGGCAGCGGCCAGATGGTGCCCGGCGCCACGGTGACGCTCGCCAACGAGGCGACCACCGACGCCCGCACCACGACCACCAGCGAGCGCGGCGTCTTCAGCTTCCGCGCCGTGCCGCCAGGCTCCTATACCGTCCGCGTCGAGCTGCAGGGGTTCCGCACGCTCGAACAGAAGCGCAACGTCGTCAACGCCAGCAGCCACGTCGATCTCGGCCAGGTGAAGCTGGAGGTCGGCACCCTCAGCGAAGTCGTGTCGGTCGTCGCCGAGGGCGCGACCATCGAGACCAAGAACAGCGACTACTCCGGGCTGCTGACGGCGACGCAGATCTCGCAGATCCAGAGCCGCGGCCGCGACGTCGTCAACCTGCTGCGGCTGCTGCCCGGCGTCCATTACGAGGCGGACATCGAGGCGATGGGCGACAGCTTCGGATCGCAGATGCCCAACATCGGCGGCATGCGCAAGCACTGGAACCAGGTCACGGTCGACGGCCTGAACGGCAACGAGCTGTCGGGCACCAATCGCATGAACTCGTCGATCAACCTGGACGCGATTGCCGAAGTGAAAGTGCTGCTCAACACCTACAAGGCGGAGTTCGGACAGCGGCGGCGCCAACATCGAGATCGTCAGCAAGAGCGGCAGCTCCACCTACAGCGGCTCGGCCTACTGGTACGGCAAGCGCGACGCGTGGAATGCGACGCCGTGGGAGAACAACCGCGCCGGCCTCGCCAAGCCGAAGCTGCACGTCGACACGCCAGGCTTCAACCTGGGCGGGCCTCTGCGCATTCCTGGCGTCGGCGATCGCGGCGCGGAAAAGAAGCTGTTCTTCTTCTACTCGTTCGAGGGGCCGCAGGTGCAGCGCCCTGGTCCGGTCCGTCTGTACCGGATGCCGACCGGGCTGGAGCGGCAGGGTGACTTCTCGCAGACGTTCGATGCGAACGGGCGCCTGATCAACATCAAGGATCCGCTCTCGACCGCGGCGTGCAACGTCACGACGGGCGGAGCCGGCTGCTTTCCGAACAACCGCATTCCCACGGATCGGCTCGACACCAATGCGCTCTCGCTGCTGGCGATGCTGCCGCTCCCGAATACCAGCAGCGCCAACAATGCCTACAACTTCCAGCGCCAGGAAACCTCCACGAACCCGCGGTTCAATCACCTGATCCGCCTCGACTCGCGCCCGTCCGGCCACAACACCTACTGGGGATCGGTGCGGACGTGGCGGTCGAGTCAGTACGGATCGGAGATCACGGCGGGCCCGGCGAAGTGGGGCTTCTTCGACGGTTCCTACGTCTCTGGCGACAACTCCGTCAACGGTGGCTGGAACCATATCTTCGCCTCGTCCGGCGTCAACGAATTCTCGGCCGGCTACCGCCGCGCCACGGAAGGCTTCGGCACCAAGAACGATTCGGACCTGGAGGCGATTCTCAAGACCAACGTCGGCTACCGGCTCGGGCAATTCACCGACCTCAACACGCTCGGCGTGATCCCGACGACGACCTTCGGGTTGGCGACCACCGGTGTCGACAGTCCCGATTTCACCTATGACAGCCGGCTCGGATCGACCGCGTTCGACACCTTGATGAGCCTGCGCGACAACCTGACCTGGACGCGCGGCCACCACTCGTGGAAGTTCGGCGGGCACTTCGAGTACATGACCAACAACGAAGCGCGCGGCGGCACCTGGATGGGGCAGTTCCAGTTCAACAACAACGCCAACAATCCGTTGAACACCAACTTCGCCTTCGCGAACGCCGTTCTCGGGGTGTATCAGCAATACACGGAGACGAGCCGCTACGGCGAGACGCACAACAAGCAGATCTGGTCCGAGTGGTACGCTCAGGACACGTGGCAGGTGACGCCGCGCGTCACGGTCGATTACGGCCTGCGGTTCCTCGTCTACACGCCGTACTGGCGGCCGGACGAGCAGGTCGCCAACTTCGAGCCGTCCGCTTACAGCGCCGCCAACGCGCCGCGCCTGTACCAGCCGGCGCTGGTCAACGGCGTCCGTGTCGCCGTCGATCCGGTCACCGGCCAGACGCTCAACCAGATCTACATCGGCGCCTACGTGCCGGGTACCGGCAACCAGGCGAACGGCATGGTGCTGCAGACCGACCCGGGGGTGCCGCGCGGATTCCGTGAAGTGCTCGCGCCGGCGCCCGAACCGCGGCTCGGCTTCAGTTGGGATCTCACCGGCGAAGGAACGATGGCGCTGCACGGCAGCGCCGGCCTCTTCCACAACGCGCGTCTGGGCGGCGGATCGGCCGGGAACCTGCGCAATCCGCCCTACATCACCAATCCGGTGATTCCAAACAACACGATGGCGAACACCTTCGTCCCCGGTGTGTCGCTGCTCCTGGCACCGAGCACGATCGAAGCGCTGGAGACGGAGTACAAGACGCCGAGCTCGTACAACTGGTCGATCGGCCTGCGGCGCGAGCTCGGATGGGGGACCTCGATGGATGCGACGTACGCCGGCAGCGCGGGGCGCAATCTCGAGATGTACTACAACCTCAATCCGGTGCCGGACGGGGCGAAGTTCGATCCGGCGAACCGCGATCCGGGCAGCACGAGCGCGACGGCGGTGCTGCCTGACAACTTCCTGCGCCCCTACGCCGGGCTGGGCGCGATTCGCGTCCGCGGCAACTCCGGCAGCTCCGACTATCACTCGCTGCAGGTGCAGGTGAACCGCCGCTACGTTCACGGCGTCCAGTTCGGCGGCGCCTACACGCTGCAGCGGGCCCGCGGGGTCGCCGACGAGGATCCCGGCAATCTCTCGATCACCCTGAACCGTCCGCGGCCGTTTTTCTACTCGGAGCTGGTGCAGAGCAACCGCCACAGCCTGGTGATCAACTACTCGTGGGACATCGCGCAGGAGCGGTTCGCGAACCGGGCGCTCCACTACGCGCTCGACGGCTGGCAGCTGTCCGGCGAGAACGCCTTCGTCACCGGCGACTGGGCGCCGGTCATCCTGACCACCACCGACAACTTCGATTTCACCGGCGGCGACGGCGGCACCGGTGGCGATCTCGGCGGCGGCCTTCGCAGCGTCCGCCCCGACATGACCTGCGATCCGATGGCGAACACCGGCAGCCCGCTGACCGGCTGGTTCGACACGTCGTGTTTCGCGCGGCCGTCGGGACGCGGCGACTACGGCGATGCGCCGCGCAACGTGGTGCGGCGGCCCGGCATCAAGAACTGGAATCTGGCGTTGTTCAAGAACTTCCGCGCCGGCGGCCGGCGCAGCGTGCAGTACCGGCTGGAGGCCTACAACGTGCTCAACAACGTGCAGTTCTCCGACGTCGATCGCACGGCGCGCTTCGATGCGACCGGCGCGCAGGTGAACGCGAACTTCGGAACGGCGGTCGGCATCGCCAGCCCGACGCGTCCGCCGCGCGTGATCCAGATGTCACTCCGATTCAACTTCTAACGCTGTCGTTCACAGGAGAAGCGGAGAACGGAAGGCTCAAGGTGTGGAAACACGGGCCGGTTCTCCGATTGTCCGGTCAGAGCTTCGAGGTGTATGCGCAAAGCCGTCCTGTCGATTGTGATGCTGTGCGGGCTGGTCGCCACGGGAGCGGCGCAGTCAAGGCCGTACGACGCCGCGCGCGAGAAGCGGCTCGAGTGGTTCCGTGAGGCCAAGTACGGCCTCTTCATCCACTGGGGCCTCTACGCGATTCCGGCGGGGCAGTGGAAGGACGGGCGGCGCTCGCTCGGCCTCGGCGAATGGATTCAGAACCGCCTGAAGATTCCCGTCCGCGACTACGAAGCGCTGACGAAGGAGTTCAATCCGACGAAGTTCAATCCCGACGAATGGGTGCAGCTCGCCCAGGACGCCGGGATGAAGTACATCGTGATCACCTCGAAGCATCACGACGGGTTCGCGCTGTTCAAGTCTTCGGTGAGCCGCTTCAACGTCGTCGACGCGACGCCGTACGGGAAGGACATTCTGAAGCAGCTCGCCGACGCCTGTGCGAAGCGAGGCATGCGTCTCGGCTTCTATTACTCGCAGTCGCAGGACTGGCACGAGAAGGATGGCGCCGGCAACACGTGGGACTTCGGTCCCGACACCGACGCCGATGGCAGGGAGCTGAAGAACTACGACGTGTATCTGCGCGCCAAGGCGGAGCCGCAGGTCAAGGAACTGCTCACCAACTACGGCCCGGTCGCGCTGATCTGGTTCGATACGCCGCGGAACATGGCGGGGGAGCGCGGGCAGCGGTTCACCGACCTGGTGCGATCGATGCAGCCGAACACGCTGATCGACGGCCGGCTCGGCAACGAAGGAGACTATCGATCGACCGGCGACAATGTCATCCCGCCGGAGGCGTCGAGCGAAGCGTGGGAGACACCGGCCACCATCAACCACACGTGGGGCTTCCGCAAGGACGACACCGACTGGAAGCGGCCCGGCGAAGTCACGTTCAAGCTGGTCGACATCGTCAGCAAGGGGGGCAACTACCTGCTCAACGTCGGGCCGACGGCGGACGGCGTGATCCCGCCGACCAGCCAGGACGTGCTGCGCACCGTCGGACAGTGGCTGAAACTGAACGGGGAGGCGGTCTACGGCGCCGGCGCCAGTCCGTTCGGCGAGGAATTCGGCGAATGGACCGCCAAGGATGCCAAGGACGTTCGCGGGCAGAAGCTCTTCCTGGCGAACAACGAATGGCGGGTGACGACGAAGCCGGGCAAGCTCTACTTCACCTTCTTCGCGGAGCCGAGAGTCCCCTTTGAAATCCCGCGGATGAAGAATAAGCTGCTTCGGGCCTATCGCCTCGCCGACCGGGCCGCGATGGACCTGAAGCCCGGGCCGGACGGCCGGATGTCCTTTGCGCTGGAACGTCCGATGCTGGATCCCATGGCGACCGTCGTGGTCGTCGAGTTCGAGGGCACGAGGATCGAAAAATAGTCTGAACCACGAGCGCGTCTTGCTTCACTTCTGGGGAGGAGTCGAAGATGAAGTTGTGTCGAATGGCCGCCGGCTGCATCGCCGCGGTTTTCTTGATGGCGGCGTCCGCCGCCGCCCAGACGGTCACCGGTGAAATCCGCGGCACCGTCCGCGACTCGTCAGGCGGCGTCCTGCCGGGCGTCACCGTCACCGTCATCAATACGGGCACCGGGCTGACCCGGACCGATACCACCAGCGACACCGGCACCTACGTGTTTCCCAGCCTGCCGATCGGCAATTACACCGTCAGCGCCGAGCTGCAGGGATTCCGCAAGGCCGAGCGCACGGGATTCGCGCTCGTCGCCGACGGCCGCATCGCCGCCGACTTCTCGCTCGCCGTGGGCGCGATGAGCGAGACCGTCACGGTTGAAGCGATTCGCGGCGATACCGTCAACCGGACCTCCGGCGAGCTGCAACGGGTCGTCGATGGAGAGACGGTGCGCTCGCTGGCGCTGTCGGGCCGCAACTATCTCGAGCTGGCGTCCCTGATCCCCGGCGCGATCACGACTGACGACGATCAGATGGCGACGATGACGGGGCTGGGGACCGGCGGGACGATCATCAACGGCAACCGCGGCAACAGCAACAACCTGACGGTGGACGGCGGCTTCAACCTCGACTCGGGGTCGAACGCCAGCATGATCAACAACGTCAGCATCGACTTCATCGATCAGGTCGCGATCCAGACCTCGAACTTCGCCGCCGACAAGGGGCGCAACGCCGGCGCGTCGATCAACGTGGTCACCAAGAGCGGCACCAACGAGTACAAGGGCAGCTTGACGGAAGTGTATCGGAACGATCGGTTCCATGCCGCGAACTACTTCGCGCCGAAGGATCCGAGCGGCAAGAAGATCAAGGCGGTCGAGGACTTCCACGACTTCAACAGCGCCCTGGGCGGCCCGATCGTCCGCAACAAGCTCTTCTTCTTCGGCGGCGTCGAGTTCCGGTCGCTCGATCGCCAGGAGTCGCCGCAGCGCCGGACGCTGCCGACGCTCGCCGAGCTGCAGGGTGATTTCTCCGCCCGCATTCTCGGACCGGACGGCGTCGCCGGCACCGCCGACGACAACAACATCCCCGACTCCCTGCGCAACCCCGCGACCGGGCTGCCCTATCCGGGACACGTCATTCCGCAATCGCAGTTCACGTCGGACGGCCGGGCGATCGCCAAGGTCTACGAACGGATGATCGGGCTCGCCGCCGAATACAACAACGCGCCGGTGGCGAACAACACGACGTTCCAGCTCGACTTCCCGTTCGACTGGCGCCAGGACCTGGTGCGCGTCGACTACCGCCACAACCCGGCCCACGCGTTCTACGTCCGCTACCTCCACGACAAGTACGATCTGATCGAGCCGCGCGGCACGTTCATCGGCGCCAACATGCCGACCATCCCGACCAACCGGGTGCGTCCGGGCTACGGGGTGCAGGCGGCGCACACCTGGATCGTGCGGGAGAACCTGTTCAACGACTTCAAGGCGACGGCGTCGTGGAACGGCCAGCGGATCCCGCCGGCCGGCGACAACTGGATGCGCGACACCTACGGCTTCCAGTTCCCGCAGGTGTACGATCGCGGCCGCTACGACGTCGAGGGAATCCCGCGCGTATCGTTCAGCGGCACCGGGGCCCCAGCGCAGATCGTCGGGCCGTCGGGGTCGCTGCTGTCGCCGACGACCGACTTTACGTTCACCGACAACCTGACCTGGCTCAAGGGGGCGCACACGCTGCGCTCGGGCGTCATCATCACGCGCAACCGCAAGGATCAGAACGGCCGCAACGAGCACACCGGCGACGTGAGCTTCAACCCGACGGGGAATCCCAATTCGACCGGATACGCGTTCGCCGACGCCCTGCTCGGCAACTTCCGCTCGTACTCCGAAGGCGGAGACGATCCGCTCGGCTTTTTCCGCTTCACCAAGTACGGCGGCTACGTGTCGGACACCTGGCGCGCGCACAAGAACCTGAGTCTCGAGATCGGACTGCGCTACGAGTTCCAGGAGCCGATCTACACGCAGGGCAACAACATCACCAACTTCGATCCGGCGTTGTACGACGCCGCGAAGGCGATGGTGCTGAATCCGAACGGGACCGTCGCCTCCGTCGGGGTCAACCGCTACACCGGCCTGGTCACCGCCGGCGACGGCATCCCGGACGATCAGACCGATCGCGTGACGGTGGATCCGGTGGCCGACGCGCTGATCCCGGGCGGCGCCCCGCGCGGCTTCTACAAGGACTACCACCTGCTCATGCCGCGCTTCAGCGGCGCCTACACGCTGACGGAGAAATGGGTGCTGCGCGGCGGCGTCGGCCTGTTCTACGACATGCCCGAAGGCAATCTCATCTACTCGCAGACCAACCTGCCGCCGTTCGTGCCCAGCGTCAGCGTCGAGAACGGCAACCTCGCCAATCCGCTCGCCGGCGCGGCCGCGGCCGCGTCGGTGCTCGGCAACATCAGCGCGCTCGACCCGAACCTGGAGATCCCGCGCCAGATGCAGTACAGCATCGGCGTGCAGCGGGAGTTGCCGCACGGCCATTTCGCCGAGGTCACCTACGTCGGCAACAAGGGCCGCAACCTGATCTGGCAGCCGAACATCAACATCCCGACCTTCGAAGCGGAGCTCGCCAACCAGCTGCTGCCGGCGGCGCAGCGCGCCAACACCAATTACCTGCGTCCGTACCAGGGCTACTCGAACATCACGCAGCGCCGCAGCGACGCGTTCTCGGATTACAACGGCATGCAGTTCTATCTGAACAAGCGCCGCGGCGACATCAAGTACTCGGTCAGCTACACCCTCGCGAAAGTCACCGGTCTCGGCAGCGGCAACGGCGACAATCCGCTGGAAGACGAGGGCTGGCGGCCGACCGACAACGTCCCGCTGGACTACTTCGTCGGGCCGACGTCGTTCGATCGCCGGCACGCGCTGGTGATCATCCCGAGCTACACGCCGGCATTGTGGCGGGAGCGGCGCGATTTGATCGGGCAGGTCCTCGGCGGCTGGGAAATCAGCGGCAAGATCCGCTGGCAGTCGGGCCAGTACCTCACCCCGACCACCGGCAACACGCTGATCGGCAGCCGGCGCGCGGATTACACGGGCGACGAGATCAGCATCGACGATCCCAGCGCCGGCCGCTGGTTCAATACCGCCGCCTTCGTGGCCCCGCCGGTCGACCGGCACGGCAACGCCCGCGTCGGCATGATCGAGGGGCCGCACTGGCGCCAGGTCGATTTGTCGCTGCGCAAGCGGTTCCACTTCAGCCGCACCATGAATCTGGAGGTGCGCGGCGAAGTCTTCAACGTGCTCAACACCGTCAACCTGGGGAACCCGAACACGGCGACCGACAACGCGGCGTACGGCACCATTACGTCCGCCCGAATTCCGCGTCAGAGCCAGTTCACCCTCAGTTTCCGGTTTTAGGGGTTAGTGCTAGAATCCGCGTGAGATCGTCGTCCGGCGGCCTCCGGGCCGCCGGGCGAGCACGAAAAACCGCGGCGCCGCGCAGCGCTATTGCGCAGCTACTCCTCCCGACGCAGTTCGCGCCGGTGCCGCGGTTTCAGTTCCACTGTCCAGCGTCCAGCCGCCCGCGTCCAGCTTCCAGCTAGGTGCTCTTCAACTCGCGCAGCTTCTCGGCATCGGGATGACCCTTGTAGAAGTCGTCCAGCGGATAGCAGCCGGACACCAGTCCCAGTCGTGGTCCCGTGGTGCAGTCGCTGAACGTGCGGCAGATGTGCTTGCGCTGAAGCGGGCGGCCGGCGAGGACGTCGGCGGGCAGATCCGGATACGACAGCACCATCCGCCCGAGGCCGACGAAGTCGGTCATGCCGGTGCGCACCGCATGCTGGGCCACGTGGGGCAGCCAGTCCTGTAGATACGAATAGGCGGAGCCGACCATCGCGATCGCCGGGAACGCGCGCTTGAGCCGGGCGGTCGCGTCGATCTGGCGGGCCACGCCGATCAGCGGGTCCTCGGGCGGGAGATAGCCGTCGCTTGGGGGAAACAGCGCCGGACGCTGCATGTGCGGGTTGTAATACGGGCTGCCGGCGGTGACGCAGACCCAGCGCACCTGCATCGCCTCGAGACGCGCGAGCATCGCACGCGCGTCGGCGAGCGCGGCGTCCATGTTTTCGTCCGCGCCGTGCAGCGCGCCGAAGACCGAATGCGGCCCGCCTTCTTCCGCCACCCCGACGCCGGCGTCTCCCTTTCTGAACGGCCCCATGTCGAACGCCGAGAGCCGCACGCCGATGCCGAGCCGCGGGACGCCGGCGCGAATGCCGTCCACGACCGTGCGCAGGAAGCGGAGGCGGTTGTCGAGCGCACCGCCGTACCGTCCGTCACGCGTCCGCGCGCTGAGCAGTTCGTGGCCGAGATAGCCGTGACAGTGTTTGAGGTCGACGAACTGATACCCGGCGTCGTACGCCAGCCGCGCCGCGGTGACGAACGTCTCCGCCAGCCGATCGAGGTCGTCGTCCGTGAGCAGGCGGACCCCGGCGGGGAAGCGCCGATCGAGTTGTGGATGGTGGTACGCGACCAGCGGCTGCGGTGTTCCCTTGTCGGTGGGACGCGCGTAGCGTCCCGAGTGTGTGAGCTGCAGCCCGATGGCGAGATCGGCGTCGGCATTCGAGCCGAATCGCTCGCGGTGCGCGGCGACGAGCGTCTCGCGTAACCCGGCGATCGCACGGTGCGTCGCCGGCGACAGCACCAGCTGGTTGGGATTGGCGCGGCCGTCGTGCTGCACGGCGACCGCCTCGCCGCCCCAGATCAGTTTCGCGCCGCTGATGCCGAAGCGCTGCCAGCGCCGTGTCGTGAGATCGCCCGGCATGCCGTCGGCGTTGCCGTCCCACCCTTCCATGGGCAGGATGCAGAAGCGGTTGCCGGTGCGCAGCCCGTCGCGCTCGAACGGGGCCGCTAGGGGCGAGGCCTGTGGCGCATCCAGCGCGTCGTCGAACGCGATGGCGGCGCCGCAGGCGCGGAGATGATCGCGAAACGCGGCGGCCGTCTTGAACGAGGCGACGCGCGGATAGGCGGACGTGCTCACGCGGCCCCGGTCATGACCGCATCTCCAGGGTGGCGCCGCTGCAGCGGCCGATCACTTCCGCGGGCTCGCCGCGTCGATCCAGGACCAGCACCGCCATCGTCTCGTCGTGCCGTGCGCAGTAGTCGCGGGCGAGGTCCGGGCCGCCGATCATGAACGCCGTCGACAGGGCGTCGGCGGTGGCGGCATCCCTGGTGATGACGCTGGCGCCGAGCACGCCTTCGGCTGGCTGTCCGCTTCGCGGGTCGATGATGTCGCCGTAGCGCCGGCCGTCGACTTCGACGAATGGTTCGCCGGCGCCGCTCGTCCCGACGGCGGCATTGCGCAGCCACAACCGTCCGGCGCGACGCGCCGCCAGGCGCGGCCGGAGATCGACGGGGAAGCCGCGTCCGCGCCCGCCGATCGCCAGAACGCTGCCGCCGCCCGCCGACAGCAGCGCCCGCGTCGCGCCGCACTGGCCGAGCACGGTCCGCATGCGATCGAGCGCGAAGCCCTTGCCGATAGCGGCGAAATTCAGTTCGACGCCTCTGCGTGCAAACCGCACCGTGCGCCGGTCGGCGTCGAGCTGCACGTGCTGCATGCCCACGGCCTGCCGGGCCGCGGCGAGCGCGTCGCGCGGCGGCAGCCGTCCTTCCCGCTGCAGCAAGCCCCAGCACCGGCTGAGCGGCGTCGAGGTGACGTCGAAGGCGCCGCCGGTTTCAGCGTGCAGCGCGGCGCAGCGCGTCAGCAGATCGAAGAGCGGCGCGCTGACCGCGACCGGTTCCGTCGCGGCGCGCTGGTTCACCGCGACCGTCTCGCTCGTCTCGCGAAAGACGGTCAGCAGCGATTCGACTTCGTCGGCGTCGTCCAGCGCCGCCCGCGCCGCATGGATCCGGCCGGCATCATCCGACGACAGCATCACCTCGAAGCGGCACGCCATGGCGACGCGATGGACGCGCATCCAGTGCGCGGCGTCGCCGCGGCGGTCGCCGAAATCGAAGGCCATGAAATTGCGGCGCGTGAGCGCGGTCGCCATCAGCCTGCAGCTTTCCGTGCACCGGCCTCACCCCTGAGGCCGGTCCACACTGGTCCGTCAGGAAATCGGTACGCCTCGCGCGACGCGCGCCGGATCGTCGTGCCATAGCCGGGCGCCTGCGGCGGCATGTATCGTCCGCGGCGCATCACCACCGGCGTCTCGAAGTGCTCGTGCAGATGGTCCACGAACTCCGCGACCCGGTCGTCCATGCGCCCCGACACCGCCAGATAATCCCACATCGAGAGGTGCTGCACGAGCTCGCACAAGCCGACGCCGCCGGCGTGCGGGCAGACCGGGATGCCGGCTTTCGCCGCCATCAGGATGACGGCGAGGTTCTCGTTGACCCCGCCCAGCCGGCAGCTGTCGATCTGGCAGAACGAGATGGCCTCGGCCTGCAGCAGCTGCTTGAACAGCACGCGGTTGGCGCAGTGTTCTCCCGTCGCGACGCCAATCGGCGCCACCGCCCTCGCAATCGCCGCATGCCCGAGCACGTCGTCCGGGCTGGTCGGCTCCTCGATCCAGAGCACGTCGAACCGCGCCAGGGCCTGGACGTTGCGGATCGCCTCGCCGACATCCCAGCGCTGGTTGGCGTCGATCATCAGCTTGCGATCGGGCCCGATCTCCTCGCGCACGAGCCCGACGCGCCGCGCGTCGTCTGCGGGATCCGCGCCGACCTTGACCTTGAAGTGCGTGAAGCCCTCGGCGATTGCTTCCCGGCACAACCGGCGCACCTTTTCGTCGGGGTAGCCCATCCATCCCGCGGACGTCGTGTATGCCGGATAGCCGTCACGGAGCAGGATCGTTTCGCGCCCCTCCATCGTGCCGCGCTGCCGCTCGAGGATGGCGATCGCCTCGTCGGCGGTGAGCGCGTCGGTGATGTACTGAAAGTCGATGCAGCGGACGATCTCGCGCGGCGTCATGTCGGCGAGCAGCTTCCACAGCGGCTTCCCGGCCCGCTTGGCCTGCAGATCCCAGACCGCGTTGACGATCGCCGCCATCGAGATGTGGATGACCCCCTTCTCGGGCCCGAGCCAGCGCAGTTGCGAATCGCCGGCCAGCGATCGCCAGAACCCGGCGTGATCCGTCGCGATGTCGTCGGGATCGCGGCCGATCACCAGCGGCGCGAAGGCGCGAATCGCCTCCGCACAGACCTCGTTGCCGCGGCCGATGGTGAAGGTGAATCCGTGTCCGTCGACGTCGCCGTCGGTGTGCAGGATGACGTATGCCGCCGAGTAATCGGGATCCTTGTGAACCGCGTCAGTGCCGTCGCTGGTCAGGGACGTGGGAAAGCGCAGATCGATGATCTCGAGATCGCGGATCTTCATGACGGTGTCACGTCCCTCTTCGAGCGCACCCGGTCCAGCGCCACGGCGACGACGATGATGCCGCCGGTGACGATCTGCTGCACCCAGTTGGGCAGCCCCTTCTGCGAGCAGCCGATCTGGATGATGGTCATGATCGCCGCGCCGATGATGGTGCCCGGCACGGTGCCGCGGCCGCCGGTGAGGCTGCCGCCGCCGATGATGACCGCGGCGATGACGTCCAGTTCGAGGCCGATGGCGACGGTGGGGTCGCCGACCGAGAGCTTCGAGAACTGCAGCAGCCCGGCCATGCCCGCCAGCGCCGCCGACAGCGTATAGACGATGATCTTGGTGCGCGAGATCGCGACGCCGCAGAGGCGGGCCATGCGTTCGTTCGATCCGATGGCGAACACATGGCGGCCCAGTCGCGTGTAGCGGAGCAGGGCGGCCACGATCAGCGCCAGCACGATCACCGCCCAGATGCCGCCGGGAAGCCCGAGGCCGCTCTGGGTCCGCAGCAGATCGTTCAGCCACGTGACCGGCGCCTCGATGCGCCGCTCTTCGGCGAGTCCTTTCGCCGCGCCTCGCACGATCAGCATGGTTCCCAGCGTGACGATGAAGGGCACGACGCGCAGCTGCGTGATGACGATGCCGTTGACCAATCCGCATACGGCCGCGGCGCCGACGCCGCCGAGGGCGGCCACGAACGGGGGGAAACCGGCGCGCAGCATCAACGCGATCACGACCGTCGCCAGGGCGATGATGGAGCCGACGGAGAGGTCGATGCCGCCGGTGGCGATGACGACCGTCATGCCGAGCGCCGCCATGCAGACGATCGCCGCCTGACGGGCCATCAGCTCGAGGTTGCCGGGCGCGAAGAACTGGCTGCCGACGAGAATGCCGAACACCATCGCGACGAGGATCAGTCCGATCAGCGTGCCCAGCCGATCGACCAGCGACCGGGCGGTCATCCGGCGGCGGCTCCGGTGGCCTGCATCATCAGGTCGTGCTCGGTGAGCCCCGCGGCAGGACGAGGCGGTTCGAGACGGCCGCGGCGCATGACCGCGATCCGATCGCACAGCCCCAGCAGCTCGGGGAGATAGCTGCTGACCATCAGCACCGCTCGCGCCTTGCGCTCGCCCGAGTCCGCGACGAGGGCGTCGATCAACCGGTAGATCTGCGCCTTGCTGGCCACGTCGATGCCGCGCGTCGGCTCGTCGAGGATGAAGACGTCGACGTCGTGATGCAGCAGGCGGGCGATCGCAATCTTCTGCTGATTGCCGCCCGAGAGCTCCGAGGCCGGCTGACCCGGGCCCGCGCACTTGATGTCGAGCCGCGATATCCACTGCGCCGATGCGTCGCGCTGGCGCGCCGGCACGACGAACGCGCCAGGCCCGAACCGGTCGAGCCGGGTCATCGTGAGGTTGTCGGCGATGCTCAGCGTGAGAGCAATCCCTTCGCTCTTGCGGTCCTCGCTGAGGAGACCCATGCCGGCGTCCCAGGGATTGGCGGGCGCGCTGCCGCCGCTGTAGGCGCCGACGCGAATGCGTCCGCTGCGCACCGGCTCGAGGCCGAAAATACGTCGCAGCAGCCGCGTGCGTCCCGCGCCGATCAACCCCGCGATGCCGAGGATCTCACCGCGATGGAGCGAGAAGGTGGCGGCGCCGGGCTCGAGTCGCGTGACTTCGAGGATCGCTTCGCCCGGGCGCCGCGCACTTCGCGGAAACAGATCCGCTGGAGCGGCCCCCACCATCAGCGAGACAATCGCCTCGTTCGAGGCGGCGGCGGTCGTGCCCGCACCGGCGTTGCGGCCGTCGCGGAGGACGACGAAGCGATCGGTGATCGTCTTCACTTCCTCGATGAAGTGAGAGATGTAGACGATGGCCTGTCCCTGTGCCTTGAGTCTCTCCAGCAGCGTGAACAGCCGCCGCACGTCGTCCAGGCCGAGACTGCTGGTTGGTTCGTCGAGGACGAGGACGCGGCAGCCGACCGCCAGCGCGCGCGCGATCTCGACCAGCTGCTGCGCGGCCACGGAGAGCGAGGCGACGGGCGCGTCCGGGGCGATGTCCTCGTGCCCGAGCTGCGCCAGGGCGTCGCGCGCGATGGCGCGCATGCGGCCGCGATCGACGAGGCCGAAGCGCATCGGCTCCGCGCCGAGCAGGATGTTCTCCATGACGGAGAGGTGCGGCGCCAGCGACAGCTCCTGATAGATCATGGCCACGCCCGCGCGCCGGGCTTCGATCGGACTGCGCGGCGCGTACGGCCTGCCGTCGATCGTCATCGACCCGCCGTCCGGCTGCAGCGCGCCGGAGAGGATCGCCATCAGCGTGCTCTTGCCGGCGCCGTTCTGGCCGACGAGCCCGCAGATTTCTCCGGCGGCCACGGCGAGATCCACGCCGTCCAGCGCCACCGTGGCGCCGAACGCCTTGCGAATCCCTCTCATGTCGAGAAGGTTCATTTCGAGAGGTCGGGCTCGAGCAGTGCCTTGATCGCCGGCGTGTCCATGTTCTCTTTCGTGGCCACCTGGACGCCGGTGTCGATCCACTTCTCGACCGGTTGTCCCTTGAGATGCGCCACCATCGTCTGGACCGCGGTGTAGCCCATGCGCACCGGATCCTGCACGACGAGGCCGTCGATGCCGCCGTCGCGCAGCCCCTTCACGAGATTCGGCGACGCGTCGAAGCCGACGAACTTCACCTTGCCGGCCCAGCCGTTGTCCTGCAGCACGCGCAGCAGCGCGAAGGACGAGGACTCGTTCGCGGTGAAGATGCCGTCGATGCCGAGCGAGCCGTCCGGCTTCTTGTAAGTGTTGAGAATCGCTTCGGCGCGTTTGTAGGCCCCTTCGACGTCGGCGCCCGCGTACTGATTCGAGCTGACGACTTCGATCCCGGGATGCGCTTTCATCGCGTCGAGGAAGCCCTGCTCGCGCTTGCCGGTGCTGTCGTGTCCTTCCGCGTAGCGGAGCAGCACCACCTTCCCCTTGCCGCCGAGTGACTGCGCGAGCCGCTCGCCGCCGAGACGCCCACCCTTGACGTTGTCGGTCGCGACGAAGCTGACGTAGCCCTCTCCCTTGAGGCCCGAGTCGAAGATGACGACAGGGATGTTCTTGCGCCCCGCTTCCGCCACCGGCTGCACCAGGGCGCTCTCGTCGAGCGGCGCCAGGACGATGCCAGAGACGCCGCGGCTGACGAATCCTTCGACCTCCGAGACCTGAGAGTCGCGATCGTCTTCACGCAGCGGACCGCGCCAGATCAGCGTGACGCCGAGCTCGCGTCCCGCACGCTCGGCGCCGGCACGGATGCTCTGCCAGAAGGCGTGCGACATCCCTTTCGGGATCACCGCGATGGTGTACGAGGAAGACTTGTTGCCGCTGCACGCGGTGAAGGCCACGAGGGCGAGAAGAAGAAGGGTTTTTTTCATGGCGTCAGATTCCAGAAATCGATCGCTGTTCCGCCCAGCATGCGCTCCCGTTCGGCGGCCGCGTATTCACTCATGGCGTCGCGCACCAGATCGATCACCTCTGCATACGGCGCCGCCACCAGGCAGACCGGCCAGTCGGACCCGATCATGATGCGATCCGGGCCGAACGCGTCGAGCGCCGCGTCCAGATAGGGACGCAGCTGCCCTGGCGTCCACGTCTGCCAGTCGGCTTCCGTGACCAGTCCGGAGAGCTTGCAGCATACGCCGGGCACGGCCGCCACATCGCGAAGGTGACGCTGCCACGCCTCGAACCCGCCGCCGCGCACGTCCGGCTTGCCGAGATGGTCGAGGACGAAGCGCTGCCGCGGAAAGCGGCGGACGAGGGATATGGCCTGCGGGAGCTGCCGCGCATGAACGAGGATGTCGTAGGCCAGGCCGGCGGGCTCGAGCCGTGCCAGGCCGGCGCGGAACGCGGCGTCTTCGAGGAATCCATCCGGCTCGGCCTGGACGATGTGCCGCAGGCCGACGAGCGCGCGATCGCTCGAGAAGCCGGCAAGCTGCGCGTCGACATCGCCCCGCAAATCGATCCAGCCGACGACCCCGCGGATGAACGGATGCTCGCCGGCGAGATCGAGCAGCCATCGCGTTTCCTCGAGTGTCTGCCGCGCCTGCACCGCAATCGATGCCGACACGCCGGCGCGGTCCATCTCGGCTTTCGCGTGGGGCGGGAGGAAGTCGCGGCGGATGGCCGCCATCGCGTCGTCGATCCATCCGTAGGCATGCTTGTCGTAATGCCAATAGTGCTGGTGGGCGTCGATCGACTGGCCGGCGGACGCCGCCCCGCCGGCCCCGGCGCGCTCACTCGCGGGAATTCCGGCCCCGCTCCGTTCGCGTGGCTCATTCGTCGTCACCTCGGAATCTCCGTCCCTCCAGTGGCGCTCGAGATGTAACAGGCCTCGACGACGGCCATGGTTCTGATCGCGTCGTGGACGGAACCGAGGAGCGTCGTATCTTCGCCGGCGACGTACCGCTGCAGGTTCGACATCGGCCCCTCGAACGCCTCGGTGAACCAGGACCCGCGCAGCGGGACGGTTGTCCAGTCTCCAGCCATGTTGATTTCGAGCGTGTCGTCGGGACCGGACGGGTAGGCGAGGTTGACGCCCCAGGTGAGGCGCGCCGCGCCGCGCGTGCCCTCGATCATCATCTCCGACGCCTGGTAGCGCGGCCCGGCGCGATGAGTGTGATTGAGGACGAGCGAGCAGCGCAGGCGATCGCCATAGTCCAGGATGATCGTGCTCCGGGTGTCGCGCAGCTGTGGCGTGGACGGATGGCCCACGGCGCGGCAGTAGGCGCCGCGCGGCTCGCCTGCGATCCAGCGGATCGCATCCAGGTAATGGATCGAGTGATAGAGCACCTCGATGCGGGAGGCGCCTTCGAGGAACGTCCACAGATGCCACGGCTGATCGATGACGATGCGGACGTCGATGTCGGCGAGCGTGCCGAGCGTGCCGCGCGCGATCAGATGGTGGAGCGCGAGCACGTTCGGGCTGAAGCGCAGCTGAAAGTTCATCGCCGCCGTCAGCCGCCGTTCGGTGCAGCAGGCGAGGATGCGGGACGCCTCGGCCAGATCGTGGCCCATCGGCTTCTGGATCAGCACCGGCGATCCTTCGGGCAGCCGTTGCAGGATGCCGAGGATCTGATCGCCCGGGACGGCGACGTCGAAGACCACGCCGGTCTGGCGGACGGCACTGTCGAGATCGCGAAACACCGGCGCACCGGACACCGTCGCGGCGGTCTCGTGGGCGCGCCCGGCGTCGAGGTCGTAGATCCCGGCGATCGGATACCGCAGTCTGACGTAGGCGGGGAGGTGGGCGGTGCGCACGATCGCGCCGGCGCCGATGATGACGATCGGCCGCGCGCGCGCGGGCCGCGGCCAGACCTGCGTCAGGTCCTCCACGATCAGGTGAGGCGGAAGATGGGCTGCATCTGCGCCCACCATTCACCCGGCGGCGCGCCGGGGATGGGCTGCTGCAGGGACTTCATCAGCGCCTCCCACTCGGCGACGCGCGGATGCGACGCGGCGTGGCGCGCGAAGATGTCCTGGTAGTCACCGTTGGCGTCGGTCTCGACGATCATCACCAGCCGCCGTCCGAGCAGGAAGATCTCCATGCCGCGAAGTCCCGCGGCGCGCAGGCTGCGCAGCACCTCCGGCCAGACGCGGCGATGGTGCTCGAGATAGGCGTCGACGGTGTCCGGATCGTCCTTGAGATCGACGGCCAGGACGTGGCGCGTCATACCGCGGTGACTCCGCCGTCGATCGGATAGGCCTGGCCGGTGACGAACCCGGCTTCGTCGGAGCACAGGTAGAGCGCGAGCTGCGCGATCTCCTCGGGCCGGCCCATGCGCCCGATCGGCTGGTACTCCGACAGCGTCTGCATCATCTCCGCCTCGCGTCCGGGATAGTTGCGCGCGAGATAGCCGTCGACGAACGGCGTGTGTACGCGCGCCGGGCAGATGCAGTTGCAGCGGATGCCGCGCTTGACGTAGTCCACGGCAATCGATCGCGTCATCGTCAGGACGGCGCCCTTCGTCATCGAATACGCGAAGCGATCCGGCAGGCCGATGAGCGAGGCGATGGAGGCCAGGTTGAGGATCACGCCGCCGCCCTGACGCAGCATGATCGGCACGGCGGCGCGGGCGCACAGGTAGACGCCGAGGACGTTGACGCGATACAGCCGTTCGAAATCTTCGGGGGTGGTCTGCTCGATGGTCCCGATGTGAGCGATGCCGGCGTTGTTGACGAGGATGTCGATGCGGCCGTGGTTGGCCTCGAGCGATCCGAACAGCGCCGCCACGTCGTCCGCATCGGAGACGTCGCACGGATACCCCATCGCGGTGCCGCCGGCGCCGGTGATCTCGGAGGCGATGCGGCCGGCGGCGGCGGTGTCGCGATCGGCGGCGGCCACGGTGGCGCCCCTCTGAGCGAACAACCGGGCGATCGCCGCCCCGATACCTGAGCCCGCGCCGGTGACGACGGCGACCTTTCCCTGGAGATCGAACATGGCCGGAACCGGGAAGATTCCATACTTTAGCGGTAAAGTCAAAGCGATTTCTGTGTTTTTTCCCACCCTGGATGGTGTAAGGTGTCGCCCGTCCGGTTTCCCGATCATTGAAGGGGGAGCAATGAAACGGATCGTCTGCACGGTACTGGCGCTTGCGGCCACCGTCCTGAGTGCGTCGGCGCAGGACTTCCGCGGGGGTATCACGGGACGCATCACCGACTCATCCGGCGGCCGGCTGCCAGGCGTCACCGTCACCGCCACCAACGTCGCGACCAACGTGGCGTCCACGACGACGACCAACGGGGAAGGGGACTACTCGATCCTCTTTCTCAACCCGGGCACCTACTCGCTGAGCGCCGAGCTCTCCGGCTTCAAGAAAATCATCCGCACCAATCTCGAAGTCAGCGTCGGCGATCGATTGGGCGTGGATCTGGCGCTCGAAGTCGGCGCGCTCGCCGAAACCGTCTCGGTCACCGCGGAGAGTCCCATGCTGGTGACGACGTCGGGATCGACCGGGCAGACCATCGGCGAAAAGACGATCGCGATGATGCCGCTGTCGGACGGCAATCCGTTCGCGCTGGCGCGGCTCGCGCCCGGCATCGCCTACAACGGCGACCTGAAGTTCTCGCGGCCGTTCGACAACGGCGGCACGTCCGGCATCGTCACCGGCGGCGCCACCGGCGGCAACGAGTTCTCGCTCGACGGGTCGCCGAACATGGCCAACGGCCGCCGCGTGGCCTTCGTGCCGCCCGCCGGCGCGGTGCAGGAGTTCAAGGTCGAGACGGCCAGCTTCGACGCGGCGAGCGGCCACACCGCCGGCGCGACGGTGAACGTGACGCTGAAGAGCGGCACCAACGCCCTCAAGGGCTCCGCCTACACCTACTACCGGTCGGACAAGCTCGCCCAGACGGACTTCTTCGTCAAGAAGGCCGGGACCGAGAAGCCGAAGCTGAGCTACAACCGCCCTGGCTTCACCTTCGGCGGTCCCATCGTGCTGCCGGGCTACGACGGCCACGACAAGTCGTTCTTCTTCGCCGCCGTCGAGTGGCTCTACGACGAGTTCCCCGAGCCGCTGTTCCAGACGGTGCCGACGCAGGCGATGCGCAACGGCGACTTCTCGGCGCTGCTGGCGCAGGGCACGATGATCTACGATCCGGCGACGGCGCAGATCTCGACCGGCACCAACGTGGTGCGCACACCGTTCGCCAACAACGTGATTCCCGCCGGCCGCATCAACCCCATCGCCCAGAAGGTGCTCAACTACTATCCGCTGCCGAACCAGACCGCGGATGCGGGCGGCCGCAACAACTTCTTCTACGCCAACCCGCGCACCGACGACTTCTACTCGGTGTCGACGCGGTTCGATCATTCGGTCACCGCGAAGCAGCGGCTCATGGCGCGCTACACCCGCAACGATCGCCGCGAATCACGCAGCGCCATCTTCGGCAGCGTCGACGGGCTGGTCCCGACCGGCAACTTCTTGTTCCGCAAGAACGACGGGGTCACCGTCAACCACACCTGGACGCAGACCAACAGCTCGCTGTGGGAGTTCCGCGGCGGCTGGCAGATGTTCCGGGAGCCGAACGTCCGCCAGCACGAAGGGGTCTTCGATCCGGCGTCGCTCGGCTTCTCGTCGAGCGTCGTCAACCTGTTCGGCGGGGCGCAGTACTTCCCGCTGTTCGACTTCGACACGCTGAGCGACATCGGCGACAACCTCGCCGGCAACACGACGCACAAGATCTACTCGTTCCAGCCGACCTACACCAAGCTGGCGGGGGCGCATTCGATTCGCGCCGGCTACGACGTGCGCAAGTACTGGGAATTCGGCGCCAACCCGGGCCGCCAGGCGGGTGATTACCTGTCGCGCAACAATGCCGCCTTCACCCGGCAGACCAACACGTCGGCGGCGCAGAACTTCCAGGACGTCGCCTCGTTCCTCACCGGATTCCCGACCGCGGGGGCGATCGAGCTCCAGGCGGAGCGCACCAACAGTCTCTGGTACCACGGCGTGTTCGTGCAGGACGACTGGAAGCTGTCCGACAAGCTGACCCTGAACCTCGGCCTGCGCTATGACTATGAAGGCGGGGCGACCGAGGCCAACAATGCGATCATCCGCGGCTTCGATCCGTCCGCGACCCTGTCGATCAGCAACCAGGCGGAAGCCAACTACGCGGCGCGACCCGACGTCGTGGCGCCGGCGCAGTGGAAGGCGCGTGGCGGCGTCGGCTTCGCCTCGGACGATTCGCCGCAGATCTACAACCCCGACACCAACAACTTCCAGCCGCGCCTCGGCTTTGCCTACACCCTGAACGACAAGACCGTGGTCCGCGGCGGATGGGGCATCTACACCTCGCCGTTCGTGTTCTCCAACGCCGCCAACAACCAGATGGGCTACTCGCAGTCCACGCCGTTCACGGCATCGCAGAACAACGGCCTGACGTTCCAGTCGACGCTGAACAACCCGTACCCGAACGGCGTGCTGCAGCCCGCGGGCAATACGCTTGGACCGAACACGTTCCTCGGTCAGAGCCTGACCCGCTTCATGCCGGTCGACGGCGTGCAGAGCACCCAGCTCTCGCGCTACCTCGTCAACCTCCAGCGGCAGCTGCCTGGACGCTGGCTGCTCGAACTCGGCTACGCCGGCAGCCACGGCTTCAACATCACGACGGAAGAGGAGCTGAACGCGATCCCGGCGCAATACCTCACCACCAGCCGCGTCCGCGATCAGGCGACGGTCGATTATCTGGGCACGCTCGTGCCGAATCCGTTCAGCGGCGGCCTGCTGCCGACCGGCTTCACCGGCGCCACGGTCGCGCGGTCACAGCTGCTGCGTCCGTTCCCGCAGTTCAACAATGTGCCGACGTGGGGCTTCGACGGCACCAGCCAGTACGACTCGTTCCAGAGCAAGCTCGAGAAGCGCTTCAGCAACGGCTATTCGATCATGGGCACCTACACCTGGTCGCACTTCACGGATAAGGTGTTCCGGCTGAACGCCACCGACGCCGACTTCGAGCAGCGCCTGGCCCGCGACGACGTGCCGCATCGCGTCACCACGAGCCTCCTCTACGAGCTGCCGTTCGGCAGGGGGCGCAAGTTCGGCGGCAGCGCCGGCGGCGTCGTCAACGCGATCATCGGCGGCTGGAGCGTCAACGCGATCGGTCAGTTCCAGAGCGGCCGTCCGCTCGACTTCGCCAGCCGCAACATCTACTTCAACGGCGATCTCAACGCGCTGACAGCGAAGTACACCAGCAACAGCGACGTGCCGGTGTTCGACATCAGCGGCTTCTACTTCCACGACGCCGCGGTGCAGACCAACGGCGTCGACGATCCGGTGAAGCAGCGGGCCGATACGCGGATCCGCCTCGCCAACAACGTGCGCTACTTCCCGTCGCGGGTGGACGGCATCCGCAGCCCGTTCCTCAAGCTGTGGGATATCTCGCTGGTGAAGCAGGTGCCGATCGGCGGCCGCGTACGCGCCCAGTTCAACGTCGAGTTCCTCAACGCGTTCAATACGGTCGTGTTCAACGATGCCAACACGGATCCGACCAACGCCGACTTCGGCAAGGTGACGAGCCAGAACAACCTGCCGCGCGATATCCAGCTCGCGGCGAAAATCGTCTGGTAGAGTAGCCGCCTGACCGTCACCAGCCAACGGCCCGCCCCGGAGGTTCGCGAGCTTCCCGCACCTCCGGGGAATTTCTGGAAAATCATCGGCCCCGGCATCATCGCCGCCGGCGTCGGCGTGTCGTCCGGCGAGTTCATCCTGTGGCCTTACATCGCCTCGCAGGTCGGACTCGTCTTCCTCTGGGCGGCGGTCCTCGGCATCGTCACGCAGCTGTTCCTCAACATGGAGATCGAGCGCTATACGCTCGCCACGGGCGAGACCGCGCTGATCGGCTTCAACCGGTTCTGGAAGCACTGGGGTCTCGTGTTCGCGCTGATGGTGTATTTCGCGAACCTGTGGCCGGGCTGGGCGCTGAGCTCGGCGACGCTGACGACCTTTCTGGTCGGCGGCAATCCGACCTACATCGCCGTCGGCATCCTGCTGGTGATCGGTGTGGGCCTGACGTTCGCACCGGTCGTCTACCTCGCGCTCGAGCGGCTCAACTTCCTGAAAGTCGGCATGGTGCTGACGCTGGTCGTACTGGCGCTGGTGTTCGCGGTGACGGCGGAAACATGGCGCGCGCTGCCGGCCGGTCTCGCGAGCGTGGGTACCATTCCGTCGGAGCTGGGATTCGCGCTGCTGCTCGGATCGGTCGCGTTCGCCGGCGCCGGCGGCGGTCAGAATCTGTGTCAGAGCAACTGGATTCGCGACAAGGGCTTCGGCATGGGGCAGTACGTGCCGCGGCTGGTGAGCCCGCTGACCGGCGAAGAGCAGGTGAGCGCCGGGACCGTCGCCTCCTACCGGTTCGAGCCGACGCCGGGCAACATGGCGCGCTGGCGGCAGTGGTGGCGGTTCGCGAATATCGAGCAGACGTCCACGTTCCTGCTCGTCAGCATCATCACCATCACGCTGACGTCGATGCTGGCGCACTCGATGCTGTTCGGCGAAAAGGACCTGCCGACCACCGTCGCCTTCCTGCAGATCGAAGGGCGCAAGCTGCAGCAGGTCGTCGGCCCGTGGTTCGGGGTGCTGTTCTGGGCGACGGGCGCGTTCTCGCTGTTCACCTCGGCGATGGGGATTGCCGACTACACGAGCCGGCTCGCCGCGGACGTCCTCAAGGCGACCTACTTCCGGAACTCCGCCGTGAGCGAGAGCAAGATCTATTTCGCGCTCGTGTGGGGGCTGGTCGTCATCGGCTGCACCATCCTCCTGAGCGGGCTGGCGCAGCCGCTGGTCCTGCTGGTCATCTCGGCGTGCATCGGCGGGACGATGATGTTCCTCTATTCGGCGCTGCTGATTCTGCTGAACCGGCGCCACCTTCCCGAACCCATCCGCATCCGCGGCTTTCGCCTCGCTGTGCTGGTCTGGTCTATCCTCTTCTTCGGCGCGCTCGCCGGGTTGACGATGTGGCAGCAGGCCCAGCGGTTTCTGTGAACGTTCTTCTCAGCTTTCTCCTCGTCCTGACGTCGGCGATTCCGGGTCGTGCACAGAGCACGGCGGCGGCAATCCTCGTCGAAGTGCGTGACGGCGCCGGCGCCCCTGTTCACGGGACGCTGGTGTCGATGGCGGCGCAGGAGACGAAGATCGTGCGCGCCGGCACGACGGTCGAAGACGGCACCACCTGGATCGTTCGCCTGCCTCCGGGCGTGTACACGCTGACGGCCGTGCGCGGCGGTTTCAAGACGCGCGTCGTTCGCGACATCACCGTCGAGTCGTCGGCGCGCAGCCGGATGCTCGTGCGGCTGGAGCCGGGCGATTACAACGAGGAAGTGGTCGTCACCGCGGACGCGGGCACCGTGCGGATCGGGAATGCCGCCGTCGGCGCGGTGTTCGATGCCCACACGCTGCAGGCGCTGCCCTCGTCGGCGCGCGATGTGCTGGAGTTCGCGGCGCAGGCTCCCGGCATGGCGCCGCCGGCGCCGGGATCGCGGCTGTCGACCCAGGGGAACACCGGCGTCAACAGCGCCGGCGCGCGCGAGGCCTCGAACAACTTCCTGCTCGACGGCCTCGACAACAACGATCAGTTCCTCAATCGCCTGGTCATCAACCCCAGCCTCGACTCCGTTCACGAATTCGCGCTGCTGCAGAACACCTACGACGCCGAGTACGGCCGCAGCTCGGGGGCGCAGCTGAACATCGTCCTCAAGTCGGGCACCAGTACGACGCGCGGTACGCTCTACGATTTCTTTCGCCATTCGGCGCTCGACGCGAGAAACGCGCTGGACACGGGGAAGGAGGAGCAGCCGGAGCATCAGCGCCATCAATTCGGCGGCACGCTCGGCGGACCGCTGCGGCTCGGCGAGTCGTACTATTTCGTCAGTGCCGAAGGCACGCGGGGACGCGAGGCAGACACGCGCCTCGCGCACGTGCCGACGGATGCCGAGCGGCGCGGCGACTTCTCCGCGTCCGCGCTCGTCGTCCGCGATCCGCTCACCGGCCTGCCGTTCCCGGGCAACGTGATTCCGGCATCACGGCTGTCGGCGGCGGGAGTGGCGGCCGCACGTCTGTATCCGTCGCCCAATCGCGCCGATCCGCAGCGCAACTTCGCGGCGTCGCCGCTGGCGCGGCGGAACGCCGGGCAGTTCACGGTCAAGACCGATCACAGCATCTGGCGCAACAGTCCGCTGACGCTGCGCTACAGTTACAGCCGCGACGCGCGCGATCAGCCGTATCCGGTCCGCGGCCGCAATCTTCCGGGGTTCGGCATCTCGGTGCTCGATCGCGGGCATCACGCCGGAGCCGGGTTGACGTCGGTGCTGACGGCGAGCATGTTCAACGAGCTGCGCGCCGGCTTCAACGCGCTGGCGCGCGACAACACGCCGCAAAGTCTCGGCACCGACGGCTTCGCGCGGCTCGGCATCACCGGACCGGCGTTGACCGATGCCGACCGCGGGTATCCGGCGCTGGTCGTGCCCGGCTTCGAGACGCTGGGCGACGATCCGAACCTTCCGGTGGTCAGGCGCACGCGCACCTTTCATCTGTCGGACGCGCTGACGATCGATCGCGGCCGGCATCACGTCAAGACCGGCGCGGATCTGCGCACCTACCGGTCGGATGGCTACAACCATCTGTTCGCGCGCGGCCAGGCGACCTTCCAGGGGGTGTTCACCGGCGCGTCGATGGGGGATCTGCTCCTCGGCCTGCCGTCGCTGAGCCTGCTGGCGATCAACGACAATCGCCAGGCCCTGCGCACGTGGTCGCTGAGCGGGTTCGCGCAGGACGACTGGCGGGTGTCGCGGCGCCTGACGGTCAACGCGGGCGTGCGCTACGAGCTGAACGCGCGTCCCTACGACGCCGACGACCGGATGCGCATTCTCGATCTCGATCGGCTGGCGCTGGTCCCGGTGGGCCGTGACGGCGTGTCGCGGTCAGGCCTGCGCGGCGACTACGACGACGTCGCACCCCGCATCGGCGCGCGCTGGGCGCTGACGGCCGATGGACGCTGGGTGGTTCGCGGCGGGTACGGGATCTTCTACGACTCGGGAACGCTGATCGAGAATTCGGCGCTGTATTTCAATCCGCCGCAATTCGGGCTGCAGCTGTTCTTCCCCGGCACGGCCCCGCTGACCCTGGCCAATCCGTTTCCGTCGGGACGCGGGTTCTCGCCGCGGCCGACGATCAACACGCTCGATCCGGACATGCGCACCGCCTACGCGCAGCAGGGCACGGCCGGACTCGAGGGGGTGCTGCTTCGCACCGCGGTGGCGGCGCGCTACGTGGCGTCACGCGGCGCGGATCAGGTCCGCAAGCGCAACATCAACCAGCCGGTTCCGGGGCCGGGCCCGCTGGATCCGCGGCGTCCGCTGACAGGCTTCGCCGACCTCCTCCTTGTCGAGTCCGCCGCGACGTCGACCTATCACGCGCTCGAGTTGAGCGCGGTCCACGACACGACCCGCGCCTTCACCCTGCGCGCCGCCTACACCTGGTCGACGTCCATGGACGACACGTCGGCGTTCCTGGCGACCGACGGCGACGACAACACGCCGCAGAACAGCCGCGATCTCGCGGCGGAGTGGGGGCCGTCCGACTTCGACGTGCGCCACCGGCTCGTGATCGCGCTGACGACGGAGTCGCCGGCGCAGGCGGGCCGGTGGCTCCGCAACTGGCAGGCGAGTGCGGTGTTCACGGCGCAGTCGGGCCGTCCGTTCACGCCGCGCGTGAGCTTCGACAACAGCAACACCGGCAACACCGGCGGCGGCACGTTCGCCTACGACCGTCCCAACGTCGTCACCGGCTCGGTCCCCGCCGGTTCGACGGTGGCGGTCTACCGCGGTCAGGCGTTCGTGATTGCGCCGCAGTACACGTTCGGCAACGCCGGCCGCAACAGCCTCGTCGGTCCCGGCTACGCCACGCTCGACGCGATGATCGCGCGCCACGTCCGCCTCGGTACGCGCCTGCTCACGCTGCGCCTTGAAGTCTTCAACGCCCTCAACCGGCGCAACGATCAGCTCCCCGACAGCTTCGTCGATCGCGCGACGTTCGGCACCTCGCTGTCGACGTATCCCCCGCGGCAGGGTCAGCTGGCGGTGCGGTTTGCGTTCTAGGTGGAGATGTCAATACAGCCGCGCGTCAGTTATCTGGATCTAGCTGCCGCCGCGGGCGCTCAGGAAATCGGCGATGTCCGTCAGTCCGTGCTTCGTCGCCCACATGAACGGCGTCTCGCCGTGCCTGTCCTTTGGCGCCGGATCGGCGCCGAACTCCAAGAGAATCGCCGCACACTCCGTCCGGTGGTCCATCGTCCGACCGCGAATGTCCTTGTGGCACAGCGCGTGAAGCAGCGTCACTCCCTCGACCGTCGGGTAATTCGGATCGAGCCCGCCCCGCGTCAGCAGTTCGCGCAGCATGTCGGGCCGTTCGAGCAGATAGGAGTGGCACCCGCCCGCCTGGGGATGCACTTTGAAGCCGGCATCGAGTAACCGGTGCATCAGCTTCCGGCGCCCGCAGGTCACGACCGCCGTGAACACACCGCCGCATCCGGCGAGGGCGGTGTCCGGTCGCTCGGTCACGATCCGCATGACCTCGTCCTCCTCGCCCTTCCACACCAGGTCGTAGGGATCGAGGAAGCCGCCATGCGCCTCGAGCAGTTTTCGGATCTCCGGTGTCTTCGCCGCATAGACGGCGTTGCCGCTGGCGTTGACGAACCCGTTGGGATCGGCGTGATGCGACAGCAGCAGTTCGACCATCTCACGGTCGCCGCGTCCCGCCGCGGCGTGCAAGGCGGCGCCGCGCTCGGACGAATCGGCGTCGGGCCACGTCGGGTCCGCGCCGCGTTCCAGCAGCAGGCGGACGATGTCGAGATGGCCGAATTCGGCGGCGGCCGAGAGGGGGCGGCGATCGTCGGGGCGCTGCTCGGAGATGCGTGAGGGGTCGGCGTCGAGCATCGACCGCACCGCGGCCAGATCGTTCAACGCGGCGGCGGCCGCCAGATCGTACGTGGCGCCGCGGCTGATGAGCAGTCGAGCCAGAGCCACGTTGCCGCTGCCGGGCCAGGCGGGGCGGCCCGGCCGCCAGCGCCTCCATAGCCACCACGCCAGGCGGTTGGCGTAGCAGCGCCATGTCGACAGGGGCGCCTGGCGCGGGCCGCCCCAGATCGCCAGGTCAATGGGCTGCTTGTCCTGCGGTGCGTAACCCTCGAACGACCCGGCGCCGGCGCCGTGAATCGCATGAATGTCGGCACCACGGTCGAGCAGCAGCGTCACGACGTCTGCTGAACCGCCGATGACCGCACGGTGCAGAGGGTGACCCCCGGCACGGTTGATGTCGTGCACGAGCGATGGCCGCTGCTCGAGGAAGGCGCGCACGCGCGGCAAGTCGCCGGCTTCGGCGGCCTCATGGATCGGATGATCCGCGGGCGCGGTCGAAGGCACGAGCCGTCGTGAGGGATCGATCATCAGAACCGCCGCTACCGCGCCGTCCACCCGCCATCGATGAACAGCCCGCTGCCGGTCATGAACGACGAGGCGTTCGAGGCCAGGAACACGATCGCCCCTTCCAGCTCCTCCGGCTCGCCCCAGCGCCCCATCGGGATCTGCTTCACGAACTCCTGGTACTTCACCGGGTCGTCGAGCAGGCTGCGATTCATCTCGGTGCCGAATGGTCCTGGGCAGATTGCGTTGACCGTCACGCCAGTACCGGCCCATTCGAGAGCGAGCACTTTCGACAGATTCAGCACGCCCGCCTTGGCGGACGCATACGGGGCCCGGCCGGGCAGCGCGATGACCGAGAGAATCGATCCGAGATTGACGATGCGTCCCCAGCCGCGCTTCACCATCTTCGGGCCGACCAGCCGCGAGCACAGGAACGTGCCTTTCAGGTTGGTGTCGAGGACGGAATCCCAGTCGTCCTCGCTCAGTTGATCGACCGATCCGCGGATGTTGTTGCCGGCGTTGTTGACGAGGATGTCGATGGGACCCAACCGGGCTTCGACCGTCGCGACCATCCGTTCCACATCCGCGGCGACGGTGACGTCTCCCTGCACACCGCAACACCGTCGTCCAGTCGCCTTGACGATGCCGGCCGCCGCGTCTTCACAGGCCGCGAGTCTGCGACCGGCGATGGCGACGTCCGCGCCGACCTGCGCGAGCGCGCCGGCCATGGTCTTGCCGAGCCCCTGGCCGCCTCCGGTGATGAGCGCCACCTTGCCGTCGAGCCTGAATCTGTCGAGCACTGACGTCTGAGCCACGCGAGCGTCCCTTTCGTTGCTGAAGCTAGGCCGCCTGCTGCGCGGCGGCGAGTCTCTGCACGATTGGCGTGTGTGAATCGAGGAACAACCAGCAGAACGCGCCGACGAGATAGATGGCGGCGGAGATGTAGAAGGTGAGCGTCCAGTTGCCGGTCCAGGCCAGGAGGTAGCCGACGACGAGCACGGACGATGCGCCGGCGATGCTGCCCATCATGTTCATTGCTCCCGATACCGTTCCCGCGTAGCGGCCGCCGACGTCCATCGTGCCGGCCCACGCCGCCGGCATGACGAAGTCGTTGAAGAAGCCGGCGAACCCCAGCACCACCATCGCGCGGCGCGGATCGTCGACGGCGGTGAACAGGAAGATGCACGCCGACGCCCCCATGAAACCGACGACGGCGACGACACGGCGCGCCGCCGCGACGCTGTCGAGCGCGCGCGCGAGCCGCGGGATCACCGCCGCCGAGACCAGACAGCCGGCGCCGCCGAGCAGCAGCGGCAGGCCCGCGAGCAGCGCTCCCATCGTCAGCGACGTGCCGCGCGATTCACGCAGGTAGGTGGGCAGCCAGTTGATGTAGAACCACCAGCCGTAGGCCAGGCACATGTACTGAATCGACAGCAGCCAGACGGACGGCGTCGAGAAGATCAGGCGCCAGGGCACACCGGTGTGGGCAATCGCGGTGTCCTGGGGAGAAGGGAGCAGGGCCAGTTCCGCCGCATTCACGGACGGATGTTCGCCGGGAGCGTCGCGATACCAGCGGAAGAACAGGATCGCCCAGGCCGCGCCGAGGATGCCGAAGATCTCGAACGTGTGGCGCCAGCCCACGGCGCCGATCATCATGGCCACGAGCAGCGGCGTGAACGCGCCGCTGACGCGCGTCGCCAGCCACACCGTGCCCTGCGCGCGCTCGCGTTCGCTCACCGGCAGCCACGTCGTCAACACCCGGGTGAGGTTGGGAAAGGCGCCCGCTTCGCCGGCGCCGAACAGCGCACGGATCGTGATCAGCGACGAGGCGTTCCAGGCGAGGCCGGTGACGGCGGTGAACACCGACCACCACAGCACGATCCGCAACAGCACACGCCGCGGGCCGATCTTGTCGCCGAGCCAGCCGCCCGGGATCTCGAAGACGGCGTAGGCCCATCCGAACGCCGCCAGCGCCCATGCCATCTGCGGCCGGGACAGCCCGAGATCGGTGCTGATGAAGGGCGCCGCCACCGAGATGGCGACACGGTCGACGTAGGTCACGACCGCGAGCGCCACCGCGAACGCGATGACGACGTGGCGGGCTCGGGAGGCCGGCTGGCTCATGGCGCGGGAGTATACTGGCGCGGCCGCCGGCATACCAACACCTGTGACGACCAAACGGACCTATCGATCCGCCGCCTGGTTCGGAAAGCACGACAAGGACGGCTTCATTCATCGCAGCTGGATGCGCAACCAGGGGTTGCCGGCCGACGTCTTCGACGGCCGCCCGGTCATCGGCATCTGCAACACGTGGTCGGAGCTGACGCCCTGCAACGCGCATCTGCGCACGATCGCGGACTACGTGAAGCGTGGCGTCTGGGAAGCCGGCGGCCTGCCGTTCGAGTTTCCCGTCACCTCCACCGGCGAATCGAACATGCGGCCCACCGCGATGCTGTATCGCAACCTGGTCAGCATGGACGTCGAGGAATCGATCCGCGCCAACCCGATCGACGGGGTGGTCCTGCTGTGCGGCTGCGACAAGACCACGCCGTCGCTGGTCATGGGCGCGGCCAGCTGCGACGTGCCCGCGATCGTCGTCTCCGGCGGTCCGATGCTGAACGGCAAGTATTGCGGACAGGACATCGGCTCCGGCACCGACGTGTGGAAGTTCAGCGAGGACGTCAAGGCCGGCGTGATGAGCCTGGAGCAGTTCATGGACGCGGAAGCGTCGATGTCGCGCTCGGCCGGCCACTGCATGGTCATGGGCACGGCGTCGACGATGGCGTCGATGGTGGAAGCGTTAGGCATCGCCCTGCCCTACAACGCCACCTTGCCGGCGGTCGATTCTCGCCGCCACGCGCTCGCCCACCTCGCCGGGCGCCGCATCGTCGGCCTCGTGCAGGAGGACGTGCGGCTGTCGCAGATCCTCGCGCGTCCGGCGTTCGAAAACGCGATTCGCGTCAACGGCGCGCTGGGCGGCTCGACCAACGCCGTCATTCACCTGCTCGCGATTGCCGGGCGGGTCGGGATGCCGCTCTGTCTCGACGACTGGGACCGCGTCGGGCGCGACGTGCCGACGATCGTCGATCTGAAACCGTCGGGCCGTTTTCTGATGGAGGACTTCCATTACGCCGGCGGGCTGCCCGCGGTGATCAAGACCCTGGCGTCCCATGGCGTGCTGCATCGCGACGCGCTGACGGTCAGCGGGCGGACGATCTGGGAGAACTGCCAGGACGCACCGCATTGGAATCCGGAGGTGATCCGTCCGTTCGATCGGCCGCTGGCGGCGAGCGGCGGCATCGCCGTCCTGCGCGGCAACCTGGCCCCGGATGGGGCGGTGCTGAAGCCGTCCGCCGCCTCGCCGCAGCTGATGAAGCACCGCGGCCGCGCCATCGTCTTCGACACGATCGAAGACTACAAGGCGCGGATCAACGATCCGGCGCTGGCCGCCGACGCGTCTTCGATCCTGGTGCTGCGCAACAGCGGCCCGGTCGGATATCCCGGGATGGCGGAAGTCGGGAACATGGGGCTGCCGCCCGCGGTGCTGAAGCAGGGCGTCACCGACATGGTGCGCATCTCCGATGCGCGGATGAGCGGCACCGCGTATGGCACCGTCGTGCTGCACGTGTGCCCGGAAGCGGCCGTCGGCGGTCCGCTGTCGCTCGTGCGTGAAGGGGATTTCATCGAGCTCGACGTCCACGCCCGCCGGCTGCACCTCGACGTGAGCGACGAGGAGCTCGCACGACGCCGCGCCGCGTGGACGGCGCCCTTTCCAGCACATTGGGATCCTAAGCTTAGAATTCCACGTGGACAAGTTGTCGCG